>ERZ826764.385-NODE-385-length-64583-cov-5.153732_pt1 | contig 64583 bp, 54 predicted proteins | sample MGYA00519870_ERZ826764 | MGnify/ENA primary metagenome ERZ826764 (study PRJEB31778, sample SAMEA3449239) | human gut metagenome | biome: human gut; feature: human-associated habitat; material: faeces | place: United Kingdom | collected 2010/2012 ... | reverse complement strand
AAAAGATACCAAGCGTGAATATCACAAACGTTTGGAACACATTTTTGAACTTATACTATAATAATAATCGTGTTATAGGCTATAGGGCTATGCGTATTTTCATCAAACGTTATGGCTATGAATTAAGCAATACTAGTCACGGAAGTTTTTTGCAAAATATCTTTGCTTTTCTTCTTTTTTATCCCTACTCATCCCATTCCGGCAAAATTGTGAATCTACCATTTTGATAGCCTTTCAACGAATTATCCCAAAAACAGATTTTATATTTCTTCAATCTCAGTATAAAACTTTTCAAATTCATCTAGCATCCTATCGATTTTGGTGCGCTCATACCACCCCTGTGATTTTCAAAACTGTAAAATCTATGTGAATTCATCTTCTTTTTTGTCGATATTTCATACGTTTTTCACCTCTATGTTTTCTTCATCTCTTTTAACGATATTGATGTTATGTACACATTGATTTCTCTTCATAGATCATCTTAATAACGGAACATATATTAATTTCCTTATCTTCATCCAAAAATTCTTGCATTACTAAAATCGGTCCATCTTCTGGATTATCTCCGTGAAATCCAATCTTTTTCAACAATTCTACTGCTGGTGTATTCTCTGCAAGTGTCGTTGCATACAATCTATCTACCGTGATTTGATTATGATCTACCGATAGTCCTTCTCCAAATATTTGTTTTATTACTGCTTTACAAGCTTCTTCACAATATCCTTGAAAATCACCATCTTCTCGTAACATTTTCAAAAATGGCTTGGAATCACGCATATTGACTCCTGGCAATAAGTTTAATCTTTTTGTTTCAATTTTTCTTCCTGTATTCATAAATAATCCCCGCTTATCCTAAATTCACATATTTATCTTTGCATATATCTTCTACAAAGAATACCGGTAATCTGTCATGATATGTTTCATATAATACATCTTCTGAAATCTGTCTATAGCGTTTCCCCACTGGTGTGTCTACTTTTTGCATATAATTTATTACAATAGAATTTTTTATTTTATCATTGATCTTCCCACAGATAGTACAATAGCTGTTAAGTGATGTATGAATTTTGTGTTCATCCCAATTCCATTTATATCTAATTAGACATTCTTCATATTGATGCTTGTGTTTTGACTTCTTATTAGCTTTAGATATATCATTTTCTTTCCGTTTGAGATATTTGGGTATTTCTAAATCCGAACTAAATTTTCGCTCCAATTCTTTTCACCTTCCTCTTCCACCAATCCAACTAAAATAAAAAACAGAAACGTCTTTTAAAATTGAACTCTCAAATATACCCTCAGTCACCCGAGGACCTCAAAAATACCTTTGCAGCTACAAATGTATTACTACACTCAACCATTTTACAATATTGATTAGCTTTTAAATCCGCACAAATCGATTCTTTCGAAAAAATCATCCTAAAAGATAATCTTTTAATTCGTTTACAGCAAAATGGTCTATTTTTTCATCCAGCTCCTGAAGTCTTTCTAAGAACTGACTCATCAGCTTATTAAACGCTGCATCTGTTTTTATGTTCATCACACCATTCTCATATTTTGCTTCTTCTTCGGTAAAAGCTGGATATTCCGCTTCAAACACATATTCCTCAACGACATTGTCCATAAACTGCAATATCGCATTAAATATTGTCTCCGGAAGAACCAGTTTCTTTCTTTCTATCACAGCTCTGATTCTGTAGTATTTATCTTCATTTTCTATATCCATCTCACTCACATATTGTTTTAACGTTTCATAAATATCCATAATCTGCTGTTTCTGAAATTCACTTATTTTTTTCACTCTCTTATCCTCCTTTTCCTTTTCCTCTTCCTCTATGTTTATCTTCTTTTGCAAAGCACCAGTAGGATATCCTAAATAATGTTCCAATTTCTTCAAAAGCTCTGGGTCTCTAGGATCTGGTCCACTGGACTTGTCCCTCTGCCAATATTTGACTGTGTACGGTGATACATGCAGTGCTTCACCTATCCGCATATATAACTGTTTTTTAGAATATATCCTATCTCCATTAAGTTCCTTTTTCTCTACTATGCTTTTCAATGTCTCTCTGAATTTCCGATTGTTGAAAACTTTCATTACGTTAACCTCTCTTTCTTGATTTTGATTCTATATATACTATTATATACTACTTACGAGATTTCAGAGGAGGAGAAAAAGGAGGGTAAATTCTCCTCTTTGATATTTACATTCCTTTGTTAAATTCCCGCTATAATCTTTTCTTGCAAGATTTTTCTTCATTTCTTCAAATGATTCACCATCACCACCAAAACTATTGATATTCAGACTAACTATCTTCATCTCTCATCCTTCTCATACTTTTCCAATGCTTTTTTCAATGTTTCTTTAATCTTATTTCTATAGGATTTCTCGCCTTTTTTCCCTCTGTCAAGAACTTCTACACATCCGCTATATTGCAATACCCAAAAAGTAAAACTATTGAGATTTACTTTGAGTTCTATATCAAAATACTTGTTTTCGTCCACATCGTATCCTACAACCTTAAAGCGATCTGAGAACCAATCCACAACCTGTGTGAATTGATCTGCATCTATACGTATTCTTACTCTCTCAACCTTACCTGTGAACATATACGGATTTTCCATTCTATATTCAAATAGATCATTTAATTCTAAAAGTCCGACCTCCTCTTTTGTAACAGCTTTCGCTCGATTAATTGTAACGTCTGTCATCAAATCAATTTCTAATAAAAAACTGGATGCCACTTTCTTGAAAAGTAACATCCAGCCCCTTCTATTTTTTTATTGAAGAGTCAACTCATACGCAATACCATTTTACTCCACAACAATTCTTGCAACAGTATAAGTAACAAAATCAGTCAACACACCAGTTTGTCTAATATTTTTGTCATTATCTGCTACAGAGAATTCAATTATGTTACCATCTTGGTCAATTAAAGATACATTTACAACTAAGCGATAGTTTGCATAATAGAACGTATCTCGCTCAGAATCCACTTTTACCTTCCATCTAACCGGAAGACGGAATACACCTTCCTGCATATTCTTAAAGCCTGAATTATTTTTCTGAATCCAACTCCAGTTTTCATAAATTGAACTATAATTATATTCTTCAGTTGATGAATTCAATACACCTACTTCTAATCCGGCAATATGTGATGATGGTGCATCCAATTTTATATACTCTTTTGTATCCTGTTTTTGCTTCAGTTCAAAAGAAAATTGTATTTCTTTAGCATTTTTTATAATCGATTCCCATCCATCCATCTGTCTGAAATCAATAGCCACTGTACCTTCAATTGTCTGAGGTCCACTGTAAGGCAAATTATTTAAATTAATGCCCAACTGCTGTTTGTCATCTCCCGAAAAAGACATATCAACATACCCAGTATTATCTCTATAATATTTGCCGGTTCCATCACTGCTAACTCTCCAACTACTCTCATTAAATGTAGTCTTTGACTTAGAAAGACGTGAGACAAATTGAAAATTCATAAACGTTTCAGGTTTACCTGACACCAATTTAGATGACGGTACAAGTTTGCTTATACTAATATCTGACAATGTCATCTTAATTTCCGCCTCAATACAAATTTTAGAACCTGTTTCACTGGCAATTGCTTTACGTATCTCAGATAAATCAATTGCTGCATCTTCTGAATTCTCAGTCCCCATTACCAGCTTTAATCTGTCCTGCGTTGTTTGAACATTATAAGAACATGCAATAGCAGATGAATTACTTTGTATCAGTTTGTTATTATCATTATCGTATGAATAATACGTCTTTTCACCGGCAGAATTCTGCGAATAAACCCTAAAACTAACATTTACACTAGTTGCATCATCCAGAAAACTTTCCATTACACTGCTACTATATGGTGTGATTAAAAACTCCTGATATAACTTATCATCATCGCCATATGCCTGATTTGAATTAAAGCCAATCTTGTCAAGCAATTTAATGTTTACCTGCCTGTCTGTATCTACATATGCCGTTTCTGATGAAGTTCTTAATTTCTTAACACCATCACTTGATTCATCTACTAATTCCTGAGTATATGCAGAAAGAATACTAAATGTACTCTCTGTACTCAATCCATTATCAGTCTTATGATTATCATATCTATGTACCTGCAAAACTGAACATGGTGCAACCTCAGTATTTACTATGGTTTTTACTGCCCCATTAATTCCTTCAATTTTCGCCTCTTCAGCCTTATTCTTTGGTACATTGACTATAAGGTAAAAGTTCTCAGATACTGCCTTTCCCTGATTTGCCAAGGTGATTGAATAAGTATCTTTACTTTCGTCTTTCTCTCCTGATTTTAGACGATATTTTTCACCATCAGTGGTAATAACTGTTGCTTTTTCTCCTTCTTGAGCTTTAACAAATTTGCCATTGCTATCAGTAGTAGCCCTAGCACCATATAGAACACTAATTGCTTTTTCCTTATATGAGTTATTGTTCTCATCAGTAAAGTTACTTAATGCAATACTGAATGTTTTATCTTTCTTTATGTCTTCTGCAGTTATATCATAGGAATACATCTTATCCTGATTCATCGTATCAATTAATGTAAGCTTTGTTCCCGTAGGAAGATATTCATTCTTCAAAAAGTCAAACTGTACTGTTTTTCCAAACCCTGCAGTTAAATCTGCGCCGGTTTCCATATAGCTCTGCCAGTCAAACACAACTTTTTCACCTTGTGATTGATCATATGTACATGTAAGATATCCTGTCATATAACTGTCATAATCAACAAGAACATGTGAGTCCAATTTATCATATGCAGAAGAAGTAAAAATACTCTCCTCACTTAACGTTGCAGAAAAATCAATCTGCACAATTCTTCGAACAACCATAGGTACATACACTGCATAAGAATGATTTCCTGATTTAAATGTTACTGTCAATAAAGTAAACTGGTCCTTACCATTATCATAATCATTTCCCATATAATAAGAAATTGAATTTGATCCTTTTGAAATTCGTAATGAATGCTTTTTTGCATCATTATTAATTATAAACTTTCCACTCTCAAATTTATAATTTTGGCTTATTACATCTACAGATTCGTTCTCTACTGCACTGCTGTATCCACCATTGGTAATAATATTCAAATAATCAGTAATGTCTTTAGTAATAATGTCAGAAGTACCATTAACCAAAAGCACTCGAAAATCACTATCAAACGTTGTATTATCCATTTGCCTTTTATATGTAGAAATCTTATTTTTTATCTTGAAATTGGTAGTGTTTGTGGTAGTGTATAATACTCTGTTACTATTAGTTGCTACACTGCCATTTTTAATTTCATTTAAAATCAATTCCACATTTGACTGTAATGGACTAGTATCCTTTAATTTATAATTATAAACAGCATCACCATAAAGTGTTCCGAAATCTCCATTGAAAGGCTTTTGAGATTCAAACTGTCCTGTTGGGCTCTTTATTACATTTACTTTATTTTCATTTTCTCTACCTTTTGTTAATACATTAACCGTACATGATAAATTATCATATGTAAACTTAACATTATGTTCTCCGGCAAAATCTAAACCTTTAGTAGAAAATGTTATTTTGCCAGTATCTTCAATAGGGAGCATTACACCTCTGTTTGAATCAAATTTTGCAAATGTAAGTCCCATTTTTTCAATCAGATCATTTGATTCTCCTGCTTCAATTGTATTATTATTACAGTCTGTAACCATCAATTGATCATAATAATCCTGCAAATAAAGTAGATTGAATCTTAATGTTAGCAATATTAAAATTTCCTTCAAAAGGACATTCTTTAGTTCCCAATCCTTTAAACTCATACCCATCATATGTAAACGGAATCTCTATTGCACCTCCGGTAACTGAACTATCTAATGAAATTATGTAGTCTTTATAGTTCTCTGCCGAACAATTTGAAAGTAATGTAAGTGCTTCTCCTGTTTTAACATATATTCTTTTATTTGTATCATCTACGGTAACCAAAGTTGTTTTTGACTTATATGTATCCCAATCTAAAATTGTGTTGTTAACAGCTTTCGTTTTACTTTCATCATCTTCCGTTTTATTTGTTGTTTTTTCATTTTTGTCTACAGACAAATCTCCATCACTTTTATTTTTTTCTGCCTTTGAAGTAGTTTCCTTCTCTATTTCGGTTGTATCTTCTTTTTCTTCTGCAGATGTATGCACTTCTTCTGTGTTGCTATCTTTATTTGAATTTTCAGCATAAGTACCTTTCACGCCTATATTCATCACACAATTTATACAAAATATGATGGCTATAAGAAAAGCCATGACTCTTTTCCATCGTCTCACCATTATCATCACTCTAAATTAATCTTTCTCTATTAATTATTCTTTATTTCTTTAGCATCTACTACAACAACATTTTTCATATTGTCCCATGTTTTCTGCCAATCTTCGTTAGAATTTCTTCCTTTCTTACGATAAAAAATAGTATTTATAGTTGACTTATCAGCATAATCCATCGTAAACACTATAACTTTGTAATCCCCGTCCGTTTTTATTGTGATTCCATCTCCTAAAGACTCTAAAAAAAGATTATCCGGTTTTACATATTTGTCATTCCATTTAAGCGTAATCTGGGCTTGTCCTGAATTTATCTCTATATAATATCGAAAAGCAGAATAATCATAAGGTTGCTTATTATTTAATTCGCTATCACTAAATCCACTTTTACAGGCAAACCCAATCTTTTCACTAACCTTCACCGGTGTAATTTCTGCAGCAAGCATTTTGTTATCTGTCCACTCTAATGAATCACTGTCCGGTTTAACCGAAACTTCAACAGTCACTTTTCCCAGGTTTTCAACCGGAACACTAACTGTATAAGTATTTGTGTTTCTTCCTAATGGCAACGTGTCATTATAAGTTACTATTCCAGACTCATTGGGAATACTATCATTTTCTTTATTAGTGATAATACATCCTTGTTTTTCACCTTTAAACATAAACTGTGCAACATACGTAATAACCCCCTCTGCTGTAGCAGAATTGCCTGTAATCGAGTAATTATTAACAGTAATTGTAAATATCGCTTTATCATTCTCATATTTTTAACTTGGAATTACCTTACTGTAAGTAATATTATCTCTTTGGTCTATCTGTAGCAAATAGTTTGATGAAAATGGGATTACCTTTTGTGCTGTAGCGATGACCGCTTTTTGGTATCCCATTGAAACATATGCTGCATATATAATTGCCAAAGAAAATAGGATTCCCACCAATATTAATATAATCTTTTTTTCTTTTTTCTTTTTATCATTTGTTCCTCGTAATAAGATTTCTTACTGTTTTGCCATAACATACACAATATCTGTTTCTTTGTCCGTTTCCCTCCAACTGGCTTCTACAATAAAATATTTATAATAATTATAATTTGTAAGATTTGAATTATTCATGTTATTTGTTGAATCAAGAGGAACATACTCCTTGCTTTCCCAGTAAATTGGCACAGCCTGACTCTGCACTCTTTTTTCATTATCGCCATATGTATAAGTCTGACCCTTTCCTTCATTTTTTACAAGTAACTCCAAACCACTACTACCATCTGTAGAATATCCTTTATTAGGATAATACGAATAGTAATAATTTTTATCTTTATATTTTTTACAAATGGTTGATGTGTTTTCTTCAGAAGATGTTGTTCCTTCACTTTCAGTAGCCGGATAAAGTTTTAATACCAGTCCTTCCACATTTTGAGTATGTGCGACTTCTAAGCGTACTTTATCACTATTACTTCTAATACAAATTACATTTTGTACAGTAACAATTTTGCTACTGCTTACATCCTTACTTTCATATGACAAGTTGATTCCATTCATTTCTCCGCCGTGTACACCAGCAATTGAAACATCTCCCGGTGAATTTACTTTTGTAAGGGAAGCTAGTTTATGTTTATATGCAAACCAAGCATAGCCAACAGCTATTACTAAAGCAATCATTATAAGTATTGTAACCATAAATGTTTTTCTTTTGTGTGATTTTGTTTCCATATGCACCATCTCCGTAATTTAGTTCTATTATTCCTTACATTCAACTTCATAATACATATAATCTACATTAACTCCAATCATATGATCCGCAGCATTATACCAATTAGCAAGATACGTAAACTGTGATGCATTTAAAGTACTAAAACTAATTTTTTCGTCAGCCTTCAGATTAAGATGACTCCAATTATAATTGTAGAAAAATTTGCTTGTTTCAGATTTATTTTTTATCTCATCATTAATTTTTTCTACAAAGAATTCCGACACCTCTGTATTGAACAATTTTCCGTTATCAGGTATTCCCCTAAAATCTCTAAATGAATTTGGCCATACCCAATAAACATTTACAGTTATTGGAACATCTATCTGATATCCACCATCCGAATCACTTTTAATTAAAATTTTTTTATCTTTAATTGGCTTTGTATATCCATCCTGTTCCGTATAATTTTCAAAAAAAAGAATATGTCCCTTTAAAAGTTCACATACTGATTCATCACTTACTTCTTGTAGTTGGAAATCTTCATTTCCTGATTCACTTTCTATAGCTGTATCTGTTTTATTATCTGTAGTTTTATATGGAATTAACTTTATTGAAAGTGAAAATTCTTTACATCCTCTTTTTTTAGGAATTACATAAAAAGTAATCTTCCCTGATGCTCCGGGCTTAAGTCCGTTAGCGTTCGATTGCTGATTATTCATATTATTATCACTGTCTATCTGCATAGAGATAATTCCGTTTTCTACAATAAAATATTTTTCCCCATTATAACTTTCAGTTTTGGTTCCTTTCATAACATTTAATTTATTATGCAAGATATTATCCTCTGCTCCATCATCACTTTCCTTCGTAGCAAGGTAGAACGGTGCTCCTACGGCTGATAATTCAGTGCTTTTTGCCTGTGCATTCTTATTACTAACCAGCCATGCAACTGTGGCAACTAATAAAGCAATGATAATACATACTATTAAAATCTCATTTTTTATAAGTTTATGTCGTATTTCTTTATTTTTTTCAAGCTGTTCAATACTGTTTTCATTATTTTTATGTTCTGTCTTATCAATATGTTTTTTATTTTTCATCTCTAATCCTTAATATATAAAAGCATTTTTATAGGGTGATTTTATCACTAAATACTTAGCATTTCAATGGGAGCATAAAGAGATTTTCTAATTAATATCTGTTGCATAGGAATTTCTTATTAATCAAAAAAAGAATCGCCCATTCATAAGCGATTCTGATACAGCTCGTACGGGAATTGAACCCGTGATTCCGCCTTGAGAGGGCGGCGTCTTAACCACTTGACCAACGAGCCATTTTTATGACACTGTGCTTTTTGCACAAGACACTTTACTATTATAACAATCTTAGCAAATTTTGCAAGTGCTTTTTAATATAAAATTCACGTATAATATTCACGTATAATATTCACGTATAATATTTCAGCTACCATGCTCCCCCATCAACAAAGGACTGCCCAGCGGGCAGTCCTTCATCCTTACTTCTATATTCTCTGTTCCACTCTTCACCCTAGAAGTCAAATATTGACAACTGGCTGTCTTCCGGCATTCCTTCCAGCAGTCCCAAACTTGACATTGTTTCTATTACTGTCTTACTTAGCTTGCTTTTTTCTCGCAATTCATTTTTTGAAACAAATGGGCCTGATTGATTTGCTACTGCTTCTACCAAACCATCGGCAGCCTTTTCGCCTAAGCCTTCTATTGTGTCAAGGCTTGGCATTAGCTTGTTGTCTATAATCTGAAATTCATGTGCTTTAGCCTTGTATATGTCTATAGGCATGAACTCAAATCCTCTGGCGTACATTTCCTGTACAACTTTCATGTCGCCAAGAGCGTCTTCATCTTTCTTAGCTATTTCGTGATTTGCTTTCTTTCGTTTCAAGTCAGCCATATAATATTCAAGCTTTTCCTTGCCTCGACACATTGTTTCGTAGTTAAATGCTTTTGCTCTAATGGCAAAGTATGCAGCATAGTAAGCAAGTGGTATGTAAACTTTATACCAGGCAACTCTAAGTGCCATCATAATATATGCTGCCGCATGAGCTTTAGGGAACATATATTTAATCTTTTTACATGAACCAATGTACCAGTCAGGAACATTATGCTGGTGCATTACTTCCTCTTCGTTTATTTCCTTGCCACTCTTTTTGTCCTTGTATATCTGAAGGCCTTTACCTTTTCGTACATGCTCCATTATCTGGAAACTTACCTGTGGTTCAATGCCTTTATGCATAAGATATACCATAATGTCGTCACGGGTACAGATAGCAGTTGAAATTGTACATCTGCCCTCTTCAATTAATGTTTGGGCATTTCCAAGCCATACATCTGTTCCGTGAGACAAACCTGATATGTTAACAAGATCAGAAATCTTAGTAGGCTTTGTATCAACCAGCATCTGAATAACGAAGTCTGTACCAAGTTCAGGAAGTCCCAACGAACCTGTTGGGCATCCATCTATATCATCTGATGTTATTCCCAGTGCTTCCGGGCCTGTAAACAAAGACATTACCTTTGGATCATTAATTGGAACATCTCTGTTAACGTTAGTATTTGTCAACTTTTCAAGACGTCTGATCATTGTAGGATCATCGTGTCCCAGAATATCAAGTTTCAATAAGTTGGCATCAATGGCATGATATTCGAAATGAGTTGTAATAATATCAGTTGTCATATCATTTGCCGGTTTTTGGATAGGGGTAAATTCATATATTTCCTTATCTCTTGGAACAATAACAATACCACCCGGATGCTGTCCCGTACTTCTACGGATTCCCTGGCACCCTCTTGAAATTCGGTCAATTTCTGCTGTTCGCTTTATTTGTCCGTGTTCTTCGTAATAATTCTTTACATAACCGTAAGCTGTTTTTTCTGCAAGTCCGGCTATGGTTCCTGCTCTAAATGTGTGTCCCTTGCCAAACATAACTTCCGTATACGCATGGGCATTGGACTGATATTCTCCTGAGAAGTTCAAGTCAATATCCGGCTCCTTTGTTCCACCGAAACCTAAGAATGTTTCAAAAGGAATTTCAAAACCATCTCTGCACATATCCTTTCCGCAATAAGGACATTTTCTTGGTGGCAAGTCAAGTCCTACACCACCGTCTTCCCTTAACTGTCTTATTGTATCCTGAATCTCCTTCACTGCTTCTTTGTCTGCCTCATCAGGTACTGTAACTTCGTCTTCAAAGAATGAACTTTTACACTCTGTACAATAATAGTGGGGTGCCAAAGGATTAACCTCTGTTATACCTGACATTGTTGCTGCAAAAGAAGAACCAACGGAACCTCTGGAACCTACCAAATATCCGTCTTCATTAGACTTCCAAACAAGACGCTGCGCCATTATGTACATAACCGCATATCCGTTACCGATAATTGAGTTAAGTTCTACTTCCAGTCTGTCCTCAACTATTTTAGGCAATTTCTCGCCGTACATATCGTGTGCCTTTTCAAAACAAATATTACGCAAGTTTTCTTCTGAATTATCCAATACAGGTGGACATTTGTCAGGATGAATAGGTGAAATGTTCTCTATCATATCGTTGATTCGGGCAGGGTTTTTAATAACAATTTCTTCTGCCAAATCACTGTCAAGATAATCGAATTCCTTAAGCATTTCATCTGTTGTTCTTAGGTACAAAGGTGCCTGATTGTCTGCATCTTTAAAGCCATTACCGCACTGGATAATTCGTCTGTAAATTTCATCTTCCGGATCAAGGAAATGAACGTCGCATGTTGCAACTGTCATTTTGTTAAACTTCTTTCCTAAGTCAATAATCTTCTTATTAACTTCCTGAAGTTCTTCTACTGAATCAACAAGAAACTTCTTTCTGTCATCTATTTCAGGATCACCTGTTTTTAACATAAACTCATTATTTCCAATTGGCTGCACTTCAAAATAATCATAAAATTCAGCAAGACGTGCTATTTCCTGCTGGCTTTTTCCATGAAGAATTGCCTGATACAACTCACCTGCTTCACAGGCACTACCGATAATAAGTCCCTCACTTAATTCAAGATAATCACTTTTTAGGATTCTTGGTCTTTTGTTTGCAAAAGTTTCTATATGTGATTTTGAAATCAACTTGTAAAGATTTACTCTTCCAACCTGATTTTTTACAAGGATAATTGCGTGATGGGCAGGAAGTTTGTCAATTAAGTTCTTTGACTGCTTTCCCTGTCTGTTTAATTCATCAAGGTTATCAATCCCCTTGCCTTCAAGCATTTTACATAATTTTAAGAAAATAAGTGCCGTACATTCTGCATCATCTACCGCTCTATGGTGATGATCCAAAACAATGCCCAAAGCCTTTGCCACATTGTCAAGCTTATACCGTCCAAGTCCGATAATAAGGTATCTTGACATTGCAACTGTATCAATTACTGTAAAATCACATTCCAAGTCCTGTCTTTTACAATTGGCTTCTATGAAACTCATATCAAAGTCTGAGTTATGGGCAACCATAACCGAGTCCTTACAAAACTCCATAAATTGGGGCAATATTTCTTCTATCTTCGGTGCATCAATAACCATTTCATCATTAATGCTTGTTAACTTTTCAATTCTAAAAGGAATAGGAATTTCAGGGTTAACAAAAGTGCTAAATCTGTCAATAATCTTTCCGTTTTCAACTTTAACGGCACCAATTTCTATAATCTTGTCGCTTTTTGCACTAAAACCTGTAGTTTCCAAGTCGAAAACAACATACCTGTCATTTAAATGCTGACCTTTAGGATTAACAATCATATCCTTTAAGTCATCTACAAGATAAGCTTCAACACCATATATAACCTTAAAGTCACATTCCCTGCCTGCCTTTTCACATTCAGCTTCAATAGCTTCATATTCATGCCATGCATCAGGGAAAGCCTGTACAACACCATGGTCTGTTATGGCAATGGCTTTGTGTCCCCACTCATAAGCACGACGTACAATTTTTTTACATTCACTTACACCATCCATATCACTCATCTTAGTATGGCAATGAAGTTCAATACGCTTGTCTACTGCTGTATCTTTACGCTTCTCTGTGGCAAATGGAGAAATAGACTTCATTCCGTCAACACGGCTGATTTCCACCTGCTTATCCCATGTATCATAAAGGGCAACACCTTTAATTCGCACAAAAGAACCTTTCTTTACTTTCTGTTTGAAGTCCTTAAGCACATTACCGTCTGCCAAAAACATCTTAACGGCAATACTGTCTGTAAAATCGGTAATTTCAAGAGTAACAATAAACTTTCCTGTCTTTGTTTCTCTCTCATCCATTGTCATAATCTGACCTTTTACCGTGCATTCTCCGGTGCCTTCAAAAACATCACAAAGGTTAGTATCTGACTCAAACTTAAAGTCCCTTCCATATACTACCTCAGGATTGTCTGAACGGCTTGCCTTTCTGATTACAACAGGCTTTGGTGCCTCCTCTTTCTTTTCTTCCTTCTTAGCCTTTGGTCCGTTATCTCTGTTAAGTAACACCTCAACCTCGTTCTGAAGTCGTCTGGCATTCTGCTTTGCAAACCTGTTAGTTTCAAATCTTTTCTTATCAATAACTACCTCAATAGGCATTTCAAATCTGTTAGCAAATATTCTTTCAACTGTGTCCTTTAAAATCTTCATTCTGGATTCTGAAATAATATTAGCCTCCAAGTCAATAATCATCTTATTGCCATCCCAACGAATGGGAGCCTTTTTAAACATAGTTGAAACTATGGGACTTCTTACTCCAAGTTCCATAACTATGCTCTCCTTGTAGGCATCAAGAAGATTTTCTACTGTATACTGCTGTGATAAATGATATTTTTCTACTATTTCAATTCCAATTCGCTTTCCCATTCTGAGATTTCTTATAATTTCATCTCTCACGGTGAAAATAGCAGACTTTTCAATAAGTCTGCTGCTTTCAATATAAACTCTTAACTTGTCATGAGACATGTTAGAGGAAACTCGTGTTACATAAACTTCCTCAAACATAGCCTGCAAATTATCATTTAATTTAAGTGCTGGAAAAACGTCAAAAAACTTCTTTTTCTCCAAATTATTCACTCCAATTTTTCAATTCATCTTCCAGTGTCTGTAAAAGCATATCCTCAGGAACTTTCTTAACAATCTCACCTTTCTTAATTAAAAGTCCTTCGCCTACTCCACCGGCAACTCCAATATCAGCTTCTCTTGCCTCTCCGGGACCGTTAACTACACAGCCCATTACGGCAACCTTTATATCCAGATTATCGTATTTGGATACCATCTTTTCAACCTTTTCGGCAAGACCTATTAAGTCTATTCTGGTTCTGCCACATGTAGGACATGAAACTACTGAAATACCGCCTTTTCTAAGTCCTAATGTTTTCAAAATAAGCTTAGCACTTCTTATTTCCTCAACAGGATCACCTGTAAGTGAAACTCTGATAGTATCACCTATTCCCTGATTTAAAATAAGTCCAAGTCCTATTGCTGACTTAATATTTCCGGATGTTACAGTACCTGATTCTGTTATTCCTACATGAAGTGGATAGTTAGTTCTTTCCGCAATAAGTTCATGTGCCTTAACACACATTAAAACATCTGATGACTTAATGCTGATAACAAGATTGTCATATCCTAAGTCTTCAATAATTTTAACCTTATCTAATGCACTTTCAACTATTCCCTCTGCTGTAACTTTTCCATATTTTTCAAGAATGTGTTTTTCAAGAGAACCACTATTTACACCAACTCTTATTGGAATGTTTCTCTCCTTTGCCACATCAACTACTGCCTTAACCTTTTCAACTGAGCCGATATTTCCCGGATTAATTCTAATCTTGTCAGCTCCGTTCTCCATTGCTGCAATTGCCAGTCTGTAATCAAAATGAATATCCGCAACAAGTGGAATATTAATCTGTTTCTTAATCTCCTTAAGAGCCTTGGCTGCTTCCATTGTTGGAACTGCACATCTTATAATGTCACAACCTGCTGCCTCTAACTCCTTAATCTGGTTAACCGTTGCTTCTACATCTTCTGTTTTTGTGTTTGTCATTGACTGAATAAGAATAGGATTTCCTCCGCCTATTACTCTGTCGCCAATCTTAATTACTTTCGTATTATCTCTATACATATTACCTGCCACCTTGCAATCTTATAAAATAATCTTTCTAATATCATTAAATATTAAGAATACCATAAGCACCATTAACAAAATAAATCCTATAAAGTGTATCATTCCTTCTTTGTCCTTAGGTATAGGTCTTCTAATAATAAGCTCTACAATATAAAGGAATAATCTTCCACCGTCCAATGCCGGTATAGGTAAAAGGTTCATTACACCAAGGTTTGCACTAAGCATAATTGCTATATTAATCATTGTGAACAAAGTAACCATAAAGCCTTCTGACTTAGTCTGGTTGTAAGTATCTCCAATACCATTAACAATACCTACCGGACCTGATACTTCATTAGCTGAAACCTTTCCTGTTACAAGCATCTTTAAGCTTTTAAGAACTGTATTAATTTCATATCTCACTTCCACAAGACTATATTTTAAAACTCCGCCTACAGACTGCTTATCTCTTGCAAGATTATAAACAAATCCGCTGCTGTAAAGCTTAGTCATCTGTGGAACTACAACTACTTTCTTTTCTTTATTATTACGTTTAACAGTAATATTGATTTCTTCTTTTCCAAAAGGATGTGCATCAATATATTCCTTTAAATCCTTTCCTGTTGAAATCTTTGTACCGTTAATTTCCACAACTTCATCTCCTGCAACAACTCCTGCCTGATCCATTGCTGAACCTTCAGGAACACTACTAATAGTAGCCTTTGAATCTGTTTCATAATATGAAATACCAACTATATAACGTTCTTCACTGTCAGGTGCATAACTAATAGTCTGCTTCTTTCCATCTCTTACAAAAGTAACTGAAATATCACTTCCGTCAAGTGGGCTAACATAATCTTCCAAATAAATTTCACGGCCTACTGAAACTGTAGCTCCGTTATATTTAGTAATTCTGTCTCCCTCTCTAAGTCCTGCCTCGTATGCATTACTGCCTTCTGTTACTTTAGAAACGTAAGAAATATCAATGCCGTTGTAACCGATAACAATTAAGGCCAATAAAAATGCAAGAATAAAGTTAAAGAAAGGTCCTGCAACAACAATTGCCATTCTTGCCCATAAAGGTTTAGAGTTAAAAGAACCTTTTTCTGCATTATCTTCATCTTCACCAAGCATTGCACATGAACCGCCAAAAGGAAGTGCCTTAATTGAATATCTTGTGCCACTTTTTGCAACTCTGCTAAGAAGTCTTGGTCCCATACCAACGGAAAACTCGTTAACTACAACTCCACACTTCTTTGCAACTATAAAATGTCCAAATTCGTGTATTAAAACCAATACACTGAAAATTATAAGAGCTATTATAATACTGATTAATGTCTGCATCCTACCACCTACTTTCGATTAATTCATATGTCCACTGTTCAATGTCTAAAATCTGCTCTACTGTAGGGTTTGGTATAGCCTTATGCATACTCATACAATATTCAATAATATCTGTTATGTCTAAGAATCCAATCTTTCTGTTAAGGAACTTAGCTACTGCCTTCTCGTTTGCAGCATTAAATACTGTAGGCATTGAACCTCCAACTGTTGCTGCCTGATAAGCCAATGCTAATCCCCTAAAGTTCTCAGGATCAGGATTTTCAAATGTAATCTGTGCTATTTTGCCAAAATCAACTCTTTCTCCTGCCAAAAATCTTCTTTCAGGATAATAAAGTGCATACTGGATAGGTAATCTCATGTCAGGAGTTCCAAGCTGTGCCATAATTGCGCCGTCCTTAAACTGTACCATGGAATGAATAAGGCTCTGTGGCTGAACAACAACCTGAACATCATCAAGACCAACTCCAAAAAGCCATTTAGCTTCGATTACTTCCAATCCCTTGTTAACCATTGTAGCAGAGTCGATGGTTATTTTTTGTCCCATGGACCAATTTGGATGCTTTAATGCATCTTCAACCTGAACATTTTTCATCTGCTCTCTTGTTCTGCCCCTAAACGGTCCGCCTGAAGCTGTAAGAAGGATCTTGTCTATCTCTCTTGAATTTTCGCCGTTTAAGCACTGGAAAATAGCGCTGTGTTCGCTGTCTACCGGAAGAATTTTTACGCCATATTCCTTAGCCATTGACATAACAATATGTCCTGCTGTAACCAAAGTCTCCTTGTTAGCCAAAGCAATATCCTTACCTGCCTTAATTGCTTCCAACGTAGGTCTTATACCAATCATTCCAACAAAAGCCGTAACAACTATTTCAGCTTTTTCATAAACAGCTGCTTCAATAAGTCCGTCCATTCCTGCTACTAATTTTACTGATGTGTCCTTAACTGCATCTTTAAGTTTTAATGCTGCATCTTCATTGAAAACACATACAAGTTCAGGATGAAACTCTCTAATCTGTTCTTCTAATTTTGTAATATTTGAGCCTGCCGCAATGGCAACAACGTTCAAATCATCATTTGCTCTTACAATATCTAATGTTTGTGTTCCTATGGATCCTGTTGATCCAAGAATGGAAATATTTTTCATATCGTCTCCTTAAAAAATCTGTAATAAAATCCAAATAACAGGTGCCACATAAATAACACTGTCAAATCGATCCATAATTCCGCCATGTCCGGGAATTAGTTTGCCATAATCCTTGATATCATGATTTCTCTTAATAGCTGATGCAGCAAGGTCGCCTACCATTGAAATTAAAGCTCCCACTGCACAAATAATTGCAAATCCCACAACCGGATTAATGCTCATTGTAATATTGCTTGAAAAAATTGTTGCATAAATTGCTCCAAGTGCTGCTGCTCCAATAACGCCCCCAACTGCACCTTCAACTGACTTCTTTGGGCTTAAAACAGGAGCCATCTTATGTTTTCCAAAAGCTACACCTGCAAGATATGCACATGTATCACTTCCCCATGAGCAAATGAAAATAAGCCATACTGTATATGCTCCGTTATTTCCCTCACGTACACTATAAAGATATGATAACATTACGCCTGCATATAACATACTCATAATAGCATTTGAAATCTGTTCTGTTTTATACTTAGGGAACATAAATACATACTGAGCAAGTAAGCACATTAAAAATACTACCATAAGAATCATCATATATTCTTTCTTATCAAAATAAAGTACTGCATAATATGCCAAAACTGCTATATAACCTGTAATTCCAAGTGAATTCTTTTCAATTCCAAGAACCTTGTATAATTCATACACACCAACTACTGAAATCAAAAGATTTGCTACAAAAAGAATGTTTCCTCCCGGTATAATTGTAGCCAACATTAAAGCTACTAGAACTATTCCACTTAATAATCTTGTAAAGAAAGATTTATTTGCAAATTTACTTAAAACCATTTTTGTTTTTCTCCTACCATTATGTATTTATAATATTATTTTATTCTTCTGTCTTAACTCCGCCGAAACGTCTGTCTCTTTCATTATATTTTACAATAGCCTTCTTTAATTCTTCTTTGTTAAAATCCGGCCATAAAACATCTGTAAAATAAAACTCTGTGTAAGCCAACTGCCATAAAAGATAATTAGACAATCTTATCTCACCACTTGTTCTAATAAGAAGGTCAGGATCAGGAATGCCTGCTGTATCCAAATATGAATTAACAGTATCCTCTGTAATGTCATCAGGATTTAACTCTCCGTCTGCAACAGCCTTTGCCATCTTCTTAGTTGCTCTTGTTATTTCATCACGGCTTCCGTAATTAAGAGCTATAATAAAAGTAATTCCTGTATTGTTCTTTGAGCATTCCTCTAACTCATCAATTCTGTCAAGAATATCCTGATCAAGTCTCTCTCTCTTACCAATTACTTTAACAATCATATTGTTCTTGTTTGCTCTCTCAATACAGTCTGAAAGATAATTTCTAAGAAGCTTCATAAGAGCCTTTACTTCATCATCAGGTCTGTTCCAATTCTCAGTTGAAAAAGCATACATTGTAATATATTCAATTCCCATATCGTGGGCATCTTTAATAATCTTCTCCACATTCTTTGCACCTGCTGCATGTCCTGCGTTTCTTGGAAGAAATCTTTTCTTTGCCCATCTGCCGTTTCCATCCAAAATAATGGCAACATGCTTTGGTATATTAAGTCCTGTTATATCAATCTTTTTTGCCATATAATTAATCTCCTTTAACCGAAAATAGAGGAAACACAGGTCTCCTCTTATTCTCTAAAATCTGATATTTTATTATACTGTCATTATTTCGTTTGATTTTTCTTCGATTGCCACATCAATCTTCTTAATGTATTCATCTGTCTTCTTCTGAACATCATCCTGATATCCTTTTACTTCATCTTCTGAAATGCCGTCTTCTTTGCCTTTCTTCTTAATGGCATCAATTGCATCTCTTCTGATGTTACGGATAGCAATCTTGGCATTTTCGCCCTTCTTCTTAACATCCTTAACAAGTTCTTTTCTTCTGTCCTCTGTAAGTTCAGGGAATACAAGACGAATAACCTTACCATCGTTTGTAGGGTTAATTCCTACATCTGACATATTAATTGCATGTTCAATATCTTTAAGAATTGAAGCGTCCCAAGGCTGAATACAAATCATTCTTGCTTCAGGAACTGAAACGTTACCTACCTGCTGAAGAGGTGTTGGTGTTCCATAGTAATCAATTTTGATTTTGTCAAGAATATGTGGGTTAGCACGTCCTGCTCTGATTGTTGCATATTCTTCACCTAAATTAGCCAAAGATTTTTCCATCTTATCTTCGTATATCATTAATAATTCTTCCATTATAATTCTCCTCTAATCTTTTATAATTAATAAAATTTTATACTTAATAATTTTTTGATTAATAATCTTTTTATATTTCTAATTATATAATCCTTAAAATTTTTGATTCTATAGTTATTATCCAAAATTACTTTTCAGTTAATAATTATTAACTATTCTACAGTAATCTTTGTGCCAATCTTTTCACCTGATACAGCCTTGTTAATGCTGTCTTCTTCGTTTAATCCAAATAATAACATTGGCATCTTGTTCTCCATTGCAAGAACACTTGCAGCCAAGTCAATAACACCTAATCTGTCATCAACAATCTTGCCGATTGAAAGTTCATCGTACTTCTTAGCATAAGGGTTAACAGCAGGATCACTGTCATAAACACCGTCAATTGCTTTTGCACCAAGAATGCAGTCAGCTTCGATTTCAATGGCTCTAAGAACCATAGTCATATCTGTTGAGAAATAAGGATGTCCTGTACCACCTGCAAAGAAAACAACCTTTCCTGCATTAAGGTCTGCTACTGCCTCATCCTTTGAAAATAACTTAGTCCATGTTCCGCATGCAAAAGGTGTATACACATTAGTATCCATTCCTTCTGTTCTGAAAATTTCTGATACATACATACAGTTCATGATTGTTGCCATCATACCGATTCCGTCAGCCTTTGTTCTGTCAATCTTATTGCTTGTACGTCCTCTCCAGAAATTTCCGCCACCGATAACGATAGCTACCTGAACTCCCTTATCTACTATAGTCTTAACCTGTTTTGCAACAGCTACACAAGTATCTTCATCAAAACCAGTTTTTTTATCACCTGCTAAGGCTTCCCCGCTTAACTTTAATAAAACTCTGTTCATCTTTATCTCCTCTATCATATATGCACGCCAAATTTGTGATAATACTTATAGCATTATTCATAAGTGCAAAATCTAAAGATAGAATAACATATATTATAAAAAAAATAAAGGAGAATAATCTCCTTTATCTTCTAAATTTGCATTTATACTTGCTTTTATTCTTCATCAAAATATCCCAAGTTATCACTCATATCTCTTCCATTAACAAACAATTTCATATTGTAGTCTTCATCATCTTTGACTATGTTTGCCTTTGGAACATACAGCGTAACAAAATATTCTGTCATATAACTGTTAGCCATGTTTTCAATATCCGTACCCATAATTGAATCCGCTGTCTGATCTTTGTTTAAAAATCTTCTTACGTGGTTATTTTCCTGATACATATTTGATATGTAAACAAATTTGTTATCTTTTGCACTGCTTGTAACTTGAATTTTTCCATCTTTAACTTCTGCACTTATCTGGCAATCCTTAAACACATCTTTAATATATTTATTTTTGCTCTTTGAATCTAATTCCATCCTTTCAATTACAATTCTTGGATTTTTGCTTTTACTTATATCAATGTTTCCTACTCCAACTGCACTCATATCATAAGAAGTTGAAATTGTCTGCGGGTACTTGTCATCTTCTTTTATTTGTAGCGGATATGTTTTCTTTTCAGTAGCTGTTTTAGATATTACGTTACTGTCATAATGCATAGTAACCCCTGCTATTGCCATTGTAAAACCGCAAACTGCCATTATTCTTATTAATATTGCTCTTTGATTTCCGCCAAAAGTCAATGACTTGCTATCACGGATTTTCTTTTCAATAATAAATCCTATGAAGAATGCTATTACAAGAGTCACTACGATTTTTAAGAAAAATAATCCCATATTATATTCTCTTTTATAAAATCCAGCTATAGCTGAAACTAAATCTATAGCTTTTTCATATAGGAATAATTTGTTATTTTCCTTAGCATAAGCTGCAATGTTCTGCAAAATATTCCTATAGCTTAAAGCTCCTACAATTAGTGTAATTGTAATAACGCCAAATACTGCCATGCTTTTTCTATAAATAACTGCAAATAATTTGATAATTGCTGTAATAAGTAAAAAATATCCCAATAAATATACAAACTCAGCAAAAACAGTTTTCATTGAAAAAACATTTATTAGTTTTATGTTTTTATTAAATAATGAAACTAATGATACCGCACCAAACAAAATCAACTGGTTCATTACCTGAAACAATGACGCAATTCCAAAGGTTGTTACATCGGCCAAATATGCTGATACATATCTTGTAACACTGTTCTGTGGAAATACCATATAATTGTTTTTGTATTCACCAATATTAAAGGATTTGATAACCAATACCAAAATTACTATCCAAAACAATGCAACGCTATTGCGGTTAAGATTCAGATAAAATACATCTTTGTCTGTTGAAAAATTTATAACCATTGACAATATATCTACTAATGCAATTACAATGGCAACACAAAATACTATTATTGCATATTTTTTATTTGTGTGCATTCTTAGCAAATACATTTTTTTAATATTATTTAGTTCTTCTTTTCCCATAATGCCTCCATCTGATTTGCGTTTTTCAAATCTGTCTTATACATATAAATTTCTTCCCCTGAAAGCTTGCTTGTGGCAAGTTCCAATTCATCGGCTTTCTCTGCTTCCTCTTTGTCAAGTCTGCCTTCGATAACTGCCATAGCTCCCAATGTCTGATTTTTCTTATATAAAACTTTCTTTTCTTCACAATATTTTTCAATATTTGCAAGTTCGCCGTCTACCCTGTAAACGCTGTCTTTCAGTTCTTCAATGTCTCCTGCAAAAAGTACATCGTTGTTTCCTATCATTATCATATGTGACAAAATCTTTTCCATTTCACCTAACATATGACTTGAAATTAATATTGTTCTTGGATGTTCTATGTAGTCTCTTAAAATAATCTCATATATTTTGTTTCTGCTTACTGCATCAACTCCCGAAACCGGCTCATCAAGTATTGTTATGTCTGCTCTTGTTGCCATTCCACAACAAAAATTAAAAATTGTTTCCTGACCTTTTGACAGATTTTTAATTTTTGCTTTTTTATTTAAACCAAATAATTCCATTAACTTATGAGCAAACTCTTCATCAAATTTTTCATACATCAACCTATACTCTTCGATTATCTTTTTTAACTTAATTTCGCTGTAACTCATTACCCCTGCCACATAAATAATACGCTTAGCTGTCCCTATATCAGTTGCCGGATTCTTTCCGTCTATTTCAATTATTCCTTCATCCGGTTCAAACTTGCCGGCTATTAAATTCATTAATGTTGTTTTTCCCTGTCCGTTTCTACCAATTATTCCCGTAATGTGATTTGGCTCAATATCTACAGAAAAATCTTCAAAAACATATCTTTTCTTTCCCTTGTATGAGAAAGTTACATTCTGCATGCTTATGCTTTTAATCTCTTCCATGTTTTCATTATGCATTACTGCACTTCCCTCCTGACTAAAATTGTTGTTACTACTACTTGTTGTGAATTACTTCTTTTTTGTTTGTTTTTTCTGGCTTTTGTACTTAGCTTTGTATTTAATTATGTGTCTGTTTTTCTTTTTAGCTTAGTATTTAATTTTTTTGATTGTTTAACTTTATGTTTAGCTTTTTTGTCTTATTTACTTCTTATCGTATTGTTCTGCTATTAGTTTAAGTAACTCCTCTTTTGTAATTGATAATTTCTTACTTAGTTTAATTAATTGTTCTGCTATCTGTTCCACTTCACTATGCCTCTTCCTTTCTGAAATCATACTTATGGCATCGCCTGCAACTGTCATTGCCTGACCTCTGTGCTTTATAAGAATCCCTCTGCTAACCAAAAGATTAATTCCTTTCGCCGCAGTAGCCGGATTGACTTTAAGCTCCTTCGCCAAAACTAATTGTGAGTAACATGTATCGTTCTCCTTCAATTTTCCTGATAGTATGTCATCTTCAATGGAATCAGCAATTTGCACATAGATTGGAATCATACTGTTTTCATCAATTTTCAATGATGTACCTCCTTGTATAATATCTTTTATCAACTATACTACATTACTGATATAATGTAGTATAGTCCCGTGGTAGTTAAAAGTCAAGTGGTTTTATGCCAAAATCATAACCTCCTTAATATTTTCATCTGATTGTTATGACTTTTAGCATGGATTCATGTAATTTATTCTTTATTTTTATAACCATATGAGGGTTTTAGATTATTTGTTATGATTTTCTAATGCGGTAGACTTGATTTTTTTGCTCTGTGGACAGGCTTGATTTGGAGCATTACGGATTTTTGGAAAACTTTGTGCTGAGATTCCGTAATATTCGTCCTGCTCAAGGATTCTTGAATATAAATTACGGATTCTGAAATATTTTGGCTGCCAGATTCCGTAATGGGATACGATAGGATAAGATTTTTTCCTAATTTTACGGTTTATGAGATGTTTTTGCTCATATATCCGTAATGCTGTTTTCAATTACGTATCATACACTATTTTCTTTCGCTGACACGTAATTATTCATAAAATATCAATGAACTTTTGGAGAATTACGTGTCATATAACATTTTCGTTCACCGACACGTAATCCCATACAAAAATGCAAGCTTAATTTCAATAAATTACGTGTCACACAGCGTTTTCGCTCTACGACACGTAATCGGTTGCAAATCAAGACAAATATTTCAATATTTTACGTGTGCCACAGCGTTTTCGCTCTACGACACGTAATCGGCTGCGAATCAAGACAAATATTTCAATATTTTACGTGTGCTACAACATTTTTGCTCTACGACACGTAATCAGCAACGAAACAAGACAAAACAAACAATCTTTTCCCGCAATTGCAAACAAACCACTTCCGCAATTGCAAACAAACCACTTCCGCAATTGCAAACAAACCACTTCCACAATTGCAAAACAAACCACTTCCACACCCACAAAAAAAACTAGCCAAATCAACTATGGTTAATCTGACTAGTTTTACTCTCTTTATTTTTCTTTCACAACTTTTAGTCAAGCTCTCCGCTTGTTACCCTTTGGATATGCATTGCAAGATATCCTATTTCTGACTCATCAAAGGACAACTTAAGCAAATGGCTTATATTGTCACATATGGTGATTGCCATCTGAAATTCCTGTGGAAATTTGTTTTCCATATAGTCGTTCAGATTAAGCTTGATTTTTTCACCTTTAAGGGCTCTTGCTATCATATATTTAATGTGGTTCATTAGACGGTTGTATGAAATAGATAGAACATTTATTTTTCTTCCTGTTTCAGCTTCTACCATTGAAATACATTCACGCACGCCCTGAGCTATTATCATTGACTGGGATACGTTCTCTGTATCAATGGCTGAATGAATGTGAAGTGCAATATAGCCTACCTCATGTTCATCTATTTCAACACCCATCTTTTCAAGCAACAATGGTTTAATCCCCTCTGCCACTTTGTATTCTGAATGAAAAAGAACTCTTATATCCGCTGTTAACGGATTGCTTATTTGCTCATTGTTCTTTATTCTTTTGACTGCAAACTCAATATGGTCTGCCAATGGAAAAAGTATTCTTCTATCAATATTTCCAAATTCTTCTTCCGCCTTGTTTAAAACTGCATCTGCAATCTCTAAACAAACTGGAGAAACTTCATTAACAATGTCTTCTGCCTCTCCTCTTTCCGTACATTCTTTCATTGAATATACAGTGTCTTCTGCTCTTGGTTCAACATACTCAGTAACTTTCTTACCGAACCCGATGCCTTTTCCCAAAATCAAAAATTCCTGACATTTTTCTGCATCAATTGCCACAACCGCATTGTGGTTTAACGCTTTTTTTACTCTATACATATCCTAATTACTCTGTGACATTATTCGTAAATATCAATAGCAAAAAGTGATTCCCCTGCCTGTATATCGCCTTCCTTAAGTAATCTGATTTTTTGATTGTCGCTAAGCTCTGTACACATTACAGGTGATGCCAATGATGGTGCATTGGCAGATAAATAATCCAAATCAAGTTTCATAATAGGATCACCCTTTTTAACTTTCTGTCCTGCTTCTACCATTACATCAAAGCCTTCGCCGTTAAGTTTTACTGTGTCAATACCAACATGGATAATCATACTAATACCATCTTCTGTTGTAAATCCTACTGCGTGCTTAGTATCAAAAACAAATACAATTTCACCATCAGCAGGTGCCTTAACAACTGAATCTGTTGGAGTTACAACTGCACCGTCCCCCATCATTCTGCTTGCAAAAGCTTCATCCGGCGCTGTACCTAAATCTGCGGCTATACCTGTAATAGGGCTTGAGATAATAATTGATTTTACTATTTTTGTCTCTTGCTCCTTCTGATTATTTCCATCCTCAGTCTTGTTTTCAACTTCGTCTGACTGACTATTGCTACCATTATACTCTATATTTGGAGCTGTTTCCAGATAATCTTCTAAGTTAGACTTAATTACTGTTACTTTTGGTCCATAAATCACCTGAACACCGTTACCCTTGTGTACTACACCTGACGCTCCTGTTGCCTTAAGCATTCCGTCATTAACCAATTCAGCTTTAAAAACTGTACATCTAAGTCTTGTTGCACAGCAGTCAACATCAGAAATATTTTTCTTTCCGCCTAAACCGTTAGTAATCATTTCTGATAATTCGTCAACATCACTATTTTCTCCGTTTTCTAACTTGCCGTTTTTCTTAGCTTCAACATCGCTTCTTCTATAAAGTTTGACTTCCTCACTGTCATCCCTACCAGGTGTCTTCAAATCTAATTTTTTAATTAAGAAGCTAAATAAGAAATAATATACGATAAAGTAAACAATACCTACAATAACAATCCAAATCCAGTTAGTCTTTCCATTTCCCTGCATTATTCCAAACAGGAACATATCAATAAGACCGCCTGAGAATGTCATACCTACACCTACTTTAAATACATGCATTAACATATATGCAAGTCCTGCAAATACGCAGTGAATACCATAAAGTAATGGTGCAACGAAAAGGAATGTAAATTCCAATGGTTCTGTAATACCTGTAATCATTGATGTTAAAGCTGCTGACAAAAGAAGACCTGCTACTGCTTTCTTCTTTTCAGGATTTGCTGTTCTATACATTGCAAGTGCTGCTCCAGGAAGTCCGAAAATCATAAGTGGGAACTTACCTGACATAAATCTTGTTGCTGAAACTGCAAATTTTGTAACTGATGGATCTGCAAGCTGTGCAAAGAAAATATTCTGTGCACCTTCAATTAACTGACCTCCAACTTCCATTGTTCCGCCAACGCCTGTCTGCCAGAATGGAAGATAAAATACGTGATGAAGACCAAATGGAATAAGAAGTCTTTCCATAAATCCGTATACCCATGTTCCTGCGTAACCTGAATTAAGTACTAAATCTCCAACAGAGTAAATTCCGCTCTGGATAACCGGCCAGATAAAGAACATTAAAATACCAACTAATGTGAAAACTAATGAACAAATAATTGGAACAAATCTTGTTCCGCCAAAGAATGATAATACCTGTGGCAATTCGATTTTGTAAAATTTGTTATGAAGTGCTGCAACACCAAGACCAACAATAATACCACCAAACACACCCATCTGTAATGAAGTAATACCTACAACATCTGTTGTGGCACCTTCAAGCATTTTTTCTGCGCCACCGTTAATTGTAATCATGGCACCAATTGATGCGTGCATAATGAAGAAAGCTATAGCTGCTGCAAGTGCTGCAACTTCCTTTTCTTTTTTTGCCATACCTATTGCAACACCCATTGCAAAAATAATCGGCAGGTTAGTAAAAACTATATTTCCCGCATCACTCATTACCTGAAATATTGCATTAAATACTGTTCCAGGTCCCATAATACCTAATAATCCGTATGCTTTAAGCATTGTTTCATTTGTAAATGAGCTACCAAGTCCAAGTAACAAACCTGCTACAGGAAGGATAGCTATTGGAAGCATAAATGATCTTCCTACACGTTGTAAAACACCAAAAATTTTGTCTTTCATTTTTTCTCCTTTCAAACACTAATAATATTTTGGTTCATTTGGGCATGTATCATACATTTACGACTATTTTTGTTATAAGTTGCAGCTCTTTTAAACACAAAAAAAGTAGGTATAACAGATACACGCCCCCCTTTGAGATGTGTGTATAGTTAATGCCTACTTAAAGTTACATACTATTTAAAATTATTTAATTTACTTCATTAGAGTAACATCTGATGGTTGGGATGTCAACCCTGATTTTGATTTTTTCTACCAGATTAGTAGATTTTTATATATAATACCACTGTGGTAGGAATTGCTATGATAAACTCAGATATTATCTTTATTGTTCCTCAATTTTCTTTGCCAAATCTTCCAAATACTCCCAACGGTCCATTTTTTCCATAAGAAGTGTTTCCGTTTCTTCCTTACTTTCCATAAGTTCCCTAAGCTTAACTGAATTAGTTGCATTCTTGACTATTTCACCGTCAAGCTTTTCAATCTTCTCTTCTAATTTTGCAATATCGTCCTCAATTGTCTCGTATTCTCTTTTTTCATTGTAAGAAAACTTAAGCTTTTTGTTTCTTATTTTGTATTCCTCTTTTTCGGTTTTGTCTGAATCTGACTTTCCTGCACTGCTACTTTTTGTTTTTAACAAAGCATTTTCTTCAAGCAGTCCCTTTTCCTTCTTTCGATTTATGTAATCTGTATAACCACCTTCGTACTGATCGATTACCCCATTTCCCTCAAAGGAAAAAATTCTTCTGACAACTCTGTCTAGAAAATATCTGTCGTGGGATACGGTAATTACAATTCCATCAAAACTATCCAAATAATCTTCAAGAATTGTCATTGTTTCAATGTCCAAATCGTTAGTTGGCTCATCAAGTATAAGCACATTTGGGGCTTCCATAAGCACACGCAAAAGATTTAAGCGACGTTTTTCCCCACCTGACAATTTTTCAATCTTACTATACTGCTGTGACGGTTCAAAAAGAAATCTTTCAAGCATAACCGAGGCTGACACAAGTCCTTCCTCTGTTCTTACAAACTCGGCAGTATTTTTTATATAATCAATAACCCTATCATCAGGATTCATATAAGCAATTCCTGCCTCTTTGTTATTTTCAAGCTCCTGTGTATAATAACCTATTTTGATAGTCTGTCCAATGTTTACACTACCGCTGTCAGGCTCAATTCTTCCATCAATAATCTTCATTAAGGTAGTTTTTCCACAACCATTTTTGCCCACAAAACCTACTCGGTCGCCCTTTAGAAAATTATAAGAAAAATCATTTATCAAAACTTTGCAGTCATATGCCTTTGAAATATTTTCAAGTTCAATAGTCGTCTTGCCCATTCTTGACTTAATGCTACTTAACTCAATTTTTTCGTCCTGAACAATCCCTTTTTGATTCTTTAGATTTTCATATCTTTGAATGTGTGCTTTCTGCTTAGTAGACCTTGCTCTTGCCCCACGCTGCATCCATTCAATTTCTTTTCGAAGAATGCTCTGACGCTTTCTCTCGCTTGCCTTGGCACTTGCCTCTCGCTCAGCTTTTCTCTCCAAAAATCCTGAATATTTTTCGTTGTAACTATAGATTTTTCCTTTATCAAGCTCGATAATCCTGTTAGTTACGCTGTCTAGAAAATATCTGTCATGAGTAACCATAACAAGCGCCCCCCTAAAACCGCGCAACTGATTTTCAAGCCATTCTGCCATTTCGCTATCCAAATGGTTATTAGGCTCGTCCAAAATCAAAATATCACAAGGTGTAATCAAAACAGAAACCAACGCCAGTCTCTTTCTCTGTCCACCTGAAAGTTCTGAAGTTTTCTGCTCAAAATCAGTAATTCCAAGTCTTGTCATCATCGCTTTAGCCTTAACCAATTCATCTTCATTGGCATGATGGTGAATCATATTCTGAACACTTTCAAGCACCGTGTCTTCTTCATTAAAAATAGGATTCTGTGGCAAATAATGAATCATCATATTGGCTGCCTTAATTACCTGTCCTTCATCCGGGATTTCAAGACCTGCCATAATCTTAAGCAAAGTGGACTTCCCTGTCCCATTAATTCCTATAATTCCTACCTTCTCCCCTTCGTGAAGGTAAAAACTTGCCTCGTCAAATAATTTTCTTTCTGTATATGAATGTGTTATGTTTTCTAATGATAGAATGTTCATTGTGTTCCTCTTTCTTTGGATTGATTTTCTAAACTTGTCATTACTGTTATACTTTTTAGTCTTGTTTTTAATATTACTTTTTAATCTTGCTTTTTATTATTGCTTTCTAATATTGCTTTTTATTATTGCTCTCTAATCTTGCTTTTTATTATTTCTTTTGGTATTGTTCTTTCTTCTTTTTCCTGTCATTTCCTCTACAACCATTTTAAATACTGTTGTTACCGGAATTACTTTTGTCCCAAATTCAAAATCTTCTGAATGATACTGCTTCATAATTATCTTAAGTGCCGCAAACTTATCCTCATCTTCAACAAACTGAATCTGACCGCATCCCATTACACTTTCGTATGCCATAGTGCAACTCATCTTTTCATCATTTAAAATAAACTCATGTCCACAGTCCATTTCGAAAGCTACCTTGTTATTTTTTCTAAGTAATTCAAGCTTCTTTCCCTCGCTTGCGCAGTGAAAATAAAGGACCACCTTACCATCTTCTATATTAAGCCCAAAATTCATTGGCACAATGTATGGATAATCTCCATCATTAATCGCCAATCGACAAACGTCACATTTATTTATTACTTCAATTATTTCATCAAAATCTTTTATTTCTCTATCGCTTCTTCTCATAGTGTCCTCCTCGGTAATATCTATTCGTTATTTTATATATGTTGATTTTTTCTTGTATTAATATTTTATGTAAATTAATTTCTTTCTGATTTCACACTTTTTTATTATACAGAAGTAGGCTGTGAAAATCTACGATAATTCTTCAAAGTTGTCATATACATAGTCAAGGATTGCAGTGTTATATAACACTGTTATGAAACTATCTGCTAATAATTTTGTCAATATTTTCCTGTGCACCATATATAGATCTATTGCCATTTACAACGTAAGCAAGACTGCATACTACCACAAATGCAAGCATATTGTTTCCACCAAAAACCTCTATTCCAAGCATAATCGGTGCCATTAATGTATTAGTGGCACTGCCAAAAACTGCCGCATAACCAAGTGATGCACATAACCTGGGAGAAATTCCAAGAAATCCGCCAAGTATTATTCCAAGAGAAGCTCCAATTGAAAACAACGGTGTAACCTCTCCACCCTGAAATCCTATTGATAAAGTTAAAACCGTTAGCAACAATTTAAGTAACCAATCCACCTGAAAAATTTCTCCATTATTAAATGCATTTAAAATTAAATTTGTGCCAAGTCCGCTGTATCTGCCCTGCCAAAGTAATAATAAAATTATTGCCAATGGTATTGAAACCAAGCCTATTCTTAAGTATGGATTTACAATTTTTTCAGCCATTATTTTTTTCAGTAATTGAAGTAAATAAGAAAAAATTCTTCCTACAATTCCAAATGCTAACCCTAAAATTATGATTATAATTACTGTTTTTGCATCTGACATATTAATTGTTTCATTTAATTCTACTGCAAACTTTTCCAGTCCCAAAGAATGTGATGTAAAGGATGCCACAAAAGCTGCCGTTATTGCCGGGAGCAATGCCTGATAATCCATGTAACCTGCCACAATTACTTCCATTGCAAAGAAAGTTGCCGCCAACGGTGTCTGAAATAATCCACCAAAACCTGCTGCCATACCGGTTATTAACATAATCCTGCTATTATCAGGAGTTTTTAACTTTCTTCCCATATAATGCGACAATGTTGCACCTATCTGAACCGCCACACCTTCTCTTCCTGCACTTCCGCCAAACAAATGTGTAATCCATGTTCCTATCATTACAAGCGGCACCAAAGCCATAGGAATTGAATCCCTTTTATTCTGTCCTGCCTCAAAAACCAAAGTCATTCCCTTTAGACTAACCTTGCTAAAATATGAATACATCCAAACAATAAACAAACCAGCTATTGGCAAAAAAGGTATCAGATAGTTGTAATTAGTTGTCCTAAAATCTGAAATGGCAAGTAATCCTCTGCCAAAAATTGTGTCCACTATTCCGACAATAATACCAATAAGCAATGCCATTGCTATGTACTTAATGCCAAGCGTAATTTTATCGATGTTTCTCATTTTTTTCTCCTATTTTCATATCGTCAGAGAGAAAACGCCTCCAAACACGTTGATTTTCTTATTTTGCTCCGCCGTCTATCGTACAGCGAAAACTTAAACTCGCCTTCGGCTCAAACAGTAAGTTTATCGCTGTACACTATGCTCGCAAAATTTCAAAAATCTGCCTATCGTTTGTAGTCGTTTTCTCTCTGACGATATATAACTTGCAAAAAACTCATAACGCGTAAAAAGCTGACTTCCCCTGTGTATTGCACAGAAGTCATCAGCTTGTTATAAGCGGTTTCGATTAAATCGTGGGAGAACCTCATTCCCTTTTATTTATTGCAAACATATGCATCTCTATGTTCTTATATCTATGTCAAACCTTAGCATATTTATGGAAATGTGTCAATTCTCTTGTTTTCCACAAAAGGTGAAAAAAAGGAACCGGTAACTGCTTTAAAAGTCAGTTCCGATGCCTTTTTGTTCGTATATGTTTACTTAGTTTTTATTTTTCTTTAAATTATTTATTACCGGATTGTTACGTGCTTCGCACTCCCACAATCCTACCACAATATTCGCATATCGTGAAGCTTACGCTCCACTTTTTTGCTCATATTGTGGGCGTGTCCCAAGGTCATTTTTCCACCTTTGTGCAAGCACAGGTGGAAAAGACCTTTTGACACTGTAATATTATTATATTATTTTACGTTAAATGCTTTTATTCCAGGATAAACTGCACTATCGCCTAATTCTTCTTCAATTCTAAGAAGCTGGTTGTACTTAGCCACACGTTCACTTCTGCTTGGGGCACCTGTCTTAATCTGACAAGTGTTAAGTGCTACTGCAAGGTCAGCAATTGTTGTGTCTGCTGTTTCACCTGAACGATGTGATGAAATAGCTGTGTAGCCTGCCTTGTGAGCCATCTTAATTGCCTCTAATGTTTCTGAAACAGAACCAATCTGGTTTAATTTGATAAGGATTGCATTACCTGCACCCATTTCAATACCTTTTGCAAGTCTTTCTGTATTAGTAACAAATAAGTCATCACCTACTAGCTGAACCTTGTCACCAAGTCTGTCTGTAAGTTTCTTCCATCCTTCCCAATCTTCTTCATCAAGACCGTCTTCAATAGAAATGATAGGATATTTTTCGCATAATTTTGCCCAATGTTCAATAAGTTCTTCAGCTGTATACTCTGTTCCTGCCTTTGGAAGTTTGTAGTATCCTTTACCTTTTTCGCTCTTCCATTCTGAAGATGCTGCATCCATTGCAATCTTAAAGTCTTTACCAGGTTCATATCCAGCTTTCTTTACAGCTTCAAGAATTGTTTCAATAGCTTCTTCATCAGACTTAAGTGCAGGTGCAAAACCACCTTCATCACCAACTGATGTAGCTAATCCTCTTTCTTTTAAAATTCCTGCCAAAGCGTGAAATACTTCTGCACACCATCTTAAGCATTCTTTAAATGAAGGTGCTCCTACAGGCATAATCATAAATTCCTGTACGTCTAATCCTGATGATAAAGCATGGCAACCACCATTTACAATATTCATCATTGGAACAGGTAATCTGTTTCCTGAAATTCCACCTAAAAATCTATAAAGTGGAATATCTAACGAGATTGCTGCTGCTCTTGCTGATGCAATTGATACTGCAAGAATAGCATTTGCTCCGAGTTTTGTCTTTCCCTTAGTCCCATCTGCATCAATCATAGCCTTATCTACTGCATAAATATCTGATGCATCCATTCCAATAAGAGTATCATTTATAATTGTATTAATATTTTCTACAGCTTTCTGAACGCCCTTACCTAAATATCTGTTTTTATCACCATCTCTAAGCTCTAAAGCCTCAAACTCACCTGTAGATGCTCCACTAGGTGCAGTTCCTCTTCCAATAGTTCCATCTGCCAAATATACTTCAGCTTCTACTGTTGGATTTCCTCTTGAATCTAAAATTTCTCTTCCAATAACCTTTTCAATTTCCAAATAATTCATTATAGTATGCTCCTCTCTGCTTTTGGACTTCTATACCGAAAGGTAGCTAATCTTTCGGTATTTAGATATTTCTAAAGAGTCCAAATGATTTATTCGTTGAAGTTAGTTAGCTACAGCTAACTATAATTATATTAAACTAATTTCTATGAAAATGCAAGATGTTTTTTTGAATTATTCTTGTTCTGCCGTCGCCAATTACGGAATCTGAGAGCGAAATTTCTGTAGCTTCCGTAATTAATCTTGTTCATTACGTGTGGGACAGCATTTTTGTTCTACGACACGTAATTTTGCGCTGGAAATAAACAATTCTTCTTCAAATTACTTGTCAGATTGAACTTTTATTGTATGACACGTAATTGAACTTTAAATTTAATGAATTTTTCTTAGAATTACGTGTCACATTAGACTTTCATTATATGACACGTAATTCACACTCAAATAGATTGGCAACCCCTCAAAAAATTCAATTCCACAAAAAAGAGAGACACCACTCCTTGGCATCTCTCCTAGTATCCAGCTAACCTTCTATACTTGGGTTATAAATATTCTGTTTTACATATACATTTTAAAACATGCTTAAATATGCTTCTTAGAAATATAATCAAATCACATATATCTCTTAAAGATGTGATTGAATATATATGAATTTAAATAGGCAAGCACTGCGAATCCCACAAACAGCATTACATAAACAACGCTTCCTGCGGATCTACCTAATAGCACAAGCAATATAATAGGCAACAATGTTATAAATACTATTAACAGTGTCCATGGGAAATATCCTATTCCCATAAGGAAAGCGTTTTTCAGTGTGTTTTTGATGGTATTTTCAAATGTACTTTGAAGTGCCATTGCATATAAAAACACAAACAAAATAACAAGCGCTGTTGCAAGCATTAAACCTTTTAGCGCTGTTGTTACTATTGTTTTTTCAAAACTATTAATTATGTACAAATCAATTGTTGGTATTAATGCCAACAATAATAATATACTCCACATAATTGTTGACTGTTTAAAATTCTCTTTAAACAGTCTGAAATAGTTTCTGAAAATATATCCTTCTCTGTTTTCTGCCATCTTCTTGGTCACCCCGTAAAGTGCTGTAGTTGAAGCACCTATAGTAATTATAGGCAATGAGCATAAAACAAATAACAAATTTACAACTACCAAATCCGCTATTCTTGACACCACTTCATAAAATTTACTGTCTATTCCAAACACTGTTTTTCCCTCTCTAAACTGCTCTTATACTTAATTTAATATCTCCAAGTCTATTATTTTCTTCTGATAACAAGACACAAGTACAATTATTAATCATTTTATACAAGACGCAAATACAATCTTTAATCATTTTTATATTTCTTTTACAGAATCTCTTTCTAAAAGTTCAGCTTGGAAAATCAACTGCTTCTTTTCCTCTTTTCCGTTTATTTGATCCATTAAAAGCTCTATTGATGATTTTACCATCTGTTCACATGGCTGTTTCATTGTGGAAAGTGATGGTTGAAAATACTTTGACATTTCAATTCCATCAAATCCTAATACTGAATAATCATCGGGGATTTTCTTACCTGCCTCTGAAATAGCCTTATATGCACCAAACGCTGTTAAATCAGAAATGGCATAAAGTGCAGTAAACTCTTCTTTTGACTGCAATAATTCTTTTGTTACTTCATAACCGTTTGCCACTGAATATTCAGGAATATCATCTTTCATATATCTTACAAGGTTTTCATTCACTTTAATGCCATTATCTGCCAAAGCTTCCCTGTACCCCTTTAATCGAAGACCACCTACTGCCTGATCACTACTTTTACCTGAAATCATAGCTATCTTCTTATGACCTTTTTTGCAAAGATAATCTACTGCTCTGTAGCTTTCCTTTTTATCATCAATAGAAACTGATGAACACTTTCTTTTTGGTGCTGTCATATTAACAGCTACAGTACACAGTACATATGGTACTCCTATTTCTTCAAGCCTTGTGTCAAGATAATCCATCTGTCCACCAAGAAAAATTAAGCCCTTTAATCGTTTCTCCTTTGCAAGCTGTACTGCTACACTTACATCATCCTGGTCCTCACCTACTGCATGAAGTAAAAATGTATATTCATGTTTTTTAAGTTCTTCCTCAAATATTTTTAACATTCCCTGAAAGAACTGGTTATCAATACCTTTTATTAACAGTGCTATCGTATTAGATTCTGTCATTTTCAAATTTCTGGCACTATTGTTAGGAACATAATTATATTCTTTTATAACCTTAAGAATTCTTTTTCTGGTATTCTGATTAATTCCTGGATCATCATTAATTGCTCGAGAGACAGTGCTAATTCCAACTCCGCATATTTTCGCTATGTCTTTAATAGTTAAATTTGCCACGCCTTTCCCCTTTCGTTATATATAATTATATATTTTTTAATTCCACAATCTGGTATTCTATCATATACATGTTATTTATGCAAAAAGCTGCGAAAATTAATTTTCGCAGCTTTTTATTATTTTATCCTCTACCATAAATAACTGTTAATTCTTTTATTGTATTGGATAATTTCTTTGTAATTTGTGTGGATTTTGCACGCCAGCACCAGTTACCTCCCAACGTTGATGGTGTATTCATTCTTGCCTTGTTATCAAGATGTAAATAATCCTGCATAGGAATAATACATGTATTGGCAGTAGATGCCTGAGCCATGCGAATAACTTCATCAACTAATTCTGACTTGTCTTCTACTTTTCTTCCTATGTATTTTTGAATCATCTCTATTTCTTCCGGTTCAATACTGTCTAACCATCCCTTTAACGTTTCGTTATCATGAGTTCCTGTATACACTACACAGTTTTTGTCATAATTGTATGGTAAATAATCTCTCGGTCCGGATGAATCCCTGCTGTCAAAAGCAAATTCCAAAACCTTCATATTCGGAAATCCCGAATCATTAACCAGCTGTCTTACTGAATCAGTTATATATCCCAAATCCTCAGCTATAATATTAACATTACCTAAGCAATATTTTATAGCATTAAATAAATCTATTCCAGGTCCTTTCTCCCAATGTCCGTTCGTTGCATCCTTATCACCTGCAGGTATTGAATAATATTCATCAAACCCTCTAAAATGATCTATTCGTACAACATCATATAACTGAACACTTCTTTCTATTCGCTTTATCCACCAATCATAATTAGTCTGCTTATGATATTCCCACTTGTATAAGGGATTTCCCCAAAGCTGTCCTGTTGCAGAAAATCCATCCGGTGGACAACCTGCAACAGCTGTAGGCTTTCCATCATTATCCATTTGGAATAACTCAGGATGTGACCAAACATCTGCACTATCATAAGCCACATATATTGGAATATCTCCAATAATTTTTATACCATTGTCGTTGGCATATTTTTTTAATTTATACCACTGCCTATAAAATTCATATTGGACAAATTCATAAAATTCAATTTCTTCGCTTAGCTCTTTTTTGTAATATTCCATAGAATATTCCCATCTAAGCTTTATATCTTCAGCCCAATTATCAAAGCTTCTGCCTTCAAATCTTTCCTTTATGGCCATGAACATTGCATAATCATTTAACCAATAGCAGTTTTCATCTTTAAACTTTTTGAACTCCTCTTTTTCACCAATGTTACTTTTCTTGTACGCTTTCTTTAAAAGTTTAAATCTGCCGTTATACAATTTTTCATAGTCAACTGTGTCAGCCCTGTTGCCAAACTTTACCTTTTTACATTCCTCTTCTGTTAACAATCCCTGATCTATTAGATCTTCTAAACTGATAAAGTAAGGATTTCCTGCGTATGTAGAAAATGACTGATATGGTGAATCTCCATAACTTGTTGGTCCTATAGGTAGTATCTGCCAATATTTTTGATTGGAATTTTTCAAAAAATCCACAAACTTATATGCTTCCTTTGAAAAACTTCCAATGCCATATTTTCCCGGCAAACTTGAAATTGGTAATAAAATTCCACTAGCCCTCATAGCTTCTCCTCATATGTTACTTAACCTTTTACTGCTCCTGCAGCTACACCCTTAATAATATGCTTCTGACATGTTAAGTAGAAGAATATTACAGGTATAATACTTAAAATGATAAGTGCCATTATTGCACCTAAATCTACTGAACCGTAGCTTCCCTGTAAGTACTGAATATGAATTGGAATAGTTCTGTACTTATCAAGATCAAGAACCAAATATGGAAGTAAGTAATCGTTCCATATCCACATAATTTCAAGAATACCTACAGATATTAATGTTGGTTTTAACATTGGAATAATAACAATAAAGAATGTTCTGATTGGTCCACATCCATCAATTGCTGCTGCTTCTTCAATCTCAAGTGGTAAACCTTTAATAAATCCTGTGAACATAAATACTGCCATACCTGCACCAAATCCTAAATATATAACCGGAATAGTCCAAGGTGTATTAAGTTCCAATGAATCTGCTGTATTTGACAATGTGAACATTACCATCTGGAATGGTACTACCATTGAAAATACAAACAAGTAATATACTATCTTACAAACCATGCTGTCAACTCTTGCTATGTACCATGCTGCCATTGATGTACAAATCAAAATCAACGCTGTTGATAAAACTGTAATTACAAAACTATATAATACCGATTTAAAAAACGGATAATTTCCAAATGTAAAACCTTTGATATAGTTTGCCCAACCTACTAACGCCTCACCAGTAGGCCATGCAAATGTGTCTGTTTTTACAAAGGTGTTAGCTTTGAAAGAGTTCATTAACACAATAAATATAGGACAAACATAAACTAAAGTTACAATTGTCATTATTGTAGTCAACAGTTTTCCATGTTTTAATGGAATTTCACTTGTCTCTTTCATTTTTTTCTTTTTCGGTGTAGCTTTCACTGTAGAATCTTTAATTGTTGAATTCACTGTTTTCTCATTGTTCATTACTGCTGCACCTCCTTAGATCTTGTTGCCTTAAGCTGGATAATTGATATACCTGCAACTAAGATAAAGAATATAACGGCTTTCGCCTGGGCAACTCCCTTACCTGTAAGAGACTGTCCGTAAAATGTGTTGTAAATGTTAAGTGCCAACATTTCTGTTGTCTTTATAACTGAACCATCCTTTAACTGTTCAAACGGCTGTCCGTTTGTTAAAGCTAAGTTCTGATCAAAAAGTTTAAATCCATTTGTTATTGTTAAAAATAAACAAATTGTAATTGATGGCATAATATTTGGAATTGTAACTCTTGTCAATGTCTGCCATTTTGTTGCTCCATCAATTTTTGCTGCTTCAATTAATTCTCCCGGAACTGCCTGCAAACCTGCAATATAGATAATCATCATATATCCTATCTGTTGCCAGCACATAAGAATAATTAATCCCCAGAAGCCATATCTTGTTTCCATAAGAATTGAAGTATTAATTTTTCCTAAAACGCCATTGAAAATCATACTCCAAATATAACCAAGAACAATACCACCTATAAGGTTAGGCATAAAAAATGCTGTTCTGAATAAGTTTGCTCCCTTAATCCCCAATGTTAATAAATATGCTATTAAGAAAGCTAACACATTTATTATAAATAGGGATACTATTGCATACAAAGCTGTATACCAAAATGCATGTATAAATGACGCATCATTAAATGCATCCATATAATTTCTAAAACCTACAAAAGAAGCATCACCTATTGTAACAAATTTACAAAATGATAAATAAATACCTCTCAAGAAAGGATATATAAATCCAATGCAAAATGCTAAAAATGTAGGTGCTAAAAATAGAAGAAAGCATCTTTGAATAGGTTTGCGAAGAAGTTTAGAATTTACAGATGTTCCACCATTATGTTTTTTCTTTTTTCCTTTCACTTCAATCTCCTCCTAATTCTTATTCAAAATAGAATTTTCAAAATTTTTCTATTTTTTAATAAAGGGGCAGACACTGCCTGCCCCACAATGTGTTAATAATTTAATTATGATTTTATACTTATCAATCTAAAACCTTATTACTTGTTAGCTGCTTTGTACTGAGTAGCCCAGCCCTGAACGAATGCTGTCTTAACATCATCCCATGATCCGCCTGCATCATATTTGTTCATTGCTGCTACAAGACTTGCTCTCCATTCATCTACGTTAGGTGTGTAGTTAAATGACCAGTCAACATTGTAATTTCCTGCTTCAAGTAAATCGTTAGCATTCTTTAAGAATACGTTACCGCTGTCTGCTGCCTTCTTATAAGGGATTGCACCAAACTGTTCTGCCATAACTTTTGTTCCTTCTTTTGATGTTACTAACCATTTCATAAATTCAAGTGTTGCCTTCTGATCTGCTTTTGAAGCCTTAGCATTAACTGCCCAACAGTTTTCTGTTCCTGAACAAAGACCTGCTTTTTCTTCACCTTCAACTCCACAGTAAATTGGAATCATCTGCATATCATCGTCTGAAATTGACTTTTTCAAAGCATCATATTCCCATGTACCATTCTGGTAGAATACTGCTTCGCCCTTCTTGAATTCGGCTTCAGCATCGTAACCACCTGTTGCCAAAGTTTTCTTGTCGTATTTGCTGTTGTTGATATATAAATCCCAAACATTTTTGAAGTTATCTAAGTATGTTCCCTTAATTTCTGCAGGAGCTTCTTTCCATCCGTCATCTCTTCCTTCATAGAATAAAGGCATATTAGCTAAATGTCCTGTGAATCTCCAAGATGAAGCGTCATCCATACCTGATGATGTAAATGCATCAAATCCAAGCTTGTCTGCTCTCTTGTGGATATCTTCTGCAACTGACTTTAATGAAGTGAAATCCTTAATGTCTGTAATTTCATATCCTGCTTTCTTAAGTAATTTCTTATTTACAATAATTCCGTAACTTTCATAACAATAACCCATTGACGCAACCTTGCCGTTTTCATCTTTTAAGTTAAATGCATCTGTACTTAATTCTTTGTAAACATCTGTATCTTTAAGATCGATGCAATAATCATCCCAAGTCTTAACTGCTGCCTGATTACCAACAACAAATAATGTTGGAGCTGCTGATTTACCCATCTCAGATGTTAATGTTGAATTGTAGTTTCCTGAAGCTGCTGTAACTACTTTTACTTTTACTCCATTTTCTTTTTCGTATGTCTTTGCAATTCCCTGTAAAGCTTCATCTGCTTCCGGTTTAAAGTTTAACCAGTAAACTGAACCCTTTGAATCTGAGCTTGCTTTGTCGCTCTTTGAACTGCTACCGCAACCTGCTAATAACCCTGCTACCATTGTTGCACACAATGCTACACTTAATAATTTCTTACGCATATTCATTTCTCCTTTTTATTTAAAATATGTATTTAGGTTATCCGTCATTTTCAAATAAATGTTGGTACTTACAATTTATTTGGAAACGTTTCCTATGTCCTGATAGTAGCACTTTTCGGAAACGTTTACAATACTATTTTCACCTTTTTTTCGCAATTCGGCCTTTTAGCTAATTTTCAGTTCTTTCTTTTGTGCATATTGTATAGTATTAGTAACGTTTTTATATATTTTTTATGCATTTGGAATATATTTGTTATTTTTCTTTCTAGTGAATATGCTATTATATGAGGGTGTTTTTTTTGTTTTATTGGTATTTTTTTTGAGTTTTTTCTTGATTTTTATAGTTTTCAGATACGATTTTAAAAGTATTTAATTCCATATATTTTAGATTTGTTTAATTCAGTTTTAATAAAGAAGAAGCCACACACTTATATGTGCGACTTCTCTTTTAAAGCTAAAAATTATTTATTATCTGAGCATAATATGCTACTGTTCCAATTTCCAAATATCTCTATTATATTCTTCAATTGTTCTATCTGATGAGAAATATCCTGCTTTTGCAATATTTACAAGCATCTTCTTAGCCCAATCATGTCTATTTTCATAATCAGTATAGGCCTGCTCTCTTGTTTTTACATATGCATCAAAATCAGGGAATGTCATAAACCAGTCTTTTCCAATAAGTTCATTTGAAAGTCTTTCAAGACGTTCCTTGTCACCTATGGACATAAGTTCGCTTCCTGTTATAAAATCAACTGCTTCTTTAATAACCGGATTATTGTTATAGTACTGTGCAGCACAATAGCTTCCGTTAGCATATCTTTCTACAACAGTTTCACTTAAATCACCAAAAATGTAAATATTGTCATCTCCAACAAAATCATGGATTTCTACATTAGCACCATCTTCAGTACCTAAAGTTACTGCTCCATTAAGCATAAATTTCATATTACCTGTGCCACTTGCTTCTTTTGATGCAAGTGAAATCTGTTCTGAAATGTCGCATGCAGGAATTAACTTTTCAGCCCATGTTACATTATAGTTTTCAACCATTACAACTTTAAGGTATGGACTAACCTCAGGGTCATTATTTATTAATTCCTGAAGGCAAAGTATAAGATGAATTATGTCCTGTGCAATAATGTATGCAGGAGCTGCCTTTGCTCCAAAAATTACTGTTATTGGAGTTGTTGGCTTTTTGCCTGCTTTAATTTCTAAATATTTATGAATTATATATAATGCGTTTAATTGCTGACGTTTATATTCGTGAAGTCTCTTAATTTGAATATCAAAAATAGAGTTTTCATTAATTTCTACATTCTGTCTTTCCATTAAGGCATTCTTTAATTCTGCTTTCTTTGTGTTTTTAATACTAAGAATCTTGTTTAATACTTCCTCATTGTCTTTATAATCCAAAAGTTTTTCTAATTCTGTTGCATCTTTCTTAAATCCATCCCCAATAAGTGATGTAATAAGCTCTGTAAGCTGTGGATTGCTATGAATAAGCCATCTTCTAAACGTAATTCCATTAGTCTTATTATTAAACTTTTCAGGATAGATTTTATAAAAATTATTTAATTCTACATTCTTAAGAATATCTGTATGAAGTGACGCCACGCCATTAACACTTGATGAATAATGAATGTCAATGTGAGCCATGTGTACTCTTTCTTCCCTATCGATAATGTAAACTGAACCATCATCATACTTTCTTCTTACTTTATCATCTAATACTTCAATAATGGGAATAAGCTGTGGCACCACCTTCTTAAGATATGATATAGGCCACTTCTCCAGAGCTTCTGCTAAAATTGTATGATTAGTATACGCACATGTCCTTGTTACAGCTTCAATGGCATCATCCATTTCAAGTCCTCTTTCTACCATTAAACGGATAAGTTCAGGAATAACCATTGTTGGATGTGTATCATTAATTTGTATAACTGCATAATCAGCTAAGTCATATAACTTGCATCCTTTTTCTACTGCTTCATCAAGAATTAATTGAGCTGCACTTGATACCATAAAATACTGCTGATAAATTCTAAGAATTCTACCTGCATCATCACTGTCGTCAGGATAAAGGAATAGTGTAAGATTCTTTTCAATATCCTCTTTGTTAAAATTAATTCCGTCTTCTACAATATTTTCATCTACACTTTCAATATCAAATAAGTGAAGTTTATTAGTTGTGCTGTCATAACCTGTCACATCAATATCATACATTCTTGAAGTAACATTCATATCTCTAAACTTAACTGTATATGTTACATCAGTCTTTGTAAGCCAACTTTTTTCTGTAAGCCATGGATCTGGAATTGTAGTCTGCGCATTATTCTTAAATACCTGTCTGAATAATCCGAAATGATAGTTTAATCCTACTCCGTCACCATTAAGTCCTAATGTTGCAATAGAATCCAGAAAGCAAGCTGCAAGTCTTCCAAGTCCTCCGTTTCCAAGAGATGGCTCCTTTTCAAATTCTTCTATTTCACATAAATCCTTGCCATTTTTTGCAAGTTCTTCTTTTATGTCATCATAAATTCCAAGATTAATAAGGTTATTAGACAAAAGCTTTCCTATTAAAAATTCTGCTGAAATATAGTATAATTTCTTCTTTGAATTTTTATGCTGTTTTCCTTCTGCCATTGTTTTTACCAAAGTAAGTAAAGCATTGTAAATTTCCTCGTTTGTACATTCTGAAATTGACTTATTGTACTCTGATTTAATAATTTCCGAAAGATTCATTTTAATACCTCCTAAAAAAATGTGGTTTTATATTTGTGACTATATTATAATATTGTTATCATTAAAAATATTGCATTATAGTTTTGTTTTTTTGCACAATACTATCTTTTTTGATTTTGGGAGGTACTTTATGGAGAAGAATCAATACGAAATTTACCACGAAAACAAAAAACATACGCCCAATGATTTTCCTTATAATACTTATTTGTGCTCTATTCCACTAGATTTCAAATCAGTTAATCTTCACTGGCATAACGAAGTTGAACTAATTGTAATCAAAAAAGGACAGGGGTTAGTTAATGTTAATCTTGTAACGTATACTGTTAACGCCGGTGATGTTGTTTTTGTTTTTCCGGGGCAACTTCATTCTATTAGCCAAAAAGATTATAGTATTATGGAATATGAAAATATTCTTTTTAAATCAAGTCTTCTTAAATCTTCAGGCTATGATTTGTGCAATGACAAGTTTATTCAACCTTTACTTTCAGGAAATCTAAATATATATCCTGTAATTAATAGTAACTTTGATTTTCACGACTCTCTCTATTCTTTAATTAACGAAATAGATAAATTATGTGACAAACGTCCTTATGCATATCAGCTAGCTGTTAAATCTTATCTTTTTCAGATTTTTTACCTTCTGATATCCAATTGTGGGCGAAATGAAATTAAACCAATTAGCAAAAAAGCTCTTGAAAAAATAAAAACAATTCTTTCTTATGTTGCTGAACATTTTCAGGATAATATCTCCATAGAAGAAATTGCCGGTCATTGCTTCTATAGTAAATCATATTTTATGAAGTTCTTTAAAGAAACCATGGGGATGAGTTTTGTACAATATCTTAACGATTACAGACTCGAAGTTGCAGCAAAACTTCTCACCACAACTTCTGATGACATAATTAATATTGCAATAAATACCGGTTTTGATAATTTATCCTATTTTAACAGGTGTTTCAAAAAGAAATACGGAATTACACCGGGTAAATATAGAAAAGATGCCAGAGATTAATTTTTAAACATTATCATAAATCTCTCCTCTAAAAGCAGTATTGTGTTATACTTTGTAAAAATTATGCAAGAATTATAGTTTTTTTTATTTTATAATAGCAGTATAATACACAAAGCAATATTTCACAATATGATTCTATAATTAAAGAATTGTAAGATTGCAAGGCATGGAATAATCCGTGTAATCAAATAATCAATACAAAAGAAAGAGTTTGCCTTAATTAATATGGCAATAACGAGGTAAAAGCAATGAAAAAAAATTGGTGGCATGACAAAGTAGCTTATCAGATATATCCAAAAAGTTTTCTAGACAGTAATGGAGATGGAATCGGAGATTTAAGAGGTATTATTTCTAAGCTTGATTATTTAAAGGATTTAGGCGTTGATATTATTTGGCTTTCTCCTATTTACAAATCACCTTTTGTAGATCAGGGATATGATATTTCTGACTATTATTCTATTGCTGAAGAATTTGGTACAATGGAAGAATTTGACGAATTGCTGACAGAAGCTAAAAAACGTAATATGTATATTATTATGGACTTGGTTATTAATCACTGTTCAGATAAACACGAATGGTTCCAAAAAGCTTTAGCTGACCCTGATGGGGAATACGCCGATTATTTCTATTTTAGAAAAGGTAAAGACGGCAATCCACCTAGCAATTACCGTTCTTATTTTGGTGGCAATTGTTGGGAACCGGTTCCCGGAACTGACAAATATTATTTCCATATGTTTGCCAAAGAACAGCCTGATCTAAATTGGGAAAATCCTACATTACGCAAGAAACTTTACGATATGATTAACTGGTGGCTTGAAAAAGGTTTGGCCGGTTTTAGAATTGATGCAATTATTAACATCAAAAAAGATTTAGACTTTCCTAATCTTGAACCTGACGGTGCAGACGGTCTTGCCGGTTGTTGGCGAATGGTTGAAAATGTTGAAGGTGTTGGTGAATACTTAGAAGACCTTAAGAAAAATACTTTTGAAAAGTACGATGCCTTTACCGTTGCTGAGGTTTTCAATATGCATAAAGATGAGCTTTCACAATTTATCGGTGAAAACGGACACTTCTCTACTATTTTTGATTTTAGTGCCCATGCCCTTAGCAACGGTGCCCATGGCTGGTACGATGCACCTGATATTAATTTTAATGATTGGCGTAAAACCATTATAAACTCACAGCTTCAGGTTCAAAAATGTGGTATTGAAGCTAATATTATTGAAAATCATGATGAACCTAGAGGTGTTTCAAGATTTTTGCCTGAATATGCAAGAAATCCTCTTGGAACAAAGATGCTCGGAACTGTAAGCGTACTTCTTCGCGGAATCCCTTTTATTTATCAGGGACAGGAAATCGGAATGCAGAATGCCGTTTGGAACGATGTTAAAGAATATAACGACATTAACACAATTGACCAGTATAATCTCGCCATAAGTGCCGGTCTATCAGATAAAGAAGCTTTGGCTGTATGTAGCAAAATGAGTCGTGACAATGCCAGAACTCCTGTACAATGGAGTGATTCTGATAATGCCGGTTTTACAACAGGAACTCCTTGGCTTAAAGTTAATTCTAACTATAAGGACATTAACGTACAAAATCAGGAAAACGACCCTGACTCTGTTTTAAATTACTACCGAAAGTTAGTGGCTACGCGTAAATCTCCTGAATACAAAGAAGTATTCACTTACGGTGTATTTGAACCTGCCTATGAAGATACTGAATATGTAATGGCTTATTATCGTGTGTCAGACAACCAGCGCATCCTTGTAGCTGCAAACTTTGGAAAAGATGCTAAAACTATAGAATTGAAGTTTCCTGTTAAAAAAGTTGTTCTTTCAAATGTTGGAAGAAAGGAAATTAATGAAGTTTCACTTAAATTAGATAGTTGTGAAGTTATAGTAATTAAATGTGGGGAATAGGTAACGCTATTAATTTTATTAAAAAAGGAGAGGGTTCGAATCACCCTCTCCACCAATTAAACTGTTTTCAATTTTTTGTAATTTTATAACTATTCTTAAAGACAACATAATTTACCAAAATTCAGTTATAATTCATAATTCTTTTCTATCTCTCTAAAAAGAATCACTTCTTTCTGGTTCTTGCTATGCTCTCCTATCATTTTTTCCATCCATACCATATCGTACCATCTGTTAAATTTGTAGCCACATTTTTTGAATGTGCCGATAAATCTATAGCCTAAATGTTCATGGTATTGAACGCTATTCTTTGTTAAATATTGGTCTTCTACTTCAGGATACCCAATACAGGCATAAAGATTTGTTATGTTTTGGGCTTTCAGTGCTTTCTCCAAAGCTTCGTAAAGTTCCTTGCCATAGCCTTTTCCCCGTGCATCCTTATCTAAATAGATTGTTGTTTCAACTGCCCAATCATAGGCTGCCCTATCCTTAAATGTGTTGGCATAGGCGTAGCCTACTATTTTTCCGTCAACCTCTGAAATCAAATATGGATACATTGCCTTTATTGTTCTAATACGATACTTAAATTCATCCAACGCAGGCGTATCATACTCAAATGTTATTGCCGTATTTTCAACATAATATGAATAAATTCTAAGTAACTCTTCTGCATCTTCTTCTGTAGCAAACCTAATCATAACTTCCAGCCTTTTCCAAACAATTTTCATAAAATTTTTAGTACCTTTTGTTTTTTGCCAATACCTTTTATTACTCATTGTTATTTTTCATTATTATTTCTTCATTGTAATTTTCTTTACTTTAGACCATTTTCCAATATTTTTTCCGTTTATACCACGGATTCTAACATAATATGTCTTCTTATTCAATTTCTTAATTGTAATTTTAATGTTTGCTGCATTATTGTATATCCATAAAGATTGTAAGGATCAGATGTTTTTCTTACAAAACCCTCAGGCAATTTATTTTTATTTTTTCTTAAAAATCGTTTGACTTATGTCCGATTTAGGACTATACTCTTTTAAGTATGATTTCAGACTATAAACACTAGGAGGTTGCGATGTTTTTCATCGCTTATTTTTATTATGAATAAATCTTTTGAAAATAAAATGAGTCCTGCTCTTTCTATGTTTAACCACATATACAAAGAGTTTAATGAAATTTATCACGAAGCCACTCTGAAAATGGGGCTTTCAGACAGCGCCTTTGACATTTTGTATTCTATTGTTTACCTAGGCGATGGTTGTTCCCAGAGTGATATTTGCAAATATTCATGCCTTTCAAAGCAGACTGTTAATTCTTCCATAAAAAAAATGGCAAGTCTTAACTACTTAACTTTTAAGCCGGGAAAAGGCAGGGTTATGCAGATTTTTCTTACAGATAAGGGCAGGCAGCTTTTGGATGAAAAAATTTATCCTATTATAAAAAAAGAAAACGAAGCATTTCTATGTATGACCGATGAAGAATGCCGTTTAATGCTTGAACTTTACGAGAAGTATAATAATGCATTGAAAAATAAATTTAAGGAACTTTAATTTACGAATGGAGATTTTATGGATACTAAATTAGCACAACATTTTACTTATGGAAAACTGCTTAAGTTTGTTTTTCCTTCTATTGTCATGATGATTTTTACATCTATCTATAGCGTTGTTGACGGACTTTTTGTTTCTAACTTTGTTGGAAAAACAGCTTTTGCTTCAATCAATCTTATTATGCCTTTTATTATGGGGCTTACCGCTTTGGGATTTATGATGGGAACCGGTGGCAGCGCCATTGTTGCAAAAACTCTTGGTGAAGGAAAACCTGAAAAAGCCAACGAATATTTTTCATTAATTGTTTACACAACTATTATTGGTGGACTAATCCTTTCCATTTTAGGAATGTTTTTGGTTCGTCCTGTCAGCATTCTTTTGGGCGCTGAAGGTGAATTGTTGGAAAACTGTGTTCTTTACGGACGTATTACTTTTATTTCTTTGACAGCTTTTATGCTTCAAAATGTTTTCCAAAGCTTTTTTGTAACTGCCACAAAACCCAAATTAGGACTTGCAGTTATTGTGTCTGCCGGCGTAACAAATATGGTTCTTGACTATCTTTTTATTGCCGTACTTGGCTTTGGTCTTGCAGGAGCTGCAATTGCAACTGTTTGTGGCGAGCTTATTGGCGGACTTTTCCCTATATTTTATTTTTCAAGGAAAAACTCAAGTTTGCTTAAACTTGGTCGAACCAAATTTAATGGTTCAATTCTTCTTAAGACTTGCACCAACGGTTCTTCCGAACTTATGACAAACCTTTCAAGCTCAGTTGTTAACTCACTTTATAACATTCAGCTTTTGAAGTTTACAGGAGAAGACGGCGTTGCTGCTTACGGAACAATTATGTATGTAAGTTTTATTTTTGTTGCCATATTCATCGGCTATTCTATTGGTAGTGCGCCAATTATTAGCTACAATTACGGTTCCGGAAATAATAAAGAATTACAAAACATGTCAAAAAAGAGTTTGTCCCTTATAAGCATTTGGGCTGTTGGTCTGTTTGTTCTTGCTCAGGTTATTTCAACGCCTTTGGCAACAATTTTTGTAGGTTACGACCACGACCTGTTCCTGCTTACAAGACATGGCTTTAGAATTTACTGTGTAACATTCCTTATTAACGGCTTTAACATTTATGGTTCAGCTTTCTTTACTGCACTAAGCAATGGACTTATTTCAGCAACCATTTCATTTCTTAGAACACTTATCTTCCAGATTGCAGCAATCCTTATACTTCCTGCAATCTTTGGAATCAATGGAATATGGATTGCCGTGGCAATGGCTGAACTTCTTACACTATGCTTCACAGCTACATTCTTTATAAAGCAAAGAAAAGTATATCACTATTAAAAAGATTGATTTTAGCACCCTGGATGATTGTCTATATTATTCGGAGGGTTTTCATTTTTGGAATTTCCGACGTTTTTTCACAATTTTACCACAACATTTTTGATTTTTATTGAATGTTGTGGTGATGTACCCCAAAATATAAATTTCTTTAATTATCGGGGTACGTTTTCCAAATTAACGCGTTCATTTTCACAACATACTGTATATGTAATATGTAACTGTACCCCTCTATACACTTTTTCTTGTTTTTTGGGGTACATATTTTCAAACCCCTGCTTATTTTATGCAACATAAAGTTTAAGTTTGCAAGAAACATACCCCGACATTTCATTTTTCATTTTTTTGGGGGTACGAGTATCTAATTTATGTTTCATATTATATCACATACTATATTGTAATATTAAAATGTGATAATTGTGGAAATTTTACTTAAACGCTTTCTACAAAAGCTTGTATAATTGTAAAAAATTCTTCCTAAAAGCTTATTATTTTAAGGAAATTCTCCATTTTCACACCTCGATTGGATTTGGATATTTAGTACTTCTACACTTCAGCTTTAGTTCTTTTACACTTCAATTCTAAGCCACTGCTTTTTTTCTACTTACAATTTTTGTTCCAAAATATACTATAGCTCCAACTACCACGCCTACTACTGTGATAATTGCTACAAGTCCCCATTTTAAACCATGTCTATATCCTACAACAATAATAGGCACCATGCTTCACATTATATTTTTCTCACATTTTTATCAAAAAGGGGTTGACTTTTCTATTTTTTGAATGTATTATGAGTCCGAAAAGAAAATATAACTACTTTATCGGTAGGTGAGGTTACCATAGGGATTCGGTTTAATCCTAAGATTGCTGCCGCGAGATTGTGGAGACACAATTAGTTGGTTAGCAGGATGTGTCGTTAAGGCATAACCTAATGCAATTAATATACGCCCTATGATGCTAAAGCTTGAACGGTGATTTTATTTGTGATTTATATCCTTCATTGCTCAGGCTTTGGAGGATTTTTATTTTGTTTGAATTTTGTAAAAAAGATTGCATTTGTAATGTTTCCTATATTCTTAAAGTAGTGATTTTAATCAACGAAAGGTGGTGAGGTTATGAATTCTGGAGCCCATTGTTTTATAAAGCTTAAAAATTTAATTATTCGGAGGTATGTGTATTATGAAAATGAAAAAAGACTTATTTATCAGACTTCTATCAGAACGTCGCTTCAAAGAATTAAAAGAAGATTTAATGACAATGAAAGCAGTAGACATTGCCTCACTGCTTTCACAGTTAGATGACAAAGAAATAGCAATTGTTTTCAGACTTGTTCCAAAAGATAAGGCTGCTGAAGTTTTTTCTAATATGAACAGCTCAATGCAGTCTACACTTGTGGAAATCTTTTCTGAAAAAGAATTACGTGAACTGTTAGACAACCTTTATATGGATGATACGGTTGATATGTTAGAGGAACTTCCTGCTAACCTTGTTACACGTATATTAAATGTTACTCCACAGAACGAGCGTAACATTATTAATCAGCTGCTTAACTATCCTGACGATAGTGCCGGCAGCATTATGACAACTGAATATGTTGATTTAAGTCCTGAATGGACTGTTGCAAAAGCAATGAACCATATTAAAGAAACAGGTATTCATAAAGAAACCATCTATACCTGCTACGTAACATGGCAGCGCAAACTCATTGGTATTGTTTCTGCAAAAGACTTAATGACTTCAGATGACAATACTCTCATAAAAGACATTATGGAAACTGAACTTATCTCTGTTTCAACTCACACTGACCAGGAAGAAGTTGCTGGACTTTTTAGAAAATATGACCTTCTTGCACTTCCTGTTCTTGACACAGACAACAGACTTGTTGGCATAGTTACTGTTGACGATGCCATGGATGTTGTAATCGATGAAGCTACAGAAGATATTACAAAAATGGCTGCCGTTGCTCCAAGTGAGAAAACATATTTTGAAACTTCTTCGTTTGCTCACGCCAAAAGAAGAATCCCATGGCTTCTTGTACTTATGTTTTCATCAATTATAACAGGTAGCATTATTACAAAATATGAAAATGCTTTTGCTGCAATTCCACTTCTTGTTTCCTTTATTCCAATGCTTATGGATACAGGCGGAAACTGTGGTTCACAGAGCTCAACACTTATAATCCGTGGTCTTGCTTTGGATGAAGTACATTTTGGTGACTTCTTCCGTGTAGTTTTTAAGGAATTTCAGATATCTATTATTGTAGGCATTGTTCTTGCTACAGCCAACGGACTTAGAATATTCATTGAATATCACAATTCCGGACTTGCAATAGTAATTGCCCTGTCATTAATAGTAACTGTAACTCTTTCAAAAATCATAGGCTGCACTCTTCCACTATTTGCTAAGAAGATAGGCCTTGATCCTGCATTAATGGCTTCACCATTAATCACAACATTAGTAGATACTTGTTCCATTATTATATACTTTAACATTGCAACAACAATATTTAAAATATAATTTGATTCAAAAGACATAAATATTTTCAATAGAATTTTTTATTAAGTATATTATAAGTATATGCTGTGAATATGAAGACCATATACACATATACTTATAGTATACTTTTTTATTTTTTATATTCTATACTCTTTATGTTTTATATTCTTAACTCTTTACGGTCTAAATGTCTTTAATGCCTCAATGGTATTTTCTATTAATTCTTCCAATGTCCAACCAAGCATATCTGCCCCACGGTGAAATTCATTTCCTATTAATTAAAAATATATTCTTTCAATACTTTGTATCTAGGTACTCTCTATTTTTCAATACCATAACTTATAATATAATCTAAAGTATAAATATTTTCAAAACTAATCTTATGGTCAACTATCTGAAGTACTCTATTATCAATATCAATCTTTGCCACCATCCCTGTAACCTTAAGGTATTCATAATTTTCAAAATAAACTACTGTAGCAATCATCCCTTTGCATAGTCCGTGCATTTTTCGGTTCAATTCTTCTTCCATGTCACTGGAAAGTTCAATTTTTTCAACTACTATTTTCTCCTTTGCCGCCAAAGCATCAGGCAAACCTTTCAATGCTGCAAAAGGCATAAATTGCTTGGCTCTGTTTTCTATGCTCATCTTAGTTCTAGGTCTTCCTGCCATTGTTATTCCCTTCCTGCTCTATGTCCTCCTATTTGCTCATTTCTTTCCATTGTAGTTGCCCTATCCTGTAAATCCATTCCCTTTACAATTGCATTCTTACCATATTTGTTTTTAATCTCTATCATTGCTTTTTGAATCTTGTTATTTCTTTCAAGTTCTCCTATATCCACAAAAAAGCTATATTGCCTACACTCTTCCTGCACAACACCGTTGCAGGTTAAATTAACTCTTCTAATAGGAAAATTAGGATTCACAATTCTATTGTACAAATCAACTACTGCCGGAATTATTACCAAATCAGAGTTCGTTTCAAAATCAAGACTTACCGTTCCGTGGGCTGCCTTCCTGTTTAATCTGTTAGAATATCCTACATGAAGCGTCAATGATTTTGTAATAAGGTTCTTTTCCACCATTTCAAGGCATACCATATCTGCCATCTCCTTTATAATAATCTCACCATCCTTATGATTATAATCACAAGCCAAAACCTGACCACTTGAAATACTATTACTCCCCGGCTTATAAGCCTTAATCTGTTTTATTGTTGTACTCTCTCTTCCCCATGCATGGTCAATAAGCAATTCTGCATCTATACCAAAAATATTATATAAAAAATCTTCCTGACACTTTGCAATATCACCCATGGTCATTATCCCATAAGAATCAAGTCTTCTTGCTATGCCACTGCCAATTCTCCAAAAATCCGTCAATGGTCTATAATTCCACAACTTGCTTTTAAAGCTTTCTTCATCTAATTCCCCAATAAAGTTCTTAGAATGCTTAGCTGTTATGTCCAAGGCAATCTTTGCAAGATAAAGATTGCTGCCTATCCCACAGGTTGCTCTAATTCCCAGACTATTATATATGTCATTCATAATTAACTGCCCTAATTCTCTGGCTGTCAAATTATATAAGTTTAAATAATCAGTAACATCCATAAAAGCTTCATCAATTGAATATACATGAATATCATCCTTCGAGATATATTTAAGGTATATTCCATATATCTCTGCAGCATAATCAATATACTTCTGCATTCTTGGCATTGCCACTATATAGTCAATCCCCTTTGGAATTTCAAATATTCTACATCTGTTCTTAATCCCTAATGCCTTCATCGCCGGCGTAATGGCAAGGCATATAGTCTTCTCTGTTCTCCCAATATCAGCCACAACCAATCTTGTAGTCATAGGATCAAGTCCTCTTTCAACACATTCTACTGAAGCATAAAAAGACTTTAAATCTATACAAATATATTTTCTTTTCATAATATTAAACCATAACTAAATAATTACTCTTTTGATAATGCAATTATATATCTCGAACGTATGTTTGTAAAGTGGTAAATTATTCTATTTTTCATTCCATAAAATAAGGCTCTCCATTGGATTTTTCCAATGAAAAGCCTTCTGCTTCATTTTTCTATTCTTCTTACAATATGTCTTTACTATTTTCTACTTTTCCCCATACCTAACTATACTGTACCTGTTCTTTCCGGAGTTCTTTGCCTGATACATTGCTTTATCCGCACTTTTTGTAAGAACTTTCAGTGTTACCTCTTCTCTTTCTTCGTCTGCAAATACCACGCCTATACTACATGTAACTACAACATTTTCGCCTATTTCATCGTGGTATATTCCCTTAAATTCAAAAGAGATATTGCATCAATATAATTGCTCTCTTTCAATATCTTATTTAATAACTCTACATAAGAATTTTCCCATATAAAGTCAAGGAATCCAAAGACCTCCAAGCAGCATTAAATCGTTTTTAATTTGTAATTTTTAAGATTTTACACAAATTTTACATTGATAAGACAAAAATCTCCATTATATGGATAATGGGAGTGCACTGCACTCCCACTCTCTTACTCAATTATTACTATAATCTATCCATTAATTCTGAAGGTACATAAGCCTCCACCCAAATACCATCTTCTCTGTATTCTTCTTTGATTAACTGACCGTATTTTCTAATAAGTCCCGGCTTTCCCGCATCTGTGTAAGGAAATAATTTTTCAATATGAATACGCATTGACTTTAATGCTTTTTCAATTATCTCATTTAATTCATCCAAGCCTATTCCCTTTTTGATTGCAGTTTCCACCGTATAATCTGCATTAAAATCCTTCATTATAGGTTTTTCTTCAAGCTTATCAATCTTGTTAAATACAGTAATTATAATTTTGTCCTTAACTTCAAGATTCTTCAATGTATCATAAACAGCCTGAACATTCTTATCCATTACAGGGTTAGAACTGTCTACAACGTGAATTATAATGTCTGAATATTTTGCTTCTTCCAAAGTACTCCTGAAAGCATCAATTAAATGATGTGGCAACTTTCTGATAAAACCTACTGTGTCTGTAAGCAAAACTTCCTGACCGTCAGGTAATTTATAATTTCTTGTTGTCGGATCAAGTGTGGCAAAAAGCTTATCTTCTTCCAACACTCTTGCATCTGTAAGAGTGTTAAGTAATGTAGATTTTCCTGCGTTAGTATAACCTACAATGGCTATGACCGGCACAGGATTTTCCTGTCTTCTTGCTCTTGTAACCTGACGATGGCTTTCTAAATCTTCCACCTGTGATTTTAACTGGGAAATTCTATCCCTAATTAATCGTCTGTCAACTTCAAGCTTCTTTTCTCCGGGACCTCTTGTACCGATACCACCACCCTGACGTGAAAGATTTCTCATACCAATAAGTCTTGTGGAGCGGTAACGAAGCTGGGCAAGCTCTACCTGAATCTTACCTTCTGCCGTCTTTGCCCTGCCTGCAAAAATATCAAGAATGATTAAAGTTCTATCCATTACCTTAACATCTAATTCATCTTCCAGATTTTTATACTGTGCCGGAGTTAATTCATCATCACAAACTACAGCTGTGGCCTCTGTTTCCCAAATCAAATCCTTTAATTCTTCAACTTTTCCTGAACCAATATAAGTTGCACTACTTGCATGCTCAAGATTCTGAATCATTCTACCTACAACTGTGGCACCTGCTGTTTTAACAAGTTCCTCCAATTCATCCAATGATTCCTCCGGGTCCTGATTAGGATTAGAACAAACTGCTACCAATATTACTTTTTCAATTTCCTGTTCTGTTTCGTACATCTTTTCACCTCCGGTCTTCTAACTTTTTATAAACCTTATGCTTAAAATTTCTGACTTTATTATTATCCTTTAACCTTGCTTATAACGTCAATTTTCTTCCATTTTCCACGTTTATATCTTATAAGGCTAAACATACCATTTAAGAACCATGTAAGTCCTGTAGCGTAAAACACACCGTATTTTCCCATAAAAGGAATAAGCGTCATAGGATAAGCAAAACCTACCCTTCCTATGCACTCAACAATTCCCGTAAACAGTGAAAACATAGCATCTCCTGCACCGTTTAACACGTTTCTTGTTGTATAAATAAGTCCTAAGAAAATATAAAAACAACATGTAATTCTTAAACCGTTTGCACCAATTCTTATAACATCTGCATCTTTACCGAATATGGACGCAATTGACGGTGCAAAAATCCAGAAAACCACACCAATTGCCAGCGCAAAAATTGAGCTTACCAATGTTGCAGAATTAAATCCTTTTCTAACTCTGTCTTTAAGCCCGGCGCCAATATTCTGCCCTGTGTATGTTGAAACTGCTGCACCAAGAGACATAAAAGGCTGCTGAACCAAAGTTTCAATTCTTGAAACAACTGTAAATGCTGTTGTAAATGTAGCTCCGTATCCGTTAACAACTTTCTGTAAAACAATTAATGAAAATGCAATCAAACTGTTTTGCAAAGCTACCGGAATACCTAATTTGCAACTTTTCTTAATAATATTGCCATTTAATTTTATGTTTTTCTTTTTTAATTTAAAATATGTATTACTCTTGTATGCATAAATAATACATGCCAAAGCTGAAATAAGCTGTGAAAAAGCCGTTGCCACACCTGCGCCAACAACGCCCCAGCCAAAGCTTAATACAAAAATCAAGTCCAATATAACATTTAAAACACTTGCCACAATAAGGAAAATCAAAGGTGTCTTTGAATCTCCCAATGCTCTAAGTATACCTGACACGCCATTATAAAAACCTACGCACACAATACCAATTGATACTACCTTAAGGTATGCCACTGCATCATTAAGAATAACCGGGTCTGTGTCAAGCAAAACAAGAATAGGTCTTGCAGTTACAAAACCAATAATTGCCATAATTACAGAACATATTGTAATAATCCAAATTGAATTTCCGATTGCATCCTTAACTTTTTCTTCATCGCCAAAACCAAAATACTGGGCAACAATAATACCAATACCTACTGAAAGTCCTGCTACCAATGAGAAAAAGAAAAAATTAAGTGAATTAGTTGTACCGATTGCGCCTAACGCATTCGCCCCAACAAAGTTACCTACAATAATGGAATCCACCATATTGTACAACTGCTGAAATATATTTCCTACTAAAAGGGGAAGGGAGAACTGAATTAACAGTTGCATCGGATTTCCCTTAGTCATGTCCTTTACAAATTTATTTTGTTTTTCCAATTTAATACCTCTTCTTATGTAAATACTGCAAAACTAATTTTGCGTCAAAAAATTTTGCTTCCATACTTAAACTCCCATTTTAAACATTTATTGTGCGATTTGAGACCTGCTTTGCACTCCCTCAATTCTAAAATGTGAAGAACCCTACTACACCGCACAGAATCCCTACCAATGCACCTACAATAACATCTTTAGGAAAATGAACCCCGCTTATAACTCTTACAATTGCAATAATCAAACCGCAAACAAAAACAATTATTCCAAGTGGAATCTCTCCTATGTAAAGAAAAGCCATTCCTATGATAAACGCAGAAAAAACATGTCTACTAGGCATAGACTCCCCTTTTTTATTCTTTTCTATAATAGGCTTAAAATCATACATAGTATATGGGCGCTCACTGTTAATAAATCTTCTGACAATGCTTACAAGAATAAAACTTATGGCTGTTACAGCCACAAACCTTGCAAGTCCTTTATTTTTCTCATCAAAAAGAATTATAATGCCAACAACATACGCCATATATACAATTTTTGTGGCAATGGAATTAATAAACTGAACTATTTTCTCGCCATTTTCTAATCTTCTTATGCCATCTGTTATTTTCCTATAAGTCTGCCGATTCATGTTCACCTCTACTGCTTTCTTGCAAGCTTATATTCATCACCATATGAAAAATATGGACATGTTGCCTTTTTAAACTGCATAAGCATTGCAAGGTCATCTTCATCCATACTTACAACACAGGCGTACTCTTCATATTCTTCATCATAAACATAGTTACTACAAAACTCACAGCTATACTGTCCACTCATTTTAACTACCTTTGCCTTTCTTTTGCAAAACTAAAGGTTGAAATTCATCTTAAGCAAATCCAAGACATTCTTTCAACCTTTATAATTAATCTAATTGTAAATACAATATTAGTCTTTAAAATCCAAATTGAAGCCTGTAATGTTTTACAACTTATTTGTATTCTTCAGCTAACTTCTTAAATGCAGGCAAAGCATCTTCAATCTGCTTAGTCTGTACACAATAAGATACTCTAATATATCCCGGTGTACCAAAACTGTCTGCAGGAACTAATAATAATTCATGTTCCTTAGCCTTTTCGCAGAATTCATGTGAATCATCACACATTGCCTTAACGAACAAATAAAAAGCTCCATCAGGGTAAACACACTCGTAACCCATCCCTGTTAAGCTGTTATATAAAAGATCTCTATTAGTCTTATAAATTGAAATATCTGATGTAGCATCAAGACACTTTTCAATAACTCTCTGATACATACTTGAAGCACAAACATAACCTAAAGCTCTTCCTGCACCACAAACTGCTGCATAAGCATCTTCTTCATCATCCATATCCGGTGAAACGGCAATATAACCAATACGTTCACCAGGAAGTGACAAAGCCTTGCTGTATGAATAACATACGAAAGTATTGTGATAATAATTAATTATGTATGGAACTTCAATATCATCATAAACCAATTCTCTATATGGTTCATCTGTAATAACAAAAATGCTATGACCGTATTCTTTTTCTTTCTTTCTTAAAAGGTCACACATTTTTTCAATTGTTTCCTTTGTGTAAACAACACCTGAAGGATTATTAGGTGAATTAATAATAACTGCTTTAGTTTTTTCATTAATTGCAGCTTCAAACTTCTCCATATCAATCTGAAAAGTCTTATTTTCTGACTGAACTGCAACAAGCTTAGCACCTGTTCTTTCAATAAAAACGCCATATTCAGGGAAATAAGGTGTAAATGCAATACATTCTTCTCCCGGTAACATAATAGCATTTAAAACTATAGTAAGTGATGATGCAGCACCACATGTCATATAAATATGATTAGCTGTAAGCTTAGTTCCAAATCTACCATTAATGTAATCTGAAACACTCTGTCTTACATGAGCATCACCCTGTGCTGATGTGTAGCCGTGAAGTGCCACTGAATCAAAATTGTCAACCAAATCCTTAATAGTGTCATCAACAATCTTTGGAGCCGGAACGCTTGGATTTCCTATACTAAAATCAAATACATTTTCTGCTCCTATTTCTGCCTTACGCTTATTACCATATTCAAAAATCTCTCTGATTTCTGAACGTACCTTTCCTAACTTAACTAATGACTCTGAATACATCATATTCTCCTTCCTGCTGTCTGATACATAATCCATTACATATCCGTATTTATCATTTAAGTATGCTATTAAATTCTGTTATATCTTTCAAACATCTTCTTAATTGCTTATTACCCCTTAAGAATATGCTTAAACTCTCTTTCATTTTCACGCTTCATGTCACGCTTTGCAATATCCTGACGCTTGTCATATAACTTCTTGCCTCGTGCCAGGCCAATCTCAACTTTTACAAGGCTTCCTTTAAAATAAACCTGTAAAGGTACTAATGTCAATCCCTTTTCGTTAAGCTTTCCAACTAATTTATTAATTTCATATTTATGAAGCATAAGTTTCTTTGGTCTTAATGGATCCTTATTAAAAATATTTCCTTTTTCATAAGGATTAATATGCATTCCATAAATAATAACTTCGCCATTGTCTATTCTTACAAAAGACTCTTTAATACTACAATGTCCCTGTCTAAGCGACTTAACTTCTGTACCGTGAAGCACAATCCCTGCTTCGTAAGTATCTTCTATAAAATAGTCGTGTCTGGCTTTTTTATTACTTGCTATAACTCTAACTGAACCTTTTGCCATTACATCTCCTTTATTATGATAAAATAAACTCTATTATTCTTATAAAATAAAATTCTTTCTTTTGATAAGCAAAATCTATCATTCTGCCAAACTAAAATCAATAGTTCTTGCAACCTTGTCGGCCGCTTCTACTCTAATCTTTACTTTCTGACCTAACTTGTAAGTCTTCTTTGTTCTCTCACCTGTCATTGAATAAGTATTTTCATCATAAATATAATGATCATCCATCATATTTGAAACATGAATAAGACCTTCAACTGTATTAGGAAGTTCAACATAAATTCCAAAGTTTGTTACCCCGGAAATTACTCCTTCGTATTCTTCGCCAATATAGCCCATCATATACTCTGCCTTCTTTAACTTTTCAGTATCTCTCTCGGCATCATCTGCTCTTCTTTCAGTAATTGAGCAGTTCTTTGTAACCTCCGGCAAAATATGATTAAAGTGAGAAATATGCTTGTCTGTAAGCTTATTATTTAAAGCTTCCTTAATTATTCTATGAATCTGAAGGTCAGGATATCTTCTGATTGGTGAAGTAAAATGACAATAATACTTAGCTGCCAATCCAAAATGTCCCTTGCACTCAGGAGTATATTCTGCACGCTTCATTGAACGAAGAGTAATTCTACTAATAAGTGCCTCTTCAGGAGTTCCTTCAATATTCTTTAATAATTTCTGAAGTTCCTTTGGATGAATCTGTTCTTTTGACATTTTTACAGAATATCCAAAGTTGTTTATAAATGTTGTAAGCTGTGAAACTTTTTCCATATCAGGCTCTTCATGATTTCTGTATACGAAAGGAAGCTGTCTCCAATAAAAATCTTCAGCTATTGTTTCGTTAGCTGCCAACATAAAATCTTCAATAATCTTTGTTGCCTTATTTCTGTCATAAGGCTCAATGGAAATAGGCTTTCCACCTTGATTTAATTTAATTTTGCATTCAGGGAATTCAAAATCAATTGCCCCTCTCTTGTATCTTCTTTCTCTAAGAATTTCAGACAATTCAGCCATTAATTCAAACATTGGAACCAAATCCTTGTAACGCTCCATTGTTTCAGGATTTTTATCAACAATAATCTCCTTAACTGCTGTATATGTCATTCTTTCATTAACATTAATAAGTGATTCCACTATCTCGTGGTCAATAATTTCACCTTTTTCGTTAATCTTCATAATGCAACTTAAAGCAAGTCTGTCAACATCATGATTCAATGAGCAGATTCCGTTAGAAAGCTTGTGTGGAATCATTGGAATAACCCTGTCCACAAGATAAACACTTGTACCACGTTTCACTGCTTCTTTGTCAAGTGGTGAATTCTCTGTTACATAATGTGATACATCGGCAATGTGAACACCTAATGTATAAATTCCATCTTCTTTAGTTAAAGTAACTGCATCATCAAGATCCTTTGCATCCTCACCGTCAATTGTAACTGTCTGCCAATCTCTAATGTCCTTTCTTCCAACCTTGTCTTCTTCCGGAACTTCATCAGGAATATTCTCAATCTGCTTCATTACTTCTTCCGGAAACTCTGTTGGTATATCATAGTTCTTTACAATAGAAATAATGTCAACTCCTGGATCATTAATGTGACCAATTATCTCTATAATCTTGCCTTCCGGCTTTCTGCCGTTAGTACCATAATCAGTAATCTGAACTACAACCTTATGACCTGTAACAGCTCCCATAGTATCTTTTCCCGGAATATAAATGTCCTGAGCAATCTTCTGATTATCAGGAAGCACATATCCGAAAGTCTTTGACTTCTGAAAATATCCTACAACCTGCTGAATCTCGTGTGAAAGCACCTTTACAACTCTTGCTTCCTTACGCTTACCTGTCTGGCTATCCTCAACCTGAATAAGAACCATGTCATGATGAAAAGCTCCGTTAACCTTATCCTCCGGAATAAAGTAATCTTCATCCTGTCCTTCAACTTCAACGAAGCCGAAACCTCTATCATTACTTATAAAGTAACCTTCTATATAATGTTCCTTTGTAATAACATACTTGCCCTTCTTGGTTATTGAAATCTTTCTCTCTTCCAATAACTCAGAAAGCACTTCCTCTAACTGGTCCCTGTTCTCTTTTGTAATGTTTAAAACCACTGCAAGTTCCTTGAACTTCATTGGTATATATGTCTTGTCATTCATAAGTTCGAGAATGACCTTCTTCTTTTTCTCCATTATATCGTTCATAATTATTCTCCTATATGGTATGTGTGACACATACCTTGTAATAAAAATTAACCTTGCTCTTTTCTTTTAATAACTTTATTAAATTTGTCTTGTTTCTATATTGATATTATAATCCTTTTTTTCTCTTGTGTATCTATTTTTTATAGTTTTTCTTGTTTATATAGAAAAAAGGTGTAGAAACCTACACCTTTTAATGGACTAATTATTATTTCAAATTAATATCCTAAGAATTTCATATTAAGTACAATTGCGATTACAAAGAATAATACTACGAAAACCTTTGTTGCTTTTTCAAGCTTTCCTTCCATAGAACGTCCTTTGTTCTTTCCCCAATATGAGTCAGCAGCACCACTGATTGCACCAGTTAATCCTGCCTGCTTTCCTTCCTGAAGTAAGATTACTACTGTTATTGCTAAGCATATTAATACAAATACTACTGTAAGTACTCTTAATAATGTCATGAGTCTCCACCTCCTATAACGCATTCAAACATAATGATTCTAGCATATATAGATGGTAAAATCAAGTAAAATTATTAGAGTTCCGTTTCGAAATCAGCAGGAATTATCTGTTATTTTATTGTTAGCATTTCTTCTATTCTAATCAACTGGTTATATTTTGCAGTTCTTTCACCACGGCAAGGTGCTCCTGTTTTGATATAGCCTGTGTTTAGGGCAACGGCAAGGTCGGCTATTGTAGTGTCTTCCGTTTCGCCCGAACGATGTGACATTATGGCGATATAACCCTGACTTTGTGCCATACGTACTGCCTCGATTGTCTCCATCACACTACCGATTTGGTTTGGTTTTATAAGGATTGCATTAGCACACTTTTCATCAATTCCTTTTTTGAGCCTTGCCACATTAGTAACAAAAAGATCATCTCCAACTAATCGGATTTTGTCGCCAAGGGCAGTGGTTATTTTTTCCCAGCCTTCCCAATCTTCCTCATCCAGTGGATCTTCTATTGAAAAAATTGGATAATTGGTTACGATATCTTCCCACAACGAAATAAGCTGATCTGTGTCCATTTCCACATTTTTCTTTGGCATACGATAATGACCTTTCCTGTCACCCTTCCACTCAGAAGCAGCCACGTCAAGGGAAATCATAAAATCCTTGCCCGGTCTGTAGCCTGCATCAATTATGGCAGCCATAATCAAGTCAAGTGCTTCTTCCTCGCCTGAAAGATTTGGTGCAAAGCCGCCTTCATCCCCTACGGCAACTGAAAGATTATCTTTCTTTAACAATTTTTTCAAGCAAGTATAAACTTCCGCACACCATCTAATGCCCTCCTTGACAGACTGCGCGCCCACTGGAAGAATCATAAATTCCTGAACGTCAATATTGTTAGACGCATGCGCCCCGCCGTTTAGGATATTCATCATTGGAATTGGCATTTTTTCTCCACAAATCCCACCAATGTATTGATATTCTGGGAGTTTCAAAGCCTTGGCGCAAGCTTTCATATTCGCCATGGACACTGCAAGAATAGCATTTGCTCCCAACTTCTTTTTGTTTTCGGTTCCATCAATGGCAATCATTGTGCTGTCAATTTTTCTCTGATTCAGACCATTCATTCCCTCCAAAGCAGGATAAATCTCCTTATTAATATTCTCCACAGCCTGCGACACACCGGCACCGTTGTATCTCTTGTCGCCATCGCGTAGCTCCATCGCCTCAAACTTTCCTGTTGACGCTCCTGAAGGCACATCTGCTATTGCAGTAAAAAGCTCCCCAGCCTTACCGTCTGCCTTTACCGTTACCTGTGCCTCAACAGTAGGATTGCCTCTTGAATCCAAAACCTCGCGACCTCTTATATCAACAATTTTCAAATACTTATACATAAAAAACCTCCAAAATACACTTTTTAATCAGTATGCGTATTTTGGAGATTTTTATTAATACTCTAAATTTGTTTTTACTCAATTATTTTGTACTTCTTCAATAATTCCTTTTGGTACTCTTTATCCTCTGATATTTTTTCTATTTCATCATACTTTTTTTCTGACACTAAAAGCTTAAGTAACTTGCTAATATTATCCATTCCTTCCTCTCGACCATTCCTAAACTGCTTATCCAACTCCATCTGATATGACATATACTCTCGCCTCCACTGTTTATTGTTTCTGGCTTCAA
>ERZ826764.383-NODE-383-length-64761-cov-8.392452_pt1 | contig 64761 bp, 67 predicted proteins | sample MGYA00519870_ERZ826764 | MGnify/ENA primary metagenome ERZ826764 (study PRJEB31778, sample SAMEA3449239) | human gut metagenome | biome: human gut; feature: human-associated habitat; material: faeces | place: United Kingdom | collected 2010/2012 ... | reverse complement strand
CCGTCATGGCAATCCGCTTCTGTGAGTCATTGGGAACCACGTCCACTAATTTGAAGTCAAAGGGATTTCGGCGGATAATATCCTCGTTGTATGCCATTCTTGACAGAAGTGCGATGGAGACAGAAAAAGCACCCGTTCATTCAGCATCACATGATAAATCAACAATCGTATCTTTATATGATATGTGCTATGCCAAAAACACTTCCTTCACAAAAGAATTATGGGATGAAAAAATCACTGACAGCCTGAACTATCTCTTTCTGTTGGCAGCGATCATCAAAGAGGCGGGCAATTATGAACGGAATTGAAACGAAAATCCTGAACTGTTCCGCTGTCAGCGAAGCAGAAAAGACTATGGTATTTGCAGCCAGACTGACACAGCGCGGACATCTGATCCATAACATGGAAGATCTTATCCAGCTGTACGATCGATCCTTTACTAAGGATACCGTAAAAAACATGGGACAGCTCCCTCATCCTACCATACAAAAATTTGCCGTGATCACAGTAGCCATAGTAGGCGCCAGTCGGAGATTTCTTTCACAGATTACCAGGCATCAGAATGAGGTGAAATTTATGAGTGCATCTCCTCAATACAGCAACTATTCCGGGCAGGCGGATTTTGTAAAACCTTATGAGATTCTTGCCGCTCCGTCAGCAGTCCAGAAATTATATGAAACAAGCTTCCTGTCCGATATAAATTACTATGGACAGCTCTGCAAAACAGGTATCGGTCATGACTCAGCAGGATATCTAACGCCCCAGGCACTTAGAAATGTAATGCTTATCAGTGCAACTCCCTATCAGTGGAAACATATGATCGGGCAGCGTTCCTGCAGACGCAATACAGATGAAATGAGGATCGTGATCCTGAAAATCTGGAAAGATCTGTATGATTTGAGTCCTACGCTCTTTCTCCCGGAACTGACTGGTCCATTCTGTCAGCGTGGAAAGTGCCTGGAAGGAAAAATGAGCTGTGGACATCCTATGGACAAAGCGTTGAGACCAACTGATATCCTCTTACAGGACTATCCGCTTCTCATGGGAGGTGAAAATTAATGAAAATAAGACTGATTGACTTTGGCGTTGCCAAAGAACATTGTCCGTTCCGCCCTCATGAAAATGACGCTGGGGCAGATGTATATATTCCTTTTGACTGCACACTAAAACCCGGAGATATTATCAAAATCCCTCTCGGCTTTGGACTGGAAATTCCCGATGGATACGCTGGATATGTATTTCCCAGAAGCAGTCTCGCAGTCAAAGGTGACAGTCCCGTTTTTCAGCCTCTTCGTACTGACCAGTATCTCTCCGCCGCAATCGCAGCGGCACCGCCAGAGACAGTAGCCGTGTTCTCTCTGATCTGTCCGCTCCACAACTGTCAGTTTTCCGTATCTCATTCCGATCAGATCCACTTTTTTTGCCATGCTATCCCTTCTTTCTTACTCGCCTCCACAGGAAACCGCCAGCCGCTGCAGCCAGCACCACAGAGAGGCCAGCAAAAGCCGCCAGTCGATACTGTTCCAGCCAGCTTCCCTTTCTCAGTGCCCCGTCTGACTGCTCTCTTTCCTCCTCATAGGGCACGCGGGTTCCCCGAACCAGCAGACGGTGTGTATTGATCCCATACGGCGTGCACGTCACCAGCGTGACATAATCTTCCCGGGTATTGATCTTCAGATCTTCCGTCTCCTCCGGGAGAACGACCCGGATCTGGTCCACCTGATATGCAAGGATCTCCCCCAACACATGGATGTAAAAAAGATCGCCATTTTCCAACTGATCCAGGTCTGTGAACAGCTTTTTATCATTGAGTCCTGTATGAGCCGAAAGGACGCAGTGTGTTCCTGCCCCTCCCACGGGAAGGGAACTCCCCTGCAAATGTCCCACACCTTTTTGCAGAACCTCCTCTTCCGTCCCGTGATAGATCATCAGCTCCACATCGATAGCCGGAATCCGCAGATAAGCCATTCCCCCTTCTTGGTCCACGTTCAGCAGTCCTGCATAGGGCATGGCGGAGGGGTCCAGCTGGCTCATATCAAAGGGATCTGTAAGCAGGACGCCTCCCTGCAGAAGCCCACGGTTATAATCCCTGCACTCCTGCAGTTCTTCCGCCTGTTCATCTGCCGTTATCTTTTCCCCGGCGATGCTGTCATAATGCTCCATCAGTTCTTCCTGCTCCTTTTCATAGAGAAGATTGCTGACGACCGGGTAAGCCAAAAGAGAGATTCCAGCCAGAAAGACCAGGATTGCCAATATCGTCAATATCTTTTGTTTCACTTACTTTGCCCTCCGTTTTTACACTGACTGACCAGAAAAGAAGGATGGGCGGAATACTCCGCCCATTCCTGCATAAATAACTTGTATTCTTGTTATTTAGAAGATTTTTTTCTTCTGGAAATCACAACAAGCCCAACGCCTGAGGCAATCAAAAGGATCCCGCACACTGTCAGCGCCCATGTGCCCGCGTCTCCGGTCTTCGGCAGGCTGAAGCCTTTCTGGTTGTGCAATTCGAAGGCAACGCTTGCGATTGCCGTCTCTGTAGTGCTCGTATTGTTTACAAAGGACACCGTAAGATCCAAACTTCCCAGTCTGACGCTTGTTGCATATTCGTCAAGCAGCATTGCCTTTGGATCAGCCTGTGCTTCAAGATCAATGGTGACGTCCTCGTCAATCTGGTTATAGCCGTCTGCAGTAGCGGTCTCCTTCAGGATGTAGGTCTCATCGTCATCCAGACCCACAACCGTCAGTTTCCTGCTGTCCGTATCGAGCTTTAGGTCTGCCGTCACATTGCCCGTTCCACTGTAATCAGACACAAGGATGTAACTTCCGGCAGAGCCGGTAAAATAGAGGAGCTCCTCATTCTGCCCATTTACCCTGTACAGCCGGAATGTCACCTTATCAATCTCATCAGCTGAAACAGTAGCGTCACTGAATGTCTTTGTCAGCTCGATGCCGTAGGTATACACCTTGGTGGAATCAGTCAGGCTGCTGTCAGATCCGTTATTGCTCCATACCAGTTCGGCGTCATTGACATTTACCTTCACCGCGTCAGTGGTAAGCCTTGCACTGTAGGTAACAGTGACTGTCTTGCCCTCATATGCCTCGAGAGCAGATGGTTCAAAAGTGAGGGTGAAGGAACTCTTTTTATCGGCATAGCTGACCGTAGTCAGTGTCGCAAGGTGAGTCTGTCCAATATAAAACTTATCACTGTTATCGTCTGTTCCCCGTGTAATAGTGGTATCATCGATAGCAATTTGAACGCTGGCAGGATCAAACTCCTGCTTTTCCAGCGTATCACTCATAGTAAACTCGGTGAGATTGTCGTAGTCGGTCAGCGTGGGAACCTGCGCCGTCAGCTGATAGTCAAGCACATCCCCTGTCTCGGCAGTAAGCTCATCAAACCATTCGTTCGCATCTTTCTCGCTTATTTTCTTTTCAAAAGGCAGATTCTCCGCCTTGAGGTACATCACGGCCGGTGTATTACCTGTCGTGGCGATCATCACACCCTGCTTGAGGCTTAAGCCACTGGGCACGTTCTTGAAGTCGACGGCATAGTAGCCCTCTTTAAGGTTAGTGATAGTTACAAATCCCTGTGATCCAGCGCTTGCGCCAGCTGTGGCTGTATGAGGTGTAGTTATGTTATTCCTCTCAATATACTTCTCAATCCAGGAATAGAACACACCCGCATCACTTCCGCCTGCACCTTTATCTCCAACGATACGGCTCACCAGGTCAGCCTCGCCGTATGTCTTGTCAAGCGCCTTGGCGTTATCACCGGAGAAGGTGATGTACTCACCGGAAGCAGGCTGGGTCTTACCGGCAGAAAGATCAGTGCCGTCAAACTGCAGATACACAGTTCCGGCAGTTCCAAATACTTCATCGATCGAACCGTTGCCGGCATCCGTATCGATGTTAAAAAATTCATCGAAGTCGCCAGTTACGGAATAAAGTTTCTTAGCGGGATCTGTCTCCGTGTCATTTACCTGATCCAGCACCAGATACGCGTTTGCCTGTGTACCTGCCCAGTCTTTACTGGTATCTGACCATGCAGGCTCTGTAATCGTGATGCTCGCATCTCCATCCGCAGCAAGCGCTGTTGCAGGCATCAGTCCGACCACAAGCGTCAATGCAGCCAACATTCCTGCGAGCCGAGATAAGAATCTGTTACTTTTTCTCATAAGATTTTCTCCTTCCTTTTCTTCTTTTTCATAAGACCTGATTTATATAAAAACATGGATATGCTTTTATATCATTGATTTACCACTTTCTGCGTCTGTGGCGCCGCGTAACTTCATTTACAGTCATGCTCTTTGCTTTTTTACCTTCCACAGGATGACTGCGGCTGTCAGGAGCACTACCCCTGCTACCAGAAACCGTCCGATGCCGGAAAGGCCGGTAGTCGGCAGGATCATATTCTTGTGGTTGGTTACCGTAAACAAGAGATGATATACTGAATTATTGCCATCTTGGGTTGGTACTGAAATCTCCGTCTTTTCGTTCTGACCCACGATCAGGTATCTTTCATCGTCCGTTTGAGGCGCATTATACCCGTCTGGCACCGTAGTTTCCTTGAGATAGTACTTTCCATTTACAAGAAGATTTGTGAACTCTGCAACTTCCTCGTAATCCGTAAGGGTACCCTGCTCATATTTCACCTGTTCTTCAGCAGTCAGGCTGCGGTAGTAGAAGTAGCTATTCGTGCCGGAGCCGTCAGTATGGACCGGATAACTCTTGCCAGCCATATCCGTAAAAATCATATGCTCAAGGTCAAATCCTGAAACGCTTTCCGCTATCGTCTGCCGTATTCTCGGCACTGTGGGAACCGGACTTCCGACTGCCGTTTTGCCGCCTGTTCCATTGTCCTTATAGAGCTGGAACTCTGCATCTTCCAGTGGGTCTCCCGCGCCGTCCCGCTTGGTCACAGCAATAGAACCGGGATAATATGTATTGACAAACGAAGCTGTTGTCGTTGCATCTCCGAGTGCACCTGAGGCGTTTCCTTCTGCCGGCGTAGTCTGATCAAAACCATCGTCCGGATCATCCGTCTCACTTACCGTATAGCTCCATCCTTTGACGAGCCCGTCGATATAGAGTTTCTCACCGGGCTTGAGGTCAAAAGTGGCAATGCCTTCAGTGAAATTCAATGAAGCTATTCCGTTTTCTACAGATGCTTCAGATCCGTTTCCATAATCAACCACATGCCTTGTGGTAAACGTCCCCGAAACCGGGGTACTATTACTATCCTTCAGCGTCACTGTAAAAGAGAATTCCTGATTTGCAAATTGTCCAGCGTCAATTCCTTCTGGAACTTCAATGTCCTTTTCTACGGCAAGTGAAGCCGTTTTTACCGCAAGACGTCCGTTATTGCCTAGATGTATTTGTGCGTTTTCACTGTTCATATGCGCATAATAGTAAAGCTGCGCAGTAGAAGTATTATTGGTTGTCTTTTCTGCACGTTTGGAATCAACATGAGGCGCGTTCATTTCGCCTGCTTTCACGCAATACTGACCGTTTATTTGTTCGGTCGCCCCCTTGATTCCGGTAACCGAGCGGGTTTCGGTTACGCTTTTCATACCACTGTAATACTGTACCTGATAATAGTAAGTCTTGCCGTCACCAGGATCCGGCTTTTCCGTTACCGAAGTATTACATGCTTCGTCCGTATACAAAGGAATACTTTTCTGAACATAGAAATAAGGGTTGTTTTTCGCAGGTGTAAACTCAACATATGCGTTGCCCGCTGTCTTCTGATCCTCCCACTTTATATCATCAGTATATTTGTTGCTGTAAAAATACAGACCGTCCGTTCCGGTATTTGCCTGCTTGTACGCATCGTCAATCTTTGAAAGATCCACAGTTCCGTCAGTATTCTTTACACCATCCTGCACTCCTACGGTATAACAAAGACGCATAGGATAGGCAGTATTGGTCGTGTGACTTTTCACATTCCCGGATGAATCCAGCTCCACCGTGTTCACTCTCAGGGGAATTGCTGAAGCAGGTATCTTTACTGTAAGTGTCTGCGTCATTTTTCCGGTGTTATCCGTATTCGATGTAACCGTAATAACAATATCATTCGCATTCTGCTGACCGTAAACCGGACTGTCAATCTGACCGCTGAAGGTATAGGTAGTGGTATTTCCGTTTGTGTTTGTACTTATAGTAGGATTTGTAAAATTCATACCGGAGTAGATCAGGTTTTTTACAGCCTTGACCTCCATATAATCGCCGATCTCATCGGTATATGTAATGTAGCCGCTCTGGTCGATGGCCTCAGGTCTGACATTTGTTGGAACCTGCGGGGCGGACATTGTGATGTCGCTGACGATATTTTCAAAAACCTCCATGACTTGATCTGCACTGTCAGCAGAAAAATATTGATCAACATAGTTCAAATCATTGACTTCAGTAATATCATTCTGGGAAGGATGAGTAACTGTATAATCCTCTGATGGATAGGTCCTCTCCCACCAATCGCTCCAAACTCCCAGTCCAGCACTTGCACTTGCCGCCGGCTCTGAAACCGGTATGGTTATGTTAATTCCCTCTTTATATTCATTCCAATTGTCTCGAAAATTTTGAGCAATATTGTTATTATCATTCCAGTGACTTCCCGGATCTAGTGATACATACGCAAGATTTTGCGATTTGCTGGCATCTATATCCGTATTCCAATTTAAAGATCCTTTTACTTCATTAAAAATGCCATTCAGCCCCATACCAATGTTATATACACGCACCGCATAATTGGAGTTTGAATCAGCACTATAATGACGATCAATTTCCTGCTTCATATAGGTTGCCGTCATCATTGCTTTCAAGCCGTTTCCTACGGAACTGATACGGACAACGCCATTGCCATTTCCCGAATTATTTGATGGTTTCCACCAATTTTGACTGTCTGATGAAACTGTAGGATTACCGTCAGATAAGTGAATCACCGCCGGTACTCGTCGAACTGTTTGACCATTGATCTCCACAGTCGTATCGGAAACGGTCAACAAATTCATACCCGTATACAGGCCCATCTGAGTATTCGTTGCATGTGCCTGCTGAACAGTATGATTTCCTGACTCCCCATCTATATTCCAGCTAACCGTCCTTTCTGATGTGGTTGCCTTGCGATCACTAATAGAAAAATATGTCTGGCTCGAAGAATAATGGTTTAAAGGCAGCAAAACTTTCGACGCAGATACACTATCATCCGGCTTTCCAGAATAACATACCACCGCCACCCTGTTATATTCATTGGCCTCCATCAGAGTCTTAATCGAACTGTTCAGCGCATCCAGCAGATTAGCCAGCCGACTTTCATTGTCATCCATTGCATTTGAGATCATCGATCCCGAAAAATCCACTACAAACACAACATCCACCGGACTCTGAGCCTCTCCGGTAATGCTCTGTGTGGTCGCCAGCGCAGAATACGTCACCAGAAAATCCGAATCATTCTGCACAGTGATAGTACCGACATCACCGCTGAATGTCTGATCATCGGTTGTTACCGTCTTGTCCGCCCACACACGCCCGGAAAATTCCGTGGTCAAATTCCCGCTGGTTTCATCGTTCAAATAATTCGTATATGTCCCCCGTGTGTCATCATCTGCTGTATGGCCGGTCGTTCCACTTGTTTGCGCAGAAAATACGGAAGCTGTGTCTGTGAAAAGAAATACGCATAAGCAGATGACCAGGATGAACCACTGCCTGCACTTTGTTTTTACTTGCTGTTTCATACTTACCTCCTCGTTTATTGATTCGTTCAAGCTATACATTGCTGATTCTTTGCTGAAAAAGAACCATATGCCTATTTAATGTATAGAATTAGTTACAAGCCCCATCTTTTCTAATTTATTTTCAGAAAAAAAACGGGCCGCATAAATTACTTTTAATTAAAATGGATATCTTACACATCATATGAGAAAAAACAGAAATAATATAATTGAAAATATATTCTGTTTACTGATCAGGATTGCCGTATCACCCTGTTTGATTCCGTCTTTCATAATATCATCGCCCCACATACATAAATTTCGTAGAGTATTCTACTCTACGCTATTACCTGTGAAATCCGGCATTATTAATGCATTTGGGGAAATAGTGACGATTTTATTTGACGGCGAATACAGATAAACGTTCCATATTCTCTTTCTTTAATTGAAGTGGTGGATGAACATATCTATTTAACGTAATATTCACATTTGCGTGTCCCAGAATTTCACTGAGGCTTTTAATATCAAATCCAACCTCTATACAGCGAGTCGCAAACGTATGTCGGAGTGTATGAAAATTTACCTGCCTTATAGATATTTCATCTAATATTTTATGGAAATGATTTTCCATTGTGCGGGGTTCTAAATATTTATTGTTTCCAGTCAGTAGATATCCTTGCCGTTTTATATCAGCATTTTTCAAAAAAGAAATAAGGAATTCCGGTATCGGTATTGTCCTGATTGAACACTGGCTTTTTGGTTTAGTGATTACAATTTCTGTCTTTTTTTCACTATTTTCTTTCGTTTGTACGCGCTGAATGTTTTTATGAATATATATGGTTCCACTTTCAAGCGATATATCAGGCCAATCCAGGGCACAAAGCTCCCCAATCCGTAAACCGGTAAATAATGATAATAAAATCCCAATATTTCTTTCGCATGGATGCTTGTATAGATATCGGCACAGAGCGTCCTGTTCCGACCGTGTAAGAACATTAATTTCTTTTGATGGCTGATTAATAGATAGCTCCTTACCTGTGCATAATGTCTTGTATCCCCGACTGGCAGCATGACAAATAATTCTTCTGATAAGCGACAACGCATCAGACACAGTTTTGGGAGAAATCCCATTTTCTTTTTTACCTCCTTTCTGCAGGAGATAATTACACCATTCATATAATTTATCAACCGCAAGATCATTAATTTCAATGTCTCCTAAATAAGGCACTATATAAGAAGCCAGCAAATTATTATATTTATTGAATGTAGATTGTTTAATCTGTGGTTCTATTGAAGTAAGCCAATAAACGGATAACGCTTTGACATCACTCTTGTATAAAACGACTTGATTATTTCCAGTATCAAGGGAATCCTCCAGCTTCGCCAGCGCATTATGTCGTTTTTGCTTTGCTTCCCGATAAGATTTTCCGTAAACATACCCATATTTTGCTCTTCCTGAGATATCATGACTTTTAATATATCGAGCTTCCCATCTTCCGTCTTTTCTTTTATAAATATTTTCTCCTTTTCTTGGCATGAAAGTTCCCTCCTTTCGACTATTATTTTGACGGCGATAAAGAAACAATACTATTAATCCTCAAAAAGTCCAGATAATATGCGCTTATTAGAGTTGCCCCTTCTTGACAAACGACGCTTTATTTTATATATTAAATATATATTTTATTGCTTATTTTTAAGGAATACGTAATACTTAGAGTAGAATACTCTACGAAATATTATTAGTCTTGCAACCTCCTTTTCCGGGAGGTTGCTTTTTTATACCCGTGTACGGGTTCTTTAAAAATACTATGTTTTCTTTTTGATGTCAAACCGTGCACGGGTATAGTTCTTCCATTTCTCTGCTACCATAAAACCAGGCCCAGCGACGGGTAAAAATGGTTACAGGAAGGAAAACTATGGACTACTCTGATTTGTATGTACAGAGAATAAAATCTCTCTGCTCTCAACGGGGGATCAGCATTCATAAGTTATCTGCAATGAGCGGAATTAAACAATCCACTTTAGACAATATTGTGCGAGGGCAAACTCATAATCCGAAGGCGCGCACTTTACACAAACTCGCACTTGCCTTTAATATGACTTTGGCCGAGTTTCTTGATTTTCCAGAACTAAACGAATACTCTTTTGATGAAGAATATGAACAGAATTAAATATTATACTTGTATTTTTACCTTAAGACATAAATTAAGTAATGAAAGAAATTTAAACTTTCTCCCTCACCATCTGCTGCTCCAGATACTTGGGAATCGGTCTTCCTGTCCATTTGGCAATGGCTATCTGTTTCTCCCGTAACTATTTCACAACAGATTCTCGTTTCTTAGGTCTCTTTTCATCATCCACAAGAGCTTTCCCCGGATTTTCCTTTTGCAGATTAACTCACCCGTCTACTGCATCATAATTCTGTAATACGGGAAAGGGGATTTTGGCAACCGGCGGGCAGAAAATTTTCCTTTCACTCCCTACAACACCAGCAAAGGCAAAAATGACGGAAATACTGGAAATTTTCTCTTTACTTCTTAATACGGACAAATTTCAAAAATGCCAAACGGACAACAAAAAAAGCAGCAAATCTTTTTCAGACTTACTGCTTTCGCTGGCCGCCGGTGGCGGCTGGTATTCAGTTTTTCAGCTTATCGGTCAAAGCGAAACTTGAACAGCGCGGCAATTAGCTGCTGCTTCACATAGTCCTCAACCTCGCCGTTGACCTGTCCGTGTACTTTGGAAAAGTAGCAGATATATCCGGCATAGTGGGACAGGACGGCGTTCACGGCTTCCGGGTCGCCCTCATGGGCTTTAACGATTGTTTCATAGGAGAGCGGCCTACTCATGGGAACGCTTCTCCATTATCCGTTGTAGCCGCTGTAAGGCAAGCTGGATGTGCCGCCCTGCTGTACTGCGTGACCGGCCCATACACGCACCGATCTCCCTTTGCGACTGGCGCAGGAAATAGTAACGGAAAATTTCGTCCGGCTCCCACGCGGCAAACTGGACAAACTTCTCATTCATCAGATAGTCAAGGGAACCTTCATGTTCCCACCTCCGGCGCAGATTCAAGATTTTATCTATGGCTGCGTGACGAATGACAATCTTGCAAAAGGCATTGAATGTGTACTGGATATGCACTTTGTAGGCTTCATCTTCGGTCATGGAAATTCCCCCTCTCTGATAATAGTGCGGGGCGGCAGCACTCCTTGCTGTCGCCCCTTGATTGCCTGCCAGCAAAGGCGGGCGGAGCTGTCAACGGCGGTGCGAATGCGCCGTTCATCTTGACCGCCCGCTGGCTCGGCTGGCTTTGCTAAATCCCTTTTTTGCCAATCGTCAACACCCATTTTTGATTAAAAAATATGTCATTGTTTTTGAGATATGGAGAAAAGCCGGTTTTGTCATTACCGGTTATGTCTGCCTGCATACGCTGTCTGATTTTTTCACGAATTAAGTCTGGTGTCCTCGTAAGGGCAAGCCAGTTTTCCAAACGCTGCAGCATTTCCGTTGTTTCGCATTTTTCTATGGCAAGACCATGTTTTTCATATAGACTTAACATTTCTGCCTTGCTTAGATTTTTTACATGGGACGGGTCGCGCAGAGTTTCAATTTCATCTTCTGTTTTCCGCAACAGTTCATCAGCGGCTTCCATATCTATCATTACCAACTTGCCGCCGGGTTTTAGTACCCGAACCATTTCGGAAAAAGCAGCGGTTACATCTGTAAAGTGGTGGAAAGCAAGGCGTGAAAATACAATATCAAAGCTATTGTCCAGAAAAGGAAGTTCCTCCGCATATCCTTCCACGAAAACCATATTGCTTAAATGTTCTTTATCGGCTTCCTGCTGTCCAATCTGCAACATGGGAACCGTTGCGTCCAGACATACGACTGTCTGTACCAATGGCGCAAAGGAGCGGCCACAGGCACAAGTCCCGGCAGCTACTTCTAAAAGCGTGTTTTCCTTGCATGGCGCGACGCAGGAAATTGTGTAATTCAAATATTCCTCTTTTGTGAAGTTGACGGATTTGCTCTCAAAGTTCGGGGCTTGTATCTCAAAGGAGTGATTGATTTTTTCTATGTTCTCTGGTTTCATAATGCGGTTTCTTTCTTTGGCGTGAAAAGGGATTCCATATCTGCCTTTTCCAACTGCAACAATTTTATCTTTTTATCTATTCCCCCGGCGTAACCCGTTAGGCTGCCGTTTGTGCCTACGACACGATGACAGGGAACAATGATTGAAATTTCATTGTGGCCCACCGCGCCGCCTACGGCCTGCGCTGACATATCTGAAAGTCTGTGCCTGTGAAATGAAGCGGTACAGTAAAGTCCGGCTCTTTCCCCGAAAAGTAAATATCAAGCCACTGTTTTACTTGTTCAAAAAGGGGAACTTCTTTTTCCTCATGCTCTTTGTCCAGATAAAGGGCAAAATATTTTTGCCCCTCGAACCATAATCCGGTTAAGCCAATATCATCTGCGGCTAAAAGAATATCGCCAATGGGGGAACAATAATGACTGGTGTACTGCATTATCAACCCTCCAATTCAAAATACTGATTAGAGTCCTGTGGAGCCTGTGTGCGTTCTGTGTTCGTGTAGGAACGGATTTCGGAGCAGACCGTAATTTTATAACTCTCAAACAGTTTTTCCCGTCCCTCTTTCTGGCTCATGCGGTGCTGCATGGCGTTTCTCCAACGCTCTACGGCGGCCTCGTCCGTCCATATATTCATGGACAGCAGTTTACCGTCCTCATTCAGACTGGAAAACCGCTCTGCCCGGATAAAACCCTCAAATCCGGCAAGCAAAGGTTTCAACATAGCCGCAAGGTCAAGGTATTTCTTCATTCCGGCCTTTGTGGGCTTCACTTCAAACAAAACAACAATATTTGCCATTTCTTACTTCCTCCTGTTTTCAAATCATTTCCGGCTTGCACCGCTTACAAGGGCGGTAGCCGTTTTTCAAGGCTTCTTCCAAAGTATCAAAGAACACCATATTCTTCTCTAATGGTGTGCGCGATGAACAGGACGGGCAGCAAACAATTTTTGTAGATTTTACTGCAACAAAAAAATTGTCCGTCATACCGTTTATCCTTGTTTTTGACCGCTTTTATCTTTTCTTCTCGTTCCACGGCTTCCTCCTTTCTTCGGCGCATAGTCTTTCATGCCGGGAATAGCCCCGCCCGCAACAGCCCACAAATACAAACTGGCAACGCTGCAATAAGGGCTGAACCGCCTGCGGTATTTTTCAAACAGCTTGCGGTCTATTTTCCTGTGGTGGTAGACCATACGCAGCCCACGCTGGATTGCCAAATCATCAAAACTGAAAATATCGGGACGCTGCAAGCAGAACAGCAAAATCATTTCCGCTGTCCATACGCCTATGCCTTTAAGGGAAGCCAATTCTTTAATTGCGTCTGCGTCCGGCATAAGGGCGATACGCTGCAAGTCAAATTCTTTATCCTGTACCTTTTTTGCAAAATCCTGAATGTATTCTGCCTTGCGAAATGTCATGCCAAAAGACTGTAATTCGGAAATGCTTGTTTCAGCAATAGCCGCAGCATTTACATCTCCAAAACTGTCTTTCATTCTCTGCCAGATGGTAGCCTGCGCCTTTGTTGATATTTGCTGGCCGATAATGTGATGGACGACAGAGGAAAACAAATCGGTGTCTGTCTCGCGGTCAACATGACCGATTTCATCAATGACAGCACCTAAGATTTTGTCCTTGCCTTTCAAATATTCCACTTCGGTTTTTCCATAAAGGAAATACAATCGCTAACCCTCCCCTCTGTCTTGACTTTTTTTTGGACATATTATGATTTTATCACAACAAACGGGCTGATACTATTATAAAATCACCGGATATTATCATTATATTTCCGAAGGAGAAGCGGTAATGGAAAATGGAAAAGAGGATTTCATCAATTCGGTCAATCTGAATATCAACACGGATTTTCCCTATCTGGTTCTTGATGTTATCAACGATAAATCCTATCCCAGAAATCCGGGCTTTCAGGTCATGCACTGGCATGAAGATTTGCAATTCATCTATGTACTGAATGGTATGATAGAAGTACGGACACTTGATAATGCGATACGGGTACAGGCAGGAGAAGCAATTTTTATCAATAAGAATGTAGTGCATATGGTAAGTCGGCTTGTAGATTGTCACTATAACAGCTTTATTTTCCCCGCATATTTCCTTGAATTTTATCCCGGAAGTCCGGCGAAAATCTTTGTTGAAAACATAACGGCAAACGAACAGCTTTCCGTTTTCCGGTTTTCTTCCCTTGTTGAGTGGCATAAAGATATGACAGTGATATTACAGCAGTTAGTAGAGATTGAAAGAATTAAAACGGCATTTTATGCCTATGAGGTTTTAGTCCGGCTTTCTGCCCTGTGGCTGATTATGAGAAAAAACATAACAATCCCGCCAGAAGGAAAGGAAAGCGTTGTCAATCTTCGTATGCAAAAAATCCTTCGCTATATTGAAGAACACTACGCAGAGGACATTACATTAGCTGATTTATCAAAAGCGCAAATATCAGCAAATCAGAGTGTTCCAGATGTTTCAAATTAAGTCTGAATACTACGCCTTATAAGTATCTCACTGAATATCGTCTGTCAATGGCAGCGCAGCTTTTGAAAACTACAAGAGAACCTGTTGACAATATTGCGGCCAGCGTTGGTTTTCGCCAAATGAGCCATTTCGCAAAATGCTTTAGAGAAAAAACGGGCTATTCTCCGAAAGCATATCGTGAAGTGGAGAATAACCCTTAAAATCTGTATCATGCTGCGGAATAGCGGGCTGCTGTCTAATAAGTTCTTGTGTGTTACTTTATGGCACATGAGTATTTACTCAAGGCACATATTTACCCACATACAACAAGCGGCGATACTCCTTTTTGGGAATATCGTCACTTTGCTGTATCGTCTATAAAACTCGTCACATCAAGGCGCTTTCAAAAATGGTGTAGTAGTGGTGTAGTAAGCGCCCTTTTGCTTCATGAAACCATTGATTTTACTGGCTTTTCCGGGACTTTTCAAGATACTGCCGTGGCACACGAAAAGCACTCGTATCATATACTAAAATTCTCCTGCCTTATCAAAGTTACCATTCACGGATCCCTACTTTTCCATCAGCTCCAGGATGGCCGCTGCCATGTTTTCCTTGGAGATCGGTTTCAGCATGCTCCTGGTGATATCCAGCTCGTATGCCGGCTTGTATCCGTAGAATTTGTGGCTCTGGATATACTTTGCCGGTATCTCGTTCCTGAAATCATATATGGCGAACTCCCCTGTGGTGGTGGAAATGGCTATGAACAGAGCCTTGTCTTTCTGAAGCTGGGTGTACTTTGCATCTCTCAGGTGCAGCTTGCCGCTCCTGGCCCAGAAGCCGGTGTAGTCGTTCATCAGTTCCAGCTTTCTGTGTCTGTCTCCTTTTACTACCAGAAAGTCGCTGGTAGCGGAAGTCTTTACATCAGGCAGTATCCTCCTGTTCCTGTCCGCTCCGCCCAGATACAGATCATATTTATCTGAGGACAGCACGCTCAGGAAATGATCTTCTATAAGCCATGAAGCCACCAGGTCCTGCCCATATTCTATGGGTTTTCTCCTGTCAGCGTGATGAACGCAGCTTATCAGATTGTCATATGTATCAGGAAATTTTTTCTCCAGCTGGTCTATGTCGCCTTTGAGGACGATGATGTTGTCCTCGCTGTAGTTCATGCTTTCTGCTACTTTCCAGAGGGGCTGTTTGAAAAACTCCCCTGCTCCTTTAAATGCTCCCATGTTTGTCTCATCCTCCCGTCATTTAAGTATTTTATCTTCAGTTCATTTTTTTAGCTTGCTGTAATATGAGTCGGCAGTATAAAGAGCTGCTGCCGGATTGTGGCCCAGCACCCGGTCCTTGGTGACGGCTGTGGTCACCAGCGCATCCGAATATTTATAAAAAAGGCTGTCGTGGCCTACGCACAATCCAACCACTATGTTCAGGTCGGTCTTTTCTTTGTTCAGCAGCTTGGCCTGCAAGATGGGATTGCACATATTTTCGCCGATCTCGCTGCACTTTTGCGGTATGCCGACCGATGTCTTTTTCTGTGTTCCTGCCTTACATGCTATCCCATAGACTTCAAATCCGTGGCTGCGCAGGATAGCGGCCAGGATACGGCTTTCTTTGAGGAGACCCACACAGGTTGCGATCCCCAGCTTTTTCGCACCTATTTTGTAAGCAAAGTCCATGATCTCCTCTATCCTGGTATATTTGCAGTAGTGCTCGAATTCCACCTCAGCAGCCGCGATGGTCACCTGACGGACTTTTTCGTCCTCATAACATTTCATGGCTTCTTCCAGCACTTTCTGGTCCATGTGGGTAGTAAGGCAAAATTCCGGAAAGGTTTTGTCCATCTGGCTGCAATTTTTGACTGCGCAGTCGATACATGACATTTGATCTTTTTTCATAGTTTATCTCCGTTCTTTTTTCTCTTAAATTTCTTTTTTCATATTGATCGCTCTCAGCAGCGGCGTCGCATCTTCCTTTGATATATAAAGTGTACAGAAATTATTTGCAAAATATACGATATATTCTTTTTTCTTTTCTTCAATATAGCATATCATATCCGTATTGACGATGATATCTTTGCCAGACAGGTTTAACTTTATAAAACTCATTTGACCACGCCTTTCATCATTTATCTTTCTCCAGTCTTATCCCAGCAGCCTTATGGCTCCTATCAGCGCCAGATGGGCCGGGTAATATATATAGAAGAACCATTTTGAAAAGTTCCTGCCTTTTTCCATGCGGCGGCCGTTATAGCCAAAGACTATGGCAACACCGGCCAAGGCAGGCCCCGCCATGTTTTCCAGAGCGTATATAAGGCTTTCTGCCGGAGGGTAGATCCCGTAAACCGCCATGAACCTGTACAGCCCCTGGAGCAGTACAGCCGCCACGAAAGCGCCCTTGACCTTTTCCTCGTCTTTTCCGGCCCACTGGAACATCAGCGTGAACATCGGCGCCACATAGGACCAGTCCGAGTAACCTGAAAGGTAAAAGGCGCCAAAGACGATCAAAACTTTCAGGAGCACATTTTCAATATCCTCCAGCGCCCATACCATGCAAAAGCACAAAAACAGGGTGAATATCATGTTCATGCCGCAGTAGGCGATCCCGTCAGTCCCGGCAAAGGCTTCTGAAAAAGCCATGCAGAAGGGCAGCTCGGAAACGGCGGCGAACAAAAGCAGCCTCAGGCCGTATTTTAGCTTCGATCTGGTATAGTGACAGCCTTCCACCAGAAAATAGCACATTACCGGCGCCGTAAAATATCCTATATAGATAAAGACTTCATACATGACCGTACCCGGCGTCAGGAATACTCTCGCCACATGGTTGAGCGTCATGGCCGCCATGGCAATGTATTTTATCACATCTCTGTTCAGCGGTCTTGTGTCCATTTCTCACCTCTCCGGCTTGCGGCCTATCCGGCCGGGCCTCGTACAATCGCTTCTTATATTTTAGCACATGGAGCAAATTGTTGGTACACTTTTATAGGAAAATATGCTATACTGTTTTTATTTTCCGGGTCTAAGGACATCCTTCTTGCGGAATAATTTTTTTGCGGCCAGAAGTTTTCCTCCGCGCACATAATATCATACTACATAATACGAGGTGAACAATGTCCATTGTAGAAAAATATATAGAATATGTAAAAAATGAAGCTGTGAAAAAGCCTGAGAAGAGCTGGAACAAGATCCTGCTGGGCTATAAGGCCAACAAGTTGATTACCAGGATCGCTCCCAACAGAGACATCTCAAAGGGATATCAAAAGCTGGAGGCCATGATGATGTCCCTGGTGGCCGATTCCCTTGTAAAAAAAGACAGTTATGTCTGGGGAAATATTTTCGCTCCCAGCGAGATCATGCAGTGCTTCGGGCTCAACAGCCTTTCCATCGAATGTCTGTCCTGCTATCTGGGCGGATTCCATCTTGAAGATTATTTCATTGACTATGCCCAGGACATGGGGATCGCCCCTACTCTGTGCTCATATCACAAGACTTTTGTAGGCGGTGTGGAAAGCGGTGTCGTACAGCCGCCCCGCTATGCGGTCACCACTTCCCTTTCCTGCGACGGAAATCTCAACACTTTCCGCTATCTGGAAAAAACTGCCGGAGTGCCTTTCACATTTCTCGATGTGCCTTACGACGATGACGACCTTTCAGTAAAATATCTGGCCGACCAGCTCCGCAGCCTGGCTGACAACCTGGCGGAACTGACCGGAAAACCTTTCTGCGAAGAACAGCTAAGGGAGATCATCAGGGTTGAAAACGAGACCAGAAAAGAGCTGAAAACATTTTTCCACCATCAGAAAGAACGCCATTATCCGGCGGAACTGGTAAGCCACCTGTACCTGATGATGGGCATGCACCTTCTGATCGGAAGCCGGGAATTTCTTGATCTTATCCGATTTATGAACGATGAGATCAGCCAGGCCCCGTCTTTTGAAGGAACCAAGATAATGTGGGTCCACCTGATACCATTTTATCAGGAGACCCTGAAAAAATATTTTAACAGCAGCAGCGACTATCAGATAGTTGCCACCGATATGAGCCTTGATTTTGCTGAAATGCTGGACGAGGACCATCCTTTTGAGGCCCTGGCCAGAAAGACCATCAAAAACCTTTTCAACGGCTCATACGATCAAAAGAGCCGGAGGCTGGCCCAAATGGCTTCGGAGCTTCGGCCGGACGCGGTCATCAACTTCTGCCACTGGGGCTGCAAACAGGCCTTCGGCGGCAGCATGCTCCTTAAAGAAAAAATGCAGGAGCTGGGTATCCCCATGATAAATCTGGACGGCGACGGCATTGACAAGAGGAACAGCCACGACGGCCAGATAAAGACCAGGCTGGAAGCCTTTCTGGAAATGATAAAGGAGACAAAATGTTAGGATATATATGCAAATACGCCCCTGTGGAAGTGTTCACTTCCATGGGTGTTGAGATGAAAAGGATAGAGCCTGATGTGACCAGCTTCACTCAGGCTGACATAAAAATGCACCCCAACATATGCAGCTTTGCCAAAGGCGTCCTGGAAGATGTGCTCGCCAACGACTACGAAGGCGTGATCCTCACCACCTGCTGCGACAGTATCCGCAGACTGTACGATGTCCTACGGGAAGAACTGCCCGGAAGATTCATCTACATGCTGGACACGCCCCGCACCACCAAAGAGGCCGGCGTTGCCCTGTACGAGACCCGTATCAGGAACATGATAAAAGCCTATGAGGAGTTTTCCGGAAAATCTTTCAACGAGGATGATCTGGCCCGTCTGCTGGAGCCTATGACCAAAGACCAGACCATCTCCATAAAGAGAGATCGCCTGAACATCGGGCTGATCGGCGCAAGGGCCAACGAGACCATCGTTGACATCCTCTCGGCCAAGGGCGCCAATATAGCTTTCGATCTGACCTGCACCGGCATAATGAGAAAATACCTGCTGGAGCCGGGCCATGTGCTGGAAGGCTACACCAGAGGCCTGCTGAGCCAGTTCCCGTGCATGCGCATGGAAGAAGCCGCCGGACGGGACAAGTTCATAGACCGCTTTGCTGACAGCGTAGACGGGGTGATCTACCACACTGTCCAGTTCTGCGACAATTATTCTTACGAATACGCCTGGCTCAAAAAGACGGTAAAGAGCCCTATGCTCCTGCTGGAGACCGACTACACCAGGCAGAGCCGCGGCCAGATCCTGACGAGGATAGAGGCCTTTCTTGAATCTCTGAGGCCTGCGGCTCCTGAGCGTTCGGCCGGCGGCAGGTCACATGCCGACGGGATACATGCCAACAGGACATATGTCGGCGAGGTAACGGCCGGCGGCGGCTCCTCTCAGGAGGCGAAAAATGAAATTTCAACAGGGAGAAACAGCAAAATGTATGTAATGGGAATAGACAGCGGTTCCACTTCGACCAACGCTGTGATAATGGATACTGATAAAAAGATCATCGCTTCTACGGTCGTCAGGACAGGAGCCAAATCGGCAGACAGCGCGGCCCGCGCCCTTGAGGAAGTCCTCAGAGCGGCCGGACTTTCGCGGGGCGACCTTTCATATATAGTTTCCACCGGCTACGGCCGGGTGAGCATAGACTTTGCCGACGAAAATGTCACTGAGATCAGCTGTCACGGCCGCGGCGCCCACTATTTCAACCCGTCCATCAGGACTATCCTGGACATCGGCGGTCAGGACAGCAAAGCGATCCATCTGAACAGTTCCGGGGAAGTTACTGACTTTGTAATGAACGACAAGTGCGCTGCCGGCACGGGCCGCTTTCTGGAGATGATCGCCCGTACTCTTGAGATAGACATTTCGGAGCTGGGCCCTGCCGCCCTTAATTCTACCGAGGAAATAGAGATAACCAGCATGTGCTCGGTTTTCGCCGAATCGGAAGTCATCTCCCTCATCGCCAACAATAAGGAAAAGCCCGACATCGCCTGGGGCGTGTGTAAGGCCATAGCCAACAAGGCCTATTCTCTCCTCAAGCGGGTAGGTATGGAAAAGGAGTTCATGATGACCGGCGGCGTCGCCAAGAATCCTGGCGTAGTAAAAGCTGTAGAAGATCGGATCGGAGCCAGTCTCTACATCTGCGATGAGCCTGAAATAGTCGGCGCCGCCGGAGCCGCCCTTTATGCGGTGGATAAGCTGTGATATGAGTTTTTTCCATGCGGTCCCCATGCCGTAAAATACGGTCTGAAAAAAGCTGTCACCGTCTCAAAAAAAGTCTCACCAGCACCGCAAAAAGCGAGCCAGGTGAGACTTTTATATGTCAGGATTCTCTAAAACCTGCATGGATGTGATTGTCAGATCGGCACCTGTACCTCGTAATTCCATTGCAAGATACCGGACACGACTATCAGCTGCACCGTGAATCCCGGCTGCAAGCCATACCGGTCCCAGGCTGCATCTTTGAGCCTGCGGACCGTTTCTTTTCTGTCCTCTTCTGTGCATCCTGCGCACAGGTATCTGCCCGCCGGCAATATCACAAGCCCGTTGATCTCCTCATATCTCGTGCAGACAGCAAACAGCCTTGAAGTCCCCTTTTCCGCATATATTCCGGCCAGATCCTCAAATTAAAACCGGTCTTTTAAATCTTCAGGGATCATATGGTAAAAATGGCTCAGATAATTCCACAGATTTGCGACCGTCGGTTCTTCCAATGTATCGGACAGCATGATCACCCGCTCCGGAAGTTCCTTTATGGCAAGGCCTTCCATACCCTCAATCCCCTTTAGCTTTCTCTCATAATCGGCTTTGGCAGCTTTTATCTTGGCCTTGCTGTACTGAAGGGCCGCTATCTTTTCGTCAGCCTTTTTTTCCGCCTGCTTTAGAAAATCAACTATCTTTTCCAGATCGTTGTATTCCAGCACCTCTTTTATCTCTTTGAGGGAAAGATCCATGAGCTGCAAGGCGCGGACAGTATTGAGCCTTACGATGTCCTGTCCCGTATAATAGCGATAGCCGGTCCATGGGTCTTTTCTGCTGGGTCTGACCAGCCCTATCCTGTCGTAGTGCCGGAGGGTTTCGCTGGTTGTTCTGGCGGCGGCTGCGGCCTCACCTATTGTAAAAAATTTTTCTTTTTTCATACTTCTCCCGTTGACATTTGTGTTGCACAAAGGTTTATTATCTATTTTAGCATGGGTGACCATGTTAATCAATCGGATCATATATCCAGGAGGAAGCACATGAAAAAAGGATTTATACTCATATCGTTTTTAATGGCCGCCTGTCTGGCTCTGACCGGCTGCTCCAGCGAAAGCGAGCCCTTTGAGGCCAAAAGCTACACACCCGATGTGCCTGTCAGAGGAATAGAGCTGGATGTCCGGGACCGGGCCGTCGAGGTGACAATTTCCGAAGATCAGCATGTCCACATCGAGTATTCGGAAAACAGCAAGGAATATTACGACATCGCAGTCTCAGAGGACAGCATCCTGACCATGACCGGCGCCTCAGACAAGGATCTGTCCGATTATATGGGCGGCAAGCCGTCCGATGAGGACCGGAAGATCTCCATACAGATCCCCGATTCCATGCTGGACTCACTGGCCATTTCCACCACCAATGAGGACATATCCCTTGAAGCTCTGGCTGTAAATGGCAGCATAAGCCTTTCCTCAAACGGCGGCAATATCTCTTTTGACGGCCTCGATGCCGGGAAATCCATATCCCTTGACACCAAAAACGGCAATATAGAAGGTACCATCAGGGGCGGCTGGGATGATTACGCCATAAGGACCGAGATCAAGAAAGGCGAAAGCAACCTGCCTGAAAGCAAGGAAGGCGGCTCAAAGACTCTGGATGTGTCAGCCAACAACGGCAATATAGACATCAAATTCGAATACAAACAGGGGTGGAAAGTCATGTGATTTCCACCCTCTCGTTTTTATCTTATGGCATTATTCGGCACTCTGTCCGTTCACATATTCACAGTACTCTACTATCGGGCACTGGTCGCATTTTGGCTTGCGGGCGTCGCAGCACTGCCGTCCGTGGAAGATCAGGCTGTGATGGGTCCTGGACCACCTTTCCTCTGGTATCCTGTCCATCAGGGCAAGCTCGGTCTTGAGCACATCCTTTTCGTGTACCAGCCCTATCCTGTTTGCCACCCGGAAAACATGGGTATCCACAGCTATTCTCTGATGCCCGAAGCCCACAGAGAGGACAACATTGGCTGTCTTTCTGCCCACTCCCGGCAATGAGACGAGGGCGCCATAATCGTCGGGAACCTGGCCGCCGAAGTTTTCCACCAGCGACTTGGCAAGGCCCACGATGTTCTTGGATTTTGTCTTATACATCCCTATGCGCTTTATGTACTGAGCCACCTCTTCCGGGTCGGCCACGGCCAGCTCGTAAGGAGTCGGATATTTTTCAAACAGCGCCGGAGTCACCTGATTTACCGACTTGTCCGTTGTCTGGGCGGAAAGGGCTACCGCCACGATGAGCTGATAGACATTCTGGTGATCGAGGGCGCACTCAGCCTGTGGATAAGTTTCTTCCAGTATGTCAAGTATCCTGTTTATGTTTTCTTTCTTTACCATGATGATTCCTTTCTATATAAGATTGCAGGGGATAAAACTGTTTTTCTGATCTATGGGCATGACTTCTCCGCACATACAGATAATGCCTCCGCCAGATCTTCCGGAATACCTCTGGGGCCTCTTACACCCTTGATCCCAAAGTTCATGAGCCTATTTCTGGTGAACAGGTCCCTGGGATATTTGCGGGTCAGCTTGAGCCGCATTGCCCTGGAAATACTCAAATTCTTGTCCCTGTATCTGTAGGGGATGTCCACCTCCACCGCAACGCAGCGAAACAGCACGGCTGAAACCGGAGCGCCCACATAGATATACACTATGTCTCCTGCTTTCACATGGCTTGACTGCTTCCATCGGATCGTGTCCGTGTCCTCAAAGGCCCCTATGATATCGTAATACTGCGGATTTGCGGGTATGAGCCACTGTCCGGGTCTGCCCTTAGCCGCCGTTCCGGCAGGCCGTCCGGCAGAAGCTTTATGACTGATCTGGATCATCTCATGGATCTCATCATCAGAAAGACTTTCATCGAGGACAACGCTGACCCAGCTCTGCTTGTTCATATGATAAGCCTTGTAGATCCCTGATTTTTCCAGACAGCCCGGCGCCAGCCCGTCCAGCTTCACATTGAGTATCTCGACCTCTCCGGTCTTGCCTTCCTCAAGCTTGCTCCTGTCTATATCCATGATGACGGCAAACCATTTGCGGCTTTCCGGATTGCGGAAAACCCCATAGCCGGGAGCCGTCTTCCATAAAAACTCCGGCTCTGCGCCATATTCACGATTGATATACTGCTCTATCCTGTTGCTCTGGTCAGAAGCAAAGTGGAAGCTATCAAAACAATTTTCTCTGATTTCCTCCAGGATGGCGATGTATTCCGCTTTCACACAGCCTGCAAACTTTCCCGTCGCTCCCTGCACCCGAAAAGCCGTATATTCGTCTTCGGCAGCCTTGTCAAAGACCTTTCCCGTCAGTTTCATTTCGCTGTCTATCTCCACGACGGCCCTCATTGCGCCTCCGGCAAAATCCCTTTCATAGATATATCTGCCGTCTGTCTTTGTGAATCCATATTTTTTCAGCCTGCATGCGTCGGCTCTGCTTTTTCTGAAAACATCCTGTTCCAGACTCATTTAAGCCCCCTCCTGTCCGGACTTCAGGGTAACGGACACCAGCTCCGGCCTGTTGCCCACTCTGAAAGGAAAAATACTGTTGCCTATGCCGCGGCTCACCACCATGACCGTGTCGTCCTTTTTATAGGTTCCGGCTGTATACTTTGGAAAAAATCCCTGATCCGGCGCCACGAGTCCTCCGATAAAAGGAAGCCTGATCTGTCCGCCGTGGGCATGTCCGGAAAACACCAGTCCGGCTCCTGCTTCGGCATATACTTCAAGAAGCTCCGGCCTGTGGGAAAGCAGGATAGTATATATGTCTTTGTCATAGCTTATGCTCCTCAGGACGGTGCGGGCAATTTCGCCGTCATCTACGCCAAATTCATGGGCAAAGTCCGGATCATCTATTCCGACTATGTTTACAGCCTCTCCGCCTGCCTCGATCTGTTCCGCCTGTCCCGACAATATATGTACACCCAAACCCTTGAGTCCTTCTGCCAGATCTTCATACTCATCTGCGCGTGCCTCATGGTTGCCGGTAACATAAAATATTGGACACATGCCTGCGATCTGCTCAACCGTATCAAGAGCCCTGTCCGCATCCGCATGCCTTGAATCTATCAGATCCCCTGTGATGACGATCAGATCAGGCTTTCGCTCCTTTATCTCATCTGTCAGATCGGCCGTCAGTTTGTCCGAACTTGTGTTGTGCAGGTCCGATATCTGTATTATCTGGTATCCGTCAAAAGACTCCGGTATGTCCTGACCGGATATCACATGTTCTGTGACAGTCAGTGATGTATTCTCAAAGTGCAGGTAAACCCCCGCAGCAGCTGCAAATATCAGTGCCACCGTCAATATCTTCCATCGTTTTTTCCGTTTTTCCATGATCTGATTTTACCACAAAGGAGTCTGTGAGTCTACCTGGGGCCGATCATTTCCAGCCGTTTGCGGACTGACATGCGTGCACAAAAAAAGGCCGCCCCCTTGTGCCTTTATGGGAAGCGGCCCTTTGCTGCATATATTAAAATTCTTCGTGTACTTTGTATGCGTGGAGTGATTTTATGAGAGCCGGATCAGTGTGGTCGATGATCTCGCTGTGGCCTATGTCCATGGTCTTTATCTTTTCCATGTCCTCTGCCGAAAGCTCAAAGTCAAATACATCGAAGTTCTGCTCCATCCTGTTTTTGTGCACCGACTTAGGGATGACAACGACGCCCCTCTGAATATTCCAGCGGAGAGCCACCTGAGCGGCGCTCTTGCCATACTTGGCACCGATCTCTGTCAGTATCGGATCGGTAAAGAAGTTTCTCTTGCCCTCGTTGAACGGGCCCCAGGCTTCCGGAACAACTCCGTAAGAATCCATGGTGTCTACATTGAGCTGCTGCTGGAAAAACGGGTGCATTTCCACCTGATTTACCATAGGCCTTATCCTTACGGTTTCGCACATATCGGCGATTATCTGCGGATAGCAGTTGGCCATACCTATGGCTCTGACTTTTCCGGCCTCGTAGGCTTCTTCCAGAGCTCTCCACGCCCCATAATAATCGCCCATGGGCTGATGCAGCAGGAGCAGGTCTATATACTCGGTATCCAGTTCAGAAAGAGCCAGGTCCACGGCCTTCCGACATTTTTCATATGAGTTGTCCTGCATCCAGATCTTGGTGGTCAGGAAGATTTCTTCCCTGGCCACTCCGCTTTCTCTGATGGCCTCGCCTACGGCTTTCTGGTTCATGTATGACTGGGCCGTGTCGATCAGTCTATAGCCGACGCTGATGGCGTCCTTTACAACTTGTCTGCACTGTTCATGATCTCTTACCTGAAATACTCCGTATCCCAGCATAGGCATCTTCACTCCGTTTGCCAATGTTCTGTATTCCATTTCAATGTCTCCCTTCTGTATGTCAATCTTTATTGTCTACTGCACGGTCAATGCCGGCCGCCTGAGGGTGTGCCGCATCGTACTATTTCTGGCTGTCCAGATCAAGGGCCATGGAAGCGTAGGATTCCTCCTGCTCCGGCGTGGCGTTATAGTATCTTACGCCCTTGTCTATGGCAGCTATCTCTTTCATCTCGTCGTCGGTCAGCTTAAAGTCGAATATATCAAAGTTCTCCCTCACATGGTCAGGATTCTTGCTGCCCGGTATCACTATGAAGCCCATCTGGGTGTGCCATCTGAGGATGATCTGGGCAGGGGTCTTGCCGTATTTTTCCGCCAGTTTTGCGAATACAGGCTCATTGATGAGAGCTTTGTCCCCGTGTCCCAGCGGGTACCATGCCATGATCCTGATATCATAGTCCTTGAGTTCTTCTCTGAGGGCGGTCTGCGGAAAATACGGATGAGCTTCCGTCTGTATCACCTGCGGCTTGATCTGGGCGTTTTCCAGTATATCCCTAAGCTTTTCATCGTGGAAGTTGGAGATCCCGATGGCCTTGATCTTGCCTTCTTTGTAAGCCTTCTCCATCTGCCTGTAGCCCGCCATGTAGTTGCCTGCCGGCTGATGGATGAAAAGCAGGTCGACATAGTCCAGGCCCAGCCTCTTTAATGTCTCGTCCACTGCGTTGTCGTCCTCATATACGGTGGGCCACAGCTTTGTGCTGACGAAAATTTCTTCTCTTTTCACACCCGACCTTCTGATGGCTCTGCCTACGGCTTTTTCGTTCATATAGGCGTTGGCAGTATCTACCATCCTGTATCCGCACTGAAGGGCTTCATACACCGATCTTTCCGCCTCATCAGGTGAGAGCAAAAAAGTTCCTATGCCGAAATCCGGCATCTCTACTCCGTTGTTAAGTCTGATAATCTCCATTTCTGTTTCCCCTTTCTATTCTGTCAGATATGGTTTGATCATCTTTGTCACTGCCGTGTCGAAATAGCTTTGCGTCCACCGGCTCGGCGTAAATTTTCCATCGGACATGCACCAGCAGACCATCATGCCATAGAGAGTATTGATGAGAAAGTTGGTCAGGATGTCCAATGGCGCATCTTTTGCCAGCTGTTCTCTGTCGACAGCTCTGTTTAAGATTTCCATGAGACAGCCGGTATCATATTCCAGCTTGGAAAAAGAATTATTGATGTTCTTTGCGTTGGGATCGATCACATTTTTAGTCCACTGTCTGGCCATCTGTATCCCGCCTTCCTCGATATATTCCATGAAATTTATCATATAATAGCTGAGCTGCTCCATGATCGTCTTGTCAGTCATGGCTGCGATCTCATCTTCCAGCTTGACGAAAGGATTGTTATTGATAAGCTGTACAAGGTCCTCTTTGGAATTGAAATATGTGTAGAAAGTACCTTTGGCAAGACCGCAGTCCTTCGTTATATCTTCTACGGAAACATTGTCGAATCCTTTTTCCATGATCATTTTGCGTCCGCTGTCTATGAGCTTTTTTTTCGTCTTTTCGGCAGCTTCCTGTCGTCTGGTCATCATCTCACCTCCCCGGCATGGTCATATGATAGCATTTTTCTGACTCAAAGTCAATGACTTTAAGTCATTTTTTTAATAAAAATCAGAAATGCGGCATTGTGCGGCAGAAAATCTTTTTTTTGCATCCTGCCAGCTATTCTTTTGTTTTCTTTTTTTATTACCGTATTACGAGGGCGGATTGACAAAAAAGTCAAAAAACAAAAATCCCGTCAAAAAATGTCCAGGATTTTTTGACGGGAACAGCAAAATCTGAGAGCAGTAAACCCCTAAAAAAACATCTCCCGCATTTATTTATCATATACCGCACTCCGAAGATGGTCCATTCTTTCATCCAGTTCGGCGCTGATCTGGGCGCACCTGTAGAGCTCAGCCGCCATATCGTCTGTAAATTCCAGATCTTTTTTGTAGCGGAGCTGGTGCTCCAGCGTGGCCCACGAATCCATGGCGATGGTCCGAAGCTGTATTTCCACTTTCATCCTCCGCTTTTCGTCAGCCAGGAATATCGGCACGGTGACGATAAGATGCAGACTTCTGTATCCATTTGGTTTCGGGTTTGCTATATAATCTTTCTTTTCAATAAGCGTTATATCATCCTGGCTCAGCAGAGCATCGGCTACACGATAAACATCCTCCGTAAATGAGCATATGACTCTGACTCCCGCAATATCGTGGAGATTTTCTTCCATGGATTCCACAGTCAGGGGCCAGTCGTTTTTTTCAAGTTTTTTCTGTATGCTGTCCAGCTTTTTAAGCCTTGTCTTGATATTGCTTATTGGATCCCGGTCATATTGAAGCGAAAATTCTTCATTGAGCACATTAAGTTTAGTCTCCACCTCCATCATGGCGCAGCGATAATATGACATTATGCCGCGGAAGTTTTCCAAGATGGGTTTTGCCACATCTATTATGCCCTGGTTTACAATGGATTCAAGGCTCTGCTTTGTCTTGTTTTTCTTTATTCTGAACATCCGATCCGATGCCTTCCTTTCTACAGGAATTTAAACAGGTTAAGGCCTATTTCGTCGCTGTACTGTCTCTCTACAGTACCATTGATGATGGTAATTACCATTTCGCATGTGGCGCTGACCACAGCCCGGTTCAGATGTCCGCCCCAGACCTTTCCCTCCGTATCTCCTATGCTCATGTGCAGATGTGAATAAAATTCTCCATTCATGGTGGTTATGGTCCCAGTCAGTGAGGTGATCTCAAAATCACCTTTAAAATTATTGGAATAATATTTTTTCTCCCCGGTCTTAAAGACTCCGGCGGTAACATCGCCCACAGCCCCAAGAGCGCTTATATGGGCAAGCTTAATATCTTCCTTGATGGCGATCTTCTTTATCTGCTCCAGTATTTCCTCGCCTTTGTCTATCCTGGCAACTATGTGCCCCGAAAATCTCCTGTAATCCATCTTACTTCTCCTTTTTATTTTTTACTTTTCTTTCAGGCAGCTGACAATACATTTTCCTTATCATTGCCTGGAGTTTATCCTTTTCTTCTAATATCGTCACCGGCACCAAGGGGCTGCTCCTGCCATCCTCTCATCAGATGAGGTCAAATAGCTTATAAATATCCAGCATATTTCTGTACATCATCTTGTTGCCCATATGCTGGCCGTAAGTGGCAGTCTTATTTTTTCCTGCTGCTTTCAGTTCTTCCATTTTGCTGAGAGAATCTTCGTAATTCTTCCGGACAAAATCCAGCATCTTCTCAAAAGCTTCAAGGCGCGCTGTCTTGTCCTCGATGATCATCTTATCTCCTTCACTCATGGTCGGCCTCCTGCTGGTATCCAAGCTGCCCCGGCAGCCTGAGCTTTTGTTTAGGTGGAAAACATTTGTCAAATCTGTCGACTTCTTCAGGATCTGTAATATAGCCCGGCGGATCCTCAAAACATCCGCTCACACCTTCCAGCGCCCCGTTTTCCAGTTCCTTCACGAGGAAATAGGGAAAGTCCTCTCCTTCCGGTGCTCCTGCATAGCGTATGCCCTTCTGAGCGCCGCTGACAAATCCAAATCTGCTGTAGTACTGGGGATTACCTGTTATCGTCACGATTTTAAACCCCATCCGGGCAGCTTTTTCCATGGTCAGTTCTATCAGGGCGCCGCCTATCCCTGTACCCTGATATTCCGGAAGAACGCTGACAGGGCCAAACACAGCAGTTTCTATCGCTCCGCCTCCGTCCTTTTGTATCTTTCCTCGGCTGTACATTATATGGCCCACGATCTTACTGCCGATTTCAGCCACATAGGCCAGTTCCGGCACAAAGTCCGGATCTTTTCTGAACCTGTGGAGCACATAGTGTTCGCAGCATCCCGGATTGTACACATTCCAGAAAGCTTCTCTGGTCACATATTCTGAAGCTCTCCTGTCCCTTTCTTCTTCAATCCTCAAATTCACTTTCATGTTCTCTGAAAAAATCATAATACTCCCTTATATTTGCGATCTGTGTCCACTTCTTTTCGGCGACGGGCGTCTCGTCCATATCGTAGACCTTCGCTCCTTCGATGGATGCGATGAAAGGTGAATGAGTTGCGATTATGAACTGCCCGCCGAAAAATCTGGCTGTGTCCCTTATATATTCTGCCAGCTCTTTCTGCCTTGCTGTGGAAAGGCTGTTTTCCGGCTCGTCCATCAGATACAGTCCCTCGCTCTCTGTTTTCTGCACAAAATATTTAAAAGCGCTTTCTCCGTTGGAATGTTCCCTGACATTATCCATCAGCCCCTTCCTCACATACCGGGATTGGGTGGTGCGCCTTGTCAGGTTTACTTTTTTCAGCCGCTCATAGTCCTCCATGGTCTTAAAATGAAAATCCGAGTATTTGGCGTCCAGGTAGTCCTCGAACATTTCCTCCCGCCTCATATCTATGCCTTCGTTCATCATACGCAGGTTCAATACATAATCAAACACATCGTCACTGGTGATGACACGGCTTGCAGCAGGCAGGGCTTTGGAAAGCCTGTAGCTGCAGAGGTTTATATAATCATCAAAAAAACTGCTCCGGTTATACAGGGTGTCCCGCTCAAGTCCGAGGGCCTCTCCGATAACATTTAGGGCCGTGGTCTTTCCGCTGCCGTTACCCCCGCACAATATGGTGACAGGTTCAAATGTCATGACAGGCATTTCCAGTTGTGAGAGTATCTTAAACGGATAAACGGTGTCATAACATGTCCGCTTAATATCTGTGATGAAATGGTTTTCGGCCTGCTGGCCAGGAAAATTAAATTGCGATAGATACAGCAATTGCAGCGTCTCCTATCCTATCCGTTCTGTGCTGTTTTAATTATACCACGGTCCTCCGCATCAGTTCAATGGCGTAATATTCTTATATGCGCTTTAGCGGCGGCTAGGCCCCTGCTCCGCAACAAATATGATATTGACTTGCAGCTCTTTACTATGATAAAATTGTATACGATCAAGGGGGTTTGCGGGAGTCATTTTCGGGGAAAGCCTGCCCAGGCGGGCATGTCTAAGGAGGCTGCACAGACCATGATAAAACTCGATTTTCTCAGCAACGACTACAAGGAGCGCAAAACTCCCGCCCAGATAGTGGAGGAAGCCATCGCTGTTGATATCATAACCGGCAAGATTCCCTCAGGAAAAAGGCTTAACGAGACAACTCTATGTGAGCGCTTTGCCATGAGCCGCACTCCTATCAGAGAAATTCTGCGCCGTATCGAAGGCAGCGGTCTGGCCCGCTCTGTACCCAACAGAGGCGTTTTTGCAGTAGGTCTTACAAGCACAGATATTGATGACTATTTTTATCTTAAAAGTATTCTTGAAGTACAATGTACAAGATGGGCAATAGAAAGAATAGACAAGGAGCTCATGGAGCTCCTTGAAGAAACATTTGACTTTATGCAGTTCTATACCATGAGCAACGATCTGCCCAAGATACTGAGGATAAACGATGGTTTTGATGCCATCATATACAATGCTTCCAAGAACAAAGAGATAGAAAAGCGTCTTGCCAGATACAGCTTTATCCTCAAACATGCTACTGCAGATGTTACCTATCCCCTCAACTACCTTCCGACTGTCCTTGAGGAACACCGGGCCATATTTGAAGCTTTCAAAGCTAAGGACCCGGACGCAGGGGCCGAAGCTGCCCAAATACACATGTACAAGACCATGCTCCGCCGCAAATAGCCGGGGCTCCAGTGGTCACCGGAGCGCCCGGACCGCCGGTAAAGCCAGGACTTTATCCGTATGGCCTAAAGCACGCCCAGGTGCTCAAGCAGGATCTTTGTGCCGATTATGATAAGGATAAGGCCTCCGGCCACGGAAGCCTTGTTTTTATATTTTGAACCGAACTTCTTTCCTATGACAACTCCGGCAGAAGCGAGCACAAATGTCGTAACGCCGATGAGCAGTGCCGCCGGGCCGATGTCAACGCCAAGGAAAGCCATGGATATTCCCACGGCAAGAGCGTCTATGCTGGTGGCCACCGCCAGCAGCAAAATCTCTTTCAGATTGAGCTTATTCTCGTAGACATCGCAGCTTTCCGGGTCGTCCTCTTTGAAAACATCCACTATCATCTTTCCGCCTATGAAAAGCAGCAGGACGAAAGCGATCCAGTGATCCACCGAAACTATGTATTCCTCAAACTGTTTTCCCAGAAAATATCCTATGGCCGGCATCAGCGCCTGAAATCCGCCGAAAAACAGACCTATTGTCAGAACATTTTTCAAAGTCGCCCGTCTCATGGAAAGCCCCTTGCATATAGCCGCAGCAAACGCATCCATGGAAAGGCCCACGCCGACCATAAAAACCTCAAAAAAACCCATATGCCCTCCTGTTGTGTTTATCGATAATGTGCAAATACCATACCATTGTACAACATATGATGGTATCATTCAACAACATTCGAGGGCATTGAATGGTTTTTTACAGATATTTTTTTAGGATCGGATATAGCTTTTCGGAGCTTATCACATAGCTGGTGTGGGTCTCGCCGGGCAATATCTCAAGTATGCTCCCTGGAATGGACCGGGCGATCTTTTTGGTGTGGGAAGTCCTGATGGCATCGTGCTCTCCGGCAAGGATCACCGTCGGAATCTTTATCTTTTGGAGCTCCCTCGCCTTTATATGAGGCTCTTTGAACATCATCCTGTAGACCTTGTCTCTGTGGATGGCCTCCTTGATCATTGCCGGAAACAGAGTAAGCTTCATACCTGTCGGATAAAGGTCCGCGCCGCTTGAGATCAGCTTGGACAACAGGTCAGGCTCTTTCATGGCTATCATCAGGCCGATGACCCCGCCGTCGCTGAACCCGTAAAGTATCGGCTTGTGGATGTCCAGTTTTTTGATAAACTGGATCATATCGTCGCACATGAGATCATAGGAAATCCTTTCCGTGTTCTCGCTCTGACCGTGGCAGCGGCTGTCCACCGCATATACCGTATGATCCTTTGCAAGGCTCGGTATCAGCACATCAAAGATCTCATGGGTCTCGCTGTTTCCGTGGACAAGGATGATGGCAGGCCCCTGCCCCCATACTTCGTAATAAAGCTCCGCTCCGTTTACTCTTATCTTCATGTTTCTCAGGTCGGGCGGCTTGATGAGGATAGTCGCCCTTTCCTCCGTTGTGGGATGTTGTCGTTGCGGGCTTGCGCCCGGGGTTGGTTGATAATATTTTACAGCAGCGGGATGGATGGTTCAAGGGGAGTTTTTGGGAGGTTGGAAACTCTTTACGGCAATCCATTCACACTAACTGTGCTCTTAACTCCTGAAGCATAGTTATTTGGGTTTTTCTTGCTGCCGGATGGCTCATACAGATCACTCTACAACCATGATCTGAAAGGAGAGAAGTTACCTGCTGCCCGGTTCCACATGCGACAACAATTTTAGGGTTCAGAATATCAACCTCTTTTTGTATGAGTTCTTTGGTTATGTTATTATTTACCAGATTATAATATTCTTTGCCGCTTTTATTTTTGCCTCTAACTTTGTTTAGATTTGTAAAAGCTATTGTTCCCAATATGTCAATCGCTTCATCTTTCAAATAAGCAAGAGATTTTATAGGCGTTTTAGAATCCTGAATGAAAAGCGCCCAGCGGCCTATGGTATACCACATATTCGGATGCCTTGAAACATGCCCCTTTCCTCTTATACCATTTTGCGAAATATCACAAAGCCATTCTCGAAATAGACAGCCGTTTTCATAGTCTTTATCACTCCATCCATTCGTTTCACGGCATATAAACAAAATGCCCTTATTGGCGTTATAGCGGCTTATGTCAATAATACTAAACTCGTTCATCCTGCCCGGTGGCGCCTCATTAAATGCTTCAGACCAGGCAGAAAGAAACTCCTGCGTATACTCATCATACAGAGTCCTTAATTCATCATTGATCCGAGCATTGTTCTTTTCTTCATGTGCAGTCAAAGTCATAATTTGCCCTCCTTCAAGTCATAATATGTCCGGGCAGGATATGCACTTTTACTTCAATGCAATCAATGTTAAACATACCATTGCGCAGGCATAATGTCTATACTATTTCAGTGAAAACAAGCATCATCATTCAAAGCTATTTGCTGTTACTCAGTGATAACTTTTGCACTAAATCTTTTAGCTGTTGCCTTTTTCCTCACCGGCAGCATAAAAAGCCAACAGACCGTGTCGGATCATGTCGAATATCTCAGGATTTTTCTGAGATGTTGGCTTTTTGAACTGCTGGGGACTTTTCAGGTAACAGTTTTGCGGAAAACTGTTACCTGTTCTGCGGATCCGAGAGCAAAAAGCCAACATCGACAGATTTCGACACACCGGATCCGTCAAAATGTTGGCTTTCTGCCCGGTGATTTTCAAAAAAGCCAACATCGCACACATATGAATCGCCCCGCCCCCATGCAAGCCGCCCCTGCCAGCCGCAAAAAAACAGCACATCCCCGAGACTTGATATGGTCTCGGGGATGTGCAGACCCCGGAGCTTGCTGCTCCGGGGCCGATCCTGTATCTTGTGCCAAATTATCTGGCCGTGATCTTCAGTTCTTTTCCGTCGCTGTCAATGCGGATGGTCTGGCCGTCTACTATGTCGCCTCTTATTATCATGGAAGCAAGCTCTGTCTCCACATGTTTCTGCAGATACCTCTTGACAGGCCTTGCGCCGTAGTGCGGATCGTAGGCTTCGTCGGCCATGAACGCTCTCGCCTCGTCGGTGATCTCAAGGCTCATGTCACGGTCTTTCAGACGGTTTTCAAGGCCCTTGAGGGACAGGCTGATTATATCCATGATCTGGCTCTTGGTCAGAGGGCTGAACAGGATTATATCGTCTATCCTGTTAAGGAACTCAGGGCGGAAGTAATTCTTGAGCTGGTCGGTCACCTTTTGCTCCACTTCCGGTGCGATCCTGCCGTCATCCTGCATGTTCTCGATCAGGTCGCTGCTTCCTATATTGGAAGTCATTATGACGATGGTGTTCTTGAAGTCCACAGTCCGGCCCTGATTGTCTGTCAGCCGGCCGTCGTCCAGCAGCTGGAGCAGGATGTTGAAAACATCCGGATGAGCCTTTTCGATCTCATCGAACAAGATAACGCTGTAAGGTTTGCGCCGTACGGCTTCGGTCAGCTGTCCGCCTTCATCGTAACCCACATATCCCGGAGGGGCTCCCACCAGTCTCGACACTGAATGTTTCTCCATGTATTCGGACATGTCTATCCTTATCATGTTCTTTTCCGTATCGAACAGGGCCTCTGACAGGGCTTTGGCCAGCTCGGTCTTTCCTACTCCCGTAGGTCCCAGGAAAATAAACGAGCCGATAGGGCGGTTTTCGTCCTTGAGGCCGGCACGGGCTCTGAGTATGGCTTCGGAAACGGCTTCCACGCCGTCCTCCTGGCCGATGACCCTCTTGTGGAGGATCTCAGGCAGCTTGAGGAGTTTTTCCCTTTCGCTTTCTACCAGCTTGGCAACCGGTATGCCGGTCCAGCCGGAAATAACCTCTGCGATCTCTTCTTCGGTTACTTCTTCTTTGAGCAGCCTGTCGCCGTTATCTTCTGTGGCTTCTTTCTTTTCGGCCTCCAGCTTCTTTTCCAGTTCAGGTAGGGTGCCGTATTTGAGTTTGGCCAGGGTCTCCAGGTCGTAATTTCTTTCGGCCTCCTCCATCTGGTGGCGGACTTCCTCGATCTGCTGCTTGGTACTCTTGACTTCGGAAATGGCCTGCTTCTCGGTCTCCCACTGGGCGCGCATGGCGGCGTTCTCATCTTTGAGGGCTGCAAGCTCTTTTTCAAGAGCAGCCAGCCGGGCTTTGGAGCCTTTGTCTGTCTCCTTGCTGAGAGCCTGCTTTTCTATTTCAAGCTGCATGATCTTTCTTGAGATCTCGTCCAGTTCCGACGGCATGCTGTCGATCTCGGTCCTTATCCTTGCCGCCGCCTCATCCATCAGGTCGATGGCCTTATCCGGCAGGAACCTGTCGCTTATATACCTGTCGGACAGTGTGGCGCAGGCTATCAAGGCGTTGTCGGTTATCCTTACGCCGTGGTGTATCTCAAACCGCTCTTTGAGACCTCTCAATATGGAGATGGTGTCCTCCACCGACGGCTGGTCTACCATGACTTTCTGGAAACGCCTCTCAAGGGCCGCATCCTTTTCAATGTATTTTCTGTATTCGTCCAGAGTGGTGGCGCCTATACAGTGGAGTTCTCCTCTTGCCAGCTTAGGTTTGAGCAGGTTGCCGGCATCCATTGAGCCTTCCGTCCTTCCTGCGCCTACGATATTGTGTATCTCATCGATGAACAGGATTATCCTGCCTTCGGATTTTTCCACCTCGTTGAGGACAGCCTTGAGCCTTTCCTCGAACTCGCCTCTGTACTTGGCGCCCGCTATCAGGGAGCCCATGTCAAGGGCAAAGATGGTCTTGTCTTTGAGGCCCTCCGGCACATCGCCGTTCAATATCCTCTGGGCCAGCCCCTCTACTACGGCGGTCTTACCTACGCCCGGCTCGCCTATGAGCACCGGGTTATTCTTGGTCCGGCGGGAAAGTATCTGTATTGTATGCCTTATCTCGGCGTCCCTGCCGATGACAGGGTCCAGCTTCCCCTCTCTTGCCATATCCACCAGGTCCCTGCCGTATTTGGAAAGAGCGTCGTAGTTATCCTCCGGGTTCTGGCTGGTAACCCGCTGATTGCCCCTTACCTTGGAAAGAGCTTCAAGGAATTTATCCTTGGTTATGCCGTATCTGGCGAAGATCTTGGTGCTCGGCGTCCCCCTTTCTTCCAGGAGTGCCAGGTACATGTGCTCCACGCTGACATATTCGTCCTTGAACCTTTCGGCGATCTTTTCAGCGTCCAGCAGCAGCTTGGAAAGCCGTCTTGACGAGTACATGTTGTCGGCAGCTCCCGAAACCTTAGGATATTTTTCGATCTCCTCCTGCAGATCTCCGATGACAGCCGTCACATCGACTTTCATGTACTGGAGCAGCTTAGGTATCAGGCCATCTTTCTGCATGAGCAGGGCCAGGTGCAGATGTTCCCCTTCAAGCATCTGATGGCCTTCGGAGATTGCTATATTCTGACAGTCCATTATGGCGGACTGAGCGTTCTGTGTATATTTCTCTATGTTCATTAAAAATCATCCCCTTTCTGATCACTCATATATTATATACCCATAAATTTCAAATGTAAAGACTTTTTTTAGCACTCAACGCAAAAGAGTGCTGATAATTTTTCCAAAAAAAATCAACCGGGCCAAAAAAGCCCGGTCAATGATCCCCCAAGATCAGAAAAACAGGTTGATAAAGAAGCTTATGGCCGGCGTAAGTATCATGTCGGTAATGTTGAATATTATCAGTACCATCAGGATTATAAATCCGTTGTTATATACCACCGGATACCAGCTGTACCTGTCAAGCTTAAATATCTGCGTGATGATGTTGAACCCGTCAAGAGGCGGCACCGGCAGCAGATTGAACACCATGAGCATTATGTTTATGGTCATTATGTAATATACCACAAGATAGAGTGTTTCCGTCACCCCGAACATGATGCCGTATGTCTGACGGATGATCAGCTTGAGTATCAGCGAGGCTATGAAAGCGACCACAAGATTAGCTGCAACACCTGCCAGCGCCGTAAAAAGTTCGTCCCTTCTCCTGTGCTTGTAGTAGCGCGGATCAATGGCCACCGGCTGTCCCCATCCGAAGCCGGCGAATATCAGCGCCAGAAATCCGACCGGATCGATATGTCTCAGCGGGTTGAGAGAAAGCCTGCCGTACATCTTGGGCGTCGGGTCTCCCAGCCAGTGGGACACATAGGCATGGGCTGCCTCGTGGAAAGTGAGTCCGATTATTATGCCCGGCAGCATCAAAAGCTCCGAGTAAAGCCAATCCCCTATGTTCATGTTGGAATACAGCACCCTGTTGATTATGAGGGCGGCAATGACTATCAGGATGGCGGGATTGACATTCCTGAACATTCCGTTAAAATTATTTTTCATCCTTTTCCCCTTTTTTCAGATTATTCATATATTTTAGCACATTTTCCGCCGGTTTAAAATAATATATTGTAATAAAAGAAGTTTAGCGTAACCAGAAAGGTGGTTTTTTATGAAGACATCTCTTGTTTGTATTGATGTTTACACCATAAGCGAGGGGGATACCCTGTATTCCATTGCGGAAAAATATGATCTTCCCGTAAGCCTCCTCATGAAAGTCAACGGCATTGACAACCCGTACAATCTCCGAATAGGCACCAGATTATGCATCCCTGGCACCGAGGACCAGCTTCCGCAGCCTCCTGTCCAGTGTCCCAAAACACATACGGTCGTTCCCGGCGACACTCTTTACTTAATAGCCAGAAAACATGGCATAAAGCTCGACAGCCTTATGAGGGCCAATCCCAACATAGACCCTTATAACCTGCTCATAGGCACCCAGCTCTGCATACCTGCCCAGTAAGATCTCAGGGCCTTACAATATCTGTATCACAAATAAACAGAGCTGTAGGCAGATCACCTTACAGCTCTGTTCTTTAGATTTGTCTTTTTATTCAAGGCAAAAGCTTTTTTGACTTCCAGGGATTTCATTTCCAGATCCATATCTATGTCCGTCTCGGATATTTCGATATTTCCTGCCGCAGCCGCCCGCTTTATCATCTCCACAGTGAGCCATGGGTTCAGAACGAGGGCCGGTCCAAGAAGATTTGTAAATATTGAGTTTTTCTTTACGATGCCTTCGGCAGAGCCTTCATTGTTTCCGAACCCGTATATTATAGTACCCAGTTCTTTTTCCCTGCTGGCTATATCCATCATCTGTATCTGTACTCCGAAGCACTGGTCATATCCTGCGCAGTAGTCTGTCGTGACACACAGGTCATCTCCGTAGACCAGTTTTCTTTCTCTGTAATCACAGTCTATGATGCCGAGGCCATCAAAATCCGGCCCGTCGCTGCGCTCTGTCCTGCCTCCGAAAATGCACTGGCTGGTTCCGGTCACAAGCAGCACCCGCCCCGAGTCGATGAAGTTTTCAAGTTCCTCCCTGTGAGGTCTCAGCCTTTCTATGATACCGGGCATAGATACCATCTCCCCCGGCGGGCAGAAGATGATGTGATAGTCCATGGGTTCAAAATCTTGGATGCCGTCATCGATCTTTGCGACCTCTGTCTCAAGTCCCATCATTGCTCCTAAGCGTTCCAGCGCCAGTATGTTTCCCCTTTCTCCGTGGAGATACAAGATATCCGGAAAAAGCCATGCGATCTTTAATCTTTTCTTTTCTTCTTTCATTTGGGTCTATTCCTTTTCTTTGAGGTTTACCTTCTTTTGCAGGTCATGGAAAGTGTGGATCCACGTTATGAGATATATGTTGTCGGTCTTGGCGTTCCTGACTGCGTCAAATATCACATCTCCGTCTTCGGTGTTCATTATCTTTATCTTTTCACGGGGAACACCTGCGTAGATAAGCCTTTCTGCCACATCATAGCAGACATATTCCGTAAATGACATATAATCTTCCACATTGCTTTCTGTCACTCCTGAAAAATCGCAGTCGAAAGTATAGAAAGTATTGGTATAGCTTGGTATGACATCAGGGATATGCCCCATTCCCAGGCATACGGTCTTTGGCGTCTTATCCTGGGCGATGATGTTGAGGCTGGTCTGCAAAGTCTCAGGATTTTCTTGTTTTATCCGCATGTATTTTATAGTCTTACCTTCAAATTCCAGAACTTCATAACGGCCGCCCACATTCTTGAAATTCTTGAACGCACCGGCAACTGAAGCCATAGGTATGCCGCCCATTTCCCTGGCCACCGCTATGGCAGCCGCATAATTGTAGAGCATATAAGGTATATCGTACGGCATGTTAAATTCCGTGCCATCGACGGTAAATGTCTTGTCCGCAAAAGAAATATCTTCTGCCCTGTACCGGGCCTCTCCCTGTCTCAGTCCGCATGACAGGCACCGGAAGCCTCCCATGCCATCGTTGTTGTAATAATCAAATTCTATCCTGCCATGACATACAGGACAGGCCATGGTCGGAAATGTTCCATCTTTCATAAAAGCTTCGCTGTGCTTTTCCACTCCATAGGTCACATAAGACGGGTTCAGTGAAGAAAGTGCAAAGCTCCGCGGTTCATCTCCGTTCAGGAAAACTCTGGCGGCCTTTTCCACAACGGGGCTTATCTTTCTGTAAATGAAATCCGGGTCGCCGTTCCTGTGTACCTGGTCTTTCTGCAGATTGGTCACAAGTATATTCTCGGCAGGCAAAAGAGCATAGACAGAAGCCAGATACCGCTCATCCACTTCAAAGATGAAAAAATCGCCTTTTATCCGCCCGAATATGCTGGATCGCTTGATGAGTGCCGTTGCGATGCCTGCCATCAGATTGGCGCCTTCAAGATTGGATACCACATCATACCCGTTTTCCCGAAAGATATGATAGACCAGATTATTTGTTGTAGACTTGCCATTGGTGCCGGTTATGAACAGCATTCGCGAACAGTCAACACCTTTAAACTTTTTTATCATCTGCGGATCGACCACTATGGCCTTCTCGCCTGACAGATTACTGCCGCGGCTCTTATCGATCATCCTTATGAGAAGATTTATGATCTTACCGAGCCACAAAGCCAAATAAAACTTCATCTTTTTTCTCCTTACAATATATCTGAAAGCAGCCTGGCGATCGACTCTTTTATCTTTATCAGCACGCTGCGCTTTTCATATTCATCTACCGTCAGCTCATGGCCGTTCTCCATATCTTTCTCATATGTCCTCTCCATGAGCTGCGCAAATTCTTCGTCAAACACGAAAGCGTTGGTCTCAAAATTAAGCCTGAAACTCCTGTTGTCAAAATTGGTGGATCCTACGGTCGCCACCTGTCCGTCTACAACAAGGGTCTTTGCATGAAGGAAACCTTCGTCATATATAAATACTCTTACTCCTGATTTGATCAGATCTCCCACATAAGAGTATGTCGCCCAGTATACAAATATATGGTCCGGCATGCATGGTATCATCACTCTTACATCTATACCCGACTGAGCCGCCATTTTGAGGGATTCGATTATGCTGCTGTCAGGTATGAAATAAGGAGTCTGGACATAAACATTTTTCTGGGCATATGTTATCATGCGCATGAACGCCCTCTTGACTTCTTCCTTTGGACCGTCGGGTCCGCTTGAAACTATCTGTATGCCCTTGTCGCCGCTGTTGTTTTCATGGAATACCGCAGGCACCGCTTCCAGCTTTTCTCTGGTGGTGAAACGCCAGTCCATTATGAAACGGGCGTTAAGGTCGTAGACGGCTTCTCCCTCTATCCTTACATGGGTGTCACGCCAATATCCGAATTTTTTCTTTTCTCCCACATACTCCTTGGCCACATTGTAACCGCCCGTATATGCGATCTTGTCATCTATGACGACTATCTTTCTGTGATTCCTGTAATTGAATCTTACCCCGAAGAATATAAACTTGGGCTTGAAGAAATATCCCACTTTGCCTCCGGCATTGAGATAATCCTTAAGAAAACCCTTGTTTATGTACCGGCTGCCCAGAGCATCCAAAAGAAGGCGTACCTGTACGCCCTGAGCGGCTTTCTCCGTAAGCACATTTATGAAGCGCCTGCCGATCTTATCTCGTTTAAGTATATAGTATTCCACATTTATTGTTTCTTTTGCCGCTTCAATGTCTTCTATTATAGACTCAAGGAGCATCTTGCCGTCTGTAAAGAGCTTTATGCCGTTGTTCTGAGTATAGTAAGCTTTTCCATATACCTGATTGAGCTTGATAAGATGTTTCCAGCGCACTGCACTATCGGAATTAAATTCATATTCGCCTCTGTCCATGGCTACCATCTGCTTGCGCAGAGCCCCGCCGGCCACAAGCTTTTCGTTTTCCGTAAGTCTGCTTATCTTGCTCCTGGAAAGGTTCTGATTGAAAACCAGATAAAAGATGAACCCTACTATCGGTATAAATGTAAGTATCATTATCCACGCCAGCGTTGCCGACGGAGCTTTTCGTTCATTAAAAATGACTGTAAATATCAGCAAGATATTTATCACATAAAGAGCGATCGATGATTCATACATTCCTACGATAAAATTTATAATTGTTTCCATTTCCCCTCGCTTCAAACCTAATGCTGCAATGATTATATAATTATATCATGGTTTTCTCCTCAGCGCCATAAAAAATCCAGGTATACATAAGCCGGCAAAAATAAAAAAGGAAATCCTCATTATATTTGCCACGATCCTGGGATCTGCCCCTTCAAGGCTTTCCTGCCCCATATATACTCCTATTATCCCGGTAATGACAGCCATGCTTAAAGTATGTCCCGCCGATCTCATTGTGGCAAGGATCGATGAAGTTATCCCATGATCGCAGGCGTTCACCGATGACATGACCTCTTTGGTATTGGGAGCCGCAAAAAAGGCAAGTCCAAGACCTGACAGCGCCAATACCGGCACAGTGAGCCAAATATCGCTGTCTTTTGCCATGATTCCCGCCATGGATGCACCAAGCAAAAGAGCGGCAATACACAGGGCCATACCCGCCGACGACAGGATCCTGGGCGGATACTTGTCAGAAAGCTTTCCCATTACAGGAGAAAGAACAGACATTATACCCGGCGACACTACGAGCAAAAGGCCTGCCTGCTGCGGATCCATCCCCATAACCCCCTGCATATAGATGGAAAGAAGGTATGTCAGTCCAAAATTTGAGCCAAAGTTCATCATTATCGCCAGGCTGGCGGAAGCGCAGGTTTTGTTCTGGACAAATTCATTTATATCTAACATGGGGCGTATTACCGATGTCTCCCTTTTAACAAAAAAGATCATCATGATGATGCCGGCTGCCAGCAAGACAGGTCCGGCACCAGACGAAAGGAGTTCGGATAGTCCGTACATGACCAGGATCATAAATCCCATATAAAGGGCCATGCCTGTCATATCCATATGTCTGTCACCATTTTTTCCGCCATAAGGCTTGTCCTGCATTTTTTTCAGAGCCACAAAAAAAGCTGCCGCTCCTATGACTGCCGAAACTGCAAACACAGAACGCCACCCGAAATGATGGTTTAGGATTCCGCCCACGGCAGGTCCTGCAGAAAGTCCCCCATAGTTTGCGCATGTGACATATCCCAGCGCTTTTCCACGGCGGTTTTCCTCCTCTGAATTGACAAGGACAGCTATATTGGTGCTGAATATCATAGAAGCTCCGACACCCTGCGCTGCCCTGCAAATTATAAGCATGGCCATATTAAAAGAAAATGCAGCGGCTGTACAAGCCAATGCAAAGATAAATATCCCCCATCTGAGGATAAGATTCTTTCTGCCGGTATCAGCGATCTTTCCAAAGGGAACAGTAAGCGCCGCACATGTAAGCATATAAACCGTTATTATCCAGCCTGCTTCTGCGGCGCCCGTCTGAAAATCCCTTTCGATGGCTGGTACTGCCAGGTTCAGGGCACTTCCCATAAAAGTAGTTATAAATGATGTTGCAGCCGATACCAGAATGACGCTTTTCTGCGTACACACAGGTGATTTCTTTTCCATACAGGATATTATGTGTATTTGCAGAAAAGTGATACGATGATTTTAAAGAATTATGCAGATAAAGTAATCCTTTCCGTCATCGCTGATCTTTTGGAGCGATCTTTGTATCTTTCCCCTGAGCGATTCGGGCATGTCGTTGACTTTGCTCTCCATCTGTTCTGTTACCATCTCTCTCAGGGATTTGCCAAACAGATTTGTATCCCAGATCTCATCGCCTCCCTTTTCAAACTGGTCAGTAAGGGAGTCTGCAAGTTCTGCCGACTGGCTTTCCGTACCCACCAGCGGTGAGACTTCGGTGGAAATGTCAGTCCTGATGATATGCAGGCACGGGGCCTTGGCCTTCATACGCACGCCATATTTATTTCCCTGTCTGAACACTTCAGGTTTTTCAAGAGCCATTTCAGAAAGCTTCGGAGCCACTATCCCGTAGTCTGTTGTCTGGGCCTGTTCAATCGCTCCTTTAATATTATCATATGCCCTTTTCGCTTCCGTGTACTCCCTGAGCAGCGTAAAAAGCTGTCTGTCCCCGCTGACCGGTGCATCCATGAGCTCTTCTATCACTTTATAGTACAGCGACGGCTCCAGCTTGGGTTCTATGCTTACTATGCCCTTTGACATGTCTGCCCATGATATTTTAGCTGATCTTACCACTCTGCCATCAGCTATGTCGTTGCAGCTTTCCATCACCTGGCCGATATTTTCAAATCCGTCCATCCAGTTTCTGACACTTTCTATCATCGTAGCCTTTATCCAGTGATCTTCCGGCAGGGCGTCAAGATATCCCGGCAAGTCAAACCTGATCTCTGAGGCGGGGAATTGGTATATGAGTTTTTCAAACAGTTCATCAAAGTTCTCCTCTGACATCTTCTGGCAGTTTGCAAGAAGTACAGGCACCTGATATTTTGCTTCCAGTTCTGCTGCAAGTTCTTTGCTCTTGGCACTTTGAGGCGTTGCTGAGTTAAGTATTATAATGAACGGCCTGTGCAGTTCTTTCAGCTGCCCCACAGTCTTTTCCTCTGCTTCCAGAAAGCTGTTCCTTGGCAGTTCTCCGAAACTTCCGTCAGTCGTGACGACTATCCCTATGACCGAGTGATCTTTTATGACCTTTTCCGTTCCTACTTCTGCCGCCTTGCTGAACGGCACCTGTTCCTCAAACCATGGAGTGGTGACCATTCTCTCCTTTCCGTCCTCCATGTTGCCCAGCGCACCTGGTACAAGATAGCCTACGCAGTCTACCAGCCTCACATTGAATCCGGCTCCTCCTTTAGTGTTGACCCTGACGGCTTCGGGAGGTATGAATTTCGGTTCAGTGGTAGTTATGGTCTTTCCTTCTCCGCTCTGGGGCAGTTCATCCATTACTCTTGTTTTTTCATAAGGGTTTGCCATATTCGGAAATACCAGTACATCCATGAACCGCTTAATAAATGTTGATTTTCCTGTGCGGACCGGCCCGACTACTCCTGCATATATATCTCCTCCGGCCCTTGTGGCAATATCCTGATAAATTGATGTGCTTATCATATAACCCCTCCGCATAATCGTCCTGATAAGACAAATATATGAGCGTAAAGACGGAATATTCACTTTTTCTGCGCTTACTGGACGAAGGTCGCCTCTGTTTTACACCGGAAAAACTGATATCCTGTACTGACCAAATGCGGTGTACGGGGGCCCCTGTGCTGACCAAATGCGGTGTATGTGGGCCCCCTAAAAAACATAAGACACGAAGAATAGGGGGAGCCACTCCCCCTGAAAATATGTCTTTTCGCAGTCCAGGTGGGATCATTCTTCCATATATTTACATTTTCTCTGGTCTCCCTTATTAGAAATGTGGATTATATGCCAATACTCCATATTCTGTTCCCCCTATATCTTCTAAACAATAAAAAACAGGGGGAAGTCATCCCCCTGAATAGCCTAAAAATATGAAGATCGGTGGAGGCGCTCCCCCTGAAACTTACTTTTTCGTCAAAATGGGTGGTATGGACACCCTCCTGCTGAACATTTGATCAACTCTCCTGAAAATCCGATCAATCATCCTGCTGAACATTGCTGGCCGCTCCATGAAAGAACAAGATAGCCTCTCTGCGGAAAGCGGCTATCTTCCTGGAGGAAAGGCCAGTCTTTCCGGTCCTCCTGCCCCGCTATTGGGCAATCTCGCCTGTCAAGCTGAAAGTATTGGCGCCGGTTATCCTGACATTCACCAGCTTACCTTCAAGCCCATCTCTGCCATGAAAATTGACAAGTTTGAAGCTGTCAGTCCGCCCTTCCCATGCGGAAGAGCCATTCCGGCTCCTGCCGTCCACCAGTACTTCCTTTACCGAACCGATATATCCTGCGTTCTTAGATGCCGCAGACTTGTTTATCACATCGACCAGACGGTTAAATCTGCTGTGTTTGATATCTTCCGGTATCTGATCCGGAGATTTGGCCGCAGGAGTACCCTCTCTCATGGAATATAAAAAAGTAAATGCCGAATCATAGCCGACTCTTTCTGCCAGATCCAGGGTATCCTCAAAATCCTTTTCAGTCTCTCCCGGAAAACCTACGATTATATCAGTTGAAATGGCTATGTCCGGTACAGCGTCCCTGAGCTTTTCAACCAGACTGAAATACCGTTTCCGGTCGTACTTTCTGTTCATGGCCTTGAGGACCGCATCCGAGCCGGACTGGACAGGCAAGTGTATGTACTTGCATAACTTGTCGCAGTCCCTGAACGCTCCTATCAGCTTGTCGGACAGATCTTTTGGATGGCTTGTCATGAACCTGATCCTTTCAATGCCTTCTACTTCAGCCAGCATATAAATAAGATCGGTAAAGTCAGCTTCCTCGCCTTTATATGAATTTACATTCTGTCCCAGAAGCGTTATCTCTCTTACTCCATCGGCGGAAAGATGGTGTACTTCCCTCAGTATGTCCTGTGGTCTGCGGCTGCGCTCACGGCCTCTGGTATAGGGAACTATGCAGTAACTGCAAAAGTTATTGCATCCATACATTATATTTACAAAGCTTTTATGTCTGAACAGCCGTTCCGCCGGCAGGTTTTCTGTTATACCTCCGTCAGGCCATATGTCAAACTGTTTTTTCTTTTCAGTGTATAAATTTTCCAGCAGTTTAGGAAGCTCATGGAAATTATGGGTGCCGCACACAACATCCACCCAGGGGTATTTGGCCTTTAAGGTGTCTGTAATGTGCTGCTGCTGCATCATGCAGCCGCATACGCATACGGTAAAGTTTTCCTTTTCCTGTTCTTTCCTGTGCTTAAGCTGGCCCAGTGTGCCAAAAAAGCGCTTGTCAGCGTTTTCCCTGATACTGCAGGTATTGAAGATGACTATATCGGCTTCATCCCTTGAGGATGCCTGCACATATCCGTTTTCAATCAGCAGTCCTGCCATGATCTCAGAATCATGTTCATTCATCTGGCACCCGAAAGTTGTTATGTGAAATGTCCTGTTTTGATTCAAGCTCTGTATCCTCCAAACATCTCGTTTTTCATCTCTCTGCCCATAAGAGCATCAACTGCTTTTTCTGCAGTTATCTTGCCCCTGATGAGAGCGCATATATTTTCAGTTATGGGCATTTCAATATTATATCTGTGTGCAAGAGCTTCCGCTGCTTCAGCAGTAGAAATTCCTTCCACCACCATGCCGACTTCTTCTATGGCCTTGTCAGCTTTTACTCCTTTTCCCAGCAATATACCGCATCTGCGGTTTCGAGAATGCATGCTGGTGCATGTGACGATCAAGTCTCCCAGTCCTGTTATTCCGGAAAATGTACTTTCATTGGCGCCCATAGCTTTACCCAGCCTGCACATTTCCGCAAGGCCCCTTGTCATCATGGCCGCCTTTGCATTGTCACCAAATCCCATACCGTCAGAAATACCGGCGCCCAGTGCTATGATGTTTTTCAGCGCCCCGCCAAGTTCAACACCTGTTATATCGTCGTTGGTATATACACGGAACCTGTCAGTATTGAAGATTTCCTGTATCTTCCTGTCAGAGGTCTCGTCTTTGGATGCAACTGCTACGATGGTCGGAAGCTGGCGCGCCACCTCCTCGGCGTGGGAAGGACCTGACAATGTGACATACGGAACTTCAGGAAGTATCTCTCCGGCTATTTCAGAAAGCCTCATAAGGCTTGTTTTTTCGATGCCCTTGGCTACATTTACCACTGTCATATCTGTACTTATGTAAGGAGAAGCGGCAGAAAATACACTCCTGAAACTTTGAGCCGGTACAGCAAACAGCGCGATTTCCGCACCTTCTAATGCTTCCTCCATGCTGTAGGCTATCCTGATAGTTTCCGGCAATCTGACGCCGGGCAGATAATGAGGGTTTTCTCTTATCTCTTCCATAAGGGACATGAGAGATTTCTTTCTGCCCCAGAGGGAGACATCATGGTCATTGTTCGTTAAGAGTATCGCAAGGGCAGTTCCAAAACTTCCTGCACCGATTATCCCGATCTTATTTTTCATTCTTTTCTTCTTTCTTGCTGAATAATTTTGGCTCTTCACCTTTTATTAGCCTCTTGATATTTGGTATATGCTTTATCAGTACGATAAAGGCCATCAGGCTTCCTATATAAATAAAGTCACGCTCTATGAGCCAGCATATCAGCGGGAATGAAACTGCACCAAGCAAGGAGCCGACCGACATGCGCTGGGACAGGAGAACTCCTGCAGCTACCACGAACAATACCAGAAAAGCCATTAGCCAGTTTACGGCCAAAAGTGCGCCAAAGGCCGTAGCAACACCTTTGCCTCCTTTGAAGCTGTACAGGCACGGCCAGATGTGGCCGCAGAACACGGCAAGAGCACAGGCCATGGCTATCTCATCGTTGCCGAACCTGCTTCCCAGGTACACAGCCAAAGCTCCTTTGCCTATGTCTATGACCAAAGTGATGACTGCGGCTTTTTTGCCTAGTACCCGCAGGGCATTGGTAGTGCCGGCATTGCCGCTGCCTTCTTTTTTGATGTCAACGCCTTTGAGCTTTCCGAGGATTATGGACGGAGAAATATTTCCGATGAAATATGCTGCGGCTACCCATATGACAAACTTAATGACATCCATCCTTATTCCTCCTTTTCGCCTTTTTCTCTGAACACGAATTTTATGGAAGTCCCGTCAAAGCCGAACCCTTCTCTTATCTTATTTTCCAGATAACGGGCATATGAAAAATGCATGAGTTCCCGTTTATTTATCTGGAAGCTGAAAAGAGGCGGCTTTACTCCTACCTGGGCAGCATAGTATATCTTGAGCCTCTTTCCCTTGTCCGACGGCGGCTGCTTCATCATGACCGCATCTGTGATAAGGCTGTTGAGCTGACCTGTAGGGACTCTCATGGCTCTGTTTTCCGCCACATACCTGACAGTCTCCATGACCTTGTTTATCCTCTGTTTTTCAATTACGGAAATAAAAATAACAGGAGCGTAGGACATGAACAGCAGTTCCGATTCCAGATTCTTTTTGTAATCCCGCATGGTGTTGGTCTCTTTGGTGATCAGGTCCCACTTGTTTACGGCCACTACTATGCCTTTGCCCGATTCATGAGCGATCCCGGCTATCTTCTTATCTTGTTCTGTCAGGCCCTCGGCTGCATCTATCATCAGCAGGCACACATCGCACCTTTCGATGGCTGCAACGGCTCTGACCACACTGTATTTTTCTATATTTTCATTTACCTTGCTCCTGCGCCTTATGCCGGCGGTATCTATGAGCATGTATTTTTCTCCGTCTTTTTCAAAAGGCGTATCTATGGAATCTCTGGTCGTGCCGGCTATAGGAGAAACTATCACCCTGTTTTCTCCCAGCAGGCAGTTGACAAGAGAGGATTTTCCCACATTTGGCTTGCCTATTACTGCGATCTTGATGGTGTCCTCGTCCTCAGGTTCCATGTCCTTCGGAAAGCTTTCCACGATCTCATCCAGCACATCTCCAAAATTCAATTTGTTCACAGCAGATACTGCAATGGGTTCTCCAAGTCCAAGCTCGTAAAAGTCATAGAAATCTCCGGGAAGCTCCCATGGCTTGTCTACTTTGTTGACCACTAGGATGACCCTCTTTCCTGTGCGCATGAGCATCATGCCTACTTCCCTGTCGGCAGCAGTCAGGCCCTCTTTTCCATCAACTATAAATAGGATCACATCGGCCATGTCCATGGCGATCTGAGCCTGCTGTCTCATCTGGGAAAGTATTATGTCATTGCTGCGCGGTTCAATGCCTCCCGTATCTATAAGGGCGAAAGGCACCGAATTCCATTCGGTCTCAGCATATATCCTGTCTCTGGTGACTCCGGGCGTATCTTCCACAATAGAAAGCCTCTGTCCGATTATATTATTGAAAAAAGTCGATTTACCAACATTCGGCCTGCCTACTATGGCTACTACAGGCTTACTCATCGAAAATTCCTCCTATAAATTCTTCCGGCACAAAGGCCTTCAGGTCATCTATGCCTTCTCCCACGCCTATGAATTTGATAGGCATGTCGAATTCGTCAGCGATGGTCACGGCTATACCCCCTTTGGCTGTGCCGTCAAGTTTGGTTATCACTATCCCGGTTATGTCGGTCACCTGGCTGAATTCCTGGGCCTGAGAAACGGCATTCTTGCCAGTAGTGGCGTCCAGCACAAGCAAGGTCTCCCTGGCCGCATCAGGATATTCCCTTTCTATGACACGGTTCATCTTTTCCAGTTCAGCCATCAGGTTCTTTTTATTTTGCAGGCGGCCTGCCGTATCGCAGATAAGGACATCAGCCTTTCTGGCTTTTGCCGACTGGATAGCATCATATATGACGGCCGACGGATCGGCGCCTTCCCCGTGCTTAATGACACTGACACCGTTTCTCTGCCCCCAGATGGAAAGCTGCTCTGCGGCGGCGGCTCTGAAAGTATCGGCGGCCGCAAGCATGACGGTCTTTCCTTCTTGTTTGAACCTGTGAGCCAGTTTTCCTATGGTGGTAGTCTTTCCTCCGCCGTTGACGCCGATGACCAGTATTATCAGCGGTGTCTCGCCGGAAATCAGGTTCCGTTCGCCCTTGTCAACCAGCCGGGTCATTATCCCTTTGAGGGCTGTCTTTACGCCTTCCGGCTGTGTTATATACTGATTTTTGACTGTATCTCTCAGTTCTTCCATGATATTCATGGTGGTCTCCATGCCGATGTCAGAGGTTATGAGTATTTCCTCCAGCTCATCCATCAGCTCTTCATCCACTTCGGCCCTTGCCATTATCACATCGCTTATCCTCTCGGACAGACGGCCGAAAAAAGATTTTTTTTCCTTAAAAAGCGACATATATCCCCCTTTCTGTCCATCCCATTCGGGAGCCGCATATCAAGCTCACAGTTCAAAATCATCTCCCATTCTCAGGGATATCACTTTTGAGATCCCCTGCTCAGGCATTGTCACACCGTAAAGAACATCGGCATGCTCCATCGTAGCTTTCTGGTGGGTAACGATGGCAAACTGTATATCTTTAAAGTTGCGCAGATATTTTCCGAACCTGTCGATATTGTTGTCATCCAACGCCGCCTCGACCTCGTCAAGTATGCAGAAAGGCGTAGGTCTTGTCTTGAGCACTGCGAACATCAGCGCTATGGCGGTCATGGTCTTTTCGCCGCCGGACATCAGATTGATATTCTGCAGCTTCTTTCCGGGCGGCTGTGCGATTATCTCAATGCCTGACGACAGTGGATCCTCCTCGTTGTCCAGTCTCAGCTCCGCATGGCCTCCGCCAAAAAGCTGCTTAAATATCGCTTCAAAATTTATCACTACCTGATCAAAATTACTTTTGAATTTGGTCTTTATGGTCTTTTCCATGTCATCCACGATTACCTGAAGCTGATCCATGGCCTCGGTAATGTCTTTTCTCTGTTCTGTGAGGAACTGGTACCTTTCGCTTACCTGGGCATATTCTTTGATCGCGCCCACATTTACATCGCCCAGTTCTTTTATGCGTTCCCTTATTTCCCTGCTCTCTTTCTGGGCTGACGACATGACGAAATCCTCTTTTCGCATCTCAAGCGCCTGCAGATAGGTTATCTCAAAGTCCTCCCAGAGCCGTTCCTTGAGGGTGTCCAGCTGTGTCTCATTTTTTGCCAGCCTGATCTCCTGACGGTATTTCTGATCCTGATAATCGTTAAGCTGCCGGCGCAGTTCTTCCTGCTCTGCTTCAAGCTTCTCATTGGCAGCGGAAATGGCAGATTTTTCTTCAGTTACCCTGGAAATGTATTCTGTAAGCTCATCTCTTTCTTTGGATTTTGCAGTTACCTTATCTTCCAGGCCTGCCGAACCTGATGTTATGTCATTTCTTTCATTGACATATGCTTCAAGCAGGTTTTCCTTTTCTCCGATCTGGATGTCCAGCTCTTTTATGCTGTCCTCTACCCGTCTGAGAAGGCTTAGTATGTTATCACGCTCGCTGTCTTGTCTGTTCTTTTCTATCCTGGCAGCGGTGATCTCTTCTGCGGCTTTGTCGGCTTCAGCCTTGGTTTTTTCATATGCTTCCATCAGCCGTCCGGCTTCTGCTTTGGCTTCATCGGCTTCTTTATCACAAAGATCTGCCTCGTCATAAAGCTGTTTTTCCATTGCGGACGCTTTCTCAAGATCTTTTTCTATATTGACAAGCTGTTCTTTCTGTTTTTGGGCGCTGTCTTCTGTTTCACGAGCCGCAGCGCCTGCCGCCTGTATCTTTACGGCAAGCTGGCTTGCGGTCATCTTAAGAACATCTGCTTCTGCTTCTTTTTCTTTTATTGAATGAACCAGCTGCTCAAGGTCTGCCTTGTGATCTTTCTGCCTCTTTTCTGCCTCTGCCGCATGGGCTTTCAGATCCTCTATCCTTGACGCCAGCATATTTATTTCTTTTTTTCTTTCCAGCAGGTTTGCAGTGTTATTTTTGTATCTGCCTCCTGTCATTGCTCCGCTGGCGTTGACCACTTCCCCTTCAAGGGTGACAAAGCGTACACCGCTGCCGGTTTTCTTGGAAAGGGATACGGCATCATCCATAGTTCCTACCACAGCAACCCTTCCGAGAAGATAAGTAAATATGTCTCCATATCGTTTATCGAATTTTATAAGGTCACACGCAAGGCCTTTCATTCCTTCTGCGTTCCTGACATTCTCAGGCAGAGACGCCCTGGCTGCCTTTATGGATTCTACAGGCAGGAAAGTCAGCCTTCCGGCCTTATTTTCTTTCAGTGCTCTGATGGCAGCTTTTGCATCGTCATCCTTTTCACATACTATGTTCTGTATCGAAGCTCCCATGGCGGTTTCGATGGCTGTTTCAAGGCCTGACGGCACAGTCATCAGATCGGCGGTTACGCCTTTTATGCCTTTCATGCCTCTTTTCATTATGAACCTGACTGCCCCGCTGTATCCTTCATAGTTGTTTTCCATTTCCTCAATGGTCTTCATGCGGGCAGTGTCCCTGCTTTCCTGTATGCTCAGGTGGCTGATCTGCCTTTCGTTCTCTCTTATACCTTCTTCTGTCTTTTGTCTTTCTGCACGCAGTTTATGCAGTTGGCCTGCAAGTTCCTCAGCCGATTTGTCGCAGGCTGCTTTCTCCTCACTGAGCCGCTGGATGTCTGCCGTACTGTCGGCTTTAGCCTGTTCAAAGCGGGCCTGTTCACCCGCTATCTGTTCCCTTCTCTGCTCAAGAGATGCTTTGTAGCTTTCCATGCTCCTGGCCTCTGATCTTTTGGCCGCACTGCGGTTATAGAGGGTATACATGGAATTTCTGTTTTCATCTATCCTTTCTGTCAGCTGTGAAACCTCTGCGTTTATCTGGGCTGCGGCAGTGATCTTTTCCTGCAGGAGGAGTTCTGTTCTGTTCAGCTTTATTGCCGCCTCTTTGTCCCGTTCCCTGAGTTCACCGGCAGAATGGTCCTCCCGGAGCTTCCTTTCTTTAAAGGCTTCGATTTCTTCTTCTGTTCTCTGAAGATCTTTGGCAAGTGCGCCGAGTCTTTCATTGTCAACACGGCTCTTTCCTGTCAAGTCGCTTATTTCTTCAACGGTCTGAAGAAGTTTATCTCTTGCCTGGCTTCCAAGTTTGTCCAGATCATCGGCCTTCTGGCGGTTGCTGTTTACAGAGCTGTCTATCTGGGCTTTTTTTGCAGATAGTTCTCCTATTTTGCCGCTGACATCATCTATATCATGACGGGCAGCATTGCTGGAGCTTTCAAGTTTTTCTACGCTCCTGAGAGTTATGTTTATCTCCAGTTCTCTTGAACGGTCCCGGAGTTTGAGATATTCCTGGGCTTTCTGGCTGTCCTCCCTGAGACCGCCGATCCGGCTTTCTATTTCTCCTATTATATCGTTTACTCTTTCAAGATTGGCTGATGCAGATGAAAGTTTACGCTCAGACTCAGCCTTTTTGCTTTTGTACATGACAACGCCGGCGGCCTCTTCGAATATTTCCCTCCTGCTTTCAGGCTTGCTGCTCACGATATCCGCTATACGGCCCTGACCTATGATTGAGTAGCCTTCAACACCTATGCCGGTGTCCATTATCAGCTCTCTTATATCTTTAAGACGGCACTGGTTGTTGTTGATAAGGTACTCGCTTTCTCCTGACCTGTACATGCGCCTTGTTATGGCCACCTCATTGTAATCTATTGGCAGGATCCCTGCCGTGTTATCTATGACAAGAGTAACTTCAGCCATGCCTCTGGATTTGCGGCTGGCTGTGCCTGCAAAGATGACTTCCTCCATCTTGCCTCCCCTGAGCATTTTAGGGCTCTGTTCCCCAAGTACCCAGCGTATGGCGTCACTGATATTGCTCTTTCCGCTGCCGTTGGGCCCGACTATGCATGTGACTCCCTCATGGAATTCTATGACGGCAGGCTCGGCAAAGGATTTGAACCCGTGCATCTCCAGTCTTTTAAAGTACATTACTTTTCGCTCCTCTTTAAAGTATCAAGGGCGGCTTTGGCGGCATTCTGCTCCGCTTCTTTTTTGCTTTTGCCGCTGCCCTCTCCTAAAACTTTACCGTCACACGAAAGATGTACAAAAAAAGTCTTGTCGTGGTCTGGTCCTTCTTCCCTGTCAATCTCGTATGAGATGATACGGCTGCGTCCTCTTTTTTGCAGCACCTCCTGGATCTCAGACTTGTAGTCTGAAAAAAGCTTCCCCTGGACAGCCGCTTCAATGGTCTCTGCAAATGTACGCAGCACAAAATCCCTTGTCCGGTGATACCCGCCGTCAAGGTAAAGAGCCCCTATGACTGCTTCCATGGCGTCTGCCAGTGTGGAAGTTCTTTCTCTGCCTCCAGTCACCTCTTCGCCGTGTCCCATTAAGATATACTTTCCCATTTCTATCTTTCTTGCGGCTGCGGCAAGGGACTCCTCGCATACTATGCTGGCTCTAGTTTTGGTCAGCTGTCCTTCTGAACTTTTCTCCATTTTCTGAAAGAGTTCAGCGCTGACTATCGCATCAAAGAAAGCGTCTCCAAGAAATTCCAGCCTTTCATTGTCCTGATGCTTAGTATTCTTTTCTCTGTTATATGAGCTGTGGGTAAGGGCTCTCTCAAGCAGTCTCTTGTTCCTGAAACAGTATCCTATCATCTGCTCAAATTCGTTAATACTCACTTAATGTTATCTCCTCGATCTCCAATACAGAATTTTGGATCTTATCTACAACATGCTCGCTGACATATGGTATTCCTTTGAGTATAGTATTCTTTACGGCATTGGCATTGGAGGATCCATGCATCTTTACAATAGGCCCTCTTACTCCCAGGATCGGCGCTCCGCCGTATTCTGAATAGTCAAATTCTTTTTTCAGTCCTTTGATCTTGTCAAGTAAAAGCGCTGCTCCCAGTTTGGCTTTCACACCGTCTGTAAATCTCTGCTTGATGACCTGAAGGATATTCCATGCCAGACCTTCGGTAAGTTTCAAGAGGACATTTCCGGTAAATCCATCTGTGACGATAACATCACATGCTCCCTTTGGTACTTCTCTAGCCTCAACATTGCCTGTAAAGTTCAGATGACTCTGTTCAAGCAGGTCATATGCTGCTTTTGTCAGGGTAGAGCCTTTGGCCGCTTCGGCTCCGATGTTCACAAGGCCCACCCGCGGCTGTTCTCTTCCCAGGACTTTTTCCATATAAATGCTTCCCATCATTCCGAATTCCAGCAGATTATTTGGCTTGCAGTCTGCATTTGCTCCGGCATCCACCAGAAGAGACGGTATGCCGCCTATTATAGGATAAATTGATGCCAAAGCAGGCCTGTCGATCCCCTGTATCCTTCCCAGTATGAAAAGGCCTCCCGCCAGCAGGGCTCCTGTGGAACCGGCAGAAATAAAGATATCTCCCTCGCCATGTTTGACCATATTTATCCCCCTGACGATAGATGAATCTTTTTTTGATCTTACAGCCCTTACGGGGGCCTCATCATTGGATATGATCTCTGTTGCATTTATGACTGATATCTTATCTGCATCATATCTGTGATTATCCAATTCTGCTCTTATTTTTTCTTCCTGTCCTATTATAAGGATCTGGTGTTCAATTTCTCTTGAAGCAAGAACTGCTCCCTCTACTATGGCCTCCGGCGCATTGTCTCCGCCCATGCCGTCGAGAATTATCTTCATGCTGTTCCTCCTTTGCCCGGGCACAAATATACATATTTTATCTTAGCATAAAATACCGGAATTGCCAATAGGCTCAATGGTCAAAACCTACACCCAATGGGCAAAACCTACACCCAATGGGCAAAACCTACACTCAATGGGCAAAACCTCACGAAAAAACCCGGACGCTGTAACTGGCGTTCCGGCGTAAAACCGCCCTAAACACCAGATTCAGCATCATCTTAATCCCCGAAAAGTTAAAGGCCAACGCTCATTTTAGCGCCGACCTTTTAACACGATCGCGTATTATTATTTTTTGATCACGGGCATCTTAGCGCATTTTGCACCGGCAATGAGCAGCATCTCCTCTGATACATGCATCTGCTATCCTTGCAGGCTGTATCTGATGCTCCGGAACTACCAACATGTTCGGAACGGCGGCAAGATCTCCTATCTGGTTTTCCGCGTTGCTGCCCTGAGCTTTCTGCCCGCAGACTGTCTGTGGCTGCGCCCCGTTGGGATCAGCCGGTCTCAGACAGTCTGCTGTATCACCGTTTACATTTCATCATGATTTTTATATACTATCTTTCCGCCTACCATGGTCATGACAGGCAGTATATCTTTGATCTCCATAGGATCGACTGTAAATATATCACGATCCAGAAGGACCATATCTGCATAATATCCTTCCTTTATCCTGCCCTTGCGGTCTTCCATAAACTCAGCATAAGCGCTTTCTATGGTATATGCATCTATTGCGGTTTCCACATCAACACACTCTTCAGGATAAAAACCGTCTTCCGGCCGTCCTTCTCTGTTTTTTCTCGTTACAGCCATATATATGTTCGGGAAAGGATTACAATCTTCGACCGGACAGTCGGTACCATAAGAAAGGTGTACGCCCTTTCTGATCAAAGTACCAAAAGCATAAGAAGTTGACGCCAGTTCCTTACCGCAGAGTTCCTCAACGATGCTCATGTCATAATCAAGGAAGATCGGCTGGGCAAATACCAAAATACCTTTTTCAGCAATCCTGTCCAGCAGTTTCTGGTCTGTGATCTGGCAGTGTATCAGCCCGTGCCGCAGTTTATTTTCACCATCAACAAAAGCGTGTTCATAACAATCGATGGTCTTTTCAATCGCCTCATCGCCTATCACATGAGTCACTACCTGCATGCCGTGTTCTTTGGCCATCTGGCAGTACTTTTCCATTTCTTCGGGTTTTATCCACTCAAGGCCGTGATTGTCTCTGTCCCCAGCATATCCGTTCTTCATGAAAGCTGTGCGGGCGCCAAGACTGCCGTCTTTAAACAGTTTCAAAGGTCCAAGGGTCAGCCATGAGTCTTTTTCATACTTGCCTTCGGCAAATTCACCATTTTCCAGATAATCTGCAAAAGCTTCGATATCGTTGAAGCATACCTGATGCCTGTATCTGATCAGAGCCTCGCCATTATCATATATGTCATGGAACATTTTAAAAGCGGCAGGTCCATCCATGAATGTGGTACCCACATCGTTGCTCTGTATACTGGTCAATCCATGTGAGACAGCATATTGCATGGTATCGAGCATTATCTGCCTTCTTTCCTCCATTGAGAAATCAGGAATTATGGCCTTGGCGATATTGCAGGCGTTTGCAGTGAAAATACCGTTTGGATAGCCGTCATCCCCTATCAAAAAATCTCCATCCGGAAACTGAGGTGAGTTTCCGTCTATTCCCAGCATTTCAATGAGCTTTGTATTAGTTGAAACGATATGTCCGCACACTCTTTCAAGTACTATAGGATATTCTGTACTGATCTTGTCCAGATCATGCCGGTCCGGAAGTCTGTCGCCGTCCGTAAAAAGATCCTGATTCCAGCCTATGGCATGCATACCGTTCCTGACCCTTTCAGGATGTTTCTCCGCAAACTCTCTGCAAATCCGGATCATTTCGTCAATGGATGTGACTCCGTCGATCTGAGCCTGGTTCAGCGTCTCGCCAAACTGCATAAAATGCATATGAGAATCATTAAGACCCGGTATGAGAGTCCTGCCACGGCAGTCTATGATATGTGCTGCATCACCGCCTGAGCTGAGGATCTCTTCGTCTGATCCTACCTTTTTTATGACCCCGTTTTCTATCAGAACAGCCTGAGCATAGCGCCCCTTTTCAAGGTATACTTTAGCATGATAAAGAATCGTTTTCATCTTACTCCACTTCTTTCTTATTTTTCTTTTTGTTTTTCACATCAAATATGTAATATACTATGTCTCCTGCTGCCAGTACATTAAACACCATTCCGGTAACTACCGCCATATTGGCAAGCTGATCCAAATGCCATCAGCTTTCATCCCGTGTATGGAAATTTCCCCATAGCCAACATGAGATCATCCTATCTTCCGTTAAAAAAGCTGCGGATCTTATCCAGCTCGTTGGGTTTTTCTACCCAGTTTTCCACATAACCGCAGTTACAGCATACATAGCGGATAACAGGTATTTTCCCGAACAAGGTGACTGTGGTCGTATAGATATTATTTCCGCTCGCATACCTGCCGTTATCAGGAATGCGTTTGATTTCTGCTGAACCACATTTAGGACAGCAGTGATTATTTTTCATCTCATTTCTCTCCCACTAAAATTTCTGTCGTTGGACCAGATAAATCCTGACTGGTCTATCAGATCATATCTCCTTCTTCTTGTATACCTTTATGGAAAGAAGCCACGATACTGCCAGCAAAACAACGGATACAGAAGTAATGACCGGAATGAGCCAGGACTGCATGGATATCATCAAATTGGCCAGATCAGCTTCTTCTCCAATGGCGCCCAGAACTCCAAAGACAGCACAAAAACCGCAGATCATCACATAAAACACGATGCGTCCTTTTTCTGCACCGAATTTAAAAATAGCAGGAAGCATCAAAGAAGGCGCCAAAATTCCCATCGCCGGCAGCAATGCGACCAAAGAAAGCACCAAATCCACATCAAAGGCATTGTTTATCGCCATTCTTGCGATCTGTCCGGCCAATGCGAGTATAACTGCAAAAGCCAGCGCAATAAGAGCTATCAGATATTTGACCGATACCAGCTGCTGCCTGGAATACGGAAATACACCAGAGTAACTGCTCCACTTGCTTTTTTCATCATAGGATATCAGATTGACAGGGATAACGCTCGCCAGCAGTATGGGATATGCTATGAGGAACGATGTATTGCCCCAGATGGAGAAAAGAGAAAACACCACTGCGATCACAACATATGCGCGACAATATTTCATCGCCATATAAAAATCTTTCAGAAGTAATCCTTTCATCTTAATCGGCCTCCTTAACCATGAAAATAAATAGCTGTTCGATATCAACGGGACTAAGCTGCAGAGCCGCCGGAACTTTATCCCGCTCTACAATGGCTTCAACACCGTATGCGGATTCCTTTTTTCCTTTTACTGCTGCCGGATCGAGTTCTGCCAGCTGGTCTGCGGAGCAGCGGAAGATCCCGTATTCTTCCATTATCCTGTCCTTTTCTTCACAGAGGAGCAATCTGCCCTTATGAAGAAAGGCGATATAATCGCAGATTTTTTCAAGATCGCTCACGATATGAGACGACATCAAAACTGCGTGGTTTTCATCCCGCGTAAATTCACTGAAAATGTCAAGGACCTCATCTCTGATGACCGGATCCAGTCCGCTGGTCGCCTCATCCAAAATAAGAAGCTTGGGATCATGAGACAGCGCTGCTGCGATACCCAGTTTCATCTTCATACCGCGTGAGAACTCTTTAAACTCTTTGTTTTCCGGCAAAGCCAGCTCTTTCATATACTTTTTATATACATCCGGGTCCCAGTTGCGGTAAGTATTTTTCATAATATTTCCCACTTGCTGCGGGGTCAGGCATTCCGGAAATCCAACCTCATCCAGGACAACACCCAGATCTTCTTTCGTAAGGGCAATGTTTTCGGTATTGTCTTTTCCAAGGACCCTGATGCTTCCCGAATCTTTCTGTGCCATTTCAAGGATCAATCGAATGGTCGTGCTTTTGCCTGCGCCGTTTTCACCGATCAGACCCATGATACAGCCCTGGGGCAATGTAAGGGTCAGATTTTGCAGTGAAAAGCCGGGATAGGATTTGCATAGATCTCTGATCTCAAGAGCATTCATCGTTTTATTCCTCCATCATATAATCGAACATTTCAAGGATCTCTGTTTTTGTAAGGTTACAGGAAACTGCCAGCCGGGCGATCTGCTCCATATGTTCTTCAATCTTTTTCAGATTTGTCTCCCGCAATAGTTCAACATTCTTTGCCGCTACAAAGCAGCCTTTGGCCGCTATGGTATATATGAACCCCTCTTTTTCAAGCTCGTCATACGCCCGTTTGGTCGTTATCACGCTGATCCTCAGATCTTTTGCCAGATTGCGGATAGAAGGCAGCGGATCGTCTTCCTGCAAAGTTCCGTTTATTATCTGTTCTTTGATCTGCGTATATATCTGGTCATAGATTGGTGCACCGTTTTTATTATCTATGAATATGTTCACCAGATCGCCTCCTTTGTGTTCTCTGTATAGGTACAGTATATACAGTTATAACAGTTTTGTCAATGCTGATCTTAAAAAACTGAACATGATGTATAAAGAATGCTGTCCGATATTTCCTTTGCTTCTATGCAGATTTACTGTACCGGCAAGATGTGGAGCATGATCTGCCTTACAGGCGCAGTCCGGACAATCCTGAGGACACAAAAAATCCACCGCAGATAACCAAGTGCTGTCTCCTGTCCTCACGGGCAGATCTTTCCCCTGACGGATGAGATCCCGCCTTGTTATCCAGATGGATTTTTCTCATCTATGGATTGATTAAATATGCCATGCAGCATATCTGCCACCCTGCATCCATACGGAAGCCCTGCTCCCATGGAAATAAAAATGGCGCCGGATAAAAGTGCTGACAAAGTTCCACCCTATCCTATCACTTTGATCACATTTCCATTTGCGTCTTTGATTTTTGTCGGTACCACTTCGATGGTCACAGGAGATGCTGTCATCGGATAAATGCCTGCATGGGACTGGAGTCTACCGCATAGTTCCTCCAAGGCGGCTGCCGGCAAGGTTAATGTGACCATATCATCCTCTTCGGTTACCTTTGCCTCCATTCCCGGACTGAATAAAACAGCATTCTCCCTGCTCTGGATAAGCAGCGTTCGTCCCTTGCCTACTCTCGCCTTCAACATATCAGCAGCAGTAATGTCATGTCCGGCGCCTATGCGGATCGTAATATGGCCGTTTTCTGAACGCACATCCAGTTCATCCATATAAAGAAATGCGGTGGATGAGCCGTCTTTTGCCATCCCTTCCTGCCAGGCTCTGTAAAAATCAGAGTTTTCCATCATGGAGCTGCGGGAAAGGTCAGTAACACATAACGGGCAATATTCTTCCATGGCCGCTAAAAACTTTTCTCCATTCCAACACATCATTGAGTTCATCTCATCTTCTGTGATACCGACGACCTGCAGAAATGTCATTGTCCCATTGGGAGTGTCCTTCTCCGCCAGTTCCGGATCTGTTCTGAAACCTAAAGCGGTGAGCTTGGTATCCGTCTCCAGAGCAATAGGCCCGTTTGCATTCATATGATGCCCAGGTCCGAACACATTGCCGCTGGAAAACACATAGCGGGCAAGATTTTGCAGCAAGCTGATGGGCCATGCCGGAGGCTCGACCTCGTCGCCACGCTTAAGCCGGAAAGTCAGTTCAAAGCCATAACCGCTCACACTGGGATCATCGCTTTCTTTTTCATACAGTTCGGTAAAACCATAGGTCACATAATGCCAGTGAGGAATACCTTTCTGGCTTTTCCAGACCTCCACGCCATCCAGCGGATCGCTCCCTCCCAGGAAATACGGTATGACCGTGCCATAGTAAAGGCCCTCCTGATCGGGATACAGTTGGTGCATTGCCTCTGCAATGGCGTCAAAGCCTGCCTGTGTAAATTCTTTTTCATTACACATAAGTCTGCCTCCTTATTATACATAAAATCTGCGGTGCCGTCCGCCGTCATCCTTTGAGTTCTCAGATCATTCAAAGTTTATCATCAGAAGTCCAGCAGGATGGGAACTTGCTGTTCTTCCGAAAACCTCATTGCACGCCAGAATATGGAAAAGGCAAATTTGGCCAGAGAGTCCGTATCATACTCGGTATGCTCCATAATGTCTGCTTTGCTGTACTGTCCATCCGGCCCTATGGTGCCGTCTGCCGGATACCCCTCCGTATCTGCCCAATCAAGGATGGTATCCTCATCAGCCTGCCACGCCAACCGGTTCAGCTTCTCCAGCTCCTTTCTAAGTCCGCCCGCCGTACCTATAACGGCAGTGTCATCGTTGGGCAGCGGACCTCGGAACATAAAACTGTCCGACAGAGGAAGCCACCATGTGGCACCGCGAAACAACGACCACATTCTCTCTTTATCTTTCGCAAGACGGACGATCAGCGGGTTTTCGCCAAAGTTCCATCCCTTTTCCACCGTTGGCGGCACAGTATCCCCATAAGTATGACAGGCGGCCACCAGCAGCATGGCTCCCAATGCGTCCCAGTCTGGTTTATCGGTATAATATGGCTTTTCGTTATTTTCCGTCCATGGAGTGTAAGCGGGCTGGTCCGGCTGAGAAATGGCGTTCAGGATCTGATCCCGCCAGTTCTCCACAATTTCCTGTACTTCAGCAGGGCTAAGTTCCCCATCGTCGGCAGCTTCGCCCTGCGGCGTGATTTTCTGAAATGTATATCCGTTTTCCTCCGCCCACTGCTGGACAACGGTTTTCCAGTTGTGTGAGTAATACCGGGTCAGCGTCCCGGCATAGATGTCAAGTCCCATGACAATGCCTCCTTTTCTGTCAGGCTTACATCGGCAGGCAAGATGCACCATTCACCTGTCCCTTATTATACCCTTCCACCCCCAGCAGACAGTTTCACTATCTGCCTGTCCATATCGATATCTATTGTTTTTAATTATATCATAATTCATAAAATGTGGGAAACCCATGTCCTTCATTGTCAAGTCCAAAATATCAACAGTCAAAAAATCCCGCCTGATGATCTCACAGGCGGAATCCTCTATAAATCTACTCTCTCGAACCGTTTCACAGAAATCCGGTATGCCACTGAGAGCAGTATTATATAACATATGATCCCGATCAGCAGGATGGGCAGCTGCCTCAGCTGATCTTGCACAGCATAACTGTCCAGCCAGGCAAGCGCCGGAATATGAACTGCCCCTTCCACGATGACCATTAACAGCAGCATGGGTATCGCAGCAATCACAAACGCTTTACCGGCTTTATACCCGTTTTTATAATAGGCCGGAAAAAATACCAGATCGAAAACAGCGTAAATGATAAGCCCCAGCCCATACCAAGCCACTGTTGCGTCAATTCCGACCGGATTGCTCTCCACTTGGAGGATTCCCCGCAGAACAACACAAGGAATGGAGATCAGCAGCTGGAACAGCTGGATGGAAACGATCAGCTGACATTTTCCCTTCACGCTCTCCCGCTTGGTAACAGGAAGAATGGCGGTATACCAGGCGTCATTGGTTTCCCTGGCATAAAGGAAAGTAATATAGGGAGCTAAGCAGCCGAACATGAAGATCACAGTATAAGGATATGCCGGCACGACCACAAGACATCCCAAAAATGCAAAGACAATAGATGTTGGATGAGCGGCAAGCATCAGTTCTTTATAGAGCAGTTTCATCTAAGGTCCTCCCTTCTGTACGCAGCATGATCTCCTCCAAAGTAAGCGGGTTGGTATCTTCCACCGTTTTTAAGTGCTCAAATGAATGCAGAAATGTATCTTTGTCTGCACTCTGCAGGACCTTTCCGTTCTGGATATAGGTGATGTCATCAGCACATCGGTCCAGATCAGAAGTAATATGGGTGGAAAACAGGACGGATCGCTTTCCGTCTTTTACGATGCGGGTGAAGATATGAAGGATCTCATCCCTTGAGACCGGATCCAGCCCGGAAGTCGGTTCGTCCAAAAGATAAAGGGTGGCGTGATGTGATAATGCTAATGCCAGCAGATACTTTACCTTCATTCCGTTGGAAAGAGACCGGAACTGCTTGTTCTCATCCAGAGAAAACTGGCGGAGATAATCATTATACCGTTCCTGATCCCAGTCATTATAAAATCGCCGGGTAACAGCGGTAATGGAGGAGAGCTTTTTAAGCGGGTAAAAGTCAATCCCTCCAAACACAACGCCGATGTCCTGCTTACATTCCTTTTCATTCGCATAAAAATCCTTTCCAAGCATAGTGACTGTTCCGGATTCTGGCCGCACCATGTTCAGAATGGATTTGAGCGTTGTACTTTTGCCTGCTCCGTTTTTGCCGATCAGTCCCATAATGCGCCCAGGCTTTACTGAGAAAGTAATGTCTTGCAATGTAAAACCCGGATACTGCTTGCTCAGGTGCTCAACCTGCAAAAGCTCTGTCATAGATTTTCCTCCTTTTCATCGCTTAGCATATCCCGCAGAAAAGCGATATTGCGCAGGACGGTATCTCCGGGCACCAAAGCGATACCGGCGCTTTCCGGATTTTCGTCTCCCAGTACCACAAGAAGATCTCCCTGCTTGATATGGAAAAGGTCCCGTGCTTTTTTGGGAAGAACGATCTGACCTCGCTCTCCCACTTTGACCGTTCCGAAAAGATGCTTGCCTCGCGGCGGTATGGGCATATGCTCATTCTCTTGGTCGTAGTGGATAAGGGTATCCACCGAGACATCGTAAAGCTCTGCCAAAGCATCGCAGTTAAGGATATCGGGAACCGTTTCACCGGTATCACATAGTTAAAAATATTGGTGTCATTTAATCAATTTTGCCGATAAAGCGGTAGAAGATTTCTACCTCCTGTTCCCGGCTTCC
>ERZ826764.372-NODE-372-length-65245-cov-4.843212_pt1 | contig 65245 bp, 51 predicted proteins | sample MGYA00519870_ERZ826764 | MGnify/ENA primary metagenome ERZ826764 (study PRJEB31778, sample SAMEA3449239) | human gut metagenome | biome: human gut; feature: human-associated habitat; material: faeces | place: United Kingdom | collected 2010/2012 ... | reverse complement strand
CACCATAAGAATCCACCGATCACAACCAATGCTATTAGTTCCATTTTATTATTGTAATGTATTCTACTCTGATAATTAAGTATTTCATCATTCTTGCGCTTCAATGCCACATGCTTTTACTTCGTTATACCAAGCTCCTTTGTTTTCTTTAGCCTCAACTGAAAAAGATATTTCGACTTTATCTCCTATCTTTGGAGGATTATCAACAGGACCGTCCCAGCTGTAAAGGGAGAATTTCATTTTCGTCTGATATCTCTCATTGGTTTCCATAACGTATTCTCTTTTTTCCCAATCTTTTCCGTTTTTAGTTGTTCCACGTTTGATGGGCAATTCTATTAATATTCTGCCCGATGCTTTATTTGCCATATATCTAATTTTTAAGTTATAGTTAAACTGCCCTCTTATGTTTGTTACCAAACAGCCCTGCGGGCAGTATAGGACAAGTTGCCGTAAATTGTTAAAATTGAACTTTTTTTAAATGTAATCTATTGATTTTCAATTGATTATTTATGCACCATATGGAGCTTTCTTTATAACTAGCTAATTAGTTGATTATCAATAAATTATATTTTCTTGTAAATGGGCGTAAAAATCCCTATCTGATAATTAGCCAGGAGCTTGTCTTTAAATTCTTTCTCCATTTCGCTGATTTCTTCTACGTATTTACCGCATTCTTTCGACCAGCTGTTGGCGAAATTTCGAATTGTCTCCCATTGCTTTTTTGTCAGCTTCCCGTCTATATACATCTGCTTATAATGCTCCTTGTATCGTGTTACTCCGATCCGGTGAATCTCCCTGGCTTTGTCAAGCTGGGAGATTTTTATGCCTTTCAACGCAGATAATTCCCTTACAAAGCGTATCTCTGACCAATCTTTATAGAATATTCGACCTATTTTGGATAAGAAGTAGTAATCTATAAATTCAAGCATTGGTACGGATTGATGCCTGTACATCGTTTCAATACGTAAGATGTTGTCTCCGACTCTCCGGCCTTTCTCTCCGGCTTCGAATGTTTTATCGTAAACCTTCAGAACTTTGCGGACATACTTGCTTTTATTTGTCGTAGCCTGCCGATAGTCATCAAAATTGGCATCATTCCAAAGGGTCCGATCAAATATCTCTTCCATCTGTTTGATATAGCAGTCTGCCGAATGCATCATTTTCATTGTTGTTCCGATCTCATAGTAAGTCACTACTGCGTTTTCGATCTTTACGCATAGACGCAGGAGAAGTTCCTTTATGGTCCTTACAGACATCGCGAAGGTGATTGGACGGCTATTGTCAAGTTTACCGGTCTTTCCCTTGCTGTAGAGCTTGCATATTGAACACGAGCATTTTAAACGGTTTCCCCGAATTTCAATAAAACAACCATCAAAGTTGGCGTATGATGTCGATTTATAGTAAACTTCATCACCTTCCGTGCATTGTTCCAGATAATTCCGGAGAACAATCGTATCGATATCGGATATGTCGATGGTTGCTTTCATTGATATTTTATCGAACATCCTTTTTCAAAGTATGGGCACACCCTTATTCCTACAGATCGCTTGCAATTATGAATTGAACATGAAACCATGAAATTCACTACGGGACCGGCATGTTTACAGTACCAGCAATCGCATTTTATTTTCGAATCAGTCCTTTTTATCATTTCTCTTTTTTCTTAATATTGGTAACTTGTTAATGATGGCTCTCCGGGTGACTAACGGTAACTTACCTGACCGGTGAAGCAGGGTAGTCTTTTTGATACCTACATCATCTTCAGTCAGATAGTCGAATACAGCACTCAATGAACCGAATGCGTAACCTTTCTTTCGGAAGATTAAATACACATATATGACATTCATAATTTTAATAGTTCCATATGTTGTTTATTTGGAATCCTTTATATTGATCCATCCCTTCTCTAGTTTCAATCGTTTGACCTCTTGTCGATAATGGGAGATTTTTTCCCTATAGTCAGCTTCGGACATTTTGTTGATCTGATATTTAGCAGATTCCAGAGAGAGTACTGTTGACTCTCCATATTTTCTTATAAGTCCTCGTCTGTATCCTTCAATGTTTCCGCTATTGTGACGATTACAGGTAATACATTGAGCATTACAATTCTCTTCACTGAACCTGGTAGACATGTGTTCCCGGCTTATATAATGCCCACAATCGCTTACTTCGTAGGGGAATCCATTATTGCAGGAGATACATATAAATGTTCCGTCCTCTCTCACGTCTCTTAAGCGGATGTATTCACTAAAGACCTTATCCAGCGTGTCTTTGAGCTTTGACTTCGTAGATTTACAAGGCATTGCTTTCAAGGATTTTATCGTATTGCTCAGAGTTTCTGAAGCGGATAGCGTGGTCGTACCATAAGCCTGTATTAGCTTCAAATACACATCCATCTTCATCAAACTGAATATCTTTCAGTTTCCCTATGACAGCTATTCCAGAATCGCTGTTTCCCCAAAAGATTGATAGTTCATTCTTTGATGGAATATACTCCAGCTCCTCTGTTATCTCGCAAATAAAGGCTCCCGTGTCATCCGGCTCAAATATTGTTGTTATTCCTTCTTCGGTTGCCTCAACTGTTATGTACCGGCTATGATCCGGTATTTTGTAAGTCCTTTTTGTATTCATTTCTATCTTGTTATGAGGCTTTATCCTCAGTTAATACTTTAGGCTCCCACTCGACAGGGACCTTTGCCCAGGTTCTAAATGCTGTATCAAAACTCTGCAGGTCTTCAAACATGTCCATCTTGCATTGATCATTGACTACAAGGGTAGAGAACTCTTTGAAGTACCGGTCTGCGCATTTAAGGAAGTCATTATGTAATTTCTTCAGGTCTCCAAGTAACAAGCCTTTTGCTCTCATTACGTCGGCGGCCTCTTCTATTAAGCTGTTTGCTTCGCAGTTCAATAAATGAGCAGCAGATAACAGCATATTCAATCTGTCCATGCTACCATCTTTAACGGCAGCATCCACTAAACTTTTTTTTGGTTTCATGATTTTAGTTTCTCATTCTTTCCCGTAGTATCTTCTCTTGTTGCATTGTGCGCTTACTTGGCGGAATGCCTACGAGTAGTAGCTCTGTTTCAATTTTATTGTATCTCAGTAATTCGCTGTTGTATTCAGCGAGTAGCTGATCGTATTCTGATGCAGAGAGTTGTGGAGAGGTCAATCGATTTAATATAGCCTCAGCACGTTTCCCGCATTCTTCCAGTTCGGACTCCAGGGAGTTTCTTTTCATCATTTAGTATTGTCTTTAGACATCTCTTCGATTTCCCGTTCCAGTCTCTCTCTGTGTTTGCCTACATATATTGAGCAGAGAGAAAAGATAAACAGGGAGATCCAAAATAAGACTTCCATTTTCAGACAGGTGAATCCCATCGTTAAGAAGGATATACACCATATAAAGGTTAGGGGTAGAACTCTCATGGCTTTACCGTTATATGACTTTATTCCTAAGTACGAATCGATCAAGACTTGCAAGTTCATACCATATCATTCTTCCTTCTTGTGAGAAAGATACTTTAGCCTCATTCCTTAGCTTTAAAAGGTAGTCCTCTCCTACTCCTAGATATGCCATTGCTTCCTGCTTATTTAACCAGCGTTTTGGAGCTGGTTCTACTTTTGCTTGTAATTTAGTGCGTCCCATAGTTATTCTTCCTCTTCCTTTTTTATCCAATATTCGCAGTTGTCTCGTTGGTTAACAGAAAGTTCACCATCTCTCAGTTCAGTGATGATTTTTCCCGCTTTACATACCGGTCTATAGGCATATACATCTCCAACAAAGGGAACGAACAATTTCTCAACTTTGTAATGCTCTTGAAAGCGATTACCACATGTAGCGCATGCCTTTGTAATCGGATTATGGAAACATTTTGATTCATGCTTCTTCATCACTGATTTCGATTTACTATATTTCCTACAGTAAGCGCATTGATAAGCTTTTATTTCATGCATGGTTACTTCTCCTTTCTTTCTTTTTCTGATTCGAATACTTCATCCAATATTTCATCCGGATAAACTTTCACTGACCCCCAACGTGGATCGTTTACCTTTGAAGGCTCAATGCCACGTTTTTTACATAATCGGCTACATTTATTCCCGATGGCTCCAAAGCGTTTCACATCAAGACTGATATTATTCCGGTTAACGTATGCAACTACAGTGCTACGCTTCAAATCAACAGTGGTACGTTGTCTTAATTCAGACACTTCATTTTCCAACTGTTTCATTTTGTATTCCTGCTCTAATAAGAATTGTGCAGACTGTGCCAGAATCTCAAGTTGAGATAAAGGACGTTGCTTTTCGGTTTCAAGCTGTTCCCAGCGGATGACTAACTTTGCCCTAGCTTCATCGTTAAACTTCGTAGCGATGTATAGACATTCGATTTTAGAGAGTTCATACATAGGTCTTTTCTCGCCTTTTCTATCGGTGTATTCAACCAAGGAAAAATTTCCCCCGTTGACTTTTATCCATGCAGACTCCATTGCACGGATAGCCTTTAGTACATCGCTGTGTGGTTTCTCTGTGAGTTCGGCGATTTCAATTGAACTCATCGTTTCTTTGATAATTGATAAATCTTTCATATCCTTTTCTCCCTCCTAAAGAAAAAAAGCTCAACCTTTTCACAGACCAAAATGTAGGAGTTTGTCTATTACTAAGGTTGAGCCTTCTAAAATTTCTTGTTTTACTGCGGAAACTCCTACATGACCGCATTTTTCTGTCGTAAAACATTCATATATCATTGGATAATTGAAAAGGACTGTCTATCTTTGCAAACGACGAAATAAACAGAGATAGGATTAGGGACGCTTCTCTAACAGCCCTTTTTTGTATCCGTTTGTTTTATTATGAACTGAATTACGAATGCAAAGATTAGAGATTTTCTCATATATTCAAAATAAATATGAGAAAATCTCTAATCTTAAATAGTTAAATAAAGTTTCATTGTTGATTATGAGCACAGTAAAAGAAAGGCTTTTGAAATTTATCAAGGAAGCCAATATAACAACAGCTGAATTTGAAAGGCGAATCGGTGTTAGTAGTGGATATGTTAATAACATATCCAAGTCAATTCAACCAGATAAATTAGAGATTATCTCAGATAAATTTCCTCAATTGAATATAAACTGGTTGCTACTTAATAAAGGTGAAATGAAGAAAAGCTATATAACAATAAATCCAGAACATTGGAATTTGGATTTAGGTAGTTTTCCTGAATACCTTGAAGTCCCCGAACAAGCTAAGGAATTGGTTGAGAGGGTTATAAATGCTGGGCTTGAAGTGACTCCTAGATATTTGGATAATGAAAAACTAGCTAAATCGCTGAAGGTAAAATTGGAACCTATGTCTGGACAAGTAAAAAGGGAAAAAACTTATGACCTTGAAATGGGTTCTAATACTGTTATATCAGAACCTCCCGGGGAGTATAAATCTATAAAATCTCAATTTCGTCCTCGTGTCCCTCTCACTGCTGCTGCCGGTTCTTTATCCGGCGACTCTATCGGAGTAACTTTAGAGCAATGTGAACAGATGCCTCTTATTCATCAGATACCATCTTATGATTTCACTATGTTTATTAAAGGCGATAGCATGTCTCCTCGTTTCGAATCAGGAGATGAAATCGCCTGTCGGCATATTGACCAATCTCGCTTTATTCAATGGGGAAAAGTACATGTCTTGGACACAACGCAGGGATTTGTCATAAAGAGAGTATATGAAGACGGGAATAAGATTCGTTGCGTATCATATAATCCGGAATATGCAGATTTTTCTATTCCCAAAGAAGATATTCTCTCAATGAGTTTAGTCGTCGGAGTGGTTAGTATAATGGAAATGTAATTGTTTAACTTATAAAATACACACACATGAAACAACTATTATTTGTAGCATCATTTTTTTTAGGAGTTAGTATTCTATTTTCTTGCACAAACAATAAACAACTATCAGTAAAAGAGGTAGCTATCTCTTTGATTGAGAAAGACTATCCAGTAAATGGAAGACGAATAGAGTATAGCCAAGTAGACAGTGCTGATGCTGAACTGAAAGGTTACTATATCTATAGAATCTACATAGATGATAATGATTCAATTAAGTTGGAAAATTTTCATTTAAACTATAAAAAAACAAACGTAGATCAACCAGCTTCTTTTATAGTTGAGCCTTCTATGTATAAGTCACTTCTAATTTCAGATAATATATTTACAAATGATTTAAATTCAGATTTAGAAAGAATGGGTTTAGTGCATAAAAATAACATCACTATAGAAGTAGCAGATGAAATACGAAAAGCGGATAGTATTGCTGCAGTAGAAGCATTGGCGGCAGAAGCAGAAGCATTAATGAATGCATATAATTAATGTTATGCGTAATACTAGGATTGATCGTTTTTGTTAAACTTAAAATATAATATCATGGCAGAATCAACTTTCGCTACTTTCATCATCATAATAGGTATTGTGCAATTAATAATGATGATAGTTTTCTTTGTTATGGCTCATAATATTTCAGTAATAAAGAAACGAATCGCCCCATCAGGGGAAGAGTTCAAATCTAGATTTTACTCTTTTTTGTTATCTGGAAATAAAGAGAAAGCAAAAGAATTACTATTTGAAGTTATTTCAAAAAATGAATATTTCATAAGCTCCGCCTGTTATCATACGGAATATAACATATCTAAGGCCCAGAATGAAATAAACACCATTTATAAATGTGAGTTAGAAGCATTAGGGATAGATTCTGTTGATTTGTCAATGCTGAAAAAAAGTATCAAATGATATTCTCTGAGCATTAAATAGAACAAGTCATGGAAAACAATGGATTTATAACACTACTTTGGATATTATGGATAGTTGCTGTGGTAGTCCAATTAGTAGTAGCCGTTAAGTTCTTCGATATGGCCTCAGATATTAAAGCTATGAAGGAGATGATGCAGCAGTCTATGAGAATGAAGCAAGGAGACGATGCTACTCCAGTGGATGATCCTCGGATACCAAAGGTTGATCCCAGGAAGTTCAGATGGCAGATGTGGATGTATATCACCATTGCGGTGATTGGGTTGCTGCTGTTCTTTTTGAGTTAGAATGCCTCCGCTACTGTAGATCATCAGAGGAGCATACCGGAAGCGGAATAATACACGCTCCTATGGGAATATGGGGTTATAAAGTTGTGATACATTGTACTTAATATAAATCATGCGAAAACATAAATATCAAAGTATTATTCATATTCGTTTATTGTATGATAGCAATAAAAGAAAAAAAAGAAAAGCTAAGAAGAAAGCTAAGTGCTTAAGGGTTCGGAGAAATAGTAAAAAGAAACCAAAATATAAACGCGAAAGAGCCAATATAACTTATAATTCGCATCAGAACAGAACTTTATTTGCTCCTGCGCATTTTTCATTAATAAAGTCGCCTGAGGAGGTTATAGGATTTATTAATAAGATAGAACTATTATATTCTGAAGGAAAAAAAATAAGAAGTGTAAAATTTGAGTTAAGAGATATTATAGAAATAGATATAGGAGCTATATGTTTATTTCTTTCTAAATTGAACGAGTTATCAAGAAGGAGAATCAATAATTGGGGGACATTCCCTAAAGATAAAGATTGTAGAAAATTTATTGAGGAATCTGGCTTTTTAGATCGTATGAAAGATATGAATACTGATAAAAAGTATTCGCGCAGTAATAAAAATCTGATTTTGAATAGGGGATTTGATAAGACCGATAATGCCGCAACTGCTAGAGAAATTCGTAAGGCAGTCGAGCATTTGACAGGTAGTGCGCAGAATTACAAACCAATATATAGTATTGCACAAGAAATATGTGCGAATTCGGTTGAGCATGCTAATGAAGAAATGCATAAGAAGAATTGGCTATTTTCAACTAGTTATTTGCAAGATGAGGTTGTTTTTACTATGACGGATATAGGTGATGGCATACTTAAAACATTAAGACGAAAATTCATGAAGCAGCTGCAAGAAGGACTTTTTACTGGAGCTGTTGATATTCTGATTAATGCTTTTGAAAAACAGTATGAATCTAGAACTAGAGACCCAAATAGAAATAAAGGTCTCCCAAAGATTTATAAAACATCATCAGAAAGTTATATCAAAAATTTGATTGTAATAACAAATAATGTAATTTTGGACTTTGATAATCCGAAGAGATCAAAGATCTTAAAAAACACTTTTAAGGGTACATTTTACTATTGGATTTTAAACAAAGAATGTATTGAAAAATGGGAAAAGAGATTCGTAAAATAGCAGTCATTAACTATTCACTTGATCCAGGACCACGTTATGTGAGGCAAGGTGATGATTCTGGAGAAGATTATTATCACAAAGTGCTTAATAACGAGTTCTATGAAGCGTTGATAAATAATGAAATATTAGAAGTTTCATTAGATGGTACAAGTGGATATGCATCTTCTTTTTTAGATGAGGCATTCGGAAACCTTGTTTATGACTATACTTTAGAAAAGGTAAAATCGGCTATTTCTATTATTTCAGAAGAAGAGCCAGAATGGAAGGATATGATAGAAAATGAAAGTTTTAATGAATGGGAACAGCGTAGACAAAATCAAAGAGAACCAGAAAAAACAGAGTCTCATCCCGAATGGTATAGATATAATGGTATTGATTTTCAGAAAAAAGTATGGGTGCAGAAATCGAAGAAGTAGGAGGAACTTTTACAACATCTGATTGGATAGCTATCGCCAATTTGTTTGTGACTAGTTTAATTGGAATTTGGTTAGCGCTTATTGTACAGAAAAATTTCACAATAAACAGAGCTATTAAAGATTATTATATCCAAGAAATTAAAGATGTAAGAAAATTATATGTTGATTTTCTTAATAATGTTTATAAAGGAAATTGTTCTGCAAAAAGCATAAAAGAATGGCTTAAAATCATGTCTAATAGAATTGAGTGTATAGAACAGAGTGTGAATGCTTCCTTTTCTATAGAAGGTAATAGTATTAGTAAAACACATTCAGAAATACAGAATTTCATAACTGGTACTGATGACTTTAACAATGGTTATCGTGCGACTAAGCTCGTTTTTAGGGAGACTACTAAAAACGAAATTTTAGTATACCATACAAAACTCTTGAAATGTTTTACAGAAGTTGTAGTAGAAATTAATCGAGCTAAAAAACACGGATTTATATGGAGAATCAGACAAATATTTAACTGATAAATAATTTAGCCACTGGATACTATAGCTTATATTCCCACGCTGTTCAAATAATCAATAACCTTCCGGTTGGCCTCATCAATCTTCTTCCTGTCAAAGTTAATATAGATTGATGTTACTTCTGATCCTATTTCATGCCCTAATGCAGCAGAAATTGTTTCTTTGGGTATATCTAGTTCGGCAGCGATGGTGGCCCATGTATGGCGGGCCCAATAACTTGATATTTCTGGGAATATCGGCTCCCGGTTTTTCTTCCCACCTAAACCAGTACGGACAACTGGGCCTATCTGCTTAAGTCCAATTCCCATACGATGAAGGAAGTCTTTGTAATTTCCATACTCATCCAGAATATTGATCAGCCAGTCTTTACCTCTGTATTTTTCAATGATCTTCATAGCCTCCGGTTCTACTTTTATTGAATATAGCTTGGATGTTTTGGCTCTATGATACTCTATCCTCCCATTAATTATTTGCTTTAAATTAAATAGGTCAACTGCATTAATACCAATTAGATACAGCATTAACATAAATATGTCTCGGTATCGTTCCTGATATTCTTCGCACTTATAGTCACGCAGCAGTGCCACCTGCTCCGCTGTTAATGATCGTTTAGCAGTCTCCTCCTTCTTTATTTTGAATTTACGGAACGGATAGAGCGTTGTTATCTCTTCGTCAATGGCATAGTTAAAAACTGCTCGTATATTACGTAAATGTAAGGCATAGGCATTAACTTTCATGCCGGAGTCTTTCATGTGTTTTTCAAAACGCCTCATCCAATCGATATCCATTGTATCAAATGTACAAGTTCTATCGAATTCAATGATTTTATTGAGGGTGCTTGTATATACTGTCTTCGTTCCCGGTTTATCTTTCAGGTTTATAAAATCAGTCATGTAGTCCGTGAAGAATTTAGTTTTTTCTTGTACGTATCCTGGCAGATATTTTTCAAGAATAGCCTTAAGAGATTTGTCGGATGTTTCTTTTGACTTTCCATCCATTTCAAGACGAAAGATAGCATTCTCCATATCGTTTAGCATTTTGCGCAATGCTGCATTCTTTGTTTTATAATTAGCTTCTTTATTGGTGAATTCAGTCCCATTCCATTTTTCTTGTGTAGCAGAATAGCCTGTAGAGAGAAAGAAGGTTCCTTTGTTATGGACGTTTAGTTTTAGCGGAAATAGACCGTCCTTCTTTTCTCTACGTGTGTCTAAATAAAATTTAATTGTTGCCATATGATTGCTTGTGTTTTTTGATGAGGCAAATTAAATTGATTGCAAAAGCCTATAGAAATTTGCAATTAATTTGCAATGCAAATATAGTAAATAACCTCAAAAATGCCTCTAAAACGGGATTTTAATTTATGAAAGGGCATGAAAAAAGCACTTACTTTTATTGTAAGTGCTTGATTTTCAGTGGAGCGGTAAGCGAGACTCGAACTCGTGACCCTTAGCTTGGGAAGCTAATGCTCTACCAACTGAGCTACTACCGCAACTTGTATCTTTCATAAAAGCCTTATGAAATGTTGATGCAAAGGTAAACATAATTTTTATATCTCAAATAAATTTCTTCAAATTTTAGCAGAGGAAAATCTATAATATAATTTCTATTCCAGATGAAAAAAAGAATCGGATATGAAAAATCGTATATTCGATTGCTGTACAATTTAAAATATACAGATAGAAATAAAATGATTCGATAAAATCCTCTGGATTTCTAATCAGATATTTTCAAAACTTAATATTATTGGATTTAATTCTTATCAATATGCGTGATTTTATCTGCCTATACTAACAATAAGTTAATAGAATGGCTACTAACTGATTCAATCTGAAAGATTAAAATGATTGAGATATTAGTCGTATCCAAAACAAATGACCTGTTTTACTTGTGTTTTATTCGTTCCTTTTAAAGGAGCAGAACGTTCCTCACCGACCAACGTCCCGTTGGTTTAAAACCAAGTAATCGTTCCTTTAAAAAGGAAATAGCTCAAATAACGTTCTTTTTCTGTATAATCTGATAATATATATGCAAAAATATATTGAAATTCTGTATATTATTATGCGTATTTATGCATAATTTCTGCTGTTTGATGAAATACGTATGGGGCTATTCTTTGTGTAATCTTAAATATAGAACATTTTTTTAAGATTCTTTCTCTGTTTGCCAAAGTGAACAAACCCGTCCTCTCATCTGTTAGAAAGTCTCAATTTTAGATTTAACCTAACCAGCATGAAAAAAAATAAGATACTTTTTGTACTATGGGCTTTGTGTTTTTTCGTCATTCAGACAAATGCACAGACACCGCTAAGTTTCGAAGAATCGTTGCACCTGCTTAATCAGGGAAATCAGAGCTTGAAGATAGCTGATAAGGGGATAGAGATTGCCAAGGCAGAACGTGATAAGCTCAATGCTTTTTGGTATCCTACCTTGCAGTCTACAGGTGCATTTGTGCATATGTCCGAGAAGATAGAAGTGAAGCAGCCATTGTCTCAGTTTACTGATCCGGCAAAAGACTTTGTACATTCAATTATTCCGGATGACCAGATAATCTCAGCTGTTCTGGATAAAATAGGAGCCAATACTCTTGTCTTTCCACTAACTCCGAGAAACTTGACGACTGTTGATCTGTCGGCAGAATGGGTGCTCTTTTCCGGAGGAAAAAGATTTCGTGCAACAAATATTGGTCGGACAATGGTGGATCTGGCGCGAGAGAATCGTGCACAGACTGCTGCAAGCCAGCAAAACCTGTTGGCAGAAAGTTATTATGGTCTGCGGTTGGCACAACAGGTCATAGCGGTACGTGAAGAAACATATAAAGGTCTGCAGAAGCATTATGAAAATGCTTTGAAACTGGAAGCTGCCGGAATGATAGACAAAGCAGGACGACTGTTTGCACAAGTGAATATGGATGAAGCAAAACGGGCATTGGAAGCTGCACGAAAGGAAGAAACTGTGGTGCAGAGTGCCTTGAAAGTTTTGTTGAATAAAAAAGATACGGATGAGAATATCGTTCCTACTTCTCCCCTTTTCATGAATGATTCGTTACCACCCAAAATGCTTTTTGATATGTCGGTCAACAGCGGAAACTATATGCTTAATCAACTGCAGCTGCAAGAACATATCGCTAAACAGGAAGTACGGATTGCCCAAAGCGGATACTTGCCGAATATAGCCCTTTTTGGAAAACAGACCCTCTATTCGCATGGCATTCAAAGCAATTTACTGCCGCGTACCATGGTGGGAATTGGCTTTACATGGAATCTCTTTGACGGATTGGATCGGGAAAAGAAGATCCGGCAATCAAAACTAACCCAGCAAACGCTGGCTTTAGGGAAAATGAAAGCACGCGATGATCTTGCTGTCGGAGTGGATAAACTCTATACACAATTGGAGAAAGCTCAGGATAACGTAAAAGCACTGAATGCGACCATCGAACTAAGTGAAGAACTGGTACGTATCCGAAAGAAATCCTTTACTGAAGGGATGGCAACTTCTACCGAAGTGATTGATGCTGAAACCATGCTTGCCAACGTAAAAGTGGCTCGTCTGGCAGCATATTATGAATATGATGTGGCATTGATGAATCTTCTTTCACTCTGCGGCACACCGGAACAATTTGTAAACTATCAACCTAAACCGTAACAAACAATGAAACCAACTAGTAGAACCCTTTCATGGGCATTCGTCATTATTATGCTGGCAGTCGGTATTTTTACTGCTCTGGGAATAATCTTGATGCACAAACAACCGCTCGTCCTGCAAGGGCAGGCAGAAGCGACAGAAATCCGTATTAGCGGGAAACTTCCTGGACGTATCGATACCTTTTTGGTTCAGGAAGGTGACTGGGTACGCCAAGGAGATACTCTCGTTGTAATCAACAGCCCCGAAATACATGCCAAGTATCAGCAGGTGAATGCATTGGAGCAAGTAGCCGTACAGCAGAATAAGAAAATAGATGCCGGTACCCGTCGACAGATTGTTGCTACCGCGTTGCAACTATGGAACAAAACAAAAAGTGATCTTACACTGGCTAAAACAACTTATAACCGTATTCTTACCTTATATAAAGACAGTGTTGTCACTTCTCAGCGGAAAGATGAAGTGGAAGCTATGTATAAAGCTGCTGTTGCAGCCGAACGGGCAGCCTATGAACAATATCAGATGGCGGTAGACGGTGCACAGAAAGAAGATAAAGAATCTGCCGCCAGTATGGTGAATGCTGCCAGAAGTACGGTGGAAGAAGTTTCGGCACTATTGGTCGACGCCCGGCTGACAGCACCTGAAAACGGTCAGATAGCTACCATCTTTCCTAAACGTGGGGAATTGGTTGCGCCGGGAACTCCTATTATGAACCTGGTTGTCATGGACGATATTCATGTAGTACTCAATGTACGTGAGGATTTGATGCCACAATTTAAGATGGAGGGCACCTTTGTTGCGGATGTGCCTGCTATTAATAAAAAAGGTATTGAGTTTAAAATCTATTATATCAGTCCGTTAGGAAGTTTTGCTACTTGGAAATCAACGAAGCAGACCGGAAGTTATGACTTACGAACCTTCGAGATTCATGCCCGTCCCACTCAGAAAGTTGATGACCTGCGCCCCGGTATGTCCGTATTACTGACATTAAATGAATGATAGAATGAGTTCATCACAAACATATTCTCCTTTTCGTTCCGTGCTGCTCAGGGAGTGGCGACGGATGACTTCACGACGCCTTTATTTTGGTGTGTGTATCATCCTGCCGCTATTTACCCTTTTCTTCATGGCAACTATCTTCGGCAACGGGCAGATGGAAAACATTCCCATCGGTATTGTCGATCAGGACAATACTGCCTCTTCACGAGCAATCGCCCGAAATATATCTGCTGTGCCAACATTTAAAGTGACAAGGCATTTTGTGAATGAGGAAGCTGCCCGAAAGGCCGTACAGAAGAAGGAAATTTATGGCTATCTCTCCATTCCTCCAAAATTTGAGCAAGATGCTATTTCGGGAAAGAATGCGACTCTCTCCTATTATTATCATTATGCGTTGCTTTCGGTAGGCGGCGAATTGATGGCTGCTTTCGAAACGTCGCTGGCTCCTGTGTCGCTCTCTCCCATTGTGATGCAAGCTGTCGCTCTCGGAGTGGAACAAGACAAGATCACTACATTCCTGTTGCCCGTACAAGCCAGCAATCACCCTATATACAATCCAAGTCTGGATTATTCGGTTTATCTGAGCCAACCGTTTTTCTTCGTCTTGTTTCAGGTATTGATTTTACTCATTACTGTATATGCAGTCGGAATTGAGATTAAATTTCGCACTGCCGATGAATGGCTGTTTGTTGCCAAAGGAAATATGGTAACGGCTGTTTTGGGAAAACTACTCCCCTACACTATTATCTTTATTCTGATAGGATGGCTGGCAAATTATGTGATGTTTGGCATTCTGCATATTCCTTTTCAAGGAAGCTGGTTATTGATGAATATGCTGACAGCGCTTTTTGTCGTGGCAACGCAGGCCTTGGGATTATTCCTGTTTTCGCTATTTCCGGCTATCTCTCTCATCATAAGTATTGTTTCCATGGTCGGCTCTTTGGGAGCTACTTTATCCGGTGTCACTTTTCCGGTGACCAATATGTATCCTTTGGTACGAGATGCCTCCTATCTTTTTCCTGTCCGGCATTTTACAGAAATGATGCAAAATATGCTCTACGGAGGGAGTGGTTTTATCTACCTTTGGCCATCGGTTGTGATACTATGTATCTTTCCGTTGCTGGCTTTTGTGTTGCTTCCTCATCTGAAACGTGCCATAGAAAGTCATAAATATGAAAAAATTAAATAAGTTACAACAGTTATCGTTCATCATCCGACGTGAATATTGGGCTATCAGTACCAGCTATGCTGTATTACTGGTACTGATGGGTGGAATCTTCGTGTACGGATTACTCTATAATTATATGTATGCCCCCAATATTGTAACGGATGTTCCGGTTGCCGTAGTCGATAACTCACATAGCGAGTTGAGCCGTAATTTCATCCGCTGGCTGGATGCTACGCCTCAAGCGGAAATTTATGATCAGGCTATGGATTATCACGAAGCTAAGGAATGGATGAAAGCTGGAAAAGTACAAGGTATTTTATATCTCCCTCATGATTTTGAGGAACGGGTATTTCGTGGAGATGAAGCTGTGTTTTCTCTGTATGCCACTACCGATGCTTTTCTCTATTTTGAAGCCTTACAAGGAGCTTCTTCACGTGTGATGCTGGCTATCAATGACAAATATCGTCCGGACGGAGCAGTCTTTCTGCCTCCTCAGGGATTATTGGCGGTAGCTATGGCAAAGCCTGTAAATGTAGCGGGAACTGCACTCTATAACTATACGGAAGGATATGGGTCTTATCTGATTCCGGCCGTTATGGTCATTATTATTTTTCAGACATTACTGATGGTCATAGGTATGCTGACCGGAGAAGAACATATGACAAAAGGTATCCTTGCCTATACTCCTTTCGGAAAAAGCTGGGCAGTCGCTATACGTATTGTAGCAGGGAAAACGTTTGTCTACTGTAGTTTGTATGCTGTTTTTTCATTCTTTCTATTAGGGTTGCTTCCTCATTTCTTTAGTATTCCCAATATTGGAAACGGATTGTATATTGTATTGATGATGATCCCCTACTTGCTGGCGACTTCTTTTCTGGGGCTGGCAGCCTCCCGATATTTCACTGATTCGGAAGCACCATTGCTTATGATTGCATTTTTCTCGGTAGGACTGATTTTTCTTTCCGGTGTTTCCTATCCGATGGAGCTAATGCCTTGGTATTGGAAAGCTGCTCATTATATTTTTCCGGCAGCACCTGCTACACTTGCCTTTGTGAAGTTGAACTCAATGGGGGCAAGTATGGCTGATATCCAACTTGAATACATTACTTTATGGATTCAGGTGATTGTTTATTTTGCATTAAGTATATGGGTTTATAAACGAAAACTCAGTTGACAGATATACTTTTAGTTGCATATTTTAAACAATAATTACTCAAAACTATAATATTTCAGCCAACGAATAATTAACTATGGAAATAAAATGTTTTTTGTTGAACATTTTACTTGATTATCTCGTCCTTTTTTATTTATTTTGTTAACTATTATTTGGAGATAGGCTATAGTACTACTTTAAATGTAAACATCTATATGAGGAATATTATACTATTTTTATTTTTGTTGCCGTTGATGGCATATGGACAAACATACAAATATATTGGAGTAGAGGATGGTTTAAGTAACCGGAGAATATACAATATTCAGAAAGATCGTCAGGGATATATGTGGTTTCTCACCAACGAAGGTATGGACCGATACAACGGTCAGGATATAAAACACTATAAATTAATTGAAGCAAACAGGGAGCTAAATTCGGACATAGATCTCGGATGGCTGTATGCAGATAAAAAAGGGGGAATATGGGTGATTGGAAGAAAAGGACGTATCTTTCAGTATGAAGAGAAATATGACCGTTTTAAGATGATTTACAAATTGCCGGAAGCCACTGATGTTATCAGCTACGGTTATTTGGATCGTAACAGTAATATTTGGTTGTGCAGCAATGATTCTATCTTGTTGTATAATACGGAAACAGCACAGACTTTACAGTTTCCTAATGTATTGGATGAGAATATCACAGTAGTAGAGCAGGCAGATGATACCCATTTCTTTGTGGCAACAGAAATGGGGGTCCGGTATACTCAGTTAAATAAAGGAGCTTTGCATATTATTCCTTTTGAAACGCTTGATAATGTCTATACGCAAATAAACGGGCTTTATTATCACCGACAACTCCAAAGGCTCTTTATTGGTACTTTCAGTGATGGTACTTTTGCTTATGATATGTCAACTCAACAAATTATCAAGCCAGATACTGCTTTGGGTGATGTAAGTATCACTCATATCAGACCGCTGAATGAAAAGGAACTTTTAGTTGCCACAGAGGGAATGGGAGTACACAAAATAGATGTAAATACCTGTAAAACTTCTCCATACATTGTAGCAAACTATGAAAGTTATAATGAAATGAATGGAAATAACATTACGGATATTTATATTGATAAAGAAAAACGAATCTGGCTTGCCAATTATCCGGCAGGGATTACGGTAGTCGATCCCCGTTATAAGAATTATCATTGGATAAAACATTCTATCGGTAATAAACAGTCTATTGTCAATGATCAGGTTCATGCGGTCATTGAAGATAGTGAAGGTGACTTATGGTTTGGAACAAGCAATGGGATCAGTTTCCATGATTCCAAAACAGGTCAATGGCATTCTTTCTTAAGTTCTTTTGATAAGCAACTGAAAGACAAAAATCATATTTTCATCACTTTGTGTGAAGTTTCGCCGGGCATTATCTGGGCAGGAGGATATACGTCGGGCATTTATAAGATTAATAAGAAGACATTGGCTGTAGAGTATTTCTCGCCTTTCCTGCTTAGTTCTGTCAACATACGACCAGATAAATATATACGGGATATGATTAAAGATTCAAAAGGGTATATATGGTCGGGAGGATATTACAATCTAAAGTGTATTGATCCGAGAAAGAATACTGTCCGTCTGTATCCTGGAGTAAATACTGTTACAGCTATTGAGGAAAAGGATATCAATTCTATGTGGGTGGGAACTGCCACAGGACTATTTCTGCTTGATCGAAACTCTGGTGAGTATCAGTATATTTTAATGCCTGTGGAGTCGACTTACATCAATACGCTTTATCAGGCAAATGATGGATCACTGTACATCGGTACAAATGGTTCGGGAGTACTTATATATAATCCTAAAAATAGGAGTTTCGAACACTATTATGCCGATAATTCGGCACTTGTTTCCAATAATATCTATACTATTCTTCCGGAAATGGATGGACAGATAATGATGAGTACGGAAAGCGGAATCACCAGCTTTTCTACGGAGAAAAGATCATTCCACAACTGGAGTCGAGAGCAAGGAATGATGTCGGCCTGTTTCAACGCTACTTCCGGCGTTTTACGCAAAAATAAAAGTTTTGTTTTCGGAAGCGTTGATGGTGCTGTTGAATTTCCCGCAGGCATCAAGTTACCGGATTATGAATACTCAAAAATGATATTCAGCGATTTTCATATTTCTTATCAGCCTATTTATCCGGGGGATAAGGACTCTCCTCTGGAGAAAGATATTGATAAAACAGATGTATTGAAGCTGAAATACGGTCAGAATACCTTTTCATTCCGGGTTTCTTCTATCAATTATGATTTTCCTTCCCATTCTGTATATTATTGGAGACTGGAAGGTTCTTCATATAATGAATGGGTGCAATTGAACAGTAATAGTCTGATTCGTTTCACCAATTTAAGCCCTGGCAACTATAAACTTTATGTGCGTGCTATATCCAAAGAAGAGCCTAGTATTGTTTTCGAAGAACGGCAGGTCGAAATAATAATAGCGCAGCCTGTATGGTTTAGCGGATGGGCTATATTCATTTATATACTTGTGATTGCGTTTCTATTCGGTATTGCTTTCCGGATTATGATTCTGAAAAAGCAGAAAAAGATATCAGATGAAAAGACACATTTCTTTATAAACACTGCTCATGATATCCGTACTCCTCTTACTTTGATAAAGGCTCCTTTAGAAGAATTTGTTGAAGAGGAAACATTGACAGAGATCGGTTCGCAGCGTATAAACACGGCATTGAGAAATGTAAATGCCCTTTTACGGCTGAGTACTAACTTAATTAATTTCGAGCGGGCTGATGTTTATTCTTCTGAATTGCATATTTCCGAATATGAACTGAATACGTATATGAATGAAATCTATAATAGTTTTTGTTCGTATGCTAACATCAAGCATATTGACTTTACATACAAAAGTGACTTTAATTATCTGAATGTATGGTTCGATAAAGATAAGATGGATTCTATCTTAAAGAATCTGGTATCCAACGCGTTGAAATATACACCTGAAAATGGAATGGTCAGCATATTTGTTTCTGAGACTAAAGAATCCTGGAGGCTGGAAGTCAAAGATACGGGAATAGGCATTCCGGCAAACGAACAGAACAAATTACTTAAGATGCACTTTCGGGGTACGAATGCTATTAACGCAAAGATAACTGGTAGTGGAATCGGACTAAAACTAGTTGGAAAATTAGTGAGTCTTCATAGTGGTAAGATAAATATAGAGAGCATTGAACAACAAGGTACCACTATCACTATTGTTTTCCCGAAGGGTAATAAGCATTTCCGTCATTCGAATCTGATAGATCCGGAGAAACCCGGCAGACAGGAAGTAGTATTGGATGCTCCAATTATATCCGAAGCGGCTGTAAAGACAAACGATGAGAATCTGCAACGTATTCTTATTGTTGAGGATAATGATGAACTACGCGCTTATCTGGTCAATTCATTATCACCAATGTATAATGTGCAGGCTTGCGGTAATGGTAAGGAAGCATTGATCATTGCAAAAGAATTTTGGCCAGAGCTTATTCTTTCCGACATTATGATGCCGGAAATGCGGGGTGATGAACTGTGTATTGCCATTAAAAATGATATAGAAACATCTCATATTCCGGTATTGTTACTCACTGCTTTAGGAGAAGAGCAGAATATATTGGATGGGCTTCATATTGGCGCTGATGAATATATTGTAAAACCATTCAGCGTAAGAATTCTGAAAGCAAGTGTTGCTAATTTATTGGCAAACCGTGCACTGTTGCGTAGCAGATATGCCAATCTGGAAATAGAAGATACCAAAGTCATGACACCATTGGCGAATGGAATGAATAGCCTTGATTGGAAATTTATATCGGATGTGAAGAAGAGTATTGAGGATAATATTGATAATGCCGCTTTTTCCGTTGAAGTGCTCAATGATTTGCATGGTATGAGTCGCACCAGCTTTTATTGTAAACTGAAAGCACTGACAGATCTCTCTCCCCAAGAGCTTATAAAATCAGTCCGTTTGAAACGTGCTGTACAGTTGCTAAAAGAAGGCAAGCATAATATTACTGAAGTTTCAGAACTATGTGGATTTTCAGAGTCCAAATATTTCCGACAAGTATTCAAGAAAGAATATAAAATGAGTCCAAGCCAGTATGCTAAGGAATATGGTACTTCTTCCGCTATTATTGAAGATGATACCTCTCAGGACGATTCGGATAAATAAAATAAGTATAGATAAGAGGTAGCTTTTCCCTTGTAGAAGAAGCTACCTCTTATCTATTCAATAAATAGGAATATTATTTGCATATCAAGTATTTAATAAACAAATAACCTCCTAATACTTGCAGGCACATTCCGGGAATACCGATGCGGAAATCCTGAACAGTTTTGTAGAAATTTCCTATATACATCCACTCTCCCAATGTGCCGATGATCTGATAAAACAAGACTACTCCTGCTAATACAGGGATAGAAATGCGTCCGAAGCGTTGCGCAGCCCATCCGGCGGCGATTGCTAATAATACGGATTTCAATAGAATGGCAGGCAATACTGCGGGCACTGGCATACCAAAGAGCAAAGAATTTATGACTGGAGACAAGATAGCAGTTAGCAAACCGACCTTCCAGCCATATTTGTAAGCACCGATCAGAGTGAAGAAATAAATAGGCAGCCAGGTTAATCCACCTAGTGGAATGAGATGAAAGAGTCTGGGAAAAAGGATATTGCCAACGATGAATAACGAGGTTGCTAAATAGGTCTTCACATTACTGTAATTCAGTGAATAGAGTTTTACTGTTGTTTCCATATCTTTATTCTTTTAGAAATTCAAATTAATACCACCCATAAATGTTGCCTTGGGCATGGGATACCCTGTATTTATTTCGTAACGTTGTGCCAACAGGTTTTCACCTTTCACAAAGATGTTGGCAAAATTACAAATACGATAACTTCCTCGCAGATTCCATAAAACAAAACTATCCTGTTGCTCGGTGCCTTTATTATTAACGATTACAGAAGTGTAAAGTCCTTTAATATATTGCATTCCTGTCGATACAGTCCAGCGACCTGCGGTATAGTCTGCTCCGACATACAATTTGTGTTCAGGAGCGGCGAGAACCGGGTTTTCCATGTGCAACCAACTATAGTTGGCATTCACATTCCAATGAGAATTAAACCGATAACCGATATTCGCTTCAATTCCCCAGTTTTCTATTTCTCCGGAATTGACGTTCAGCGGAGGTATCAAGCCATTGCTCATAATAATATTGTCACCGTTAATATAATACAGGTTCAGTCCGTAATATAAGGCTCCTTCCAATAATCGTTGAGAATAGGAAAGTTCATAACTGACCAGTTTCTCCGGGTTCAGTTCCGGATTGGCAGGAGCAAACATATACATCTCCCGAATGGTAGGGTTGCGATATCCTTTGCTCATCATCGCTTTGAGTTCTGCGCTTTTGGGAAGATGAAAAGCCAGTCCTCCCTGTGGAATCCATTCAGTACCTACATGAGAGTGATGATCTACACGAACACCCGCATCCAATGACAACCAGCTATTTATATCTTGGCGGAAATCGACATATCCTGCAAATTCATCCATTTGCTTGTCTACTCCCAGTTTCCGCTCTCCGGTAGCCAAGACTTTGTTCCATGATTTGCCTCCGAAGTGCTGATAGTCAAATCCTATCGTCAAATGATTGCCTGTGAAGAACGTAGCGCTCTGATACCAGGAAATGCCGAACATCTTGTCTTTAGAATTAAAGTGTGATGTTTGCGGCTGTTCTCCTGTTTTATATCCGTCATTGATTTTATGCCGTCCCCAATTATAGAAAAAGCTCAAAGCTCCTGATGTCTTCTCATAATGGTTTTCCAAGGCAAGCGAGGTCATACCACGTGTAATACGCGAATCATTGTCGATAAGTGGAACTTGTATCGTTCCCGGATTGGAAGCATTGAAATGGGTTACATTTACATCTCCCCAGAATTTCCAGGAAGAGCTGAAATCATATCCTAATTTTGCGTATCCTCCATATTGTTCAAACTCCATATCGGGGCGGTGTCCGTCCGTACGATTGTAAGAACCGGTAACGATACTGCTGAAACGTCCTTTCTTTACACGGTTGGAAAATTCCGTCTGCAAAGTGTTGTATGAGCCATACCCTACCTGCATATTCGTTCTTACTCCCTCATCTTGCTGTTTGCGGGTGACTATATTGATTACTCCGCCCATTGCATTCGAGCCATAGAGTACAGAGGCAGGGCCGCGCAAGACTTCCACTTTCTCTGTCAACATAGACTGATATGCATCCGCAATCGGATGTCCCATCAATCCCATATATTGCGGATGTCCATCGATCAAAACCAATAAACCTGCTGTCGGGCTGCCTCCGATACCACGCAGACTCATGCCACCTGCCGCACCTGTGGATACACCATATCCCATGATACCACGGCTGGTAGTAAAGAATCCGGGAACCTGTTCCGTCAATAGCGGCAAAAGTGAAGGTTCATATCTTTTCTCTATTTGTTGCCTTCCTACTACTGAAATAGTCATGGGAAGGTGACGAATATCCGTCTCGTTCCGTGTTCCGGTAACTACGACTTCGTCAATAGTATAGTTTCTTTTGACTTGTGTGCTGTCTTTTCCGGGTTGTGCCATTCCTGAAATGGAAAGCAGGCTGCCGAACAAAAACAAACAAACTGTATTTGTTTTCATATTCTGTTTCGCGCTTTTATTTCTCCTGCAACTTTTTACCACTTCTTATTTTTTCGAGGAAATCACGAATCAGCGGCAATATGGCTTCTGCTGATTCTTCTTCGCTACACATCGTTTCTACCGGACACCAGCCTGTGTGATCACGATTCCATATAAAAGGTACTTCTTGTACGAAATGGACTTTTATATCCGAGCTTCGTAATAAATCCAACGCTTTCGAACTGATGATGTCTGTATGAAGTTCCCGGATACCTCCCAAAATCATGAGGGCGGCAGCCCCCTTCCCTACTACTTTGTCGGCTATCGAAGCTCCTTTCAGAAAATCCGGTTCCTGTGTCAGCAAATCATATAAATCTGCTACGCCACGTTGGGTAAAGGTACGTATGTTGTCTCCATTGGCAATCACACAGGAATATCCTCCCGAGTGTAATAAGTTGATTAATTCTTCCATTATAAGGTCCCTTGTTTCAGTTGTTCTACAAATTGGTCTATCCGGTGCAGTTCTTTGGGTATATCTATGTTTTGAGGACAGTGAGGTACGCATTGATTACATCCGATGCAATGACTAGCCTGACGGAGTTTAGGTACACTGCGGTCATATCCTACAAGAAATGCCCGGCGGGCTTTGACATAATTCTCATCCTGTCCGTTTTTAGGAACATTGCCTTCATTGACACAACGGTTATAATGTAATAAGACAGCCGGAATATCCAGACCATACGGACATGGCATACAATATTTGCAGTCATTGCAAGGGATGGTAGGATACTTCAGCATTAACTGTGCCGTGTCTTCCAGAAAATCCATCTCTTCGTCAGTCAGCGGTTCCAATGGAGAATAAGTACGCAGGTTATCCTGCAAATGTTCCATATATGTCATACCGCTTAATACAGTCAATATATCGGGGAACGTTCCGGCAAAGCGGAAAGCCCATGAAGCTACGCTACTTTCCGGACGGCGTTGTTTGAGGCGTGCCACCAGATTGTCATTCAGTTTAGACAAGCGACCTCCCAAAAGCGGTTCCATGATAATGGATGGAATCCCCCTTTTATGTAGCTCACCATACAGATATTCGGCATCGGTATTCCGGGCATTTGTCTCTTTCGCATGCTTCCAGTCCACATAGTTAAGCTGTATTTGTACGAAATCCCACTTTATCTCATCGTGTCGGGAAAGCAGATAATCATATACTTCGATGTCGCCATGATAGGAGAATCCGAGATTGCGGATGCGACCTGCTTCACGTTCTTTTATCAAAAAGTCAAGCATTCCATTATCCAGATATCGTCCTTTAAGGGCGTCCATTCCACCCATACCGATGCCATGAAGCAGCATATAATCGATATAGTCCACCTGAAGGTCTGCAAAAGATTTATGATACATTTTGAGGGAAGCTTCGCGTGACCATGTATCCGGAGAGAAGTTGGATAGTTTGGTAGCAATGAAGTATTTATCACGTGGATAACGGCTTAGCGCAATTCCTGTGGATTTCTCAGAAAAACCTTGTACGTAGGCCGGAGATGTATCGAAATAGTTTACTCCATGAGCGATGGCGTAATCGATTAATCCGTTCACTGCATCCTGATCGATCACTTCACCCTTACCGTCGGGAGCCGGTTTGAGAGGCCAGCGCATACAGCCGTATCCTAAAAGCGACACGCGGTCGCCTGTTGTTGGAGACGTGCGGTAAGTCATTTTGTCGGTAGGAATTTCCCCTTCTGCCGATGCACTGCTTGATGAAGAAGTGCCTTTTGACGAGCATCCGTATAGTATCGCTGTCGATGTAGCCGCACTGATACCTACGATTTTGATAAAATCTCTTCTGTTTATGTCTTTCTTATTTTTTTCTTTCATAATCTTGTTCTGATTTAAATCATACAATTCTGTGCATCTGATGTCCGGTCACGTAAATGGCACTGAAAGGACGGGATGGACAAAGATTCTCGCAAGCACCGCAACCAATACACCGTTCGACATTGATTGCCGGAATCTTCGGTGAGTCCGCTATTTCGGGATCGGAAGCTACCATCTGAATAGCGGCTGCCGGACAATGGCGGGCACAGTTGCCGCATTCCATTCCATCAGTCAGCGGTACGCAGTTCTCCTTGATCCATACAGCATGCCCGATTTGGATAGCGGATTTCTCTGCCAGGCTGGTCAGATGAATGGCATCTGTAGGGCATACTTTCGCACATTTGGCACACTCCGGACGGCAATAACCACGCTCGTAGGACATTTCCGGCTGCATGAGAGTTGCCAGATTACCGGATGGACGTAATACCTGAGTAGGACAAACAGAGACACATAGCTGACAGGCAGTACAATGTTGGGCAAAGTTGCGTGCATTTAATGATCCGGGAGGATAAATCGGATTCTCCCGGTTGGGAATCTTCTTGTCTTCAATGGCTGCCAATCCTCCGTCTACCTTTTTCTCCTGTGCTTTCAGTATGGTAGAAGTGGCGAAAATAGTCGATGCCGAAAGAAAACTACGACGGGCATTGTCAATCTGTTCCGAGGTCACGGATTTTATTTTAACCGTTTCCGTATTGACTCCTTCTTTCTTTTGAATACGTCTGGTATATTTAATAGCTCCTTGCTTACATTTTCCCAGGCAATCCATACAAGCGACACAACGGCTATAATCAATTTCATGGGCTTTGGTATTAATACAGGATGCTTTACAATTACGTGCGCACAATCCGCAGCTATTACATTTGGAAGTATCGATCACAGGCTTGAAGATGGAGTATCGTGATATGAATCCCAATACGGTGCCGACAGGACAAATGGTATTGCAATAAGTACGTCCGTTACGCCATGCCAAAACAAAAAGTACAATAAGTGTAATCACAGCAATGATCAGTGTTGAAAGACTTTTCATCCAGACATCCACTTCATAGAAAGCATAGCTTTCTGCCCGTTCGGCAAAATATGCCAAGAGATTATTTCCCCATTGCCATACCGGGGCCAGCAGACTGGAAACCATCCGGCCGTATGCACTGTAAGGTGCCAGTAAAACGACAAAAGTATTCAGCCCGGCAACCAAGGCAAGGATGAATACAGCCAATACACCATATCTCAGCCATTTTAAAGCCGGAGAATAACGGAAGCGATTCTTTTTCTGTTTGCCGGAGAACCATGAAACAGCATCCTGAAATACCCCTAACGGGCAAATGACCGAACAATAAATACGCCCGAATAGTAATGTGAGCACAATAAGGAATAGCACGACACCTATGTTCAAGGCTAATACTGCCGGTAGGAACTGAATTTTCGCCAGCCATCCGAACCATGTGTGCAATGTCCCTGTGAAATCAAGGAACAGCAGGGTAATAAGTGTGAAACACACGATTGCGGCTGTAAGTCTGATAGTACGCAACATAAATTTATTAGATTTTCAATTTATAGTAGTTATATCTTAATTATTTTCAATTTCATCAGAATCGAATCTTATGCTTTTTAACCGATGCAAATTTAAGCAGAGTGATTGATTATTGCAGTATATAAATTACAGAAAGTTATACCAATATTACTGATTAGGATTTTTTTAGTATATGCATAATCGGCTTATTTCAGCTCTATCTTTTCTCCTATCTCCGGAACCAGTACATTCAGAGAGTCTATGTCTCTCATGTTTTCCGCATTCCTTAAAGGTTCATCCCAGCGATGTTTAGCCAATGCATATTTGGAATGATGTACAGTCAGGTATGTCTTAGCCTTTAAATCTTTGGCTGCCTGTGCAATGTGTTCCGGCATCAGATGAATAAGTTTCCATTCTTCATTGTATTGGCCATTTTCAAGAATGGCTAGGTCAATATCCGGAAAACGGTTACCGATCTCTGCGAAATGTGTATCATATCCTCCGTCTCCGCCGATGTATATTTTACGTGAAGGAGTTTCGAACAGGAAAGAAGCCCAAAGGGACTGATTGGCAGATAGTTCGCGACCGGAGAAATGACGGGCGGGCAGACAATGAACTATAAAACCGTTATTAAGATTGGCATCCTCATTCCAGTCAAGCTCTGTGATGCGTTCTTTGTCGAATCCCCAGTACTCAAAATGCTCACCGACTCCTAATGGACAAATCACTGTTCCGATCCGGTCTTTGAGTTTCTTGACCGTAGTATAATCCAGATGATCCCAATGATCGTGGCTGATGACGAGATAATCAATGTCCGGCATATCTTCGGGTTGATAAATATCGGTACCTTTAAACGCTTTATTGACGAAGGATACAGGGGAAGCCATGCTGAATACCGGATCTACCAATATACGTTTTCCTCCCGTCTGTATCAGATAGGAGGAATGACCGAACCATACCAATACTTCTTCATCTTTCCCTATTTTCCGAAGATTAGTCTTGACTGCTTTTACGGGTTGTTCGGGTTTCAGCCCTTCTATTTTTCGAAAAAGAAAATCCAGGATGCCTTCAAACCGTCCTCTGTCTGAAGTCATTAATGTTGTTTCATGCAGGTTTTGAAATGCTCCGTTTCTGTAGTTAGGAGACTGCTTTACTCTTTCCAGTCGATCACCGCGGGGAGTTCTTCCAAAACTGGGCTGATTGATGAAGAGTGCGACTGCTACGGTCAACAGCGCTGCTATACTTATTATACTTCCAATGATCATACGTGCTCTAATTTTTTTGAATATACGCATATTAATTAATGACTAATTTATTTATGCGACAAATATACTGGAATTTAGAGGTGTCGGTAGTATATATATTCCGGATTGTTATACCATAATTACCGAAAGTCATTGTATTTAAGAGCCTCTGTCATTCAGAACATTCTCCCCTGGTAATGAGAGGTCTGAATGACAGAGCAAAATGATTACTTTAAGACATTGGAGATTTTAGTATGTCTAGAAATAAATCTTATAACTTATATTGGGAATTAACCCTGTTCCTTCTTTCTCTTCAATTTCAAGGGTCTTTTCATTGTATTGGTAAAAGTGCATTCCGGTGCGCATACCTACATTCAGAATCTTCAATGAGAACTCATGAGATACTCTTTTCTTATTTATCCGAAAGCTGACAGAAACATCACCGTTTATGGAAGGACTGAATCTTTTACTGTATGCTTTCGTTTCGTCAAAAACGATGTCATGCTCTGCCTGACTTCTTTCTTCGTTTACGGGTGTGTAACGTTCCCCTCCCTGAAAGAATAAACGTCCGTTGAGACTCAGTACGTTTTGTTTAAGTTTACCGACCATCCACTCTTTTCCGGCAAGCAAGTTCAGCAGATAGTTCTTATCCAGTCTTGTATTACGCCAAACATTGTCTCCTCCCCTATATTTCGACTTGAATAAAGAACCTGTAATCATATAGTAAAAGCCATTTTTCATATATTGTTCCAGCGTGATGTCTATTCCATAATTTCTGCCTTGACCAGTGTTGGTCAAGATTCTGTCCAAATAAAAATCTTCATGGTTAATGACCGAGAAGGAGGAGTTCTTTTCAACTGGTATGCGAAATAAATATTGGAAATAAGCCTCTATCTTTAAATGCAGGTTTTGATTGATATTCCAGTCGTATGTCATCCCGACATGATGTGCCCGGGAAAAATCCAGATATCGGTTTGACTGGTTCTTGCCGTTGACGACCTTTTCTACAAAATAATAATCCAGCTTTTCCCTGCGACTATGCAACCCATAGGCTAACGCCAAAGAATGTTTCGGATTTATTTTCCATTTTAGGGCAACCCGCGGTTCGATGGATAAGTTATTGTTCAAAGTAAAATATTGGGCTGTTACTCCTAAGCTGGTGACCCAGTTATTATTCAGATTGATAACCGAACTGCTATAGGCCGAAAAGACTGTGCTTTCGCCATTGCCTTTTGAAATCTGTTCCATAGGTCTGTTTAATCCGAAATAACGGCTGACCTGATAATCAAGATCATAGTGAAGGTTTGTAATCGTAACTCCCGTTCTGTTAGTATGTCTCGGACTGAACTTCGTATTCAGATAAGAATTAAAAACGAAGTCCCACCTGCTGTTCCGGATATCTCCTACTCTGATTAGTTTGTCATCTGCTAGTTGATCTACCACTGTATGATCTTTGGAATAAGTGGCAGACAGAGAAGAACGGACATACGTGTTTTCATTTATCACATACTTGTGTGCCAGCCCTCCTGCCATTTTTTCGAGCCTGTTTTCTCCCGATTGCCGGTCTCCCAGAGTTTCCCATTTGGAACGCTCCTCTATTGGAGCTTTGTTTCTGTCAATCAATCCTAATCCCCAAATAGAAAAGGTGCCGGCTTTGGAGGTCGGAAAGTTTAGCTTGAATGCTAAATCCTGATATTTAAGATTCAGGTCATTGCCGGTAGCCAGTGATGTAGTCGAAAAACGATAGTTAACGAGATAAGAACTTCCTCGTTTTTTACTGATTGGTCCCTCTGATGACAGATCGATACCCATTAGTCCGACTTGAAAAGCGTGTTCGTACTTTTGATTATTTCCATTGCGCAGGTGCATATCGAAAACACCCGATAATACATTGTTATATTCTGCGGGAAAAGCTCCGTTGTAAAAATCCGAATTTCCGATCACCTGTGTACTCAGAGCTGACAGGAAACCTCCGCCCAATCCCGACAAATCGGCAAAATGAGTCGGATTGGGTATCTCAATTCCTTCCAGCCTCCATTGCGTGAATTGCGGGGAGTTTCCGCGAATGGCTACGGCATTGGTGCCGATGTCTCCCGCTACTCCTGCGAAAGCGGCACTTAATCGTGCAGGGTCATCGAAGCCGTTGGCAAATCTGCCGGCTTCTTCCATGCTGATCATACGGCCGCCTGTGATAGCCATAGGATTGATCGTCCGGTTTTTCTTTATTTCCGGCTTCACGAGGACTTCTGCCAGATATTGGATATTCTCGTCCATCGGAATTTCTACATATACTTCTTTGGATGAAGTTACGGATACCTCACTGATTATGCTTATGTGATATCCCGTAAAAGACGCTTGAATATTGTAGCGTCCAATAGGAACATTGCTGATTCTGAAGTTTCCCAGACTATCTGTAGAGCTATTCAAGGAAGGTTCCTCTAAGACATAGACAGAGGCATACTCTATTGGAGCATTAGTTTTGGAATCGACTACGATTCCTCTTATGGTTTGCGTTAGTTTTTGTGTCTTTTCGTCGATTGTTTCTGTTTTTGGTGTCGGCAGAGAGATAATAATATGATATCCCTTTATTTTGTATATGTATCCGGTACCTTTCAATATTTGTGTTAGTGCCTTCTCAATGCTTGCGGACTTTAGCGATAATGCTTGCCTCTTTTTCAGGTTCAGATTTGACTGTTCGTAAGCTATGCTATAGTCTGTTTGTAGTTCTATTTGCTCAAAGGCTTCTTTTAAAGAGATATTTTTATTTTGAATTGTAATTTTCTTTTCTGCATTTTGGGAAATTGCCGTCAATGACAGAATAGAAAAAAACAAAAGAATGATCATCTTATCTGGCTTTTTATTCGCATTAATTCGATTCATTATTTTATATTTGTACGTTGATACTTCGTTTTTACTTCGCGGTTTAAATGAGGATAGACATTTCAGAACTGGGAAGAGGGTCTCAAGCTGCTTCCCGGTTCTTTTTGTTCATAGGCTATTTTTTTATTTGGTTATTATTATTTTGTTTCCACTCTGCCGATAGCTAAAGCCGATTATATCTCCTAATATATTCAGCATTTCATCCAGATTCTCATCTTTTAGGAATTTGACAGTGTACCGTCTAGAGGCAGAAAAATCGGTAGAATGATCGATAACAGTATCATAACGTCGTTCCAGCGTTCTGAATATTTCTTCGGCAGTAGCATTGGTGAAGATTATTTTCCCTTTTACCCAACTGTTCGTGTCAACAGTGTCTACTGTCGATATCTCAATATCTGATGTCGATTTATCATAGGTGAGTTGTTCGTTGGGCTTGAGAGTTTGAGGAGGACGGGATTGCGTACTCACTTCCACTTTTCCACTAGTCAACGTTGTGGTAATATTCGCATCATTAGCATATGCCTTTACATTGAACTTCGTTCCAAGTACCTTGACGGATAGTTGCGATGTTTCTACTATGAAAGGTTTTGCATCATCTTTTCTGACTGAGAAATAGGCTTCACCATCAAGGGTTACGACACGATTCTCTTTGGTAAAAGTTTTCGGATAGGTAATTGTACTTCCAGCGTTCAGCCATACTTCGGAACTATCCGGCAGAACCAAGCGCTTTTGTTCGCCATAGGCTGTGGATATTTCTATCTGCTCGTTTTCGGAAGGGATATAATAAAGCAATCCTCCTGCCAATAAGCATATGGGAATAACGACGGCTACAATGCGGACAAACTTATGATATAAAACAATATTTTCAAGATGTTCTTTGTTGTATCCGGTTCTTAAATTGACCCGCTCTAAAGCACTGTATGTTTTTGAATCGGCTTCCGTATCCAGTTCGTTCCAATACTCTAATGAGGCTTTTTCTTTCTCCTCCACGTTTTCTTCCTTCATAATCCATCGCTGTACCTTTTCCTCCGTTTCAACAGAAAAACGTCCGGAAAGGAACTTTTTGATGATTCTGGTGATAATATTACTCTTTTCCATTTTTGCTGTATTTACTATATATACAGTCTGATGGCAAAAAGCTCAATGAAAAAGTGGATGTTTTTATAAAAAAGATAATAAAAAGCACGAGATAGCTTTCCGTATCTCCTTTAATGCGAGGCTTAACTGACTTTCGACATTTCTTTTAGTGGTGTTGAGCTGTATTGCTATCTCAGCATTGCTCAACCCTTCCTGACGGCTTAATGTATAGATCATTTTCCGCTGTTCCGGCATTTTTCCGACAATGTCATCTATTAATAAGCCTAACTCTTTAGCAATAAGATCTTCTTCGGAGGTAGAACTATATTCGATCTCCTGACTACTATTTAGATAAGTGTCATGTACATACTTATGTTTCAAGAAATTTATGGCCGAATTACGGGCAATTGTATGCAGATAAGAACTAAAAGACTTGGATGCATCAATTGAATCATGATTGATCCAAAGGTTGACAAAAAGGTCTTCTGTCAATTCTTCGGCATCCGATTCCGATTTTATATATCCGTCGATGAAAGCCTTTGTTTTATTGTAATAGGCTATAAAAACTGTTTCAAAAGCCTTGTGATTTCCATCCTGGAAGGCTTCAAGCGTTTTTATGTCAATGTTATTACTCATGTTGTCCGACTTTCATTTTTATTAGTGAGGACAAAAGAAGTAATTATTTGGCTTAAAAACGCATTCTTTTGAAAATATTTAAGATGTATCCCTGCTAATTATTCTTTTTTGTAATATAAATAATGCCAACCACATTCAGCAAATAACCGAGTAAACAAATAATGGGTGCAAAACATATACGAAGTCTGCTGAAGATATCAGGATTATATGCGGCAGGGGTACTCCCCTCGCCGCTCATTAATACATATCCTGTGATAATCAATATCGAACCAATCGATAGAATAATATAATTTATTTTACTCAATGCATTTCTCATACTTCTGATAGTTTTATTGTTTTCAAGTTTATATTTCCGGATTTTAGTTTCTAAGTCCCACGATTTGAGAGAATAAAGCATATTTCTCCTCAAAGCGCTGATTACTTAGCCTGTATTCCTCTTCATCAATCTCTTTTACAAGTTCATTATACTGATTCCATTGCCAGAACTTATACAGGCAATCTCTCTGAACCATATTGATCCTGTTGTCTCCTAATGAGAATGCCCAGTTGATATAATCTTCCGATTCGGCTGTCAGGTACTTTAACAGAGGCATTGCTTTCGTCTTTTCTCCTAGGGCAGCATAGGCTTTGGCTATGTCGAATGACCCGCTTTCATAGGTCTCGGGGACATTGTACGCCGGAACAGCTTGTTTTGCATAGGCAAGTACCTTTCTGGCTCGGGTATTGTCGCCCTGCCTGATCAGTTCCTTTGCCAGTTGGGCGAAAAGTCTCCGGTGATAATAGCAGGTTCGCAGGGTGGTTTCATCCAGATAGAGTCCGGGAGTGTCCAGTCCGCCATACTTATATCTGTTCATTACATTTTCATACAATCTCTCTACATCTATCGCATAGTTATTATCTCCTTTGACATTTCCCCATTTTTTATAATCAAAAGGCGTGAAACGGAAAGCTAATCCTTCCTGAACGAAATAATGATCAAACTTCAGCTTGCTGACCTCACCGACGGATATTGCCATGTACAATGGGCGTTCCCAATTGCAGTTGGCAAGCATTTCCAGCATCAGCATATCTACCTTGGTTAGAATATGCATATCTTTCAGAGAAATATAGATCTTATCCGGTATCGCATTTTTCAGATCTTCACCTTTCAGATGACGGATGGAGTCGGGAAGCATAATGCCTGATCGGAGTACTGCATCTTTATCAATGCTGATACTGATCGTATCGGTAGGGATTACGTGGAAGTCCTGTTTCTCCGATAATGCCCAGTACTTCAAGATGTTTTTTACCTCAAACGGATCATTGCCGAAACTATCACGGGCTTCTTCCGGATGTTTCTGATAAAGCTCTTCTATCTGTTTTTTCAGTTCCGGTCGGATGGCTACATATTCGTTTTTTCCTTCCTGATATTGGTCTTTACTCCAGGTAATGGGTAATCCGGGTGCATCATACAACGGGCATTGCTGCTGATAAATATACCAATCTGTTTGCGCATAACTCAAATTGCAGATGCGGGCATCCCTGCGTACTCCTTCCGTGTCTTGATTATACCACAAGGGAAAAGTATCATTATCTCCGTTACTGAAAATGATAGGATTTCCTTTGTCGGGGAGTGTCATCAGATAATTGGCTCCAAAATCACGGCAGGTGAAACGGTTACTCCGGTCATGATCATCCCACGTCTGACTAGCCATCTGAACCGGAATCAGCAGGCAGAGAAACATTAACAGGCCGACATGAAGTACTGATGACTTCTTTTTTCGAAGTGCGTCACACAATCCGGCAGCTCCCATTCCTATCCAAATAGCAAAAGCATAGAATGAACCTGCGTATGCATAATCCCGTTCACGGGGCTGACCGGGAGTCTGGTTCAAATATAGCACAATAGCCAGACCTGTCATGAAGAAAAGGAAAAACACGACGCTAAACTGCTGCATTCCCTTCTTTCCCCGCATCCACTGCCAGTAAATCCCGACTAATCCCAATAATAGCGGCAAAGCGTAAAATACGTTATGCCCTTTATTCTGACGCAAAGATTCGGGCAAAAGTTGCTGGTCACCAAGTCTTAGATTATCTAACAGAGGAATCCCCGTGATCCAGTTTCCATGCTCCGGTTCGCCATGTCCCTGGATATCATTTTGACGCCCGACAAAATTCCAGAGAAAATAGCGCCAATACATATAGTTGAGCTGATAAGTGAAGAAATAGGTAAGATTCTCTTTTTGAGTGGGAGCTCCGTCCGTTCCTCCCGACCAGCTTTTGTAGGAGGAAGCCATGCGATCATTCCACATTCGTGAAAACAGCATATTTTGAGTATAACATACTTCCTCTTTATTTCGAATCACTTTATATTTCCCTTCTTCCCTATTCGGTCTGTAGACAGCACCACCCGTTTTCATTTTTACCTTGTAATAATCTCCTTCGGGCACATACTCCGGTTCGGAGGCATACGTTTTGCCGTAAAGTAAAGGGGCGCTTTCGTATTGCTCCCGGTTCAAATAGCTTTTGAGTGCGAAAATATTATCCGGAGCATTTTCATTGAGCGGTGTATTGGCATTGGCACGAATCAATATCACTGCATAGGTGGTATAACCTACGGTAAGCATAAGTATGCACCATAAAGCTGTATTGATTAATCGTTTTTTGAAACGATAGATACCAGCTATGAGCAGGAAAAATGTGATAGCCAGAAAGACAATCAGTCCTGTTTGGAAAGGAAATCCCAATACATTGACAAAGAGTAGTTCGAACCATCCTCCAATATCCGCCATTCCGGGAATGTAGACAAAAAGTATCAATACAATAAGCAGACCGGATAAAGCAATCGCCGCAATTGCTCCTTTAAGCGAAATCGTTCGATATTTCTGATAATAGAAAACCAGTACAATCGCTGGAATGCAAAGCAGATTGAGCAGATGTACTCCGATGGAGAGTCCGATTATATAGGCAATCAGAATAATCCATCGGTCACCATAAACGGTGTCCGACTCATCCTGCCAGCGCAGAATCATCCAAAAAACCAAGGCAGTAAGAAAAGAAGAGAAAGCATATACTTCTCCCTCTACTGCGCTGAACCAGAAAGTATCACTAAAAGTATATGCCAAAGCTCCTACCAACCCGGAACCGAGAATGATAATCACGTCGGTTACTGACAGATTCTCTTTTTCTTCTTTCAGAAGAGATCTGACCAGGCGAGTGATACTCCAAAAAAGAAAGAGGATACATCCTGCACTTAGCAGTGCATTCAGAAAGTTGACTGTACGTGAGACCTGGGAGGGATCGGAGGCAAACTGTGTAAACAGATTACCTACCAGCATATAAAAAGGTGCACCAGGCGGATGTCCGACCTGTAACTTTTCGGCGCATGAAATAAACTCAGGACAATCCCAAAAACTGGCAGTAGGTTCGATTGTCATTCCGTATACGAAAGCTGCTATCAGGAAGACAAGCCAACCACTGAAATCATTCCATCTTTTAAATAATAAGTAGTTCATAGTTCTGTAACTTTTTTGTTTGCAAAGTTATAGAACAGTGATATAAAACAGGCATTTTTAGCCGGACGGATGCGGACATCCCATTTCTATAAGGTGTTGAAAAACAGAACTTTTTGTCAGGTAATTCCGGACAAATGCGGACTACAATGATTTGATGTAGTCTTCCAGTGATTCTTTGGAACTTACAAGCATAAGTTTCTCCGTTTTTATTCTGGATATTCTTCGGGTAAGAGTTTCTACAGTCAGTTTCATTAGATCTGCAAAGCAAGCAGGCTGGATACCTTCGCGCAGGAAAGCACATACTCTCAAATCTTCTTCTGTAAGTTTAGGACTTATCTCTTTCAATTTGGAAACAAGTCCATATACTCCTTCCTGTAGTCTTAATAATTCACTCCAGTCTTTCTCTGAAAAAGAAACAACCTTGGAAGGGGAAACAGACCGTTCTTTTATTTGCCGGACTTTCGATACTACCGGAGAACTTTCATAAATATGCTGTTGAAGCGACTGATATTTTTCTTCCAGATAGTTACATTGCAACATCAGTTTATCCGACTCTGCCTCTTTTCGCAACATTTCATCTTTAAAAGTAGTCAGTTGAGAATATACAAACTTATTCTTCTTCCAGAGCAGCCCGAGTAACAAGGACATCACACCAAAGACTCCCAATGCAGAAGAAAGAATAATCTTCGTATCGCCTGTCTGATCGTTCAGCATTAGCTGGCTGGCATAGGCTTTTCTTTCCATTTCCAATGCTTCGTCGAAATGACCATATTTCTGATAATAAAGGCTGCAACGTCTGCACACCTTGGCTACATAATCGTACTTCTCTGTAAGAGCAGCAAGCTTTATTGCTTCCTTGAAGTGGGTCTCCGCTTCCTTTTTCTGGTCAAGATCACTCTCTACGCATGCCAGATAAAAATAAGCCTTTGATTTCTGAAGTTCATTGCCGTGTTGGTCAAAGTATGAAACTGCCTGACGGATTTGCTTATCAGACGTATGGGCGATATTTTTATCTTCATTCAGCTGGGTACACAACAGATTATATTCTGCCAGCTGTGCTTCGTTCATCTGGTTGATCTGGATATTTTCGAGAATAATAGATGCTGTATCCGGGTCCTGCCCCATTAGCTGTGCGGCTTTGTCTAATCCCTGTTTTACATTAGTCCCTTCCGGATGGCATGCAGCCAGTGAAAGGACAACCACGTATAATAAGATTCGAAGATTATTCATAACTCTGCTTTTATCTTTGTATACAAACGATTGGATTTGCAAATATAAAAAATAATATGATACATACACCTCTATAAACCATACAAAAAATGGTGTCACTATCCTCCTCTCATAGTGACACTATACTGTGATCATAGTTACACCATCACGGCAGGATAGTGTCACTATATTATTTATGCTCCTATTATTATGCATATCGCAGATTGCCCTCATGTTTTTTTTGACAAAGATCAAGCGATGACGGGCTGTTTATTAAGAAGATTAGCCGTATCTTTGTAACAAATAAAAATTGTATATATCATGATTAAGAACATTGTATTTGATTTTGGCGGAGTGATTGTAGACATTGATCGCGATAAAGCTGTTCAGGCGTTTATCAAACTGGGATTGGCGGATGCCGATACTCGTTTGGACAAATACCATCAGACCGGAATCTTCCAAGAACTGGAAGAAGGAAAGTTGAGTGCCGATGAATTTCGGAAGCAATTAGGAGATCTGTGCGGTCGCGAACTGACGATGGAAGAAACCAAACAGGCGTGGTTAGGCTTTTTCAATGAAGTGGACTTGCGAAAGCTCGATTATATATTGGGACTTCGTAAATCATATCATGTGTATCTCTTGAGTAATACCAATCCTTTTGTTATGTCATGGGCATGCAGTCCGGAGTTTTCATCCGAAGGGAAACCGCTGAACGATTATTGCGACAAACTATATTTATCTTACCAGTTGGGACATACCAAACCGGCTCCCGAAATATTCGACTTTATGATAAAAGACAGTCATGTCATACCTTCCGAAACGCTCTTCGTTGACGATGGAAGTTCGAATATCCACATAGGCAAAGAACTTGGTTTCGAAACCTTCCAACCGGAAAACGGTGCTGATTGGCGGGAAGAGTTGACCGTTATACTAAATAGTTGAGAAGAGGTATCTTTATGCTCCTCCTACCTACAGGAGGGGACCCCGGAAGGAAAGGTGCCAGGTAAGCAATTTCTAAAACCTTTTCAGCTCTTTCTTTTCAAATGTCCACTCCGGTGTATACAATCTGTCACTGTCTGTATCTGTCAGTTCATACCAAGGTGACAGATTTCGGTTGGCAGGATTGACGAGGATATGTATTTGCTGGGCGGGCATATAACTTTGCGCCAATAAAAAAACTTTCTTTTTTGTTTTCGGGTGAATTGCCACATCTACTACTATCACGGCATGGCCCGGTGAACCTCCTTTGATAAACACATCTCCTGCTTGCAGTGAAGTATAAGGAACCGTACGAAGCTCTTTTGAAAGGGAAGCAGTGCCGGCATACATAAATACCATATTCAAGTATTTACGAAAAGTCTTATATGAATAGTCTTTGCCTCCTGCAGCATACCATTCTACTTTATTTCCGGTTACTTTGATACGGTTTCCTTCCGCCCATTTTTTATATTCTGCCGGAAAGCCATTGGTAAAGTTAAATTTGATTTCTCCGTATCTTTTCTGTGCCCATAGGTATTCTGCCCGCAAGCGCATGACTGCATCCGCACATTGCTGTAAATCGCGATTGCCTATTTCCATATCTACTACGGCGAATGCGGCTGCCTGATTCCTTTTCTCCTGTCCGTTGTAAAGTAAAACCTTACTCCCTTTGGGCAATAATGGGAGTTGACGCAGATAGGCGGCAAATGAATGTTCATCGCATACTTCACGAGTGTAGCCCGTAGGAGGAAGAATGGTGCTTTCCACTGACTGTCCCAGCGACACTATAATTGAAGTCAGACATACTATGCTGAATATAAGTATTCTTTTCATATCGTTATTTTTCCCGAAGATAGGATATCTTTTGCAGAAAACCAAGTTTTGCAGGAGGAAGCTTCTGAAACCGTCTAATCAGAATACTATTCGGCAAAAACAGAATTTTCGGATATTCTCTTTATCTTTGCTGCAAATAAAAGAATATGCAACCACAAATCATACTCATTACCGGAGCTTCTTCCGGATTTGGAAAGATCACTGCGCAAATGTTATCAGAACAAGGTCATATCGTTTACGGTACGAGCCGGAAACCTTCAGAGAATATAGGTAAGGTCCGAATGCTTGTCGTTGATGTAACGAATAGTATTTCTGTTCGTCAGGCTGTAGAACAAATAATATCCGAGCAGGGACGGATGGATGTATTGATTAATAATGCCGGTATGGGAATTGGCGGAGCATTGGAGCTGGCTACCGAAGAAGAAGTGAGCATGCAGATGAATACAAATTTCTTTGGCGTGGTCAATATGTGCAAAGCAGTGCTCCCTTATATGCGCAAGGCACGTCGGGGAAAGATTATCAATATCAGCTCTATTGGTGGAGTGATGGGTATCCCCTATCAGGGATTTTATTCTGCATCCAAGTTTGCAGTAGAAGGATATAGCGAGGCCTTGGCGCTGGAAGTTCATCCGTTTCATATCAAAGTCTGTCTGGTGCAGCCAGGGGATTTTAATACCGGATTTACCGACAACCGGAATATCTCTGAACTGACCGGACAGAATGAAGATTATGCTGACAGTTTTCTGAGATCATTAAAGATTATTGAAAAAGAAGAGCGTAACGGATGCGATCCCCGCAAGCTGGGTGCTGCAATCTGTAAAATAGTAGCGCGTAAAAATCCTCCTTTCCGGACTAAAGTAGGTCCGTTGGTGCAAGTTCTGTTTGCTAAAAGCAAGAGCTGGCTACCGGATAGTATGATGCAATATGCTCTCCGAATATTTTATGCTATCAGATAAAAAAAAGTTTCATGCCTTGAAACTGTTGGTTTCAACGGTTGAAACTTTTTGTTTCAAGCAATGAAACTAATCGTTTCAAGGCGTGAAACTAATAGCGTGTAATAGTACGGCAATCAGTTCTTCGGAACTAATTCCAAAAACATAGTAGTCGTCAATAATATAGCCAGCCCGATGCAGACTGTTATCAATAACCAGTTGATATATTTAGCTTTGGGCTTGGTATCTGCGTGCAGATTATTCAGGAAGTATTCTCTGAAGAAGAGATAAAGTCCCGGAATAGTCGCACTTGCCAAAAGGAAGTCTTCCGGAATCTGAAAGAAGTAAGTCTTGGATAATCCGATCAATGACCAGTGGCAAAGGAACAATACCAGAAACATATTTACCTTGTGTGCAAACAGCAACAGCAGTCCGATGGTAAATACCACTACAGAGCAAGGCATCACCGGAGAAGTCATTTCCGGGAAAGATAGCCCGCGTGCCAACGATACCATAGGATAAATGAAAGGCATGGCCAGCAATACATAAGATAGCAGATCATATTTGTGTGTACGTTCGAAAGTCGTATATCCGGTGATCGCATCCCATATCCAGATAATAGCCATCACTCCCCAGAACATCGCCATCACCCCGTTATAGCTGCGTTCTTCGCAGTAGATAAAGTAATAGACAATGGAAATCCACGAATAAAGACCTATCATATAAATCTTCATTCCCATCTTCACCCACGGACGTGGTTTGCTGATCAGCAATGCGGTCAGCACAATACCGATCAGAATGACAATAATCTGCAAAAGCCAGGTGGCTGAATTATAATACGCAATTGTTCTCCAAAAAATCTCCATAAAAGTAGTTTAATTAATGTCTTGTTAAAGAAAAGGCTCTGTGCGGGAACAGGAACATCGGGAATGTAGCTCCGACCGCAAGCATGAAAATTACTGTACTTGCCACCAAAGTGTTGGAGAAGAACATCTCCTGCATCTTTATATACTTATCATGCAGTTCCGGTTTATTCGCTGTCTGCAAGCACATAATAAGAGAGAATATCATGTTGTACGCAAACTTTCCCGGAATCATCGGGAGCAACGCAGGAATATACAGCACTGTCATCGGGCAATATACCCGTTTTCCGAGCCATAAACTGCCGAATCCGATTACTAATCCACCGAATAAAGAAGCCGTAGCAATATCTACACCCAAGTAAGTCATCAGACAGAAACGGCACGCATGTCCCAATGCCGCCAATATTGCAATCATTTTAAATGCACGCAACGGAGGATCGGAAATTGCTCCAAATCCGATACCCGCTATCGCTGCAAAGAAACCATCAGAAAGAATATCAAGTGCTACCATATCAAATTAAACTGTTTTTTACCATTAATAATGTAAAGGAAAGGCCGATGGCAATGCTGACAATCAGCAAAGAGGCTTCTGTCAAACGGGCAAATCCTGTCAAAACGTATCCTTCGACAACATCAATCACTCCATTAATCAAAGGAACACCGGGTACAAGATATAGAACGCTGGTTGCCAGTGCGATTTCGGAAGTTGTGTCGAAAATCAAGGCGGTAGAAGCACAGAGCGACGCGACGAAGGCCGAAACAATGAATATAATATAATGATTCATTTTCTTCTTTTGCATCTGCTGTTTCAGGTATAATCCTGTAATAGTGGCGGAGAAAACGATTCCCATTGAGATTAAGTCACCGCCAAACAGTTTGCAGAATGACGCATTGGCAAAGCCTACCAATATCAAAACGAACAGAGGATGTATCATCGGAGCAGAGACTATCTTTTTGTATTTCTCTTTCAGTTCTTCCAACGATAACTGTTTGTCTACTGCTTCCCAACTCAAAGCGCTTAGTTCGGAGTTATGCTCAAAGCTGATGGGATGTGCAGGAATATCTATAACCTCGTTGCAGGCTTCGTTTGTCTCCTTATCGATGATAGTAAGAATGATATTTTTATGAAATACGCCCAGTTTGACATCTAAGCCAAAAGCTTCTCCGATACGTTTGGAATTGCGTACAACACGGGAGGTATGTACCCCCGCTCCCATTAGATGGGCTGAATATTCGGCTATGAATTTACCTATAGATAATAAAGATTCGCTTGTCTTCATGTATGTGATATTTTTAAATCGGCTGCAAAAGTACAAAAAAGAGTAATAGCAGGAAAGGTAAAACACAAAAAATAAATACCTTTGCCTGCATAAAAAGAATGACTCATGAACAACCAATTTACATATCCGAAAGAGAAAATACGTTTTGCCATCCTGACTTTCTTCTTTGCCCAAGGACTCTGTATGGCAAGCTGGGCAAGCCGTATCCCGGATTTCAAAGATGTATTTGCTGCCAATTATGCATTTTATTGGGGTCTGATTTTATTTATGATACCAGTCGGCAAGTTTGTAGCAATTCCTTTGGCGGGTTATCTTGTATCTAAATTAGGGAGTCGCACAATGGTACAGGTCAGCATTTTGGGATATGCCATGTCCTTACTTTGTGTCGGATTGGCTCATGAAGTCTATTTGCTGGGATTCCTGCTTTTTTGTTTCGGAGTGTTCTGGAACTTGTGCGATATATCGTTCAATACGCAAGGGATCGAAGTGGAGCGTTTGTATGGTAAGACAATCATGGCAACTTTTCATGGAGGATGGAGCTTGGGAGCCTGTACCGGAGCACTTATCGGCTTCGTGATGATTCTGACGGGCACCTCTCCTGTTTGGCATTATATGCTAATAGCCGCTATTATCCTTATCATAGTATTGGCAGGACGAAAATATCTGCAAGAAACAACGCTTCCTATAGGCGAACATCCGAAGCCAAGCCTTGAGACAACAGACAAAGCGGCTGATAAAGCTCCGAATGGATTCCGTCTGTTATTTCAAAAGCCGGAAATACTCCTTTTACAATTAGGTTTAGTCGGATTATTCGCGCTCATCGTAGAGAGTGCTATGTTCGACTGGAGTGCTGTTTATTTTGAATCGATTGTCCATGTGCCTAAATCATTGCAAATCGGCTTCCTTGTATTTATGGTCATGATGGCTACGGGACGATTCCTGACGAATTATGCATACCAGCTTTGGGGAAAGAAAAAAGTACTGCAACTGGCAGGCAGCCTTATTTGTATCGGCTTCTTCATTTCCGCATTGTTGGGCAATGCGTTTGACTCACTGGGAATGAAAGTGATCATCAATTCCTTAGGCTTTATGCTGGTCGGACTAGGTATCTCATGTATCGTACCTACTTTATATAGCTTTGTAGGGGCCAAGTCAAAGACGCCCGTCAGCATTGCGCTCACTATCCTGTCGAGTATCAGTTTTATTGGTTCGCTGATCGCTCCTTTGCTAATAGGCGCTATTACACAGGCATTTGATATTCGTATTGCTTACATGATTACAGGTATATTGGGAGGTTGTATCGTACTTATCGTCAGTTTCTGCAAAGCATTCGATATTCAGGAAGAAAACAAATTGTAGATATACAAAACGCAGTCTCTCACAGTACTTGATCATTCAAGTGTCTGTGAAAGACTGCATCAATCTTTTTACTAACCTTAACTAACCTAACTTCTATCTAATCTAACTACAAAATGTTCGAAAAATCTTTTATACTACTAACAATTCTATCCTTTAAATCTTGGTTCTCAACCAGTGAAAAGTCGCAGGCAACATCTGCCGGAGCCAATAATACGGCCTTAGCTTCTTCTGCATCTGCTATCTGTTCCGGGTGCTCTCTGAAATAAGTTTCCCATTGGGAAGCTGCTTCCGGAGTTACACCCAGTGCATAATTGATGAAATCATCATCCGTCAAAAAATCCTTTACCTTAGAGCACATATCGCATCCTTTTTAAGCGTTTACATAGATAGGACGCTGTTACTCTGTGTATGTACTCAACTAAATATCCTTTTTACTAAAATTAACTTGCCAGACTACGCAATTTTGTCAATCCACGGTGCATCAGGTTGCGTACAGACTGATAGTTCATGTTCATAATCTCACAAATATCCTCGTACTTCTTTTCTTCTATATAATATAATGTTAGTGCTTCACGCTGCCGGGGAGAAAGCTGGTCCAGTAGACGCTTCACCAGCGAGAACTCATTTTTGCGTTGCTCTTCTTCCATATAGTCATCTTCTATATCTGTGGGAGCTACTGCATTTACATCTTCTATGGCTGTATCAGACATATACATACGTTTGCGGAGTTCATCGCAGAGTTTGTTCTTTAATGAGATGAACAAATAAGACTTCAAATTATCAATAGTTCCTAATTCATCCTTTTTAGTGTAGAGCTTAACGAAAATATCGTGGATGCAATCTTTCAGTAACTCTTTATCAATGGTCAACTTCAATCCGTAATTAAAAAGAATGTTGATGTGCAAATCATATAGCTGCGAAAAAGCTGCCATATTTCCCGCTTGAAAAGAAGCGAGTAAAGTGTCGGTTGAATTATTAGTCTGTTCCATCATAGCATTAATTCGATTGATTTGATGTTGCAAAGCTAAGCAGAACTGACCTCAACCACCGGTAAAATCTGGTTTGTAGGTTGAAAAAATAAGTATCATGTTTTATAACACTCTTTTGTTAGAAATTACCTATAAAATGGAAAAATCCCGCTGATCAGTCATCAGCGGGATTTTTTGTTTCAGAGTTTATGGAACCAATAAATACCTTCTTTCTTATCTGGCACCTTTAGTTTGTATAAACCATTTATTTTCAGTGATTTATTTATTGTTTCGATCTTTCCAGAAGCAGGATGAATGTACTTTAATACATACTTTCCGGACGATAATTGAACAGGAATTTCTGTTCCGGACTTGGAATAAATGATACTGCCGATATCAGATTTTACCATTTTCTTATAGTTGTCGGTATCGGTTTCTTCCACTTCCATAGCCGCTGCATCCTTCAGGAATGCTTTATCTGTGCACGGAATTACAGGACATGAACCTCCTGCCATAAACACAGCCCATCCCATAGCCGGATAATTCTGTGCGTAGAAGGTTACGGCTTTCTCCGGGAACTTCTGACGATATTCGTGGACAGCCTTGTAGGCTTCGGTGAAAGTAACCTTTCCGACTTTCATCTTACGCATGTGTTGGCGGGGAGCCATATTCTTCCCTCCTTCCGGTGCAAAGATTCCATCTGTTTTATAGTGCCAGTAGCGGATATCAATAATATCCACCACAGCTGCACGCTTCGGATCGGCAAGGATGGCGTCCTGTACATCTTTTGTGGTACTTAATGCTACTTTGGCCTTCTTTCCGGTTTCAGTTTCCCATTCGGCGATCACGTCCAGCCAAAACTGTACAAAATGTAGTGGACCTGTAAATTCGGCACTTGTCAGCTGAATGACATTCGGGTTATCTGCAAAGTTGTTCAGACACTGGCGGATGTATTGTCTGTGTAACTCACGGCGAACCGGATGAGTGATGTCATAAAACATATCTGCAACAAAGATTCGTTTGTCTCCTGCAAACGGAGCAGGTTCCGGAAATCCGGTCTGGTTGATATTGTTGGTGCTTCTCCACGGACAATCTACCCAGTGCGCACCTGCTTCCAGGATATTGTGCTGGAAATAGTTCTCATGGAATAGCAATAGTCCGTCTTTATTTCCTTTTTCGGCAAACTCTTTCAATCGCGACCAATACCATGCATTAGGGCGATTCAGATCATATTTGCTCAGTCCTTCCCAGGCAGTACCCTGACCGCTACGTCCGAAAGGTTGTTCGTAGAAAGGCCCCCATACATCTCCGTCACGACGGCGCACTCGTTCATGATCATCCCGGCGGCGATCATACCAAAGTCCGTAGTTTTGGTCAAATACCAATATGTTCTTTTGTTTCATATAGCCGATTACGGAATCGATGCGATCTGTCAGTCCTAATCCTTCACGTCCGGGAACAAAGCGGGTGATGGCAGGGCTTGCTTTTTTCAAAAAGTTGGTTTTAAGTTTTCCATTCCACCAAGGGGTGGTATGGCTACTTCCTACCAACAAAGTACTGTTCATCTGGATACGTCCGTTTGCAATAGTTACTTCCGGTTGTGCTGATGTCTTGTTCGGAGTTATCTTCTTTTCTTTAATATCATCGATTGATTTTACTCCGGACATAGCTATTGAAGGCGCAAAGGCTCCTCGTTCAATCCAGTGTTCCAATGTCAGGCGGGGATTGTAAGCCTCTTTGGCCAGTTCCATAGCAACTTCAACGGTCGGACTGCTGGTGGCACTTGTATTCCTTGGCAGGATACGGGCACGTTCTGCACATTTCTTCTGCAAACGATCTTCTAATTGAGCATAGAAAATGCTTCGGGGCTGCACATGATTGTTTGATTGTGCCCATTCGCCGTCACCGGAGAATTGTGCCCAGCATCCGTACGCACGGTTCATGGCATCCTTTGCCGGAGCATAACAGTCTATTTCGGCAGCGGTACATTGCCAGAACAGACTATTTGCCGTATTCCATCCCGCTCCGTTCTTGTCCTGTCCCAGATTCTTGAAACTCAGATTATGCCCGTCTATATTAACCACGTCAAACAATAGGCCACATGCCCATGCATCAATAGATCCGCTGAAACCTAAAGATTCATACGAATCACATTGTACGAAAGCATTCGGTCCGGCAGCACAATATCCGGCTGCAAAGTCATGAATACCCTGTTCCGAATAGCAGCGCTGGAAAAGTGTCTGTTGTCCTAAGGTATAGAAAGTACAGCGGCGCATTCCTCCGATTTCAGAAACAGGTTCCCGTGAGATACAGTCCTCAACCGTGATTTGGGAACCGGTACGCTGAACAAGGATTGCACTTCCTGCAAAGTGTTTAAAGCTCACCCTGCGTACCCAGCAATCTTCCGCATCTTCGATAGAAATACCTGTCCAGCAATGATCTTCATCTTTAGGGTACCGTTTGTCATAGTCGGAAATCAGAGTCATATTTTCTACTCCGCACTCCCGGATGCGCCCGTTCCACTGATAAGTAATCACGGAAGAAGTACCGTATTTGGCATCCAGCGCCACTGTCAGCGGAGCGTCCAACGTTATCTGATTACCGTTTACTTCTGTCACGGTTCTATCCCAGGTAAGATCCATATCTCCTTCTTTCCAGCCCAGTGCACTGATTCCTCCTCCAAAGATATCACATCCTAACGAAGCAATCCATTCTTTGCCGGACGGACGGTTCACCAGTATCCGATCTCCCTTTCTCAACGAAGTACCTGAAGCAACTTCCAATGTCCTCGCATTTACCGGAACATATTTCGAGAGTACCTGCAATGTATCCTGTATCTTCAGATCGTCTGTCCCTTCCATGTAGATAAGGGCACCTCTGTCTACTCCTTTTTTTAGAAGTATCGTTTTCTCTTTATCCACTCCGCGCAGTACGATGCCGGAGGCATTTATACGAAGGCTTCCGGATAAAGAAAATTCTCCCTGATCCAATAACACGGCTCCCCTGAAACCGGAAGCATCAGGTACTAATGAGGCGACATAGTCAATGGCGCGTTGAATACGTGATGTATTATCTCCTGCTGTCCAAGGTACAAACACGGCATTGCGGACAGAAGGAATATCCTGTTCGGAGCCCTTGTAGCCACAGTACGAGAAATCAAGAATCCGGTTTCCCTGTTCGTCATTCAAGTAAGTGATCCGGTCATCCTTAACCTGTAAAGCAAAGGTTTGCGCATATCCCTGCGCAAACCCTATGCTCAATAATCCTAAAAGGATAGTTCTTAATTGTATATTCATTACAATAAACGTTGTTTTCTAATTATTCAATCCTGAAAGATCATTTGACCATAAGCAAATCATACGATTAAAACAGACTTTTCCGTTTGGACAAGGTATCGTAGTTGTTCTTCAGATCTGTCCAGTCTACTTTCTTCTTTGTATCCAACCCATTGATATATTTCTCGATATTGGTATAGCCGTCTCCATTACAGTCCTCCTTTGCATCAGTCGGATCGTTCGGATTCAGTCCGTTGGCAATTTCCCATGCGTCCGGCATACCGTCACCATCCGAATCAAGATATGCTTCTCCTTTGTATTCAGGAAGTCCGCCCACCTGACGGATATCGGTGATGATACCTTGTTTGTAGGAGTCTGCCGGCAAGCGTCTTTTCACGTAAGGAGAGATAAATTCCGAAGCATCTTTCGCATAAATCGCTTTTCCTGTTTGTACAGTCTTGATGACGCGAGCGTCTACCGCATCCCGTTTCGGGAGAGTAGCACCTACATTATCCAATACAAAGTTATAAGCTTTTTGGGTATCCATAATCGTTACAGGCGACATTTTGAATGCTTTGTCCACTCTGATTTGCGGTAAGAACTTTCCCTCATCCACTTCACTGGCAAGCTGAACTCCGCCATTCCAGTTATCTTTTGTCACTTTAGCATTTCCGTGAACGATGTTACCGTTTACATAAGCCTTTCCGAAGGACATCGGTTTGCTTTTATCGCGTCCGGCTTCCGGTTTCAATATACGATAGGAAATAGGTTTATCCAGCGGGGTGATAGGACCGGGCTTAAAATAGTTATTGATTATATTATAAAAACTCTTATTGTCTCCTCCATCGATAGAACGGTTCCACCAGTTGAAAACAACATTGTTTACGAAGTTAAAGTCTCCGTCCATACCCACCGAACTGTTACGACTGATATTGGAAGCGAAAAGATTACGGCAGAACATACTATTATGTCCTCCGATAGTGGCGCCAAATGCATGATTATAAGTATCCAATGCTTCCGAGAATATCGAATTCTGAATGGTAATGTTCACAGTAGGCAACTTCAGGCCGTGCCCGGTTTCATCCCTGTTGTAGACGTGGCGATAGATAGACATATTTTCATCCAGTCCCCAGCTTGCCGAACAGTGGTCTATTATAATATTGCCGACTGCATTTCCTCCCACTGCATCATCCCGGAAAGCAACATCCTGTGCCCCCCGACGGAAACGCATATGACGAATCACTACATCATGAGTATCGATCAGAAAAGAATGCCCGGTCACGCAGATACCGTCTCCCGGTGCTGTCTGTCCGGCAATCGTTACATAAGGGGCACGTACACTGATCGGGCTTTTCAGGCGAATAATACCTGACACATTAAATACAATAACACGTGCGCCACCGATTTCACAGGCTTCGCGGAATGTGCCGGGACCGGAATCTTCCAGGGAAGTAACCACAATCACTTTGCCTCCACGACCACCGGGAGTGTACATACCACCGCCTTCCGCACCGGGGAAGGCCGGAATATTACTTTTGATCAAATCCTCCGGTTTGGAAGCCCAAGGTTTGTAAGGTCTTCCTAACTTTGCTTCTTCCAAAACTGTTGGCAAGGCTTTTTCCCATGCCGCATTGGATTTCTGTTCGAACTCTGCTTCTTGTTTTGCTCCTCTTTCTTTTACCGAGTCGGGGATCACCGGATATTGGGCTGCCACAGGTAGTACACAGGCAACCAACATCCATACTGATAATACTTTCTTAATCTTGTTCATTCTTCCGAATCTTAATAGGTTTTTAAAAAAGACGATTAAGAAAGTATTTTGTAATCGGTCTTTCTATCCTTTCCGCCATTCATTCATATATTCACGGGGAGTCTGATTATATTTCTTGCGGAAACACTTGCTATAGTAGCCTGAATCTTTGAATCCGACAGCAAACGCCACTTCCGAAACACTCAAATCCGTATTTTTAATCAGTTCGATCGATTTATTCAGGCGAATCTCCTTTACCAGATCGACAGGTGCCAGTCCGGTAAGGCTTTTCAGCTTTTTGAAGAATGCCGAACGGCTCAGTCCGATGCCGGATGCGATCGTATCAATATTGAAATCACTGTCGTCCATGTTTTCCTCGATCACCTGATGTATCTTTTCAAGAAACTGCACATCTTTCTTTACCAGATATTGTTCGTAGCTGTCTTCTTCCGTTGTCGTCTGGTTCTCCATCTGCTGGCGGATACGTTCGCGGAACAGTTTCCGTTCGCCAAGCAACTGATCGATTCGTGCCAACAGATACTCTTTGCTGAATGGCTTGGTTATATATGCATTCGCCCCCAAAGTGATCGCTTTGGTCTTGGCACCTTCGTCGTTCTTGGCTGTCAGAATAATGACAGGGATATGGCTGATCTGAAAATCCTTCCGGATAGATTGCAGCATTTCCAGTCCATCCATTTCCGGCATCATCTGATCGGTCACTACGATGTCCGGATGATACAGATGCACTTTCTTCAGACCTTCTACGCCGTTATTGGCTATATGGATGTTGAATTTATCTTCCAATTGCAGTTTTATTAACTGGCAAAGGTCTTTATTATCCTCTACCAGCAGAAGAGTCGGTAATGAAGCGTCAATTTCCAGTTCCTCCTCCGGTTCCTTTTCGGAATCGATAACCATCTCCTTGTCTGTAGCGGCAGGAGCAGTTTCCGTATCGCTGACATAGAAATCTACTTCCGACGGACGATAATGATCCTTGCCCAATAATAGCTCTACAATAAACACGGCCCCCTGCCCTTCCGGACTTTCGGCACGGATGATACCGTGATGCAGATTTACTATTTCTTTGGAAAGTGCCAACCCGATGCCTGTACCCTGATAATGTGGATTATTCGCATTCTCTCCTTGTGAGAAACGCTCGAAAATCTCACTCAGCTTATTTTGCGGAATGCCGACACCGTTGTCTTCTACTCGTACATAGCAGGATTTTCCGTCATCCGTCAATCCGGTAGTTACATAAATACTTCCACCGGAAGGGGTAAATTTGAACGCATTCGATATGACGTTGCGGATAACAATGCTCAATTTGTCCTTATCTGCCCATACCATAATCGGTTCGTCCGGTAGCTGGAAGGTGAAACTGATTTCATTTTCCTCCGAAAGTACACGGAATTCTTTTTGGAAGGAGGCTATCATTTCATTGAAATCGATCAATGATACATGCAGGCGCATCTTGCCATTCTGAATCTTTCGGAAATCAAGAATCTGATTGACCAGTTGTAACATTTGGTTCGTATTCTTTTCCATTAGGTCCACGTATTGCAGTCCTTTCGGAGACAGTTCTTCCCGCTCCTTCAGTTCTTGTATCGGCCCTTTTATCAGTGTCAGAGGAGTACGAAGCTCATGAGAAATATTGGTGAAGAACTTGATTTTCATTTCCGAGACTTTCTGCTCGATATAAATGTCGTTCTTCATCTTAATCATGAAGAAGGCCAAGCGCAGACCGAAATAGAGGGCCGCGATGCCAAGGATTACATAGATAAGAGTGGCCCACCAACTCAGCCACCACGGCGGGAGAATGGTGACAGCCAATGTACATGTGGATACAAGTTCCGGATTAGCTTCATCCATCGTTTCTACACGGAATACGTAGTCTCCGGGAGGAACATTGGTATAAGAAGCAATACGGTTTTTGCCGTTATAGTGCCATTCTTTCTCATACCCTTCGAGTATGTAACGATAAGATACGCGATTCTGATTGTAGAAATTTAATGCGGCAAATTCGATTGTGAACATAGACTGATTATACTTCAATTGAAGTGCATCGGTGTATGTGATAGACTCCTGAATCGGACAGTCGTTCAAACTTCGCAGATTACGATTGGATACTTTAAAGTCTACGATACGGGTGTCATAGTTGGTATGTTGTGTCTCCAGTTTATCAGGAGAGAATGTCAGAATCCCCTGTCGCGAACCAAGCCATAAGTCTCCGTTCAATGCACGCAACGCACTGCCTTCTTCCAGTTCAACATTCAGGAAACCATCGTATTTGTCGTAGTTACGGAACTGCTCTGTCGCCTTATTAAAGCAGGACAGGCCAATCTCGGTAGTAAACCACAAATTTCCGTTTTTATCTTCCACGATGGACTTGACCACATCGTTATTCATTCCTTCACGTATGCCATATGACTTGAATATCGGTTCACGTTTTTCTTTGTCATAGCGGACCAGTTTATTCAGACCTCCACCGAATACACTCACCCAAATTTGTGAATTACTGTCTTTATATAATACATAAATATCATTGTCCGCCACATTGGAACGATCGCTGATTTGTCGGTACGTCTCAAACTGAATCTGTTCGGGAGTCGTAAAATGTCCGTCAAAAGACATCAGACCATCCATCGTTCCTACCCAGATACGCCCATCTTCATCTTCCGTCATTGTGCGGACTTCCATATACAGACCATAAGCGGGATACTGTTTCAGTCCGTTGTACTTATGCTTGAATACAAGCGTTCCATTTTCTTCGGAAATCAAGTTCAGCCCGCCGCCCAACAGACCGACCCAGATACGCTCCTGACTATCCTGATATGTGAAATATACATCATTGTTACTGATAGTATTCGGATTCTTAGGATCATTTTTATAACGGGTAAAGCGCAGACCGTGCGGTGAGTTCATATCCGGTTCGGCTTTGACAAGTCCGTTTCCCTTAGTGGAAAACCATAAGTTTCCTTCTTTATCTTCCATGATATGATATACGGCGCCTATCAGATAATTCTGATCCGTAAAAACCTGCTTTATCTGTCCGTTGCTATCCAGACGATAAAGTGCCTGCCAACGGGTACCGACCCAGATGTCTCCATTCTTAGCCTGATACAGTGCACGTATCCCCTGATTCCAAGAGGTCGCTCTTTCTGTGTCTACAGGGACAGGAGAAACTTCTGTCAGCAGTTGAAATTGCTTCTTTGGAAAGTTGACTTTGTATACTCCGCTGCCTGTAGATGCCAGCCAAAGAATACCGTCTTTATCCAGCAGCAGATGAAAGAAGAGCTGATCGGGAAGGTCGTCGGAAAAAGGTTTCAGTTGATTGATACGGGTCATTTCCAGTTTCTCCCTGTCGAAGAGCAGAATTTCTCCACCGGGGGTGAGGAAAAACATACCCTGTTCACCGGCATCCTGCTTTTCAAAGTTACCGATGGCATTTTGTTTGGGGAAAGGAAAGCGATGATTGCTTTTGTTCAGAGGATCATAGTACGTCAATGCCTCATTACCTTCCTGAAACCAAATTTTGTCATACTTGTCATTGAATATCATTCCTACTTTTTTCCCTGCGATGGAGAACGGTAGTTTGGTCAGTTGTTTGTAGCCGATGTTATATTCATACGCACCATCAACGGTGGTGATATACATTAATCCTGATTCAGTGACCAGTATATTGGAAATCGGTTGATCAATTTCCGGTATTTCGTAACGGTTGACTACTCCATTTTGCGGATCGACGCTATAAATATGTCCGTTCTTATCTCCCAGCCATAAGAATTTGGAACTGTAGGAAGCACAAGTGAACTGGTCCGGATCGGCAGAAACCTTCTTTTGAATGAAATCGACAGGTTTATCTTTCAAAGCCTCTCCTTTTCTTAATGAAAGAATCTGATAGTCCATACCGATCCAATTGATAAACTCGGCAGTTTCACAAAACACATTATGCTTTAGACGCAAATCATAGACGTTGACATTGGGACGCGAATCGTGCAGTTGCTTCATGGTGATTTTACCGTTCTGGTCTGTATTTGCACGCAGCAGACTTTTATCTTTGGTCAGCAGCAGTACGTCTCCGTCATCTGTCGTTTGTATCTTGATAATCTGAATATTTTCAGAGTACTCTTTTACATCGTCATACACTGCGTGGAAACTTTCATGTTTCTTATCAAACAGATAGAGTTTGCGGTCGATAGTCTTGATCCAAAGGTATCCGTTCCGGTCTTCTACAATACGCTGAATCTTACGGGGAGGAATATCTGCTGAGTAAAATCCGTCATGATTATCATAGGAACGGAATTTGGTACCGTCGAAACTGCATAGTCCGTACCAGGTGCCGAACCATACAAATCCGTCCTGCCCTTTCAGTGTACAATTGACAATGTTATTGGGTAAGCCTCGTTCAGCCGTATAATGTTCAACGATCATGTTAGGGTAGGCAAAAGCACAGATTCTCGTCATCAAGAGAAACATAAATATCAAAAAGAAGTGTTTCTTCATTGTATATTATATTAGTGGAAATGAATCTTGCATCAAAGATACTATTTTTCGGGTAAAATTCAAATTAGCAGATAATAAATCCAGATTGGTAACCTTGTTTTGCCATGCACAAATCTGCGGTCAAGTTTTTCAAATTTACTTTTCTATTCCAAATTCAGTCTGTTGCCGTTCCACTTCATCCAACACCCGTTGCCGTTCTTCTTCCGTCAGTTGCACTTTGCCTTCAGTTGCACTCTCGGACGAACCGGCTTTTACAGTTAATGAGGATGTTTTCTGACCAATACAGTACTTCTCGTCATAACAGAAAGGAAGTTCCGCAGGAACACTTTCAAATTCCATTTCAGTTGCAGTCGGAGCCTGAGTTCCTTCAAATTGCACGTGGGCTTTCACTCTAATCTTCCCGGCTTTTCGTGTGGAACGGATCAGTAGAGGAGCCGATCCGAATTCTACGGCACGGGGATTGGCGCCAATCCTTGCATCGCCAATGATTTCTCCTTCACCTTCTACCGTGAATACGATATTTTCCTTTGCCAGACGACGTACATTTCCGCTATCATCCGTTACTTCGGCAACTACCACTATGAAATCCGAACCATCCGCTACCAGATTTACTTTTTGAGTATCTGCATACAAGCGAAGTTTGGTAGACCGCCGGGAAGGCATTTTCTTTTGTGTACATACTACTTTCCCATCGATAATACCTTCGGCAACCATATTTACCTTCTGCCAGTTCTTTTGAGTATAACTGTATCCGCGTGCTTCCCAAAAATCCCATACATTTTCAAAGACAACAGGTGCGTTCGGCAGGTGACCTTTGGCATGTACCACAGGTTTGGTCCATGTTTTTGTCCCATCATAGATAGAAAGGCGGATGGAGTCACAGTTACTGAATACCACTACATCCTTATCGGAGAATTGTGACATTTCATGAGCAAGGAATATCATCGGTCCGCATTCTGCCAACGGATGTTGGAGGCTTGCCGGAGATTGGCTGCGGAACATTTCATACGCATACTTTTTCTGACGGAAAGCGTCATAAATACCTCCCCAGTATGGATCGGGGTGATAACCACGCTGGTGATCGAACGGATGCCACTGTGTGCCACCGATAAACTGACCGGTAGTGCGGTACATCTCATCATAACTTGTAGCCAGAGAAAGTGCCTGTATCAGCAACGGACGTTCACCCCAACTGCGGCTTGCACGATTATTGTTGTTGTGGGCATACCAGTCATCTACGTTTTCTCCGAATTCACGGGTGAAGATGCATTGTTCCGGTTTGTCCTCCTTTTCGTCATCACCCGGCCAGCCGTAGACTACATCGTAATGTTCCTTTACACCGGCAGAATGCACATCGGCAGCGGCTATCGGACGTCCCGGATATGGATATTCTTCCTTCGTTATTTCAAGTGCCTTCAGTGCAAAGTCGAGTGGATAACGGGTCTCATTCAGAATAGGCTCCCACATCAGCACGGAAGGATGATTGCGATCACGACGAATCATTTCACGGGTATTCTGATGAACCAGTTCTCCGAATTTCGGGTCTTTGTTCCAGTATTGCCAGCCCGGAGTAGCGACGATGACAAACATGCCGAGTTCGTCACAGGCATCCATAAAGGATGGGTCCTGTGGATAATGCGCTACACGGATGATGGTACATCCTGCATCACGCAGGCGTTTTGCGTCACGCCATTGCTGTGAATTGGGAAGAGCATTGCCTACGTATGCGAAATCCTGATGACGATTGGCTCCAACTAATTGTCCGAAAGGTTTTCCATTCAGCCAAAAGCCCTCTTTGCCACGAAATTCCGCCAGGCGGATACCGATACGGGTAGTTCCTCCGTCGATGGAACGGTTTCCTTTCTTTATACGGGATTGTACTCTGTATAGATATGGTGCATCCGGTGACCAAAGTTTCGGATTCCTCACATCCATCTGCTGGCGGATTGATTTCTTTTCTCCGGAGTTCAAAGAGAGTTTGCTAGACGTACGTTTGATAACCTTGCCTTCGGCATCTGTAAGGGTCGTTTCTACTGTGACGGATTCCGAACGAGTATTATTGTTCTGAATCTCTGTTTCTACGTATACTTGTGCGCTCTTTTCGCTGATCTTGTCGAAGTGAACAAATACGCCGCCACCGCCAACTGTCCGGGAGTCGATGGCATCGGTAATGGCGACCGGAGACTTGGCAATCATCCATACATCACGATAGATACCTCCATGATAAGCAAAATCCAATGTGTATTGTGGCTTTCCGGGAGGGTATGATTTATCGTTGCTGTTGTCGGTATAGACGGCAAGGAGGCAGGAGTCTCCGGCTTGTACGCCGTTTGCCGTCAAGTCCAGCGTGAAAGGCAGATAACCTCCGAGATGTTCCTGAACACGTTTGCCGTTCAGGTAAAGTACTTGCTTTCCCATTGCCGCTTCAAAATGAAGGAGTACACGCTGTCCTTTCGTTGCGGTGGGAACTACGAAATACTTGCGATACCACGCAGGGCCCTGATAATTGCGGCAACCACTGCCTTCGGCAGGCATCAACTCTACTGTGTGAGGAGTAGAAACGACCTCCCAGGAACGATCGTCAAAATTTACAGCTTCCGCCCCCCGGATATCGCCTTTGCAGAATCGCCATCCCGGATTGAAGTTATATACTTGTCGCCCGCAATCGGGAAGCGGAATAAATCCGGCAACCGATGTTTCGGGACGGTAAGTATCTGCTGCCTGCCCACCGAAGGAGAATAGCAGCAGAAATAGGAACAAAATTAAAAACGGTCTTTTATTCATAGTTTTTTCATTTATGTAATTCGTGCTTATTTTTTCTATTTTTCTATCATTATAATAATGTCTTTCTTTCTGTTTTCTGGTGATACCTTTAGGTCTGTCACTTTCCCGTCTTTTAAAGTTGCTTCTACCGTCGTATTACCCGGAGCGTGGAGCTTGAAATGGACGTTCCATTCTTTGGGCCAGGCGGGGAACAGAAGTATTTGTGCTCCATTCGTTTGTAAGAGCATCTCTTGAAGTCCTATCATGCCGCTACCTCCCCAGTTGTGGTCGGGTGTCCAGTCATATCCCGGTCCCCAGAAGGCAGGAAAACGGTGGGGACCATCCGATAGCTTTGCCAGAGAAAGGCTTTTGGCTTCTTCGGTCAGTCCCAGACAGGCCGCCCAGATGTTGTCTTGCTTCCATCCGGTGTGGGAACGGAATTTGAGTGCGTCAGGATCATAGAAATAGGTATCACGAGCTATTTCCAGATTTTCCTTGCCTACTCCGTAGATGCGCCAGGGAAATACCGGGTAGAGTTGTGGTGTCTCTATATTGTTGATTCGTTCCCAGCTTTTGGCGGGAGAAATCGTTTGTTTCCATACTGGAGTCATGGTAGAAGTCTGACGATTAAGAGAATCCTTGACTTCGATATAGCGTAATGGAACCGGAGGAATTGTTTCCAGCATCTTTTGCCACTTTTCATTGTTGCAAATTTTGATGTAAGTCTCCAATACAGTTCGCAGTGCGGCGATGGTGCTGCTGGCGTTGTTGGTCATCTTGTAGGTTTCGCAGGCAGAGCCGGGGAACAGTATCAGGTGTCCATCGCCATCCAATGCTTTACGTCCCCGACGGGAAGCGAGTAGCCGATAATGTTCGTCGAAAAAGGTCAGCGAGCTTTCAATCAAAGGCAAATACGGGGTTATGTCGGCATTGGCATAATTCTTCGTTTCCAAAATCATCTGGCAAAATTCAAGAATAGTGTCCCATTCATATTCCAGCCACGCATTGTATTCCAGTCCTTTGTCAAACCAATCCGGACGTTTGAAACCATATTCTGCGGGATTGGGTAAGCCGAAGTTTTCTATCTGTTCGGAGAAACAGGCTCCCTCGTGTTGCCAATATACACGGCTGCGGAGTTCCGCATTCTTCAACATCCGGTTATAGAAATTGAATTGGGAAGGCATCATGTCGAAGTCACCGCTTTTCAGCATCGGCCAGTAGACAAGACGCTGATTCTGTGCAGTCATCGTCCCTCCTCCCCACTTTCGGTAGTCAGGAGTGAATGCCTGCTTCTCGTCTATGTGACACGGATCGAAGGTGAATAAACCACCGTTGAACTTGGTGGGGACACTGCCGTAAGCATTGCAGCCCAGCATATAACGGAAAAGAGTGTAGTTTCGGGTGATTTCTTTCAATGCATCTTTCGCATCGCTCTTTTCTTTATTTCCGGCTTCTTTTTCTACTTTGCTGTTCTCCTTGTTTTCGGTTTCACCGATCGTTTCGATAAAACTCCGTTGCCAGAAAGCATTCCACCACAGGCGGGTTTGTTTTTTATCCTGTGATACCACTTTAGACGATATCTTTCCTTGTGGGGCAATTCGTTGCCAGGCTGTTTTCAGACCTTGCTCCCATTGGGTGACGGTTTCAGTCTGCTCTGTGTGCAACACAACAGAAAAATGATGCTTTTTAGAAGCTTTCAAAGAACGAAATCCCCAAGTGCGGTAATCGGTTCCGGCATATACACTGTCTGAAGTGCCTGTATATTCCAGATTCTCTCCTGACAGATACCCTCCGAAAGTCAGATTTTTAAGAGGATTCATCATCTGCGACTTCACTTCATTCATCCCTTGTTGGGCAACTGCTATGTCAAATACTGTCTCTTCCGCATTACGATGATAAAACAAAAGGCGTTTGCTGTCCTTTTCGGATAAATTCCCTAATGAAATGAAGTCGGCATATGTTACCGTACCTTTCGGAGGAGCCCACTTATAAGAACATTGTTGCCCCTCTCCTTTTCTGATCAGCCGATCCTGGTATCTCCAGTTTTCATAAAATATTTCCGTCTGCAAAGGCCGGTCATTAACCACTTCAATGTGTACAACCGGATGAAAAACATCCGCCCAGAGTTGTACTTGCGTTCCTCCGGCGGAGATTTCAACATAGCCGTCGATCAGCTTTAATTCCTGCCAGAAATCCTTTGCGTCTTCAAAAGGATTGGGAGATAACCGGAGGCGAAAACGTCCCAGCTTCAACTGGCAGTTGTTTTCATCGAACGTACCGCTCCTGCTCAGATAAAACAGTATATCCCCCTCTTCTACCCATATGTTCATGCCGATATCTCCCCCGCCGCATGGCATCGATTCGGAGGAATTCCGGCTGGGAGTATCCCAGACGACATTGGCATGCTGGCTCCAAAGAACCGACACGCCAACGAATATCATTGCTATAGCCAGATAAAATCTCTTCATATTCTCAAATTACCAGTTGTCCGAACGGAAAGACCCCAACGGCAGACCATCACAATATACATCTCCTTCCACATAATTCTCAAATCCATAACGGACAGCTACCGGATGCGGAACTTTATCACTTTTTACTAGCATTTTGCTGCGTTCGATCCATGCTTTCGCCGGATAGAATACTTTGTCTTCACCTGCCACCTGAAAGTTTTTCGATTCGAAACAGTTTTTACCGCTGATCCACATATTCGCACGTTCAAAGCTGACGACGATAGTGTCATTCTTGATTTCAATACTTTTGTAATAGGGACTTTCTCCGTTCACCCCCTCTACTCCGTACGTCTTTGTCAGTGCAAGGAGTGCCAGACGCTCTCCGGCAGCCTGTTTCTTTGCGGGATGAATACCCTTTTCCATTCCTGCATCCAGCAGTACAGCCATGCCGCTGTTAGACACACGATGTTCTACCTTTGCCTGTGCTTCCCGCAGATAGGCTGAATTAATCACTTCTTTACCTTTTTCAGTGATAATACCATAGTCATAGGGAGCTATCTGGCAATAGTAGAAAGGAAAATCACCTTGTTTCCATTCGGCACGCCAGCCATTAATCAATGTGGCAAACATATCCGCATAGGTATGGGCACGATTCCAGTTATCTTCTCCCTGATACCAGATCACGCCTTTCATAGTCATGCCGATCAATGGATGCAACATACCATTATAGAGTACGGTTGGAGTACGGTTTTTCGATTTGATATCAGCTTCCGATTGAGGTATCTTTGCATCCGGAAATGCTTTCAGCCAATCAGCAGTCATCCATGCCTCGCAGGCAGAACCGCCCCATGCCGCTACTACGAGTCCTACCGGAACTTCTAATATTTCATTGACCAGTCTTCCGAAATAATAGGCTGTTGCACTGAAATCACGGACACTAACCGGAGCCGCTTCTTTCCATGAACCGACTACGTCGTTCTGTGGGGTAATGGTAGAAGTACGTTTTACCGTAAACAGGCGGATATGAGGATTTTTGCTGCGAAGAATATCCATATTGGCATTCTCTACAGGTTGGTTCTTGAATCCTTTCATCGGCATTTCCATGTTGCTCTGACCGGAGCACAGCCATAATTCGCCTATCAGAATATTATTCAGTGTCTTTGGGGTTCCATCGTCGAAAGTGATGGTATACGGTCCGCCGGCTTCCGGAGTGGAGACTGAAAGTTTCCATGAGCCGTTTTTGTCTGCTGTTACTGCATATTGTTTTCCGTTCCAGCCGGTAGTGACTGTTACTTTTTTGTTCGGAGTTGCCATTCCCCAAAGGTTGGCATTGGTTTGTTGCTGCATCACCATGCCGTCAGAGAAAATAGCAGGCAGTTTCACTTCCGCATGCATTGACAGACAGGCAGCGAGCAGAAAGCTTGCTAATACTGTGCTTGTTTTAATTCCTGAACTTTTCATTCTTATTTGTTTTTATTCGCTACTTCAAAATTCAAAGGTCCGAGCAATCCTGCAGGAAGCAGGGTGTTTTCTGCTTTCCGGTATTTGGCATTCGTCCATATTCCATCGAAAGGAGCTTTTCCTTCATCGGCTCCTTTGAGTGCATTCGCCCAAGTATTGGTCACTTCGATTTCCAGTTCATTCACACCTTTCTTTAAGGCTGCCGTAATATCAGCCCGATAAGGAGCTGTCCATATCGTTCCGCAATCTATGCCGTTTACACGGACAGTAGCCAGATCGCATACTTTTCCCAGATTCAGATATACTTGTTGGGCTTCTTTCACTTTACTTTTCCAGCGGAATGTTGTTTTATACACTACTGTTCCGGAGTAATAGCGTATTTGCTCATCTTCTTCTTTGCTCCAGTCAAAGAGTTCCTGTCTTTGGATAGTCTTACCGTTTGCTGTAAAAGTCACGGTATATTCTGTAGCTTCCAAGCCTGTCTCCGAAGGTTCTTTTACTGAATCCTTCTTTTCCTTGCGGCCTTTTTCCGGAGTTTCTTTATAATCTTCTTCTGCAGGGTATACGATGAAGACAGACTCATTCGGAGCTAACGTTAAAGTGATTTCCGTACGATAGTTTTTTTGTTCGTAAGGAATGTCGGCGGTAATCTCACCCGTCACCGGATTCCAGCATTCCGGCTTTCTGCCGTCGATGCGCATACTGGCGGTAAATGTACGTGTTTCCTCCTGTTGGTTGGCGATAAAATAAATGTCCCCCTGTTCTCCTTGCCGATGTGTCCATGCAATGTCTTCCGGTACGATCAGATCACGTTCCAGACCGTATGAGGAGAAATCATCTTCATTATATGGAAGAGAAGGAATCAGTATGCCTGCTTCTTTCAGTTCATTTATCTTTTGTTTTACTTCCGGAGATAGTTCTGTGGGGTCTGGATTCATCGGACGTGGAAGTGGCAATACTAATACTTTGTAACTGGCTCCACCCGGTAATGTCATCCTACCATTTTCAGCTTTCGCCAAACGGAGTAACGCGTCTTTGTTAAAGCTGTCATAGGCATATCCTCGAAGTGGATTTACCCACTTTTCAGGATCGGCCATATTGGCAGAATGTGTTACGCCTACAGGACGCACACGTAAGGGTTGTCCTTCGTTTGCCAAGCGGATTCGTTCGCTTTCCACCCGCTCTGTACCGAAGATGCCCGGTAAAGAAGGAACTAAACGTTCCGGCAATATCGAACGTCTTGGCATCTCTTCTCCTGTAAAAACTGCAATATCTACCACTGGATGCCCGTATTGCAGCAATGACTGGCAACGGGTGATGTATTCACAGAAAGCCTTTGCACCTTTATTCCACCACGTCTGGTCACGCTGGAAGAAAAGGCCGATACCATCCAGAGTCATTCCCGGTTTGCGGTCCAGCCAAGGATTATGGACATATACATGGAAGAAAAGGCGGTTGATGCCTAAAGCATAGTTGCGGTCCAGTAAGGCTTTCAACATTCCCGGATGTTCGTCCCATGTTCCGCGTACTTCTGTGAAACCTTCTGCCTGGATGATATTCTTGCCGTAGATATGCGCTCCGCTGATAGCATCCAGCATATCATTCGGTTTGTCGTGAGTTGGGCTGTTCAGCCAGAATTCTCCCATGGGAAGGTCTACTTTCTGATAATGCAGTAATCCGTCACTTACCATGGTAGGCGCTACGCATTCGGCTGAGAACTGGCAATCATATTCTTTGGCACAGTCGGCCAAGACTTGATAGAAAACGTCGACGACCAGTTCACCTATCGTTGTGCGGACATCACGCAGAATCTTTTCACTTCGTTCGGCACTCTCCATCGGAATACCTGCCAACAATGGTAAATAAGGCATCAGGTCGTATCCACGGCGTTTTTGGAATTCTGCGGCAAAAGTATCGCTCCAGTTCTGGCTTCCGCATTCCCAACTATCCACGTGCATATATTTTAATACGCGGCGTGCAACGTCCGGGTTTGTCTTTACAAATGCCTGCGCAAACCAGTTGTCGAACTGCTTGCGGACAGCTTTTGGATTAAATTTATCACATTCCAGTCCTTTTCCTCCTCCGGCAGTTGCGTTAGTATGTCCGGTGGCGGTATGTCCCATGCGGAGTAGTTTCCACTTTCCTTTGGGGAGAGTAGTCGTCAGTATTCTCTCTTTAAAATTGTCGCTCGGACTATTTTTAAAAGGATCTGTCAGGTTGATAATCTGTGAAAGGGTATAGCAATCTTGCTCCCCTATTTCCTCTTTTTTCGTGGAGGAAGCTACACGCCATACCAGTCCGGCTTTGCCTTCCCACTGATCCAGTCGGACTTCCCGGTGCAGGCGCAATTCTTTTATTTTCAGATTAGGTTTCCATTTTGCGGCATCCATATCTTCACTTCCCGGTTCGCTCCCTTCAGGAGTCCAGTAGAAACGGAAGAAACGGGCAGTAGTCGGAGGAATACTATGAGTTGAATTCTCATCCGTATTCTGCCATCCCTGACGGGCAGGGACCAACTGCTTAACCAAACGATAATTCACTCCATCATCACTGGCCATTACTTTCAAGCGGTGTGCCTGATAATTATTACCATTTAAAACGATTTCAATATTCCGACAAGTGAAGGGTTGTTCGTATTCATACTGGATATAACAAGGATACGAAGAACGGATCACTCCTGCCGTATCCATATTCACTGTTTGAGCGGCTTTTACATTTCCTGTCGTAGCTAGGTTGACACAGGTAATTTTTGCCTGCATCTCGTCCGCTGCGTCTTCTACCGGTAAAGCGAATAATGCAATATCTTCATAATAATTTTTATAGGCTTCCGGTTGTGGCAAGCGAATAGCCATCAGCTTTCCGCCGTTTACAATCGTATCGCTCCAAACCACTTTTTGCATAGATTCTTCGGGAGTAATCCAGGGGCCTCCCGCCAATGCGAAACCATCACAAATGTGCATCCCCAATTTCAGCCCCAAACGATCTGCTTCTTCCATGCTGAAACGCACCATCTCCCACCATTCGGGAGTTAGCTGCTGCGCTTTGCCATCGTATTGGGCGCCTTCATGAATACCTTTAATCGGCATCAGGTAAGTACCTCCCAATCCGGCATGTTTCATTGCCTCCAAATCGGCTGTAATCCCTTCTTTAGACACGGCACCATACATCCAATACCAAAAGGTCCAGGGTTTTGCTTCATCGGAAGGACTTAAGAATTGATCGCGAAGCGAGCGTGTTTGCTGTGCATCGGCAGGGCATACGGCTGTCCATGCTAATAGAGAAAGTGCAAATATTCGTTGTTTCAGTCGGCTTTTCATTCCAGTCTATATTTTTACTTATAGATAAGACGAAAAACATTCTGTTTTGTACTCACTATATTTTCCTGATTCAAATTAAATTAAGCTACTTAATTTGTCAGATAGAATTGAAACGATAGTTTATCTATCTCTTCTGTAATAGTTCTTCAAACACTTCAAATACCCTTGAATATGAAGTGTGCGGATTGTTTATATCAATGGAGATGTTTCTTTTATTCTTTTTTCGCGTGCCATACTTATCGTTTTTTAGGAATAAAAATACCGCCCAGCGTTGGTTTGGCGCCAAATTTCCCTGCATTATATGCATTGAGAAACGAAACGCCATTGCGGATATTGAAGTCATCAAGTGAAAACAGGTCTGTTGAACCATCATCCTTTTTTTCTGTAAACCAGACTACATCTTTACGTAAATCCTCGGTGTCTAATGATTGGAGATTATGCGTACTGAAAATCAGCTGCGAATAAGTCGAATTAACCAAAAATAAGTTGATGAAATGGGCAAATAAATCCGGGTGCAGCGAATTCTCAAGTTCATCAACAGGTATGATAGCATTTCTTTCAAGCAATATATTCAGAATAGTTCCCAAACCATAATAGCGCATTGTTCCTGCTGATTCAAGTATATCAGGCAGGTAATGAACAGAAGATGTTCCATTGGCTACAATCGTATGTTCAAATATCAAATCCGTATCTTTTTTATTTTTCTCGTTTTGTTGAACATCAAAACCGGATATATTAAAATCTGCACGGTGTAGTAAATCTAATAAAAAGGATTTGTTCTCCTTCTCTGCTTCCATTTCTCCTGTTGTCCATGTTTTCAAATCCGTTTGGGGCAAGAGTATAGGCAACCACTGTTTCAGGAAATAGTTATATACACGTTCTAATTCAGGAAACATAAAGTTAGCTGTAGCATAAGCTGAAACAACACTCATATTACTAAGTGTATTTACCTGCAACTTTTCCTGCTCGGCCACATTGAGTTTGACTTTGCTTCCTAATCGGATATGAGTGATTCCATTAATGGTCTCTCGGGAGAAAATTTCGGCTGGTTGCTTACCGGGATAATATTTAAGTGTTTCTTTTAGGACAGCACTATTATCTACTTCAAGATAATAGAGATGCTTCATATTGTTTACAAAAAAAGTCAATTCAAATACTCCACATTCTTTCTTTGTCGTATCATCCAAGAGAAACGGAGTAAACCCGATAGGCTGCATTTTGTTTATCTTAGGAGAAATGGCTATTTTTCGTATGAAGTCAAGTGCCAGCAATACGTTAGTCTTTCCTGAAGCATTAGCTCCATAGAGGATACCGAGTTTTAATACTTTCGTATCGTTGATAGTGGTACAGTAATATTCTTCTGAAACCTTATCTGCAGAGGCTTCAAAACTTAATATCTGCCAATCCTTAGCTGATCTGAAATTTTTAAATTTAAATTCTAAAATCATACTTCAATGTATTAAAAATGCGACTATTTTGCAAATATAGCATTTTAAACTATTTATTTCGCATTTTTATCCGTTCTTTTTTAGCTATAAAAAAGGTGCACCTCCTTTCCTACTCTTGGAAGAAGGTGCACCACACAAACAAAACAAACAATAGACGACCTTCACAGGCGGTATTTCATATATAACTCAACTAATTATAAATCTATTTCATTTTTAACGTAAATTCTCTCCCTGTATTCAGACGGAGTCATACCGGTATGTTCACGAAAGAATCTTGTCATAACAGAGTTCGAC
>ERZ826764.370-NODE-370-length-65485-cov-4.796179_pt1 | contig 65485 bp, 55 predicted proteins | sample MGYA00519870_ERZ826764 | MGnify/ENA primary metagenome ERZ826764 (study PRJEB31778, sample SAMEA3449239) | human gut metagenome | biome: human gut; feature: human-associated habitat; material: faeces | place: United Kingdom | collected 2010/2012 ... | reverse complement strand
GATAACGGAATAATCCGAATTCTCACGAATGGTTAGTGCCGCATAACAGCCTGCCGTTCCACCTCCGATAATGAGGACATCCGTATGTAACCTCTTTTTGTTCTCAATTTTCATCTCTGACTCCTTTGCAACTTTCTATTAGATATAGAATACATCTTGCTCCTGCATCTCACTGTTTTCCATGAGATACGTCTTGTGTTCATCAAAAATATATAACCGGTAAATCAAGACATGAACCGTCTCCCCCACGCTCACAAGGTCCTTTTCTAACGAACGCTCACCGACTACCTCAATTCCGTTTATGTTCACGGTGACATCCACACGATTTCCGCGGAATACCACATCTGTTATGATTCCTTCCTCCACCGCCGACATATAGCGGTTTAGGTTGCCACTCTTTGAAATCTTGATAAACTCTGGCCGGATGACCGCGCGTTTTGCATTTTCAACGAGTTCGAATCCTTTTAATCTGTCATAGTTTTCTACAATGGTGGAATGACCGATAAACTGCGCCACAAATGGGGTGTCTGGTGATTTGTAGATTTCAACCGGAGTTCCCATCTGCTCAATTCTGCCGTGGTTTGCGATGATGATTTCATCCGCAACCTCCACCGCCTCATCCTGGTCATGCGTCACAAAAATACTTGTAATGCCGAGTTTTTCGACCAGTTTTTTCAGCCAGATGCGAAGCTCTCCTCTAACTTTTGCGTCTATCGCAGCAAACGGCTCATCCAAAAGAAGTACCTGTGGATTTGGTGCAAGTGCTCTTGCAAATGCAACCCTTTGTCTTTGTCCACCAGACAACTGATTGGGATAGCGGTTTCCCATTTCCGCAAGCCCTGTCATCTCAAGTAACTTTGTTACCCTCTCCTTTATCTCCTTTTTCGGAAGCTTTTGAAGCTCTAATCCAAACGCTACGTTTTCATACACCGTCATATAGCGAAACAGCGCATAATTTTGAAAGACAAACCCAATTCCACGCTTGGATGCCGGAACGTCATTCATTCTTTTTCCATCGATATAAATGTCCCCGGAATTCGGCGATTCCAATCCTGCAATCATGCGAAGAAGTGTCGTCTTTCCGCTTCCAGACGGTCCTAACAGTGCAACCAGCTTTCCTTTTTCCACACCAAAACTTACATGATCCGAAGCCACGAAGTCTCCATATTTTTTATAGATATTTTTCATTTCCACGTACATTGTTCTATCTCCTCTGGCTTCCCTGCGATTTTTTCTTGAATTTACGTTCTACGATGTTTCTTGCAAAAAGAATGACTAACGCAATCACAACCAGCAGGGATGACACCGCAAAAGCCGCAGTAATCGATGTGTCTGTTCCCGACATATAAAGCGCATCTATCTCAAGCGGCAGTGTGAAAGTTTCACCTCTTGCTTTTGACAGGGCATTGACTGCACCAAACTCTCCTAACGCTCTCGCCGTACAAAGAATAATTCCATAGACCAATCCCCATTTCATCTGCGGAAGCGTAATCTTTCGAAAAATGGTAAATCCGGATGCTCCCATCAGCGCTGCAGCCTCTTCTTCGTCTTTTCCCTGGGCATTTAAGACCGGGATAATCTCTCTTGAAACAAATGGAAACGTTACAAATATTGTGGCAAGCACCACACCTGGAATTGCAAATGTGATTCGAACGTTTGTTTCAAAGAATTCATTGAATGCCCGGATTGCCGGATACATCCAGCCCAGGCGGCCAAACGTCATCAAATACGCAAGTCCGACAATTACCGGCGAGATGGAAAACGGGATATCGATGATGGTTGCGAGAATCTGTTTTCCTTTAAACGAAAATCTTGTGAGAAGCCAGGCTGCCCAGATTCCAAAAAAGGTGTTTACCACAACCGCAATGACAGTTGCAATCAGCGTGACTTTAAACGCAGATAACACGTATTCTGTTGTGATTGCCTTGATGTAAAAGGAAAAACCTTCTTTTAACGCACTCGCAAGAACCGAGACTAAAGGCACTACAAGCATGACGGTCAAAAACAAAACCGTTACCGTAACCAGGCATATTTTTGTGATTTTTTTGCTGTTTTCAAGTTTCTTTTGTTCGCTCATGTCTGGATGTCCTTTCCTTATTTTATAAAAGATTGGTCCGCCTCGATTGTCTGACCTGCACCACATTTACAAATAGCAATAATAAAAATGAAATGATTAGCATCACCAGTGCGATTGCCGTTGCACCCGCATAATCGATATAGCTTAATTTTTGCATGATGACGTAAGATACGACCTGCGTTTTGTTTTTCGCACTGTTTCCGGAAATGTAAATGACACTTCCATATTCCCCGATTCCTCTCGCAAATGCCAGACCAAACCCGGTCAGTAACGCCGGTTTTAATTCTGGAAGAATCACGCGGAAAAAAGTCATTCTTGGACTGGCGCCTAACATAAATGCCGCCTCCTCATATTGACCATCCATTTTTTCCAAAATAGGCTGCACGGCTCTTATCACAAACGGAAGTCCCACAAACACAAGCGCCACCACGATTCCGGTCTGCGTGTATGCTACATGGATTCCGATTTTCGAAAGTCCTTTTCCAAAAAATCCTGTGGTGGAATAAAGCTTCGAGAGCGTGATTCCGGCTACTGTCGTCGGAAGGGCGAACGGCAGTTCGATTAATGCATCCAAAAGCCATTTCCCCGGAAATTCATATTTGACCAGACTCCATGCCACGATAAGACCAAACACCACATTGATGACCGCCGCGAGAAAAGAGCTTGTGATACTGGTAAAAAAGGCGTTCCTGACATTTTCTTTTAAAATCAGTCCTAGAAACTCCACCGGTGAAATCCGAAGAGAATAAACAAGCACCGACGCTAACGGAATCAGCACAATGACAGAAAGCATGGTAATCACAATTCCAAGGGAAAGATGATAACCGGGTATCACTGCATTCTTTTTACTCTTTGTTTTTGTTGTCTTCTTTTCGCTGTTAGTCTCCGTATATTTCATCGAACATTGCTCCATCATCAAAAAATGTCTTATAGGCTTCATCCCAGCCACCGTAATCCTCAATTGTAAAAAGTTTCATCTGCAAATCAAATTTGCTGGAAAACTCTTGTAAAATTTCTTCCTTTACGGGTCTGTAACCATTTTCACCGATTAGTTTCTGCGCTTCGTCACTATATAAGTAATCTAAATATTCCTTACATACATCTTCTGTATGATTGCTCTTTGCATTGTCATCCACGATTGCCACACTTGGCTGCGCTAAGATGCTGACAGAAGGCGTAATCATCTCATACTCATCCGGATAAGAGTCCAGTGTTGTAAATGCTTCGTTCTCCCATGCAAGCAGGACTTCTCCCTGACCATTTTCTACAAATGTAGTTGTGGAGCCTCTCGCCCCGGAATCCATAACCAAAACATTTTCATATAACTGCTTCCTAAACCCTTTCTGTTCTTTTTCGCTGCCATAATTGGTCTTTGCATAGCTAAGTGCCGCAAGGAAATTCCAGCATGCACCACCACTGCTTTTTGGATCTGGCGTGATGACATTGATGTCTTTTTTTATCAAATCATCCCAGTCTTTGATGTTCTTTGGATTCCCTTTTCGAACAAGAAAAACGATTGTAGATGTGTACGGTGCCGAATTCTGTGGAAATTCATCAATCCAGCCATCCTCAATCAGCCCGGTGTGTTCAATCAGATCGATATCATGCTCTAATGCAAGTGTCACAACATCTGCATTACATCCTTCCACCACCGATCTTGCCTGTGAGCCGGAACCACCGTGCGATTGCACTATCCTTACCTTTTCGCCGTACTTTTCTTCGTAATACGTTTCAAATATGTTGTTGTACTGCTCGTAAAATTCTCTTGTCGGGTCATACGACACATTGGTGATGGTAATCGTTCCATCCTTACTGTCTTTTGCGCAACCTGTGAGAAAACACAGCACAAACAAGAAAACCGCAATGATTGCTCTTTTTTTCATGGTTATTTTACCTCAAACAACGGTGTGGATAGGTATCGTTCTCCAGTATCCGGAAGTAACACTACTATATTCTTTCCTTTATTTTCAGGTCTCTTTGCAAGCTCCGTTGCTGCATAAATAGCCGCTCCCGATGAGATTCCCACCAGTAACCCGTCTGTTTTTGCAACTTTTCTTGCTTTATCGAAGGCATCTTCGTTCTCTACCGCAATGACTTCATCCACAATGTCCATTCGCATGACTTTTGGGATAAATCCTGCACCAATCCCCTGAATCTTATGAGGTCCTGCTTCTCCCTTAGAAAGAACCGGAGACGTTGCCGGCTCTACAGCTACAACCTTGATATCCGGATTCTGCTCTTTTAAGTACTCGCCGATACCTGTAACTGTTCCACCGGTACCTACACCGGCAACGAAGATATCAACTTTTCCGTCAGTGTCTTTCCAAATCTCCGGTCCTGTTGTTGCACGATGTGCAGCCGGATTAGCTGGATTTTCAAACTGACTTGGGATGAATGCGCCTTCGATTTCTTTTGCCAGCTCTTCTGCCATGGTCTGGGAAAAAGTCGCTCCCTGTGGAGAAAGATACACGACACGCGGCTTCTTTTTCACTTTTTCTGCGATCGCCTCATATGCCTGATAAACAGGTTCTGCCTGCATCAGCATACCTGCTCCGCCTCCATATGGATAATCATCCACGCTTTGATGTTTGTTAAACGCATAATCCCGGATATTGACCGCCTCAATGGAAAGCAGTCCGTTGTTTACCGCCCTTCCGATGATACTGGTACCCAGTCCCTGCATGACCATGTCCGGAAATAATGTCAAAATATGAAAATTCATCGTATCTGTCCTGCACTTTCTTTCATTGAAATCATTGATCCAGCAATCCGTTCAGCAGATGCACCTGCATTTTCTGCGCTTTTACATCCACGGAAAGAATACACTGGCGGATTGCCGGGATCAGCACTTCCCCATGTGTTTTTGACTCTACAAGATACACTTCATTCGCCCCGGTTTCGATCACATCTTTTAATGTCCCGAAAAGTTCCTCCGGATTCTCATTCGTGTAAACTTCCATCCCGATCAGATCAGCAATAAAATATTCGTCTTCCTCCAGTGCAACTGCATCCTCACGGCTGACAAAAAGAGAGCAGCCTTTGTACTGTTCAATATCATTGATGTTGTCAATCCCTTTGAATTTCACGATGACAAACTGTTTAAAAAATTTCACTCCCTGGACTTCCAGCGAAAGCTTCTCTTTCTTGGTCTCCAGAATCACTTTTTTGAGCTTTTTAAACCTGTTTGGGTCATCCGTGGTCGGAAATACTTTGACTTCCCCGCGGATTCCATGTGTGGATGAGATCACACCTACCTGTAAAAACTGTTCCATGCTCTTCTCCTATCCTCTCTGCGAAAAAGAAAGGGGGCAGCTGCTTTGATCCAAAGCCTGTCCCCTTTTTGTCAAGTTACTGTATGATATCAACAACAACTTTCTTATCTTCCTTTGCCGCTGCTGCTTTTACAACAGAACGGATCGCTTTTGCAATGCGCCCCTGTTTTCCGATCACTTTTCCCATGTCACTGTCAGCGACACGTACTTCAATAACCGTAGTTCTGCCGTCCTGTCTCTCAGAAACTGCAACGCTGTCCGGATCGTCTACTAATGCTTTCGCAATCACTTCAACTAACTCTTTCATTTACGCGCACCTCCGCGAAACAGCTTATTTTTCGATTCCAGCTGCCTTAAAGATCTTTCCTACAACTTCTGTAGGCTGAGCTCCGTTGTTCAGCCATTTTTTAGCTGCTTCTTCATCTACTTTGAATACGCTTGGGTTCTGATTTGGATCGTATGTTCCGATCTCCTCAATGAACTTTCCATCTCTTGGTGCTCTCGCATCCGCTACAACGATTCTATAGAAAGGAGCTTTCTTCTGTCCCATTCTTTTTAATCTGATTTTTACTGCCATTTCTTTCACCTCTTCTTAATATTTTTCTTTTTTGTTATCTATGTGCTAAAAAGGAAGCTTAAACCTGCCTTTTTTACCACCTTTACCCATCAGTCCCGGAAGTCGCTTCATCAGTTTTCTGGATTCGTTAAACTGCTTTACCATACGGTTGACTTCGGAAATATCTACACCAGCGCCTCTTGCAATACGGTGTTTTCTGGATGGATTCAAAAGATCCGGGTTCTGTCTTTCCTCTACTGTCATTGACTGGATCATGGCCTCCATCCTTGCCATCTTCTTTTCATTTTCTTCGGAGTCAAGTTCCGGCATCTTTGCCCCCATACCTCCGAGTCCCGGCATCATACCGAGAACACTGGATAATCCGCCCATTTTCTTCATCTGGTTCATACTTTCCAGATAATCTTCAAAATCAAACTGGGCTTTTTTCATCTTCTCTGCCATCTGCTGTGCTTTCTCTTCATCCAGCTCAGCCCCGGCTTTCTCGATCAGTGTCAGAACATCTCCCATTCCAAGAATACGGGATGCCATTCGATCCGGATAGAACTGCTCCAGATCTGAGAGCTTCTCTCCCATACCTACATAAAGAATCGGGCATCCGGTCACTGCCTTGATCGAAAGTGCAGCACCGCCTCTTGTATCGCCGTCCAGCTTTGTCACGATCACACCGTCAATCCCAATCTTATCATTGAAACTTCCGGCCACATTGACCGCATCCTGTCCGGTCATCGCATCCACAACTAAAATCGTCTGATGCACATCCACTGTTCCTTTGATCTCCTGAAGCTCTGCCATCATATCTTCATCAATGTGAAGACGTCCCGCTGTATCCAGGATCACGATGTTATTTCCATTCTTGCGCGCATGCTCAAGCGCCGCTTTTGCGATATCAGCAGGCTTGTTTTTATCTCCCATGGAGAATACTTCCACGCCCTGCTTCTGTCCGTTGATCTGCAGCTGTTCGATCGCTGCCGGCCGGTAGACATCACCTGCCACGAGAAGTACCTTCCTGCCTTTCTGCTTGAACTTTCCGGCAAGCTTTGCTGCTGTGGTCGTCTTACCTGCTCCCTGAAGACCGGTCATCATGATGACGGTAACTGCCTTGCCGGGCTGCAGTGTGATCTCGGCTGTCTCCGAGCCCATCAGCCTGACCATCTCTTCGTTTACAATCTTGATGACCATCTGCCCCGGGTTCAGTCCGTTCATCACGTCCTGTCCGACGGCACGCTCCTCTACGTCCTTGACGAACTGCTTGACGACCTTGAAGTTGACATCCGCCTCTAAGAGCGCCATCTTGACTTCCTTAAGCGCTGTCTTGACATCCGCTTCCGTCAGCCGTCCCTTGCTGCGCAGGTTCTTGAATACATTTTGAAGTTTTTCAGATAAGCTGTCAAATGCCATCTATAACTCCTCTAATATCTGATTGGAAATCTGTTCAATCTCCACGATCACTGCCTCGTCATGGCTCTCATGAAACTGCTTCGTCAATGCATGAATCTGTTCCACACTGTGCTTCGCCGACATGAACTTTGCGATCAGATGAAGCTTCTCCTCATACCCCTCAAGGGTCTTCGTACACCGCTTCACCATATCGTGAACGCCCTGTCTGCTGATACCTTCCTCGTCCGCGATCTCTCCGAGGGACAGATCATTGAACACGAAATCCTTATAAATTCTTCTCTGATGTTCGTTCAGCAGCTCTCCGTAAAAATCATACAGATACGCCTGTTCAATCTTCTCTTCCATCTGAAATCCCACAATCACGCCGTATCCGGCATCTCTCACTCATTGCCACCGTGATAGAATAGCATAAAAGGAAAAAGGTGTCAAGTATTTTTTCTTGACACACTTTTTCCTTCTTTTTACACCGCCATCGCCGTCTGCACGATCATGCAGAACAGACATGCCGCCGCACAGATTCCGTAGAGAATCTCACTCTTTCCTTCTGTTGAAAAAAATCCCACACCGGCCACCGCGAACCCTGCCCCCGCGGCAATGACCGGCCACATAAAAAAACCGAAGGCAGTACCGCTCCATCTGCAGATCACAAGCGCCGCAGCAATACCGCATGCTGCTGCAATAAGCCAAACCATGATCTGTTTCATCCATCTGCACATAGGAATACCTCCATACCTTCGGTTTTCATTTTATAAGAAGATGTATTTGCACACAAACAGTACCGCCAGCACATACATCAGCGGTGTGATCTTCTTTGCCTTACCGCATACGACATTGATGATGACGTAGGAGATAACGCCGATGGCAATACCCTCAGAGATGCTGTACATAAGCGGCATTGCAAGCAGGCATAAGTATGCCGGAATTGCCTCCGTCATATCCGTGAACTCGATGCTTGTCACCGTAGACACCATAAGGAAGCCGACGAAGATCAGAGCCGGTGCTGTCGCAAAGCTCGGGATCGAGCAGAAAATCGGGGACAGTACCACAGAGATCAGGAATAGGAATCCGGTCACTACAGAGGAGAGACCTGTTCTTGCTCCAGCTGCCACACCGGAGGAACTCTCAACAAACGTGGTGGTTGTGGAGGTACCGAGCACAGCGCCTGCGGTGGTTGCAACCGCATCCGCCAGCAGCGCTTCCTTGATGCGCGGCAGCTTGCCGTCCTTATCCAGCATATCCGCTTTGTTTGCCACACCGATTAACGTTCCGAGTGTATCAAACATATCTACAAACAGAAATGCACATACAACTGCGATGAAGTCAAAGACACGCACATTGGAGAAATCCAGCTTGAAGCACTGTCCGAATGTCTGACCGATCGCGGTCAGATCCGTAAATCCCAGCGCCGGGTATAAGGAATAAAAACCGGCTTCCGCATCCGGCACATAGATTCCGACTGCCTGGCAGATCATTCCAAGCACCCAGGTAATAACGATACCGAATAAAATCGCGCCTTTTACGTTCTTAATGTACATAATTGCAATCACAAACAGACCGATCAGCGCTAACAAAGCACAGATGCCGGCAGTCTTGAAATTGCTGGTAAAGTCAACATAGGAAACAAGTGTGGAGCTGTTCGCCACTACGATGCCGCCATTCTGCAGACCGATAAATGCGATAAACAGCCCGATGCCGACGCTCACACCTTTTTTCAGGTTCAGCGGGATCGCATTAAAGATTGCTTCACGCACATTGGTCAAAGAAAGTACGATGAAAACCAGACCTTCCACAAAAACAGCCATTAAAGCTACCTGCCAGGAATATCCCATCGCACCGCAGACCGTGTATGCAAAATACGCATTCAGTCCCATCCCCGGTGCCAGTGCAAACGGATAATTTGCAAGGAGCGCCATCGCCATGGTACCAATAAATGATGCCAGCGCGGTTGCAATGAGCACTGCTGTCTTATCCATTCCCGCCGCTGCAAGCATGGTCGGGTTGACTGCCAGAATGTACGCCATCGTCATAAAGGTTGTGATACCTGCCATGACTTCGGTCTTGGCTGTCGTGTTGTTTTCCTTCAGTTTAAACCATTTTTCTAACATTTTCTTTCTCCTCTTCTTTGTTTACAGACTCGTGCGCACCAGCTTCGGCTTATAACCTTTCTTCTCCAGCGCTTTCATGATCTGCTTTTTGTGCTCGGTGCCGAAGCTCTCGAGCGTGATACGGAGTTCCACCGCAGCACTGCGGTTCGTAGTCACAAACTGGTTGTGCTCCAGCTTGATGACGTTGCCCTGCTCTGCGGCAATCGCTGCCGAAACCTTGGACAGTTCTCCCGGCTTATCCGGCAGAAGTACCGACACGGTGAAGATACGGTCGCGGAAAATGAGTCCCTGCTGTACCACGGAGGACATCGTGATGACGTCCATGTTGCCGCCGCTTAAGATCGATACCACGCGTTTGTCGGAAACATCCAGATGTTTCAATGCAGCTACGGTCAGCAGACCGGAGTTTTCCACAATCATCTTGTGATTCTCCACCATATCCAGGAATGCCACGACGAGTTCATCATCCTCCACCGTGATGATGTCATCCAGATTCTTCTGGATATACGGGAAAATCTTGCTTCCCGGCGTCTTGACCGCCGTGCCGTCCGCAATGGTGTTGACCTGCGGCAGCGTCGTTACTTTTCCCGCCGCAAAGGAAGCCTGCATACAGTTCGCTCCCGCCGGCTCCACGCCGATGACTTTGATCTTCGGATTCAGAAGCTTCGCCAGTGTGGACACGCCGGTTGCCAGTCCGCCCCCTCCTATCGGGACCAGAATGTACTCCACCAGCGGAAGCTCCTTAAAGATCTCCATGGCGATCGTTCCCTGTCCGGTTGCCACTGCCAGATCATCGAACGGATGGATAAAGGTATATCCCTCCTTGTCCGCAAGCTCGTATGCCTTCTGGCACGCCTCGTCATAGACATCTCCGTAAAGCACGACTTCTGCGCCGTAGCTCTTGGTGCGGTTCACCTTGATGAGCGGTGTGGTGGTCGGCATGACGATGACCGCCTTGCAGCCGTAGCATTTTGCTGCGTATGCCACACCCTGCGCGTGGTTTCCCGCCGATGCCGTGATCAGCCCCTGTGCACGCTCCTCATCACTTAACGTGCTGATCTTATAATATGCGCCTCTCACCTTGTATGCCCCGGTGAACTGCATATTTTCCGGCTTAAGGTAAACCTTGTTGCCGGTCTGCTGACTCCAGTAATCGCTGTATACCAGCTTTGTCTCAAGTGTCACTTCTTTGACTTTTTCACTTGCTTCCTCGAACTTGTCTAATGTCAACATCCGCTTTTCTCCTCTCCTACTTCAAATAATGCGTTTACGAACTGGTTGGAATCAAACTTCTGCAGATCCTCGATCGTCTCCCCGACGCCGATATACTTGACCGGAATGCCAAGCTCCGAGTGGATTGCCACTGCGATACCGCCCTTTGCCGTGCCGTCCATCTTCGTTAAAATAATTCCCGTGATGTCAGCGCACTCGGAAAACTCTCTCGCCTGGTTTAACGCGTTCTGTCCGGTCGTCGCATCGAGCACCACAAGCGTCTCACGGTACGCATCCGCATATTCTTTCTCCAGAATACGATTGATCTTTTTTAATTCCTCCATGAGGTTCTTCTTATTATGAAGGCGTCCCGCCGTATCACACAGCAGAACATCCGCATTTCTCGCCTTGGCTGCCGCCACCGCATCGTAGACGATCGCCGCCGGGTCTGCGCCCTCCTGTCCGCCGATCATATCCACACCGGCGCGGTTTGCCCACTCCTGCAGCTGGTCTCCCGCCGCTGCGCGGAAGGTATCCGCTGCCGCAAGCACGACCTTTTTCCCCTGGTCCTTGAGCTTTCCCGCCAGCTTTCCAACGGATGTGGTCTTGCCCACGCCGTTGACACCGATCACGAGAACCACGGATTTCTCCGTCTCAAAGCGGTATGCCGTCTCGCCGACATCCATCTGCTCCTTGATGCTGTTAATCAGAAGTTCCTTGCACTCTGCCGGATCTTTGATGTGATTCTCCTTCACTTTTTCCTTGAGACTCTCAATGATCGACTCAGTCGCATTGACGCCGATGTCTCCCATAATCAGAATCTCCTCGATCTCCTCATAGAAATCATCGTCAATGCTGGAAAATCCACTGAAAATGGAATCTATGCCGGATACGATATTATCTCTCGTCTTGCTGAGGCCCTCGACCAGACGTCCCCAGAAGCCTTTCTTTTCCTCGCCCATAATGTACTCATTCCTCCTGCTATTTGTCGAGATCGCCCTCGATCAGATTCACGGATACCAGGGTGGATACACCCTTTTCCTGCATGGTAATACCATACAGACGGTCTGCCGCCGCCATCGTGCCGCGCCTGTGCGTGATCACAATGAACTGCGTGCTCTTCGTCAGCTTATGTAAATACTTTGCAAAACGTCCGACGTTGGAATCGTCGAGCGCCGCCTCGATCTCGTCGAGCAGACAGAACGGGGACGGCTTTAAGTTCTGGATGGCGAACAACAGTGAAATCGCCGTCAGGGACTTTTCTCCACCGGACATCTGCATCATATTCTGCAGTTTCTTTCCCGGTGGCTGCGCGATAATGCGGATGCCGCACTCCAGAATATCCTCGTCCTCGACCAGTTCCAGCGTTCCTTTTCCACCGCCGAACAGCTCCTTGAATACCTTGTCAAACTCGGTCTGGATCTCCGCGAACTTCTCCAGGAACTGCTTGCGCATGCCGGTATCGAGTTCCTCAATAATGCCGACCAGCGTCTTCTCCGCCTCGACCAGATCGTCATGCTGGGTCTTCAAAAATCCGTAGCGCTCCGAAATCTCCTTGTAATCCTCGATCGCGTTGACATTGACATCGCCCAGCTTGCGGATCTCGTCCTTGATGGACGCGATCATCTTCTTCATCGCCGCAAGATCCGTGTATTCCTCGTTGCGGAGCTCCATCGCTGCATGCAGGGTCAGCTCATACTCCTCCCACATGTAATTGTTCTGATACTCGTGCGCCTCCTCCAGCTTTTCACGCTGGCTGTTCAGACGGAAAATCTCCTTGTCCAGATCGGAGATCTTCTTGGAGATGTCTTCGCGCTTCTGGAAAAATCCCTTGTATTCCGCGGACATTTCTTCCCTGCGCGCCGTGTGCTCCTTCAGTGCCTGCTCCAGCTGCTCGGAATTGTCCTTTGACGCCAGGATCGTCTTTTTGATCTCCTCAATATCGTGGCGCTTCTTCTCGGCGTCCGCCTTCGCTTCTTTCGCCTCCGTAACGAATCCCTCGCGCTCTTCCTCGTAACGTCTTATCTCTCCGTTCACTCGTTCCAGATTCTGCAGAACGAACTCTAACTTCTGGCGCACGGCAGCTTCCTTTAACTGTACATCGGATACTGCCTTCTGGGCTTCTTCCTCTCTGCCCGCATTTTCATCCAGAATCTTCTGGAATCCGGCGCTCTCCTCCTCGATCTGTGCCTCCCGCTCCTTTGCCGACTGCAGTTCCTCTGCAATCTTGTCCTTGTTCTCCGCAATCTCACGGAGCTGGCTCTCAATCTCACGGTTCTCCATCTGTAAGCCTGCAAACACGTTCTCGCTCTCGTTCTTCTGCTCCATCGCGCGCTCCACGTTCATCTTCGCGGTATTCTGCGCAATGTACGCCTCCTGCAGGCTCGCCTTATTGCTCTCGACGTCCTCCGCAAGCAGGCTCTGCGCCGTCTTGATGTCCTCCAGACGGTTTTTAAGCTCTGCAATCTGTTTATCCAGATCTTTTACGTTCTTCTCGAGTTCTTCAATCTCGCGGTTTCTTGCGAGCAGATTGCTGCTGTTCTTAAATGCTCCACCTGTCATGGAACCGCCCGGGCTTAAATATTCTCCCTCCAGCGTCACAATATGTAACGAGTAGCGGTTCTTTTTCGCCAGCTTGATCGCATAGTCGATATTCTCCGTCACGATCACTCTGCCAAGCAGATAAGCGGTCACTCCAGCATATTTTTCCTCCGTCTTCACGAGGGTATTGGCAAGACCGATGACTCCCGGCTCCTTTAAGGCATCCGTGTTTTTAAAGTTACCCTTGCCGTCCACACTCGTCAGCGGCAGAAACGTCGCCCGTCCGTACCGGTTCTGCTTTAAGTAGGAGATCATCTGTTTTGCCGTCTCCTCGTCCTCGGTCACGATGTTCTGGATATTTCCGCCAAGCGCTGTCTCAATCGCCGTCTCGTACTTTTTGTCCACCTGGATCAGATCGGAAACAACACCAAGGATTCCCGCGTTGCGGCTCTTCTGCTCCATGACGCGGCGGATGCTGTTGCCGTAGCCGTCATAGCGCTCCGCAATATTTTTCAAAGACTCCAGACGGGACTGCTGCTTATGGTACTGTGCAACCGCGCTCTCCAGCTTCTGATTGGCTTCCAGGGACTTGCGCTTCCACTCCCGGTTCTGCTCATCCATTCCGGCAGCGTTTTTCTTCAGTTCTGCGATCGACGCGTTCACCGCATCGAGCTCCTTCTGATAGCTTTCCAGAACGGAGGTAAGATCCGCCTCCTCGGTCTTGCGCGCAAGCAGACGCTGCGTCAGCTGCGCCTTGCGGATGTTCACCTGCTCCATCATCGTGTCGTAGCGCTGCTGTCTCGCCTTGACGGATGCCTTGCGGTTCAACAGTTCGATAATCTCGTTCTTGCCCTTTTCAATGCCCTCGGTGCAGCGCGCGATCTCCTCCTGAATGTTCCGCAGCTGCTCTGCCGCCGTCTCCTTTTCCGTCGCCGCCGCTGCAAGCTCTGTGTCGAGTTCCTGCTTTTCCGCTTCGTATGTACCGCGCGACTCGATGCGCTCCTGCTTTTCCCGATCGATCGAGTCCAGACGGCTCTTTAAATGCTCATCGGTCATCTCCGCCGTGTGGATCTGCTCATTTAAGACATTGATCTGTCCTTCCAGCTTTCCCTTGGTCACGGTGGACTGGCTCATCTCCTCACGAATGGATGCAATCTTGTCATCCATGGACGCCATGTCCTGTTCCAGCTTCTCGTATTCACTCTTGATATTCTCGTAAGACTGGCTGGCTTCCTTCGATTCCTCGTCCGCGATGTGATATTTTCCTTCCACTTCCTTAAGCTGCGCCTCAATGCGCTCCACTTCCAGAAGGAACATATTCACATCGTATTCTTTTAATTCTTCTTTTTTCTTCAGGTAGATGCGGGCTTTCTCCGCCTGACGCTCCAACGGCCCGACCTGGCGCTCCAGCTCGGCTAAAATATCATTCACACGAACCAGATTCTCGCGCTCATTCTCCAGCTTTTTCTGTGCTGTCGCCTTGCGCTTTTTATATTTTACAATGCCGGCCGCCTCGTCAAACAGCTCTCTGCGCTCCTCCGGCTTACCGCTTAAGATGCGCTCGATCTGTCCCTGTCCGATGATGGAGTACCCCTCCTTGCCGATACCGGTGTCGTAAAAAAGCTCCGTCACATCCTTGAGTCTGCACGGACTTCCGTTGATCAGATACTCGCTCTCACCGGAGCGGTACACACGTCTCGCCACGGTCACTTCCTCAAAATCGATGGCAAGCTGATGATCCGAATTGTCCATGGTGATCGCCACATAGGCATAACTTAACGGTTTGCGGTTCTCTGTACCCGCGAAGATGACATCCTGCATGCTGGCACCGCGAAGCTGCTTGGCACTCTGTTCTCCGAGCACCCAGCGCACAGCGTCCGCGACATTACTTTTTCCACTGCCGTTCGGTCCGACAATTCCCGTAATTCCGTTGTGAAAATCAAATACGATCTTGTTCGCAAATGATTTGAATCCCTGCACTTCAATGCTCTTAAGATACATATAAACCTCTCTCTTTCATCCAGAGCAATGCCTGATATGCCGCCTCCTGCTCCGCTGCCTTCTTGGTATGTCCGCTTCCCTCGCCGATTGTCGTATTCCCGATCACCGCCTCCACCAGGAAACGTTTGTCGTGATCCGGTCCCTCCTCGCCGATGAGTTCATAGTGAAGCGGTTCCTCGTAATGCCCCTGTACCACTTCCTGCAGAATCGTCTTGCTGTCATAGAACAGCTTCTTGTGCTCAATATCCGTCAGAATGAAGCGGTGGATAAAAGCTTTTGCCGGCTCAAAACCGCCGTCCAGATAAATCGCACCGATCACGGCTTCCAGCGCATCCGAAAGAATCGACTTGCGTCCTCTTCCGCCGGTCAGATTCTCCCCCTTGCCCAGATACAGATACTTTCCAAGGTCAATCTCCCTGGTGCACAGCGCAAGCGTCGGCTCACAGACGATGCTCGCGCGCAGCTTTGTCAGATCGCCCTCCGGGAGATCTGTATGCTCCTTGTAGAGGAACTCACTCGACACGACCTCTAAGACCGCGTCTCCCAAAAACTCCAGCCTCTCATTATCCGAAAGCTTCTTCATGTGCTTCTCATTTGCAAAAGAACTGTGTGTCAGTGCCTGCTGCAACAGTCTCTGCTCGTTAAACTCATAACCAATCACTTGTTCCAGTTCTGTCAGTTTTGACATTTCCTTATCCTCCTCGTCTCTTTCGGAGGTCTTTTCTTGCCCTACAGCCCTTGTATAGAGTAAGAAAAAGCCTCAAAATCTCTGTGCCCCGCGGCAACGCCGCCGTACGGGTTCCTCTTATCAACAAAAGCCCTTGCTTTCCGGACAAGGGCTTTATGACACATCATCAAATTGTCTCTTATGAGTTTAAAGCATTCTTGATCTCTTCTACTGCATCTGATACGGTCACAATATGTTCTGCATCTTCATTTGCAATCTCAATGTCAAATTCCTCTTCAATCCCCATAATGATCTGAAAAATATCGAGGGAATCTGCTCCGAGATCATCTACGAATGTGGTCTCCATCGTAATCTCCTCTTCATCCACATTCAAAACCTCTGCAATGATTTTTTTCAGCTTTTCAAATTCCATAACCTACATTCCTTCCTGTTCCGCAGAACTTACTATATTTTTCCTGATCTTTCCATTGATGTCCTCTTCCTTGAACGTCACACACTGGAAAATAGAATTCGTAATCTCTTTTGCTTTTGCACTTCCGTGCGTCTTGACCACAAGACCATTCAGTCCCAGAAGCGGCGCACCGCCGTACTGTGTTGCATCGAAAGTCTTTAACGTAGACTTTAATGCCGGCAATGCAAGTGCTGCACCGATTTTGCTCTTCAACGTGCTCATCATGCCTTTCTTGATGGCACCGATTAACGTACTGCTGAGTCCTTCGTACAGCTTTAAGATGACATTTCCAACGAAAGCCTCGCAGACAATCACGTCCGCCTCTCCCTTCGGAATCTCTCTCGCCTCAATGCTTCCCACAAAATTGACGTCTTCACACGCCTTCAGCAGAGGGAATGTCTCCTTCACAAGGGCATTGCCCTTCTCCTCCTCTGCGCCGATATTGACAATCGCCACTCTCGGCTTCTTCACTCCGAGAACATTCTCCATATAAATGGAACCCATCTTCGCAAACTGCACCAGATGCGAAGCTCTCGCATCCACATTCGCTCCACAGTCAATCAGAAGAGAGACTCCCTTCTCCGTCGGAATCAAAGGTGCAAGCGGCGGTCTCTCAATGCCTTTGATGCGACCGACAATCACCTGTCCGCCGACTAAGATCGCACCGGAACTTCCCGCTGACACAAATGCGTCTGCTTCCTTCTGCTTTACCATATTCATTCCAATGACAATGGATGACTGCTTCTTCCTGCGGATTGCATTCACCGGCGGCTCTGCAGTCTCTATCACCTCTTCTGCATGTACCACCTGAATCTGATCTTCGGGGTACGTATACTTTGCCAGTTCTTCCCGAACGACATCCTCCTGTCCTACCAGGAGCACCTGAATATCCGACCGTGCGTTCACGGCATCCACTGCGCCCTTGACCGGCTCCGCCGGTGCGTAGTCTCCGCCCATCGCATCCAATACGATTCTTGTCCTCACAGCCCCGCTGCTCTGCTGCATACTCCATCTCCCATCTGTCCTGCCGGAGTCTAGTTCTCCACGCCTACTAATGAATATACTATAACTCTTTCTATAAATCAACAATAAAAAATACGCTTATTTCTAATTGAAAAATTCCTGATTTCGTTCCTGCTCCGCCTCCAGATCTTCCGCCGACATATACTTGCGGAAAATGCGCTCCAGGATAAAATTCGCCACCAGGATGTAGACTGCCGGAAGCAGTATCATAAGCCACGGAAGCATCCACAAGCCAAAGGCGCTCGCTGCCAGAAGCACCAGAAGAAGCAGCGACCACGGAAGATTCGCCACCGCAATCAGCGCCGCGTTCTTAAACGACTGCCCCAGACTGTTCTCAAAGCGTGCCATGTAGGCAAACAGATATACCGCCAGCATCACGACAAGCACAATCAGTACCAGGAAAACCACATACAGCACGCCGCTCTTTTGTCCCTGCGCAGCAAACTGATACATAATATAGCAGTCCAGTCCCAGAAACAGAACCACTCCTGTCAGAATCAGCGCTGCGAGCGCCGCCTGCTTAAAGTTGCTCTTAAACGCATGCCAGTATTCCTTCCACAGATAGCTTCTTCCGTGCCGGATTACCTTATTGACCGCATAATAGAGCGCCGTCGTTGCCGGTCCCGCCAGAAACGATGTCAGCCAGCACAGAATCCATCCGAATACTGATGCGCTCTGCCATGCCAGGAAAAATGTCGTTGCCATCGGGATGCAGCAGAACACCCACAGCACGCTTAAGATCACACAGTCAACCACCTTACTGAGTCCCTGAAAAAACTTATTGTCCAAATTAAAAAAATCACCCATATGAATCCTTCTTTCTGTCTCCTATGTTTCTCCTGTTATTTTCTCATAACATGACACGATCGCCCGAAGCGGGACGCCCCAGTCACGCTCGCCTCCGGCGTCCTGTGAACATCCGAATATCATGCTGACAAGTTTTCCGTTTTCATCAAAAACCGCCGATCCGGAATCCCCGTCGGTAATCGCCATGCGCACTTCCGTCTCCTTCTCTCCCTGTCCCCACAGGAATTCCGTCTCTTTCCGAAGAAGACTTCCCGTCAGCGTGTGGAGCACATTGCCTTCCTGTCCGATGCGCACGATTCCGACCGGCAACTCTGCATTGCCAAGTTCTTCCCAGCTCGAAAGATCATACGACACCGTCTTTAGCTTTTCCTGCACTTCCTTTGGAATCGCCGTCCGGTCAACCGCCACGACGCCCACATCATAAACATCGTCGGTACCCGCTTTGCTTCCCGTAACGCAGGTTCCATCATAAAAATACACATCCCAGTCGTCGTACTTTGCTATGACATGGCGATTCGTACACAGATACACCGTATCATCCGTCATTTCCATAATAAAACCGGAACCCGCGGTATGTCCTCCCTCCGGCGTCCCGTGATAAATCTGTACCACACACGGCAGCACCTGCTCCAACACCGCTTCCATAGTGTCTTCCGCGCCGTCCGTCTCCACCCCGGTTCCTTCACTGCTCTGTACCGCTTGTTCCGTTCCCGTCCCGGTCTGCCCGCTGCCCGGTGCCATTTGTTCTGTTTCCGCTCCAGTCTGTCCGCTGTCTTGCGGCATCTGTTCCGTGCTCTGCGGTATCTGCTCCGTTGTCCTGCTCTCTTCCCCGGCAGCATCCTGTGTCTGTTCTGCACAGCCTCCCAGTCCCAGTAAAAGCCCTATACCCCAAAGCGTCAGCACTGCCTTCATCCTGCATCTATGCACTCTACGCATTTCTTCTTCAATCCGTTTCCACCAGTTTTTCCCTTGTACCATATTCATTTATTATAGCTTTCCATAACGCCCCGGTCAAGGAACAAAAGGCGCAGCACAAAGTGTTTTCCTATAAAGAAAAAACAGCCGCGTCTCCGCGGCTGTTTTTCCCTAAAGAATCATTTTAGTAATTGTACTCGGATGCATACTCACCATACATTGTGGTCTCGTCTGCATTGTAGTTGTTGATGTCAACAACGCTTCCGTTCTCAATCTTAAATACATTCCAGATGGTACCTGCCTGATTCAGAGGTACATTGTACTCTTTCACAAGAACAGATCCCTGGTATACCTTTACGTTTGCGCCAGACTCAGACATCTTTGTGGATGTAGCGTCATAACGATCTGTAAAGTCTTTTACAGAGTAATAGTAAGTAGCATCTGTACGTGCATTTACGATGGTTACCGTCTCCGGTCCGTAGGAGCTTACATCATCCACATCCAGGGATGCGATCACGTTACCGTCCGTATCTCTCTCTACCTTATTGTAGTAAGCGATGTGGAATACAGAGTTGGCATCATCTAATCCAACCAGGTGGGAATCGAGATCTCTCGGTGTCTCACCCCAGGTAAGAACGATTCTGAATTCTGTGCTGGTAACCTCGCTTGTGCTGGTCGGGCTTAATACGCCTTCGCATGCACCAATTGCATTGGAGCTTGCTACGTTTACAAAAGTGGATACGAATCCGTCTCTTGCGAACTCAAGGGTGTAGTAACCTCTCTCAAGAGAGAAGCTGTAATTGCCGTCTGCATCTGTGGTGGTCGTAGCGATCACATCACCGGACTGATTGTTCCAGTTCGCACGTACATTTACGGTTACACCTTCAATACCAAGACCTGTGGTTGCATTCTTTGCAACGCCTGCAACGGTATTCACACCGCTCATATCAGAGCTCAACAGCTGGAATGTTGGCAATGTGAAGCTTCCATTGTCAGCGTTGATGCTGATGGAGTTCACTGTCAAGGTTAAGTAACCAACAGCTGCTGCCTGAACGGAGTATACACCCGGTACGAATTCCGGAATCTCATAGTAACCGTTTGCGTCTGTGGTAATCTCATAGTAACCATCGCCTACAACCAGACCATTCTCCGGCTCCTCTGTCTCCTCTGTAGACTCTGTTGCCTCCGTAGACTCTGTTGTCTCTGTAGCTTCTGTAGACTCTGTTGTCTCTGTGGCTTCTGTAGACTCTGTTGTCTCTGTAGCTTCTGTAGACTCTGTTGTCTCTGTAGTTTCTGTGGACTCTGTCGTCTCAGCCGTTGTCTCAACAGACTCTGTAGCTGCTTCTGCTTCCTCTGCTGTTGCATTGAAGCTTGTCAGTCTGAATGTAACTGTTGCGCCTGCAACCGGTGCACCTGTCTCCGGGTTTGTCAGACGACCGTTTGTTCTGATCGGTGCTGTGTTGGTAGAAGTATTGTTGCCGTTGTCAGCGCTTCCTGTATTAGAAGATCCGCTGTAAGAAGACTCTGTGTAGCTGGATGTTGCTACTACAGCTGCGCTCGCATCTCTTCCCTCTGCTCTACCGAACTTTAAGTAATGCTTGTAAAGCGCAAGCACATCGTAACCGAATGCTGCCTTTAAGTCCGGATATCTGTCTGCGTATGCTCTTGCATCAAAGGTGCCGAAAGAATTTCTTCCCTCATTAAAGCCGTATTTGATGTAGTGGTTCACATATGCATCCCAGTTATCGCCGAATGCCGCATCCAGATCCGGGTATGCTGCTCTGTATTTCTGTACGTCGATAAGTGCTGTGCTTGTTCTGCCCTCGCTCTTACCAAATGTCTTATAATGCTTGTACAATGCTGTCTGATTCGTACCGAATGCATCCTTGAGATCGCTGTAGGTCTCAGAATAATACTGTGCATCAAATACATCTCTCAATGTTGCTGCAGATACGGTTGCCGTACCTCCGAATGTCAACACACCTGCAAGAACAAGTGCTGTAATTCTGCGAGCCATTCCGCTTCTCTTTGCGGAGCGCTTCGTTTCTGTCTCGTTCAATTCCTTCTTCACTAACATTTCCTCCTTGTTGTTGTGACGTTACATGTATCATTGTAAATATCTGGAACAAAAAAAGTAACCACTTTTTAACAATTTGTTAACACTTTTTTTCAATACCAGAACAGAGTATACGGAGTTTCCATGAGAACCAAGTGTGCGCTTGCCGCACACTTGCGCGCCCTCGCGGTATGCAAAGCATTATTTACCTCACCGCGAGGTGTGCATCCCCGCGGAGCGTTTTTGTGTAATAGGAACGGAGTTTCCTATTACACAAAAAAGAGACCCGGCAGATCCGGATCTCCTCTGTACCGCTGGAATTAGTCCTGCGGAATGATTTCTTTTTTGTTGTAAGAGCCACAGTTCTTGCATACTCTGTGAGGCATCATCAGCTCTCCACACTTGCTGCATTTTACTAATGCAGGAGCAGTCATTTTCCAGTTTGCTCTTCTTTTATCTCTTCTTCCTTTGGAAGATTTATTCTTCGGACAAATAGACATTTACTTACACCTCCTTAAATTTGTTAAAGACATCTTGGATTGCTGCCATTCTTGGATCCAGTTCTGTTCTCTGGCAATCGCAGTTCCCCTTATTCAGGTTCATTCCGCACACCTTGCAAATTCCTTTGCAATCTTCTCTGCACAGAACTTTCATCGGCCAGTTCACCAAAATCTCTCCATAGATAAGCTTATCTATATCCAGATTTAATCCAATCAGGTAGTCTGTTTCTTCCATTTCATCATCCACAACTTCCGTTCCGTCCATGCGGAGCTTCTTGTCGATGACAATGTGGATGTCCGTCGGAACTTCCGTAAGACATCTGCTGCACGGGATTGATACTGTAAGATCTGTCTCCCCGCTCAAAAGCAGTTCACTGCCCTCGCGGTTCGCAATCCTGAGATCAAACGGCGCGCTCTCTGTGATCGGGAACTCACCAAGCCTCGATACAAACGTATCCTGCTCGATATGAACCTTCTCGGTAACTTCTCTGTTCTCACAAGATACAATCTCTGAAATATCGATCTGCATGGTTTACTCCTTCGCCTCATACATATGAGGTTTTCACACCTAACCAATTATACATAGACGCCCCTGGTTTGTCAATCACTTTTTTGCTTTTTTGTCAAGGATTTTTCCTTGACAGCAAAAACTATTTTACAAGCGCTACCGTCTCTCTTGCAATCGCAAGCTCCTCGTTGGTCGGGATCACACATACCTTTACCTTGGAATCCGCGGTAGAGATGATCGCCTCATCGCCATGGGTTGCATCGTTCACTGCCTGGTCTACCGTCACGCCGAGATAACCGAGATAAGACATTACCTTCTCGCGAACCAGGTTCACGTTCTCACCGATACCTGCGGTAAATGCGATGGCATCTACGCCGTTCATTGCTGCAACATAGGAGCCGATGTATTTTGCCACACGATAGCTGAACACCTCGATCGCATTGGTTGCAAGCTCGTTGCCTGCCTCGTGTCCTGCCTGCAGGTCACGGAAGTCAGAGGAGAGACCGGACATTCCCTGTACACCGGACTTCTTATTTAATACATTCATGATACCCTCGATATCAAGGTTCTCTTTCTTTGCGATGAACTCCATGATCGCCGGATCAATATCTCCGGAACGTGTTCCCATGACAAGTCCCTCAAGCGGTGTCAGACCCATGGAGGTATCTACACACTCACCGTTTAATACCGCACTGATGGATGCGCCGTTGCCGAGATGTGCCACGATGATCTTGGAATTTTTAAGATCCATGCCAAGGAACTCTGCGGTACGCTTGGATACAAAGCTGTGGCTTGTTCCGTGGAAACCGTATCTTCTGACCTTGTATTTCTCATAATACTCATGAGGCAGACCGTAAAGATATGCCTTCTTCGGCATTGTCTGATGAAAAGCGGTATCGAATACGCCAACCATCGGCACGTTCGGCATCAGTTCCTTGCAGGCATCGATACCGATCAGGTTTGCCGGGTTGTGAAGCGGTGCAAGATCGTTGCACTCTTCGATTCCCTTTAATACCTCCGGTGTCAGAAGTGTGGATGCTGCGAACTTCTCTCCGCCGTGTACGACACGATGTCCGACAGCATCGATCTCGGAAAGGCTTGCGATTGCGCCGGTCTTCGGATTCACCAGTGCATCTAAAACCATCTGGATTGCCTGCTTGTGCGTCGGCATTGCAGCTTCTGTAATCTCTTTGTCCAGTCCGGTCTTCTGGTATACCAGTCTTCCGTCGATTCCAATTCTCTCGCAGAGACCTTTTGCCAGTACCGCTTCGCTCTCAGAATCGATGAGCTGATATTTTAATGAAGAGCTTCCACAGTTGATAACTAATACGTTCATAATATCCTCCTTGTTTTGCGAAGCAAAATCCGAACCCTCTGGCGAGGAGAGGATCTGCCTCCTTGTTTTGCGAAGGTCTGTCTCTCACAGACCGCATATAATTTTAGTATACGCTTGTCACGTCCGCGAAACAAGCCAGTAATTGCCAGTTTTTTTGTACAAAATGAAAAACAGCCTGACAAAAATTTAACAGTCACACCCCGCTTTCGTGTTCATCAACCCGCACCGCGTGCACCACAAACCGCAGCCCGTCGCCCGAGCAGGTGGACAGTGTCAGAACCTTGTCATCCTTTCCCACCGCAACGCCCGTATCCTTGTAGGAGGACTTAAGCAGTTCTGTGAGGAACCCGTCAAAAGTCTCATCCGGCAGATATCCGGTCGTATAGACATCCGAATCTTCCGGGACATCACTGTACGTAAAAATCTGATAGCGGTAGGCTGCATCCTCCGTAAACACGGTAAAATACGCATTTTTTTCATAAAAGCCGTCGTTTTTATATTGTTTCAGCGAACCGAACATGCTTCCGTTTTTCATGTTGTGCCCGTACAGAATCGTGTGGCAGTCGTTAAAATCGGGGACGTTGTTCCCCTCCATAAAAATGCAGCCGGATTTCGACGCATTTCCATAGAGATCGGTATGCAGGTAGGTCTCGTCATCCCCGGAATACAGAATGGGATAATTGATCTGCTCTATATTGTCAAAATAAATCCAGCCGATCACATCCGGATTTGCTTCCTTTAGCGTCTCAAAATCCACCTGCAATGCCTCATACCATGCCGGCAGCTCCTCTCCCTCCTCCGCCGGATCATCCGAAGATGTCCCCGGCTGTCCGGTCATATAAGCCTCGCGCAGCGCCTCGTAGGTATCGTCCGCCCGCTTGTACGCGAGCAACACCGGGATCAGTTCATAAAGGGCTGCCGCAATCAGCAAAAGCCCTGCCGCAATCAGAAGAATCGATCCAATGTTTCTGTTTCTCTTCACGTGAAATGCTCCTTTTTCTTTTTTTCTATTTCACAGTATGCTATGATAGCTACAGTTTTTATTACATTGCAGTACGGGAGGATCCGCCATGAACGTCATTGGCATTATCGCAGAATACAACCCATTCCACAACGGGCACGCCTATCAGATCGCGCATGTCAGAAAAAATCTTCACGCCGACTATATCGTTGTCGCCACAAGCGGCGACTATGTACAGCGCGGAGAGCCCGCCCTTCTGGACAAATACACCCGTGCCCGCATGGCGCTCTCCTCGGGTGCGGATGTCGTGCTCGAGCTTCCCGTACTCTGGTCCACCGCTTCCGCAGAGCTTTTCGCGGACGCCGGAATCTCCCTCTTTGAGAAAACGGGCTGCGTAAACGGCATCTGTTTTGGCGCTGAGAGCGGCGACCTTGCCCTCCTTCGCCGCATTGCGGACGTTCTCGCGGATGAACCGGCGGATTTAAAGGCTTCCCTGAAGCACAACCTAAAATCCGGCAGTACATTCCCAAAGGCAAGGGAAGCTGCCCTGCTCTCGTATTTTTCCGGCTCCGCCGGTCAGGATGGCGCCCTGCCCGTATCCGCAGAGACGCTCTCCTCCCTGCTCGCCTCCCCGAACAACATACTGGCTCTGGAATACTTAAAAGCGCTGCGCCGCCGCGCGTCTTCGATCACACCCTATCTGCTAAAGCGGGAGGGCGCCGCGTACCACGAAACGTCCATCCTCTCCGGTGCATCTGTCATCCCGGCCTCGGCATCCGCGATCCGGCATACACTCTTCGCCGGCGATGCCGGAGCATGTGGGAATTCTGCCGACAGGGCATCTGAAGATTCTGCCGCCGGGATTCTGCGTCATGCCATGCCGCAGGAAGCACTGGCCATCCTGCAGGACTACCGGGCAGATTTTCCGCTGCTGTGCGCCGATGACTTTTCCGGCATTCTGGGGTATCTGTTGTTAAGCAGTTCTGCCACGCAGCTCGCCCGGACCGCCGATTCCTCCCCGGAGTTTGCCAACCGCATGCGAAACCAGCTTCCTTATTATACCTCTTTTTGCTCCTTCGCGTCACGGTTAAAAAGCAAAGAAATGACGCTCACGCGCATCAACCGCATTTTACTGCACTCCATCCTTGGCATTACTTCTTCTGATTACGCATGCGGCAATGCCTTGGATAAAATTCCCTACCTGCGCATTCTCGGCTTTCGGAAAAGCGCCGCTCCCCTGCTTGCCGCACTAAAAGCCTCTGCTGCAGTTCCGCTTATCACACGGCCGTCGCAGGCGCCAAAGCTTTTGTCCCCGGATGCCATGCAGGTGTTTGAGCACGATGTATTTGCCGGGAATCTCTATCTGCAGATGCGCAATCAAAAAGGCGGCACGCCTCTGCGCGCCGCCCGCATGCAGGAGCATGACGTTCCCCCCGCCTCCGAATATCAGCGGCAGATCGTCATCCTGCCATAGTGCAGTCTCATTTTTTTGTCTTTTTTCCAAATACGGCGGCGGACAGCAGTGCTACCAGCGGGACCGTACACACGATACCCACGCTTCCCGCAATGCACTGGATAATCTCGATCGCCACAAAGTCCGTATTCATCAGCTGCTGAAAGCTGACGTCATAGGAGTAGATCATCAACATCATGTTCAGCGATGTCCCGGCGACTGCCAGGATTAGCGTGTTCGCCATGGTTCCCATCGCGTCTCTTCCGATATTCATCCCGGAGGCAAACAGCTTCGCCATGCCAAGCGACCGATCCACCTGATGGATCTCCGCCACCGCGGAACAGATACTCATCGCCACATCCATCACGGCTCCCATACACGAAATCAGAATACCGCACAAAAACAGATCCCGGATCTTCAGTTCCGTGGTGCTTGTGATCAGAAGCAGTGTCTCCGCCTCATCCATCTGGTAAGTCGTAATCGACATGGCATTCTGCGCGATCAGTGCAAACACTGCTCCCGCAAGCACACCCAGCATGCTTCCGATTGCCGCCACAACCGTCTTGGTCGAGATGCCGTCTATCAGGAAGAAACTGACAAAATTGCAGACCAGAATGAGCAGGATAGTGACCGCCAGCGGCGAGTAACCCTTCAGCGCAAGCGGCAGTAAAATCCAGAGGATACATACCACGGTAAACGCCAGCCCCGCCACAGATTTTGCACCTTTTTTCCCTCCGATCAATACGAGAAGCAGCACAAACGCCACGATGCAGCCAATCATCTGCGGAACGCGGTAATAATTGTAGACCGAGACCTGATATTCGTCCTCCCCCGTCGTGTCGATGCGGATGGAGATTTTATCCCCCTCCGCCACCCTGACGTTGTACAGGGAGCTGAAATAATTTTCCACAATAGCCGTGTCGCCCTTGTAACGTCCGGTAAGGATCTCTACCTCCAGCGTCATACTTCCCCGCCAGATTCCGTCCATCTCCTCATCCACCGTCTTGTGATCCTCCACAACCCGCAGGACTCTTCCGACCTCATAGTCCGTCCCCGCCATGTTGCTGCTCCTATAAACCGGTCTGTCTTTATTCGCGAACCAGATCAGTCCGCAAAAAGCAACGGCAGCCAGTGCCAGAAGCACCAGGCTGCGTATCTTGCTCTTTTTGAAATTCATGTTTTAACCACCCTTATTTCAAAAATATCCTTTTTTTGCGTGCTGCCGCTGCAAGCAGAACCATACCTGCAAGAAGCATCATCACTGCTACTGCAAGCGGAGTGTCATCCCCCGTCTGCACTGCAGGCATCTGATCCAGCACCACCACATAATCGGATGCATGTACAAAGGTAAGCTCCACATTTCCGTTTGCATCTACTTTTCCGGAAGATGCCAGTTCCAGCCGTCCCTTTGCTTCATTGTAATAATATAACTTTGCATACATGCCCGCATACTGTGTTCCCACCGGCAGCGTCATCACTGCGGTAAAACCGAATGCGCCGTCATGGTTTAAGCTGATCTGGAAATAATCTCTTCCCGCCGCGGTCTGTCTCGCAAGCGCATCCGGCACGGCATGGCTGTTGATCGTCACGCCGAAGTCAATGTCTGAAATCGTATCCGATGTCACACTTCTTCCGTCAATTGTCCACACGATTCCGTTTGCCAGCCTAAATACCAGACGTACATCCCTTCCGCGCACTGCCGCAATGACATCTCCCGGCACAGAAACACCGTCTGCAAGGAGAACCGTGACTGTGCTGCCGGCGGATGCCGCTGTCACTCTGTTTCTGACCGAATCCCAGTCATTCTGCAAAGCAACCGTCACCGCATCTGTCGTCTGTCCGTCCGATACAGTCACGCTGCCGCTTACACTTCCGCCGTTTCCAGTTCCGTCCGTGCTGTCATTTCCGCTGTCTGACGAATCTGTTCCCGGCGTCTCTGTATCCGGTGTCTCGGTATTGCCCGGCGTCTCCGTGTCATCCGGCGTCTCCCCGGACGTCACTTCCACGATCTCATCGCAGTTTCTTACACGCAGACAGGTCACTGCCTCGTCCGAGGTTCCCTCCGGATGTGCATAGACCACGCCGACCGCCGACACGCGTTTTCCTGTCGACACAACCGATGCGAGTTCATTCTTTCCTGTCGTTGCCGATAAGATATATCCGTCGATGAAAATATTGGCATTGACGCCGCTGCCGTCATCCAGCCAGAACTGTGATACGCCGGTGCCCGCCGCATCATAGAGTACATCCGTTACCGTTCCCTCCACCTGTACCAGCTTACCGCCGGACTTTTCATAGTCCATGGCGTCTTTTGCCGACAGTTTCTCCGGTGCAATCACCTTCGGCTCCTCGTCCAGAATCCGGCTGCTTATCACCTTAAGCTCTTTATCGCCCTGGTAGGCGTCCACATATCCGGTAATCTCCACCTTGGTTCCGATGGCAAGTCCGCTCTCCGCATACGGGAAAATATCAATTCCCGCGGTGTCGTCCTGGATATAGATCGTATCAAAGAAGGTGTTGCCCTCCACGGCTGTTCCTGCGGTCACATAGCCTTCCACGCGGTAGACATCGCCCGCCGTACCGTTCTTACGCACTTCCGCAATCGTAGACAGCGGAAGCTCCACTTTCACTTCATCTAAAATATTTTCTGCAATCGTGCGGTTTAAGTATGGCAGATCCCAGATATTGTCCAGCTCCGCCTTCACCTCAAAGTCGGAAATAAATACGGTTCCCGCAACAAATACATTTGCACCGCTTCCCAGTGTCTCATGTGCGAGTGCTACCATATTGCCTTTTTCCACATACGTCGGGCTTCCGGTAACTCTGTTTCCCGCATCATCCTTGCAGTCGATCGAATACGTTGTATCATATCCGCTCACAAGCGCTTCCGCACGTCCGGCTGTCACCGCATCCGCATCCAGCGCCACGGTACATCCGCTGTACGCACTGTACTCCTGCTCCTCGCTTGCGCCGCGCAGATATCTGGAATCCTTGTTGTAGGTTCCTTTCAGATATAAGCGGTACGGCTGTCCGCCGTTGTTCGTCTCGTCGTACGCCTCGTCGCTGTTTAATCTGGTCGATGCCCCGATCGCAGCCAAAAGCTTATTCATCTCTGTCGCTGTCTGTCCCGAAGTAGAATCCTGATAATCGGCAATACCGCAGGTAATCAGCGTACCGCCATTGTCGGTATAGTCTTTTACCATCTGGATAAAGCTGTCTTCAAAATGCGACACGGTGTAATCTCCGGCATTTGCTGTCCCGGATTTCTTCGCCGGTGCCGAGATCACAAGCAGCGCACAGTTTGCAAGCATCTCCGGCGTAATCTCGTCTGTGACCACTTCCACCTTGACGTTCTTTGCTCCCGCAATCGCCGTAAAGTTTCCGATGTTACCGCCATAGTAACCGGTCACATAATCGTTGTAATGGGTTCCGTCGATGATAACCTTTGTCACCATCTCCGGTGTCACGTAGCTTAATTTTAAGACGCTCTTGTATACCTTCTGCACGCCGTTCATCGTCGCATGCACAACTGCTGTCATCTCCATGCTGCCGACGCCGTCATAGGTATAGTCAAAGCTGTAGCTTCCCGTGCTCATGGATGCGACGCTTCCCAATCCTGCTGCGGCAAGATCCGCCTCATGTACGGTCTCTCCGCCCACCTCAAACGTTATGGAATCAATCGCGAGCTCGCTGTTTTCATTATTATAGAGTCCAAGGTTCACCGTCAGCGGCTCTCCCTTTACCGGAAGCACCTCGTCCGTGGAAAAGCTGTCAATTCCTGCCGCCTCCACAGAGCCTACCCATACCGGTGCCGTCACGGCGATATCACTGTCCGCTTCCACAACCTTGATATAGTAATAGGAGTAATCATTTTTCACATCAAAGGTGACCGTCTCCTCGTTTCCGGAAACGTTTTTCTCGGCAAGCACCAGTCCTCCGTTTGTGATGACCTGTACTTTACCGATGGACGCATCCGTCGGATCACTTAAGTCAACGGAAAGATGTACGGTATCTCCGGTCGCTCCATCCTCTAAAATAGAACCCATGATGTAGCCGTCCAGCGTGTAGTAGATGCTGAGGTCGTTATCCTCTGTCGCATACACGCGGTAATTGCGCATGGCATCGTAAATATTTTCCTGCGTCAGGCTGTCCACAAGAACAACGGAACGCGCCGTGTTTGCATCGCCCCACAAGCCTTTATGGTTATCCTGGTTGTTGGTCGGAGCAAGATGCCAGCCCTTGTCCAGCGCGCGCTGGTAATACTCGTAGGACGGGAAGTAACCCGAACTTCCGATCGCACCCTCGCCGTTTCCGACCTCGATCGTCGTAATCAGCTTGTCGATCTCCTCGTCATAGTATGCGAAATCGCTGAAATCACCGAACGTCGTTCCCGGGTGGTTAAACTGGCTGATGGAATCCGGCCGTGTCTTTAAGGTCGCGTAATAATTCTGCAATGCCGTGCTGTAAGTCTTGTACTCATTCTGGGTACGGCTCTGGAAGCCTTCGGTGTTAAACGTATTGATGTGTCCAAGTCCGTTCGACCAGGTCATCTCAAACCCATAGATGCACACAAATCCGCTTGTCGTATACTGCGTGGCAAGCGCATGGCCTTCCTTCCATTCCTCACTCATCGAGCCGTCCGAGATGGACGCGCTGTCCGCATTGTCAAACGAGTTGGAGTGATCTGTCACCGCAACAAAATCCAGATTGTCAACGTTCGTTGCATGCTGGTATGCATCCTCACAGCTTCCCGCACCGTCCGAATAGGAAGTGTGGGAATGTAACTGTCCAAAGTAAATCTGATATTTTTCGTTTGTGCGCTCGGTAAAGGAAAGTGTGAGCACACTGCTGTCCAGGTAACCGTCTTTGACGGCTTTCACCTTATAGGTAACCGGAAGCTCTGTCAGGACGAGCTTTTCGGTATAATCCTGCCAGGTTGCACCGTCGTCCGCGGAATACTGAATCGTCGCACCCTCGGTCTCACAGGTGAGGTTCACCGCGGTATTTTTCACCACGCTGCCACCGTTCGGCGTTGCTTTTACCGTTGCCACCTGTGCCTGCTGATAAGAGAATGTACGGCGGATGCTGTCCTTATAGCCGTCCTTTGTCGCATAGGCAGTCACAACTGCCGGAAGGTCTGCAAGCTTTGGCTTCGCCGACGCATCATAGATCTGCTCCGCGCCGCCGTTTACACTGTAATGGATTGTTACACCCTCCGTGGCGCTTGTCAGTGTCAGTTCACTGCCCACAGCTACCACGCCGCTCTGCGGTTCTGCTGCCACATATCCGCAGAGATCTGAGGCGATCAGCGGATTGCCTGTCACTGTCACCGTGTCCATACGGATCACTCCGCCCGCTGCCGGTGCCTTATCTCCCTTGGCAGAAAGGCTGCCCGGGACCATGCGGATGTAGAGACGGTCTGCATTCGCCGCCTCGTTCGGAATATCAAACGTGAACGAAATATAGTTTGCCGGCGCAAGGCTTGTCTTTGCCACACCGTCGGTAATTTTCTCCGCGGCGCTCACTTCCTGCGGCTCACCGCCCACGTATTTCGTGTACTTATAAGCATAGGTTCCTGTGGAAAGGTTTTTAAAATCCACACCGTCCGTAGAATACTGCATCTGGAAGGAACCTGCTCCGGTGTTGCTTGCGCGAAGCCGGAAGGAAAGTACCATGTTGGCATAGCCCGTTGTCGGCATCACAAACTGCGCATAATCATTGCTTCCGCTTCCAATGCCCTTTCCTCCCATATAATAGGAAGTCGAACCGGTGGAAGTGCTTGTGGCCTCGGTATACGGTGCCACTGCCGCTCCATTTACCACCGCCGAATATATAGCATCCGCATCCAGCAGATCATTTGCATTGAGAGAATCTCCTGCAATTCCGGTATCTGCCGTCACACCTGCCGTCTTGTAATCTGCCGTTCCGGACCACTGTGCCACGTTTTCCGTGACGGACTCGTCCGCACGGATATGAACCGACGGTGTTCCCTCATCGATCAGATAAAAATAGAATACATACGCCGCATCCGAAGATGATTTGTAGCTGTATGTCGTAAAACCGCTGTAATATTCCAGATACTGTTCTGTGGTATTATTATATTTTGCGTTGGCATTGATCACATAGTATCCGCCGTTCTCATTTGCCTTCTGCAGCTTCCAGAGACTGTAATCTCCCGCCGCGTCCGCAAACGTCACGGAGCTGCCCGTTGCGCCGGACGTCAGATATTTTCCACCGCATGTAAAAGTATAATAGCCGTTTTCATCCACGGAAACCGTAAGTTCTGCCGCATCTTCCGGAATGGCAAGCGCACCGTCCGCCGCAGTCGCTGACACGCCCTTTAACTTCTTGCCGCTTGCTGTCTGGGAGAGCACGCTTCCGGTTCCGTTGTTCTCGTAATAGAGGGCAACCATATTTCCGTCCGAAAGTGTGGTGGCAAGTGCCGCCTCCTTGCTCTTTGCACCCTGTTTTACCGCGTAGGCAAATTCTGCCGTCTCACTCGTCTCATAGCCTTCAAGTTCAGCTGTCGCATAGATCGTCACATCTTCCTCGATCACAAGTGCTTCGGTGTATGTCATGTCTGCACTGTCCAGATCGGTATGGTATGTGATCGTTGCTCCCTCCGTCGCGCAGGAGAGTTCCACCTTCGTACCGGCTTCCACATCTCCCGGCTCCACGGAAGCTTTGACTTTGGAACAGACCGTTCCGTCTGTCGCCACCTCGCCCTGTGTTCCGGTGACTACAATGTTGTTGATGCTGGTCACACCGTTCGTGCCGACTGTACTCTGGTTCACACTCGTGTTTCCCTGCATCGTCACACGCAGTGTAAACGCTTTTCCGGACAGCGCCGCCGGGAGTGCCGTCTGCTGATACACCGAGGCTAGACTCGTGCTTAAGGTCACATCCGTTCCGCTGATCTTTGTCCAGCTCGCTCCGTCAATGGAATATTCCAGTGCAAAGTTGGCAGGACCGGTTCCGCTGGAGCGCATGTCTGCGGAAAATTTCAAATCTGTGTAACCTGCAGCATTGACCGCAACCGTAAAGCCCGCTCCCTCGCTCCATCCTTTTGCTGCGATTCCCTTGCTGAATCCGCTGTAAGATACTCCGCTTACGTCAAGCGTTCCGCTGCCCGTTGTCGCCGCTGTCGGAAGTCCCGCTTCCGGTGCCGCCGTATAACTGAAGGCCGCAAGGCTTTCTGCCCCCGCCGTCTGGATGAGCGCCGTATTCTGGTCTGCCCCAGACTCCGTATTCTGTACCGCATCCGCCTGCGCTGCGGCATCTGTCTGCGCCGCGTCCGTCTGTCCGGCGGCATCTGCCTGCGCCGCATCCGTCTGACCGGCGTTCTCTGTCTGCGCCGCACTTTCCTGATTTATCGTGTTCTGTGCACCTTCCGTGCTGTCTGCTCCGCTCTCCGCTGCCGGCGACGGATTTTCCGCCGCTTCGCTTCCGGCAGTCGTCTGCACCTCTGCTGCATACGCCGTAACAAAAGACGCATCTCCTGCTACCGTCGAAAACACCATGCAGAATGCGAAGAAAAGCGCACATATGTTTTTCCAATGATTCTTTTTCTTCATTTTCACAACTGTTCCTCTCATTTTTTTGTATGTAAAATAAACTGTAACGTTTATGAATCTTCTCTTCTACCCTTGTCCGGTAAAACCTTGTAAAAAAAGTGTAAAAAAGAATCTCGCTTGCGAGATTCTCCTCGCGCGAGCGGTTCGTAAAGCGATATTTTCCCTACCGCGAGCCGCGCATCCTCGCGGAGCGTTTTTTATTTCATAGGAAGGTTCTACTTTCACACATGAATGTATCACGGTATTTCCTATGAAATAAAAAAGGGCTGATGCACCCTGCATACATCAGCCCTCTTTGGCTCTTCCTAGTGATGGAACAGGCGGATGCCCGTAAATGCCATCGCCATATGATATTTATTGCAAGTCTCAATCACATGATCGTCGCGGATGGAACCGCCCGGCTGTGCCACATACGCAACGCCGCTTCTGTGTGCGCGCTCGATGTTGTCGCCAAACGGGAAAAATGCGTCCGATCCAAGAGATACCTCTGTGTTCTTATCCAGCCATGCCCGCTTCTCCTCTGCCGAAAAAACAGGCGGCTTCTCTGTAAAAATATTCTGCCATGCACCTTCTGCCAGCACATCCATGTAATCCTCGCCAATATAGAGGTCAATGGCGTTGTCCCGGTCTGCGCGCTTGATGCCCGGCTTAAACGGAAGGGAAAGCACCTGCGGCGACTGACGCAGCCACCAGTTGTCCGCCTTGGAACCGGCAAGTCTCGTGCAGTGGATTCTGGACTGCTGCCCCGCTCCGATACCGATCGCCTGACCGCCCTTGACATAGCACACGGAATTGGACTGCGTGTATTTTAAGGTGATCATCGCAATGGCAAGATCTCTCTTCGCCGCCTCCGGAATCTCCTTGTTCTCCGTCACAACATTGTCGAAGAAATGTTCATCGATCACCAGCTCATTTCTTCCCTGCTCAAATGTGATTCCGAACACTTCCTTGTGCTCGATCGGCGCCGGCACATAGTCCGGATCGATCTCAATGACATTGTAATTGCCGTTTTTCTTCGCTTTTAAAATCTCAAGTGCCTCATCAGTGTATCCCGGGGCAATGACGCCGTCCGATACCTCTCGCTTGATGACAAGCGCTGTCTCCTTGTCGCAGACATCCGAAAGAGAGATAAAATCACCGAACGAGGACATGCGGTCTGCGCCGCGCGCACGAATATAGGCATTGGCAAGCGGTGTAAACTCCACATCCATGTCATCCACCCAGTAGATCTTGCGCTCCACCTCGGAAAGTGGAAGTCCGACTGCCGCGCCCGCCGGCGACACATGCTTAAACGAGGTCGCTGCCGGAAGACCGGTTGCCTTTTTTAACTCGGACACGAGCTGCCAGCCGTTGAATGCATCCAGAAAATTGATATAGCCTGGTCTGCCACAAAGCACCTTGATCGGCAGTTCGCCGTTCTCCATATAGATTCTGGACGGCTTCTGGTTCGGGTTGCAGCCATATTTTAATTCTAATTCTTTCATGATCCTATTCTCCTCACACGTTCTTGTTGATGATTCTCGTCTCGTATTTTCCGGTCTCAATCTCAATGTAACGCACAAACAAAGATACTTTATTGTCTGCGTTTAAGTTCTCCCAGACCGTGTTTGTGAAGGTGTCGATGTCTCCCTCGATGCCGACAAGCTTCGGCTCTCCCTCAAAACTCGGCAGCGGATTGCCGTCTCCCATGTATGTATGGATAAAATGTCCCTCGCCGGCCACCGGATTCTGGTATGCAAACGTATAGCGGTTGCAGGCGTCCGGATTGCCGTTGTTACTCTTTAAAATAGACATCGCGTAGTTGTAGGTATTGTTCTCGATGTGCATGATACCGGAAATCCGCGGTGTATAGTTCGGTGCGTCCGGCTCAAACTCTCTGGTGCGCAGCGCCTGCTCGAATGTCTGCTGCTTGTCCATCAGTTCGTAAATCGTATCGGTCTGATCGCCGTTTGTCACGATCGTCTTGTTGCCAAGCACGCGGACCGGTGCATAAATGATGAGACTCGGATCTGTCAGCTTGGACGGATCAAATGCCTGTGTGCGGATTCCTTCACCATCCTCCACAAAGACCCTGTTGCGGCTGTTCTCGCTTCTTCCCATGATAAAGTATGCGGTTACCGCATATTTTCCATCCCCGGATCTGCCAATCACAATTCCTCTTCCCGGATATGTATTGGACGAAAGTTCCTTCGCAAGTGACATCATCTTCATGATTTTCCTCCTTCACATCACACATTGCTACATTGATTGCCTTCTTCCATCTTATCATGCGGATTTTCTTTTTACAAGGAATGCGCTGTCATTAGTATCATGAATTTATTTACTGAATTCTATTAGTTTTACTTATCTATATCGCGAAGCGCCTGCATCAGAAGCCCGGCGCGGTTCTTCCACCTGTGCCGCTTTTCTGCCATCCGATATCCCCGCTCCGCCAGCTCTGCCATCCGCACCGGATCCTCAAGCAGGCTTACCACCTGATCCGGAAGCTGTTGTAACGCCCTCAGGGAGTAAAAGCAGATATTTTCTCCGTCCCGGCACTCTTCCCGCAGATACCGGCTGTCGTCCGTGAGCACCGCCGTTCCCTGCAGCATCGCCGTAAAGACGCGGTCATGCGCTCCGTCTTTGAACCAGGGCATCACGTTTAACGCGATCCTGGCATCACGCATCGCCTGCACACACGCCGCCGAGTTCACTTTTCCGCCACTCGTCCGCACGTTCTGCGGCTTTTTGCAGTGAATTTTCTCCCAGTCTGCTCCAAATACCCGCACTATGATACCGGCATCCGCGAGCGTCTGCACAACTTTTTCCCGGAAATAGCTGCGGATAAACAGATCAATCCAGATCATCCCGGACATCGCCGCGCAAAGCTGCTCTTCCGGCACTGCCCCAAGCTCGTTGCGGATGTGCCGCTCCATAACCGCATCTACAGACTGCGCGGGATCCGCGATCAGATCCTCCGTGATCCGCCGGTAAAAGATCCGATAATCGTCATCCAGCGCCTTTACTTTTTCCTCGAGCATCTCCATCGACACATAGTTGGCCGCAAATACAAGGTCAAAGGTTCTCTGCCCATACAGTACAGGCTCTGGCACATCCTCGCAGTGCGTTCTGTGTATTCCGTGTTCTCCGTCTTTCTGTGAAACAAAAAGTTCATTGCCCGCCAGCGGCAGGAACTCCACCTTCACCCCCGGGTAAAACCGCCTCACATAGCCGACGTGCTCTCTGTCCACACAGAATACCCGCATCCGCTCCCCGGCTTCCTTCAGGCAGCTGTGATAGTAGAGCGGATGATCCACCAAAATATTCAAAATCGGAAGATTCTCCTCCTGCCAGATACTGCGTCCGCTCTCCGTCTGAAACACAGACTCGCCGCGGAGCCCGATGAAATTAAAGGTGACAAGTGCCGTCTCTTCCCGCTCCAGAAAATGCAGCATCTCATCCATCGACTCATACATCCGCTCATAGTCGATAAAGCAGGTCTCGTATCCGTTCCTCTCCAGTTCCAGTGCAATCTGTTCGGAAAAATATCCCAGCGTCTCCACCGCATTTTTTATGAAAATGATTTTTCTGATCTCTTCCATTCTGTGCTTCCTCTGTCCGGATAAAGGAAAAACAACCTCCCTGAATCATCCTTTCGGATTCTGTCTGATCAGAGAAGGTTGTTTTCTATCACTTATTTTCCATGACTCATGTTCGTTATATTTTAATTCTTGAAGCTGTGGATCGGCGCCGGGATTCTGCCGCCGCGGTTGATGAACGCGTCACAGGAGAACTGGTTCACCGGCATGATCGGCGCATAGCCAAACAGTCCGCCAAATTCTACCGTATCGCCCACCCCTTTTCCGATAACCGGAATCAGGCGCGCCGCAGTCGTCTTCTGGTTGACCATGCCAAGCGCCATCTCATCGGCAATCATACCGGAGATGGTCGTCGCCTTGGTGTCTCCCGGAATCGCAATCATATCGAGTCCCACGGAACATACGCAGGTCATCGCCTCAAGCTTCTCAAGTGTGATCGCTCCTGCCTGTACCGCATCGATCATGCCCTGATCCTCGCTGACCGGAATAAAAGCGCCACTTAATCCGCCGACATAGGAGGAAGCCATCACGCCGCCCTTTTTCACCTGATCGTTCAGCATGGCGAGCGCCGCAGTCGTTCCCGGTGCTCCCGCATACTCAAGTCCGATCTCGCAGAGAATGTCCGCCACGGAATCGCCGATCGCCGGTGTCGGCGCCAGAGACAGATCCACGATACCAAACGGGATATTAAGAAGTCTGGATGCCTCCTGTGCCACCAGCTGTCCGACTCTCGTCACCTTAAACGCCGTCTTCTTAATGGTCTCACAGAGCACCTCGAAGTTCTCGCCGCGCACTTTTTCCAGAGCAGTCTTCACCACTCCCGGTCCGCTGACACCGACGTTGATGATCGCATCCGCCTCCGTCACACCGTGGAACGCGCCTGCCATAAACGGGTTGTCATCCGGTGCGTTGCAAAATACAACAAGCTTCATGCAGTCCGCAGAATCGCGGTCCTTTGACTGCTCCGCAAGCTCTAAGAGAATCTCTCCCATCAGCTTGACTGCATCCATATTGATACCGGTCTTCGTGGATGCAAGGTTCACCGAACTGCAGACACGCTCTGTCCGGCAGAGTGCCATCGGAATCGAGTGAATCAGCATCTCATCCGCCTTCGTCATACCCTTCGACACCAGCGCCGAATAGCCTCCGATCAAGTTCGCCCCAACCGTCTTGGCTGCGCGGTCCAGCGTGTCCGCAATCGTCGCAAAATCCTCCGGCGTCTTGCAGGCTGCACCGCCCACCAGTGCAATTGGTGTCACGGAGATACGCTTATTGACAATCGGTATCCCGTACTCGTTCTCAATCTTCTCTCCGACTGCCGCCAGATCCTTCGCCACGGTCGTGATCCGGTTGTAGATATTCTCATTGAGCTTTTTTAAATCAGAATCAATACACTCCAAAAGACTGATACCAATCGTGATGGTACGGACATCGAGATTCTCCTGCTCCACCATCTTGTTGGTCTCATTTACTTCCCATATGTTAATCATTCCGTCTATCCCTTTCTGTGGACATTATGTCCATCGGTCGATCTTCCTGCACATCTGCCTAGATTCTGTGCATTTTTTCAAAAATCTCTTCCTTCTGACATTTGATGGACACACCGATCTGCTCCCCTACCGCATCCAGATCCTTCTGGCAGTCCCCGAAAGATCTCGATGACTGACTCATGTCCACAATCATCATCATGTTAAAAAATCCGGACACGATCGTCTGCGAAATATCCAGAACATTGATATGATTCTCCGAAAGATAGGTACATACCTTTGCGATAATACCGACGGTATCTTTTCCAACGACTGTTATGATTACTTTGTCTACTGTATTCTCCATGCCAATCTCATTCCTCCTGCTTCCACGTTATCACTTTATCGTATTAACACTGATTATAATACACGGAGCTTTTATAAGTCAATGCTTTTAGATTGCTTTTGTGATATGTCTGGAGGTCGGATTCTTTGATGATAGTGTTTGTGATGCTTCTACTTTCTCATTTATTTAATAAATGTATCCAACACTGATCCACTTAGAAATACCAGTAATGATGGTATCAGCCATATTAAAACCATTAGTAACCCATAGCCCAATGGTATCAACACTATCATTCTTATGAATGTCCTTAACGTTCTGTTTGCCTGTTCTGCTGCTCTATCCTTACTTTCCTTGTATGCATTGACTTCCATGTCCTCCGTCGGTGCTCCGCACTGCTCACATACTTCCGGCTTGGTGTCTTCATAGCTTGCTCCACAATATTTACATACATAAAAGTACTTCATTTTCTTTCTCCTACCCCATATATCGGTCTGCCACTGCCCATATTACCAGCATCCCACAGACAATCCACAGAAGTTCCAATGTGTACTTAATGCTCAGAGAACGCCTCTCATATATTCCATATTTGAATATGTACTTATCCGGGCAGTCATCTTCATATAATATCATTTCCACATCATTATTTTCTCTTATAAAATCCCTTCTGGTCTTTGCCAAATATGTTTTGCCTCTCACCTTATACTCATAATATACCCATCTGCCTCTTGTACCGTCTTCCTCTTTTAGTGTTGCCATTACTTCATTGCCTTCACGCAATATTTTTTTTCTTTTTACTGTTCTCCTAATTGCACTCACTATCCACCCAATGCTAAATACCACTACGGATATGAGCATGAAATATACAGAAAACTTTTCCGGTGTCATTTTATCTTCCTCTTTTCCTGTGTATTCTTGGGCATCATTGCTCTCTTTTTATATCCATATCCTTCATTCCTATGAAGAGAATCCAGAAAGAAATGCTGCAAGGGTAAGTACAATCGTAAACACCCATCCGTAATATTTTCGTTTGCTTTCTGAATATTCGCTCGTCACATGCCGTTTCGGATGGTTCTTATCATACCATACAGTAAGTTGTGGCTCCCATTTTTCAAACTGAGTAACGATATCATGGTAATAAATTTTATCATCGACATGGTACACATATCTCACATGATAATCTATCTGATCTCCTTTCAAAGGTCCCTCTTCACCTACAGCATATCTATATTCTGTTGACACATTTCCTACGTATGCTGTTGTTTTCCATCCCTTTGCTTCCCACTTCTGAATTAATCTCTGCTTTCGTCCGTTTCCATATAAACCGAACACAAAAAAGAATATAGAAAACACAATCCCTGCCTTTATAAATCCAATAGCAAAATGTACCGGTGTCAATGCCTCCAGTCCGCCAAACTGGGATATAAACATTGCCATCAATCCAAATATGATAACTGCTATGAATCCTATAATCATAGCAATGATCTGTCTTTCCTCTTTTTTTAAATTATTATCCATATCTCCCTCTTATGGATATAACCGCAGTTAAGATTTTTCAAGTATTGCTATTTAACCAAATCTGTTATACCCATTCTAAAATAGCTGGCTTCTCCAGCAGCCTTTCTCCCACAATATAACAAAACAAAGACAAACACTCTGATACCAATAACCTCTGGCATTAAAATATGTGAGCCAACAGTTTTGCAACCAGGAACATGGTACAAAATGTTGCCAATGCTGTATATCCACAACCGGTCTGAACCTGTCTCTCACGACTTCCCTCATATGCATATACTGCCTTCTTAGGTTTTCTTTTATCATAATACACTGTAATACAATATGGCGGCGTCTTCATAACACCGCTCTCAAATTTCAGTGTAATATAATACTTTTCTCCATTTACCATATATTCATACTTCTTCTTTACAATACGATATATATCACGATTTGTTGACCTATGTAAGTCCTTTGTCTTAACGCACACAGCTTCTGCACTACAGCCGTTTCTCTGTGCTTTCTCTATAAAGCGCTGTGCTCTTGATTTCCCCCAAATTACCCATCTTAAAATTCCATAAATAAATACAATCAAACCGCATATAACAATAACTCCACCTTGTGCTGTCTCTGACATTTCCACTAATCTCCCTTTCATGGATATAGCAGTAGTTGAAAAAGTTTCAACTACTGCTATTCTTTTTTCATTATACCATACTACAAAGCAAATTCAACTACTTTTTTAATATTTTTCTTTTTCTCCGCAACAGGATCCATGCAGTACCTCCCGCTACCGGCACGCACACGACTGCAATAGCACCGTAGAACAGCGGTTTATTCGCATAAAACATAATCCACTGACTCGGGGATACTGTGATCTCCTGAAACAGTTCATTGTATTCATTTGTCGATCCATCCGGCTGCACGGCACAATCTGTACAGATAATCTGAACCTGCATATCCAGTCCTTCCGGCACTGTAAAGGTAATCTTTCCATCATTATCAGCCAGTTGTGTCAGCAGATCTTCTCCTGTCAGTTCCACACGTCTGCTGATATCTTCTCCTGCCGCATTCTTTATCGGATTTCCGTCTGAATCCAGCACGATCGCTGCAAAACTGTTTAATTTTCCGCCTTCATCGGTGGGCATAACACTTACGGTCTTCTCATCTGTCTGATATCTTCCCTGCTGCTTTAATCCGGTGATCGTAACGATCGGCGCACTCTGATCGACGACAAATGCAACTCCCGCGTTCTTGACATCACTGTAGGCCACCGTCTCCGTCTTATCCTTTGACTCAACAGTCAGATAATATTCGCCTTCCTCCTGAAACAGTTTCTTATCAATGATGTAATCCCGCTCACTCCACTGTCCGTCGCCGCCGGAAAGCTCCGTCTTATAATCTCTGTTTTCGCCTAACACCTCATCATTCAGACGTACCGTATAGTCCTCCACAACGTCCACATTGATCTCGCGCACAATCACGTCATTTTCCACACTGTATACATAATACTGCTCTGTCAATTCTTCCGTATCGGTATCCAGCAGGAAGTTTGAGCCATGACGGTTGATGGAAAACTGTACATTTTCATACTCGCTTCCATCTGCAAGAGAAAACTTCTGTGTCGTATGTTCCGCCATATCCGTAACCGAACAACTCAGTGTGTAGATCGCATCATCCGGCAGGTTATCTACCGTATAAGTATAGATTCTTCCCGCTTCCACAGCGTGTGCCGTCCCCAGCGGAATCTCTTTTGTCTCAAAAGAACCGTTCTCATTCTGCTCAACTGCCGTCAGGCTTGCCTCGAATGTTCCTCCATCCAGATTCTGATCTTCCGCTGTAATGGTAAATCCGTATTTTTCTTCCTTGCTCGCACTGCCTGCCACAATATCCGACACAGAAATCACAGGATCCTCCGTGTCAATCGTGATCTGCTGCGAAGCATACTGCTCCATCTCATTTCCTGACTTATCCGTATAGTCTGCTGTAATCATATAATCGCCATCGCCTTCAAGCGTAAAGGTTCCGATATGTACATCCTTACTTTCATCACTCCACTGCGGTGTCACGGAAATCTGCGCATCATCCCTTGTCACATGCAGTTCTACATTCTCCGCATAAAAATTTGCTTCCGTAATCTCCATGGTTACGGTAACATCGCCATCATAGTAGGCAATTTCATTTTCCTCTTTCACCGGATCATCCATTGTTACATTGATCACCGGCTTGATATTATCAACAACCGTTCTCCTGTCATCCGACAAATTGCTGGTATTTCCTGCCCGGTCCGCAACTTTGCATGCCACGGTTCCATTGAACTGATTCTGTTCTCCCAGTTCCCCCTGCGGAACCTGAATGGCAACAGATGCATTCTTTCCTCCGTGGCCGATCTGATCCTCCGTAATCACCATTCCGGCAATCTCAGAATTCACATCACTTACATCATTGCCTTTCGGTGCATCAAATACGATCTGATGAATTCCGGTTGTCTCATCCTGCGCAGTGATCGTTATGGTTGCCTGTGCATTATAAAATCCGAATGTCACCGCTTCGAGCATTTCCTCCAAAACACTCTCGCTGTATGAAACTGTCACATTTGTCGGTGGCGTCTTGTCTACCGTAAATTTATCCGTGGCATAAGCTGCTGCATCATGCAATGCCAGATCCTTATACGCAACCGCAAACTGATAATTTGCATCCACAGAATAGTTTACCGTCGCCGTATATACATCACCATTTTTTTGCCAGTTCTCCCGATTTGCTAAATATGCTGCGTAATCGCTTACCACAACCGGATTGTCTTCCGCATCCACTGCGCGGACTGTTGCCACCACATCGTCTGCACGGAAGTTTTGATCTGTGATCGAGATGGTTGCTGTCTGTGCTGCATTATAATACTTCACACCATCTATTACATTTGCCACATTCTGATTTTGATAATTTACCTGTATCACCGGTGCAACTGTATCAATCACAATTTTCTCCGATTGATAATCCATCATCGGATTTCCGGAACGATCGGTATAAGACATTGTCACAATATACTCACCATCCCCGGAAATGGTCAGCATTCCCGTCCACCGGTCTCCCTGGCCGCTCCAGGTCACATTGTTCTGTCTCTGTCCATTTACGCAGACAGCCACATCCTCCGGATAAAAATTCGCCTCGTTAATGTCAAATCTGGCCGTTACATCGCCATCATAATACAAGATTGAGTTTGTATTTTCCGCATCGTACTGGTATTCCGCCTTTGTCTGCAGTGTGTCGGCATCCACTACCTGTTTTGCCGCAGTATAACTTACCGACCGTGTAGGTGAGATCGTGTCTATAATCTCAATACGTGCATTATCGTTCTTTACACTGCTGTTGCCTGCGCGGTCATTCGCTTTTACTGCAATGCTTCCGCGATATTGCTCATATTCCGATGCGCTTAAACAAAACGTTGCCTTTGCCTGCTTTCCATCCTCAGAATATGTAATCTGATCGCTTCCAATTACCGCACTCTTTTCCGTCACATTGACTCCGCTGGCATCCGTTTCTTTACTGTATGTCCAGACAAAACTGTCAATTCCTGACATGTCATCCCATGCCGTAACCGTAACATCTATATCCCTATGATACGCATAATAACCAAATGTAACTGTATTCAGCACTCTTTCCCATGCATTCAATGCATCGTTATAGGTAATCGTCATGCGTTCTGCACCCGGCGCTGTTTTATCGATACACCATGATGCAGCTCCGGTTCCTTCTCTGCCCATAAAATCGGTTGCCTTTACCTGCATATCATAATACTGCTCTGTAGTAAGCGGCATCGTATATACCCAGCGTCCTGCTCCATCCTTCTTCCACGAATCACCGGAAAGCGTCTCATTGTTCAATACAAGTTCAGCCTCATCCGCGACAAAGTTTGGATCTGTCACTGTAACTTTTGCCGTAATATCCTGATTAAAGTAATTTTCGTATAGCGGACACTCTGCTTTTCTCCCCTCTGCATCAAGAAAATCGATCTTTACCTCCGGTCTTTCCGTATCGATAATCATCTGCTGCGAAGTGTAAGAATCCATCACATTTCCGGATCTGTCGTCATACTCCATCGTAATCGTATAGATACCGTCCTCCGTTAAGGTAAGACTGCTCGTCCATCGATCTCCGTTCTGCGTCCATCCTTGTGACTCCTGTCTGGTTCCGTTCACAAAAATTTTTACATCCTCTGGATAAAAGTTTGCCTCTGTGACGGCAAAGGTTGCTGTAATATCGCCATCATAATAAAGAATTGCGTTTGTGTTCTCACTCTCATAATTATAATTTTCAATCTCCTCATATGTGGCAGCATCTACTACCCTGTATGCAGGAGAATATGTAACTGTGCGTATCGGACTGATATTATCGACAATGTTAATTCTGGTACCGTCATTCTTGACATCACTTGTGTTTCCGGCTTTATCCGTCACTGTCACCGCTACGCTTCCCCGAAACTGTTCTGCCTCCGTTGCAGTGAGTACAAAGGATGCCTTTGCATTTTTCCCATTATTGGAATACGCAATCTGATCCTGTGTTATCACACCGTTTTTCAACGCAACATTTTTTGTCGTGCTGGTGTTTTCTTCCTGCGTATAAATCCATGCAAACGATTCCACACCTGACACCCGATCCTGTGCATGTAATGTTACCGTTACATTATCTTTGTACGCATAATATCCAAAGGTAACCATATGCAGAACTTTTTCCCATGTGCTCGCTGTCGGACTGTACTCAATCTGAATATCCCCTGTTGCAGGCGCATGCTGATCCACCGTAAAAGTCACTTCCTCTGATGTCTCTTTGTCTAACAGGTCTTTTGAAGAAACCTTCAAAGAATACACCGCATCCTCAGAAAATGTAATCGTATTCTTCCACGTATCCGTTCCATTTACTCTGCTCCAGGAAGAATCAAACATTTTTTCTTCGCCGTTTGCAATCGCATGTGTTGCATCCGGCATAAAATTGGACTCCTCAACCGTTACTTCCGCAACAATCGTTTGCTGATAAACGCCTTGATAATTTGCCGCCACCGGCGCATTTCCGTCGGTTCCATGCAGCGTAATCCCAACCACCGGAGCTTCATTGTCCACAACAATCGTCTTCTCTGTTGTGATCTGCGCCCGTCTGCCGGCGCCATCCACAGCAGCCGCCTGAATTTTACCTCGGAACTCTGCCGGAATCCGGAACGAATAACTTACTTTACCAGTCTGTGTATCGATCTCTATTCCCGGCGTTCCCGCTGTAACATCGACTGTCGTCTCTCCCTGACTGACACCATTTGCCACCGTCCCGTCCGACGTATATGTGTATGACAGTGAAGCCACTCCAGAGATTGCATCATACGCCGATATTGTTACATCAATACATTCTGCATTGTACAAACCAAATGTAATACCCTCCAGCACTTTATCCACAGCGGTTTTGCTGTAAGTAATATCATACACAACTGGATCTGTCTTATCTAATTTTACGGCGTCCACGCTGACTGCATCCGTGATTGCGCCACTGTTTAAATCACGCAGATAAATCTCTCTACCTGGATTTGTACCATTCTTATCCCATTCAGTGTCCCAGTCAACTGCCGTCTTCCACTCATTATCCTCCAGCGTATTGCTGTAACTGATCTGATAACCTGTCGGTGCCGCAATTTTTACATTACCGGTATACCACTCACTGTTATTTGCTTTATCCCCCGTCACTTCATACGCGTCTGCCGGCGTCTGCGCATAGGAGACCGTCACCGTATAACTGGCGCTTCCTCCCGTATAACAGTCACTTTCTTCCCATGTAGCATTCACGGTTGCTCTTCCAGTCACACCATCCTTGAAAGTAATCTCACCGCTTGAAGAATCCAATTGTTCTACGATCTCACTGCCCGCGGTCTGTCCGGTCACTTCATACACAATACTTCCCGCATTCTGTTGCAGTGCTTCCGCACCGGTCAGTGCATTGATATAGCGCTTTCCCTTTTCACCATACAGTATCGATACATCGCTGCCGTCTGCAAAACCCACCTGCGGATTTGCTTTATGAATCGTAAGTACATATTCCGCCTGCGCATCATTATAACCGGCTGAACCCGTGCTCTCTGCCACAACCTTTACCGTTCCCGGCCGCTTGATGGTCAATGTTCCAAGCTGTGCATCAATTTCCGCCACGTCAGATACGTTGTTTCCATCCGCATCTTTCTGTTCTGTGATCGCATAGGTAATCGTCGCGTCCGCTACCGTTCCGAGCAGTTCATTCGTATAGAAGTTCCCGTTTTCTCCATAAGAAACAGACGGTGCGCTGTTCTTAAACTGAAAACCGGTCTGATCTCCCTTCTCCACCGTAATCTGGTAAGATGCCACTGCCGCTTTGTAGCAGGAATCCTCTTCTTTCTCCGCAGTAACCTTTATTGTTCCTTCTTTTATAAATGTAAGAACTCCGGAATCCGGATCTACGCTGCCACACTCATTTCCTTCTGTAACAGCATAATGTATCGCGCCGGTTCCCTCTCCGCCACTTGCAGCATTCTCAAAACTTCCGGTTCCCCAGCCCTGTTTCCCCGGATTCGGATTTGCAAATACGAATCCGGTCTGATCCGCTTTTTCAATGGTAAGATCATAACTTGCAACGGCTTTTTTGTATTCTTCACTTTCCTCCAATGCCGCTGTGATTGTAACAATACCCGCACATAATGCGGTTACTTTTCCATCCGCATCTACTGTTGCCACATTTTCATCCAGACTTTTATATGTAACAGCTACATCCGGCTGTTCCTGCGACACTGCAATGTTTGAAAAATCTGTTCCATAGGGAACCGCATCCGGCGCTGGCATAGCAAAAGCAAACGTTGTATCCTCTTTCTTTTCTTCCATCTGCACATCCACACCACTTGTATCCGCCGTCGTATCTGCTCCCGTATAAGCAATCTGATTTCCTTTGTACCCTTCTTTTGAAAAACTTACCGTGTAAGCAGCTCCCGCTGTCAGATTTACCGCATATGCTCCATTCGCATCCGTCTGCGTTCCTTCCACAACGGCATCTGATGTCTCTGAAGTTAAAGTTACCGTTACATCTGCAATCCCGCTTCCCGTCACCTGATCCATTACACTTCCTGACAGCTGAACCAGCGTTGCTGCAGAAACTCTTAGCGCTCCTATCGGTATCGCACTTACGACAACAGCTGCCGCCAGCAGCAACGCTATCATTCTTTCTGCCAGTGATGTCTTACTGATTTTCATTTTCCGCACTCCTTTTCTTCTATCCCTTTTCACGCCACAATCTCATCTGTGTGAATATAAGTAATATCCAGTTCTATCTCAAACGCTGCTTCTTCAAGCAATGTTGTCTCACCGCAGGACTGCACATTCTCAAGCTGCGTTGTAATATCGGATGCCGTTTTCTCCGTCAGCACCACCGTCTCTTCCGACTGCGGCATAGACGTCATCCGCTGTGTTGCAATCTTAGTGGTAATAATGTCCATTTGTCCTGTCATGTGCGGCAAAGGCTGCACTCTTCCTGACGGTGATATTTTATCCGTTAATCTGCCTCTGCTCTTCCAGTTTTCGTCCGGATCATTGGTTCCATTCTCTTTCCAGGAACTCTTTTCCTCAATCGTCCGGATACTTTTTCTCGCCGTAGATCCACTCAAATTGCCGATCACTGCCGGTATTTTTAACAGGAAAAACAGCAGAACAGAGACCCCAAACATCACTCCGCAGAGAACCGCTGCTATCACAAAAATATAGCGATACGTCTCATATGTCATTCTTGTTCCCCCCTATTCTCCGACCGAATCCAGTTTTTTTTGCGTTTCACGAATCGCATCCTGCAGCTTTTGTATGTCTTCACTGATCACAGATTCCTGTACCGCTCCCGCTTCTTCGGATATGGAATTCAACACCTGTTGCAATTCCTCCGCTGTTGCAACCTCAAGGAACTGCACCGCACGTTCATTGATCATACGGTTAATCTCATTCCAGACCTGAAGCTTTGCATCTACACTTCCAAATTCATCCGCCTTATCCTTCAGTTCTCCAACCATTTCCCACAATCTTCCATATTCCTCATACATTTTTTCTGTCTGTTTCACTTTGGCACCGTTATACTGATTGATTAGCTCCATACAGTCCGCAATATCACAGTATATTCCAGCAATCGGATAGTCCTCCTTCAAGACTTCCGCAAACCATTTTTCCGCATTTACATATCTGTCATAGTCCGTATTAACATCATAATAAAACATGAAAGATTCCCCAAATTGATAACACACTTCCTCATATCCTTTGGGATTGCTGTTTTTTAATTTTCCCAATACATCTACGCTGTCATAAAACCCCTTTGCGTTTTTTTGATCCAGACCAAGACGCAGCTGCTGCAGTGTCTGCCCTTCTTCTCTTGTCAGCACAAAGTCATTTATGAGCAGGTCATTCAGACCAAGGTAAGCATCCGTCCTTACCGGATCCGTCAATATCGCTTCATAATAATCTTCCGCATTCTCCGCACGCTTCAGGATGATGTCATAATTTTCACTTTTTTTATTTTCCGCAGAAATGTATCCCCATATGGATACGGCCGCACAAATGACCATCAGGGAAACACTCGATGCAAATGCGGTCAGTTTCCTTTTTTGCTTTTTCCGGAACACATCATCAATCTCATCATAATGTTCCAGTGCATACATCAGTTCTGCACAGGATTGATATCGATCCTGCGGGTTTCGCTGGGTACATTTTAAAATAATCTGCTCCAATCCGCCGGAAAGCGACGGATTGATCTCACGGATAGGTCGGATTTCGTAAGGCGGCTCACAGGGATTCATCCCGGTCACCAGATGATACAGCGTAGCGCCCAGACAATAAATGTCCGTCCTTGCATCCGTCTGTCCCATTCCTCCGAACTGCTCCGGTGCAGCATACCCCACAGTTCCCAGACAGGTGGTATCTGCGAGGTTTTTTTCTTTAAATTCTCTTGCCGTTCCAAAGTCAATAAGCGTCACATTCCCGTCCGGCTTAAGCATCACGTTTGCCGGCTTCATGTCCCGGTATATGATTGCCGGTGTTCTGGTATGCAGATAACCAAGCACATCACAAAGCTGCTTTGCCCACTCAATCACATGTTCCTGCGGCTGCGCTCCATATTCTTCCAGCGCTCTGCTCAAAGGATTTCCCTGTATGTAGTCCATCACAATCAGGAATGTACTCTCATCCTCGATCACATCCACGATACTGGGCAGACTCGGATGGCTCAGCTTTTTCAGCATGTCCGTTTCCGCAACAAGGCTTTGTTTCACCACCTCAAAATCCTTGACGCCATCTTTGCGGACTTCCTTAATCGCCCATTGTTTATTTGCTTTTTCATTCATTGCAAGATAAACAACACTCATTCCGCCTTGTCCGACTTTATTTAAGATTTTGTATTTTCCGTCGACAAGCGTTCCTATTTCCAGCATGCCCATCCTCCTTAAAACGTCCGTATCAGCGCAACTGAAATATTATCCCGCTCACCGCGCATTTTGTTTTTTTCCACCAGTTCTGTCGCACAGCATTGCATCTTGTGTTCGTCCAAAAGCATATCCGGCTGTAAGCCTTCCTCAATCTCCTCCGGCGTTATTTCATGACGAAAGCCATCGGAGCAGAGCATATAGACGGCATCTCTCTGCACCTCACCGAAAAACATATCCGGATATACCTCTTCGGAAGCTCCCACACACTGCAACAATACATTGCGCCGTTCATCCATTTTCGCCTGCTCTTCTGTCATGTTCCCGCAAGCTACTTCGCGTGCCACAAATGTCTGGTCTGCTGTCAGCTGCCTTATCCCGTTCTTAATCTCATAGGCACGTGAATCCCCGACATTTAGTATGTAATATCTCGATTGTGTCAGAAGCATCGCTACTACTGTGGTTCCAAGCCGGACTCCCTGTCTTGCTCCGTATGATTTAATCTTCTCATTCTGTTGTGTGATAATCTTTTCCCACTGGCTTTTTATCTCAGAATCCATAATTTCCGTTTGCATACACAAACCCGGCAGTTCCTTTACCACCCACTCATGAAAAGCCTTCACAACCGTTGCACTTGCCACTTCTCCGCTTGAAAGACCTCCCATACCATCGCACAGCACAGCAAATACCATTCTGCCTGCCGGTGTACGAATCACTTTCATACTGAGACTATCCTGATTTGTCTTTTTCGTTGTGCCAATATCCGTTGTCGCTGAAATAATAAAATTCACGCCCGCACCTTCCGCCTTTCCGCCTGCTTTTTTTATCCTTTATCCATGAAAGACAAATTCTTCGTTTGCCAGCCGTATTTTATCTCCTTCGGATAAAACGACTTCCTCATTGCTCCTGATCATCACACCATTTACATAGGTATGATTTGTGGAATTTGTATCCAGAATAAAGCACCGGCCTTCCCTCGTGATAATGTTGGCATGGCTCCGGCTGACCGCTGTATTATCTCCAATAAAATAATCCACATAACTTTTTTCCTTTCCGATGCGGAATACCGGTTTACTTAATGGTATTTTTTCGCTGTTCTTTTCGCGGATCAGATAAGGCATATTCTCATTTCCCTGCATATGCACTTCCGACAATACTGTCGTCTCTCCCATTCCCCCGCCTAATACCGTTGTCTCTCCAAAATCCGCCCGGTGCTCAACAATCTTTCCCTGTGGTATCATCGGTGCCGCAGGCTGTGATGTCATTCCGTTTGGTCCGGCGTTTGAAATTGCCGGGCCTGCGGTATTCTGCGGCACACTCGCCATTCTGTTCTGCATCATTCCGTTTGCCGGCATATTCCCCGGTATCGTTATACCGTTATTTGGCACATTCCCCGGCGCACCCGGAACCGCATATTGCTGCGTCTGTACTGCTCCCGTTGTGCCTGCCGGATTCTTTCTGACTTCCTGCTTCTTTCCTTTTTCTTTTCCTGTCTTCTTTTCCTGCTTCTTCTGTTCCTTCTGGCTCTTATACAAAGCCGCATTTTCCTTGTTATAATGCTGCATCAGATAAAACCAGGACATCTCCTTTTTCTGTGCATTTGTACCACTCGCCGGAGCAACCTGTGTCGGCTGCTTCTGTACCTGCGGTTTCTGCGCCGGCATCACCGGCTGCCCGGACTGCGGTACCTGTGGCTGAGGTCGATAAGTATTTTCCGGAGCAGCTTGCTGCTGATTTTGCCGTGGCAGTGCCTGTCCCTGCGATGCCTGCGGCTGTGTCTGTACCTGTGATGCCTTCGGCTGCACATTTTCCTGTCTTGCCGGTGCCTGCACAGACCCCTGTACCACCAGTGCTGACTCGACCGAAAGCTTTTTCAGGAAATCCGAAAAAGCTTCTGTAGAAAAAGAATCTTCCTTATTTAAATAGTTAATCATACGAACAAAATAGTCGTTGTTCTCTCCCGGATTCAGACTGACCGTAAACAACAGTTCCTTAAAAAACAATTTCATATCCGGAAGCTGTTTTTGCTCCCCAGCAACCGGAAGGCATATCATAACTGTTGTCTCCCCTGCGGCATCCACAAAAATGTAGTTTTGATCAAACAGAATAGATCTCACGTCAATCATATATTCTTCTGCATCGCTTACTGCCGCAGCGATTCCGGTAAGTACTCCCAGAAGCTGTTTTTTATTGACCGGGCTCATCAACAACTGCTGCACAGAGATTCTGGTTGTCACATTATATTTGATATATTTTTTCTCATCCTGTTGTGTATAAACAACCGGCGCAAAATTCTTTATGCTGTTATTGGTAAGCATTCCAAGCGTCAATGCGTCTACCTGCTCATCCGGTCCAACCGGATACACCAGATAAGTGCCATTTCCCTGATTTTCAAAACAAAATTTACTCATTTCTGTCACTCCAGATTCTTCCATAATTTGGAGCAGGTCGTCTGTCTCACATTCACAGGATCCATGCTCCAGACATTCATGTCATACTCTAATTCATAGTTTAAAACGATATACAGCGTATCATCGGCTACATAAGATTCCGAAAAATCCAATCCGTCTAATCCGTCTACTACTTTTACATTCTTTAAAAATTCATCTGCAGCAGCTTCGTCCCCACCGGTCAGATATCCGACAAAACGTTTCTTTATCACATCCTGGTCAACAATCGCTCCCTCATGACAGCTTGTGTAAGACGTAAACTCATCATTGTTAAACAATTCAAAAAGACCATTTATCAGATCCCCAACGGATTCCCAGCCACCATTTCCGATTCTTTCTGCTGAATACTCATCGAGAGACAGACTCTGTGATGTCTGCAACAGCGTGTGTGCTGTTGCGTTCTGCGCCATATACATTTTAAAAAAACCTGCTAAAAACAACATCAACACTAAAAATACAAGCACCGAAACGCAAGCTTCCAGTGTGATGGCTCCCTCTTCTCTTCCTCTTCTCATATCAGTACCCCCTGTATTGCTCCCGGGTAATCTCAAACAGGGAAGAATCTATCAATGCAGGCAGCATCTGCTTCACTTTGACATCTGCCTCCGTGTGGAGATAGGTGTAACTACTCCGCAGATCAAACGTGTAATCCACGCCTTTTTGTTGATAGTAATAGAGTGTTTCTGTCTGTATCAAATTTTGTAACCGCGCAAGCTGCTGTTCCTTGGTAACAGTTAAAAGCAATAGCATAAAACAGTATTCCCTGTAATTGAATTCAAACAATTCTCCCACATAATCCTGTATATTTCCAATCGCGTCATTTTGATTTTGATTCTGGTTTTGATTCTGGTTTTGATTCTGGTTTTGATTATTTCTATGTTCATACAGATAATGCTGATAATTGTAATTATCCTCAGTAGTATCAAATGCATTAAGAAGTTCTGTTTTCAATCCCTCTGCTTGCGTTGTTGTTAGCCTTACTACAGAAATCATTTTATTTATCATCTGCGGCAATCCTGTTGGAGTCAAAAATACTGTCTTATCATAAATGCCAAAAGATTCTCCATTTACTAATAAAATAGTCTCTATCAGTGGCTCCAATAACATTTCCAAACCAATCACAATCGGATAACCAAATGTTGAAGCTGCAGCCAACGCCTGTACTTCTTCATTTAATGCAACTGGTGCAATATCCAACAAAAGTCTCAACAAATAAAGCGTGCAAAATGTATACAACTGATTCGCCAACTCGCTGTTACTACCATATAAAACATATTCCAATTCAGCACCGCTGAAAGTTATATCATCCCCTGATCCATTAGCATAACTTTGCACTGCATCAATTAGAGCCGCCAAATCATCAAATACTGTTCCATTATTTCCTACAATTTGTTGTTCTGGAAGATCCTCCAATGTATATCCTGTCATGCACTTAAAATCATCATCCGTCCTACACGAAAGGTTAAACGTTGTATAGGTACTGTAATATAAACGATCACAGCCCTGAAATAATTCTTCAATATTTCTAAGAATGCCGCATGCATAATGTGCCAATGCTTCAAAAAATGCTATTACTGCATTGATAATTTCCTTTATCTGTTTAAGTGCCTCTATAAATTTCCAACTTGATAGTTGCTGCTTAAACTGTTTAATGTCACTTATAAGCGCCCCAATACTTCTTATAACATCTGCTGCTCCTCCCTCAGCAGCAGCTCCTCCCGGTAATCCACCCAGATTTTGGTTATAGTAATCTACGTCCAAATATGCTGACAATTCTGGGTCATATAACATCGTCATTTGAAAGATTGAATTGTAAAATGAAGTCATTCCTTCCACTAATGCAGCCAAACTGCCATTCTGCAGCTCCTGTTCTTGTCCCGCAAGATAATCATCAATATCTGATGCAGAAATATATCCTCCGACCGCTACACAATGATATGTTACTTCATCCAGTTCTGCTGTATCCGATGTAATAGAACTTACACTATAATTATCTACACTCGTTTTCATACTATTAAAACTCTGAATAATTGTACCAATTGTTGCATCATCATATGCTTCAGCCGAAGTCTGCCAACCATCCATCACTTCTTGGCAACCAGCAGATGTAGCATTTAACAATCCACTTTCAAATTCAATATCAGCCAGTTCATTCTCTATTCGATTCCTTTCAGAAACCAGATTTCGATACGTTTCATCATCTCTCGCATATCCATCTCTCTCCATAGCACTAATTCTATTTTTTACGTTTCTTAAGCTTTCCTCCTTTGCACTCTTATTTTGGTTATACGCTAAATAATCACTTCCAAATTGTGTTATATGTTCTTGTATGTCTGCCTGTGATTCCATACACTGAGACATCTTAGCTTTATAATCAGATAACAAGATAGACACATTTCCCAATATCTCACTATAGCTGCTTCTGGCAGTCTCTACATTCGTACGCAACGTACTTATATTCGCATCATACGTTGCCGCACCTTCTGGATCTTCCTCCTCATCCGGACGTGTTTCTCCTAATGCCTCTCTCAAGTTATCTACCGCATCCGAGAATGCAGTGTACCGTTCTTCATATGTTTGGTTGTAACTTTCCAGATTTCTTGCATCTTCCTTTAAATCTTCTGCATAATCAATAAAGGTTACGGTTGAATCAACCGCTTCTACCCCATCATCCAGACAAGAAATAATATCGTCAAACTGTCCTATCTGTTCTATCTTGTCGATTACTTCGGACAAATTCAAAAAATTTTCCGCCAACAGTGTCGGTGCATTTAATTTACTGAACTCCAAAATCTGACTTTCCAAAATCTCCGGATCTCCCAGTGGATATATCCCCTCTGCGCTCTGATTCTCCAGCGTCAAGCTTGATCCGAAAACACCTGCATTCGTTGATAGATAACTGCCATACAAGGCATCCAGATTGATCCCTTGATCTGCTGCCAAAAGTCCCCATCTCTTATGCAGATATTCATCATAATTTGCAAGCGTTGCCGTAGAAGAAATTCCCATTGCTTCATCCAACACTGAAACAGCACTGTTGTAGCGTCCGGTCTCCACCAAAGCCATCGCTATTGTAAGAAACGGTGTCATTATGACTGCCAGAAATAAAGAAATTGCTCCCCGGATTCCATTGATGTATTTGAAATGCTTAAACTTCCAATATCGTTTTCTCATCTGTTTCCCCACTTTCTAATCCGCAATCAAGCCACGTATATCATTAAAAAGTTTCATGATGCTGTTAACCAATCCCACAGTTTCGCTGCCAAACTGCCCCAGTGAAGTCTGATTATCCACAAAATCCACCATACTGATATAATCCAGCAAATCCACACATTCCGCATAAGCAGTTGTCTCATAATGTGCCACACTATCAAATCCAAAATATGACAGCGCCTCACCAAACGGGACAGTATAATCTCCTGTCACAGTCACTTTTATATGCCTTCTGGCAATTGAATCCTTTTCCATTTCAACATCAATCTGAGGATCTGACGTTGCTTTCGTATAGGTTGTTTTTATTAAGCGATTCGATGCATAGTCCATAATCTTTTGTCTGGCGGCCATTTCAAGTTCTGTTCGATTCTTCAGGTAACGGTAAATCGGCATATCCGTCAACTGTTCTTCCGTGACATATCCAGTTACTACGTCTGCACTTTCCAGTCTGTAAATCTGTGCATTCCTTGCCGCCGTCTCGTTCGCAATCGTCTGCACATTCCATGCCTGAAACAACACTGAAAAAATAGCCAGCAGGAAAAAAAGCAGAAATACCGTGATCGTATATACGATCAATCCTTCCAGCATTACCTCACCAGACTCATTCACATGCTCCATCTTTTTCATAAGCAACCCCTTTACTCAAAAACGAATCTCATTATCTGATAGGTGCCCTCCGCAGCACTCACCATACAGGTCTCATCCGAATTAAAATAATAGGCATCCAGATAATCATATCCGATCACCTGTTCATATCTGCTGTTTATAAATCCCCAGTATCCGTTTTCATCACAAATAGCTGCCAGATGGTCGGAAAAACTTTTTGCACCGGCATATTGCGGTTCCACGGCAATGTTTCCCTCCACATCGACATAACCCCATTTGTCTCCCTGTTTAAACGCAATAAGTCCGCCATCAATGCAGATATCCATATCGTCACATGAGAAATCGCCGATCTGATTTTCCTCCAAATCATAAATGTGGTAAGCGCCGTCCTTTTTCGCCAGTATCACACCACCCTGTACATAACTGCCATACAAATCGAGTTTCATGTCCTCATAATTGTCAGACACCGTCTTTCCAGTGTCATCGATCAAAAACCATTTTTCTCCCTGCAAAACGGCGGCTTTATGGTTGTAAAAACTTCCTGCCTGGTCATATTCTCCCGGAAGGTATTCTCCCTCCGCATTCAGATACCGCCATTTATCATCCATCTTTACCGGCACATATCCAGATGTCTCCGAATAATATCCGGCATCCTGTACCGCAATCTCAAATCTTGCTCTCGTCACTTCTTTCTTATCTAAAAGTCTGGTGTCAATATCATTCGTATAAATTCCCTCACCCTCATCATTGATGAGTCCGATAAACCGGTATTGGCTGCTGACTTTATCTCCTTTGCCATCAAGCACCTGCCACGTATCTCCGTCACACACTGTGATATAACCATTCAAGCACGTCTTAAAATCTGTAAAAAGCTGATAATCCAGTTTTACCTCATACAGCAGTTTCTGATAGACAGCCGTCAATTCATCACTTTTAGCTCCGCTATCTAACGCTTTTTTTGCCGCCGCATATGCTTTGGAATCATTCTTTCCTTCCATATATAATGTAATCTCTGCCTGCCAGAACTCCGCCTGCTTCGGATATGCCGCAGTCGCCGCACTCATATCGTTGATATAGCAGTTCCGCACATAAGCGGTCGGTTCTTCCGCGTAATACAGATCATAGATTTCTTTAATTTTCTGATATGTCTTTACATCATCGGAATAACTTAACGACTGCTGATAACGTTCAATCGCCTGTTCATACAGCCCATCCTTCAAACTGTCTTCCGCAGCCGCCAACAGATTTTTATATTCTAAATAGGAATGTATACTTTTTGACCAGAACACACCCCAGCCACCGGCAAGCACGCCGATCATTCCTAATGTAATCAGTATTTTAGAGCCTTTCATTATCCTCACCAGTCCTTCTTTCTTAGTAAATTGTAAAGAAGAGCATCACTGCATATCCCACATATAAAAACGGTCCAAAAGCCAGATGATCTTTTGCCGTACATTTCTTCAATAAAACCATCCCTGCCGAAAACACTGCACAACAGAGCAGCGCTAACAACAACGTTGAGAAAACAATATTTGTTCCGCACAAGAATCCATGTGCCATCAAAAGTTTGATATCCCCTTTTCCGATTCCTCCTTTGGATGCCTTGTCCGCAATTCCCAATACAACACCGCAGAGCAGCGCTCCCAAAATGGCTCCTGCCAGATCGGTCCCTACATTTCCACCCATCAGTGCCTTTATGGCAACAATCACAAGACTGGAAAGTACCATGATTCCCGGTATAAAATTAGGTATAATGCGCATTTTCTCATCAATCACAGCCGCTCCGAGTATCAGAAAATAGCTGATGGTAAGACGCACCTCCTCCGCAATCAGAAAATCTCTGGTGGCAATTCTGCAGCCTTCCAAAACAGACACTGCCACAAGAATCAGACACATTACCACAGTCCGCCAGCCTCTGCGTGTCTCTTTCGCCCCCCGCTTCCGTGCAACCGCTTTCATTGGTAGCATCATTGCCGCTGCCAGAATTCCCCAGCCAATTCCATGTATTACAACATTCACTTTTTATGCTCCTGTCTCTCTCATTTCAATGGATACAGAGAAAACCTGCTTGTCTCTGCAGCAGGTTTTCTCCTTTTTCTTTTAACCTCTTCCACCATTCTGGTTAAAAAAGTCGCCTACATTCGTGTCAACCCAGGCAAGAACCTGATCCTTGAATCCAAGAAATACGCCGGCAAGTGCCAGTGCGATACCAAGAAGTACCAGAATCGATATAAAGTTTGTATCGCCTTCCTCGTGATTCAGGAAAGAGTCAACTCTAATCTTTGCTCCAATCAAAAATGAATCTGCTTTTTCTAACAATTTCATAACTGTTTCCTCCTTTCTCAAAAATATTTATCTATACGCATTGCGCATAAATCAAAATGACATGCTCTGCATCGCCGCCGATACGATAATCATAATAATTCCGGCGAACGTAATTCCAAGCGGAATAATCAATTTCCCGGCAGCAACTTCTCCCTGCTGTAACGCCATCTGTCTCTTGTGTGCCCAGAGTTCACTTGTCTGGGAAACCATAAAATCCGCCAGTTCGCTGTTTCCCTTCTGCATTCCCTGAATCATTGCACTCGTAAACTTTTTAATGCTTGCCGAATCTGATGTGACGCCAAACTTATAGATCGCTCCTATGTCCGATTCTCCGTTTTCCATATCCTCACACGCCTGTTTCATCAATGTATACAGAGTTCCCTCTTTTCCATAGGCAGTGACACGCCATGCCTCCCGCAGTACCATGCCGGAATTGATTAAAAGTGCCAGCTTGGAAACCATATTCGGAAATTCCGCCTCACACGCTTCCCTCCGCTGCTGTACTTTTTCTTTCATTCTGGATAACGACAGATTCCAGAACGCGGCAACAAACAACAATACCAGAATGAGTAAAATCGGAATCTGTTCCGTTTTCAAAAATCCGGATAGTGAAAAGCCTACGGAAACAACCAGAAGCGTAAGTGACAGGAATTGCGCCCATGCAAGATTTGCATAGTATTCATAGTACCGGTCGCCCCAAAGCAGTTTTGCCTGCTTTTTCAGATTCCGCTCCATTTTTCCGCGGAGTTTAAAAATTTTTCCATCATTAAGACTAAATCCGACAACATACAGTTCTTTCAGAAAATACTCACCGCCGTCCAGGCTTTCCACCATATAGCCGTACTGCTTTCCTCTGGCTAAGTTCACAAGAAACAGCACGGTAGTGATCGACGCCAGAAGCAGCATGATAAAATTCAATACCATATCCTCATCCCTTTATATCTACAATTTTTAACCCGTATTTGTACGCTCCCACAAAAATTCCAATCGCGATCGTATTCACAAACACTCCCATCGGAGTTGCAAAATTAGCCGCAAATGCTTCATTGGTAACTCTCAACAACATAACAACGGCAATCGGCATGATGCTCATGACACTGTGCTGCATCTTATTGGATGTAAGTTTTGTCTCTATTTCATCTGCCACAGCCATTTTTTCGCTGATAATATTGTGTGTCCGGTGTATGATGACTTTCATATCACCACCCTTTCGATAACACACCTCAAATACATCCGCGAAACTTTTGATATCTTCATTGCCGCTTCTGTCTCCAAAATTTCTCATCATATCCTCAATATTGATGTTCTGTGCAATTCCGTTTAAAATTTCCTGCATCTCGACCACAATATAGTCTTTTTTTTCATACTGCATATTCAGATCTTCATATGCCGCCTGAAATGCATTTTGCACATTACTTCCGGATGAAAACGACGCCGTCAGCGACTCCAGCATATCCCGAAACTGTAGTTTCAATTTATTTTTCCGTTTTTCTAAACAATTTTTTATATATACCGGAAATGCAAAATGAACTGCAAATGCACCGACAACCACGAAAAAGATCACATTTGAAATGTATGTTGCCGTGGTCGCCATGCCATCTCTCATAAACAGATTCCCATAAAAGACCATCCCCACGCATCCGCCTATCAGAAAAAACAGGAGACTCACGCCTATCCGCTCTCCTTTTCCCGGAATGTAGACATCATAGTTAAGCATCGGGTTATTGAGCGGGGAATTTATGTACTGTTCTTCCTTCTTCTTCTCTTTTTTCATGCTTTTTAAACCTCGACTTTTATTCCTGCCAGCTGCAGCTTAAAAACATTCTGCATTTTGTTTTTTGTCCGCTTCAGGCTGCCGGACACCTTTTCCAGTGTTGTATTCTCATCCTCCTCAAATACATACAATGGATTGAGCTGAATCTCTCCGTTTTCATATCCGATCACTTCCGTGATCTCCATCGTCTTTCTCGACTTATCGCGAAGTCTGGACAAATGTATGATGATATCAATCGCTGAGGCAATCTGCTGGCGGACTGCGTCAAGCGGCAGACCGTCAGCTCCCTGCAGAGCCATCGTCTCCAGTCGGCTTAACATATCCGCGGTACTGTTCGCATGTCCGGTGGACAGTGAACCGTCATGCCCGGTATTCATTGCCTGCAGCATATCCAGTGCTTCCCCGCCGCGGACCTCGCCCACGACAATCCGCTCCGGACGCATACGGAGTGAAGATTTTATCAGATCACGAATCGTAATTTCTCCCGTTCCGGATGCATTGGAATTACGCGTTTCCAGACTGACCAGATTGTCGATACCAACAATCTGCAATTCCGCCGAATCTTCAATGGTAATGACACGCTCGTCCTTCGGAATATAATTAGAAAGCGCATTTAAAAACGTTGTTTTTCCGGATCCCGTACCTCCGCAGATAAAAATATTGTACTTTGCCTGCACCAGCAGTTTTAAAATATCCGCAATTTCAGGAGTGAGTGAACCATACGCAATTAACCGTTCAATTGTCATAGGTGTCTTCGAGAACTTACGAATCGTGACAATGGGACCGCACAACGAAATCGGCGGCAGCACCACATTCACACGCGACCCGTCCGGCAATCTGGTATCACAGATCGGATTTGCCTGATTGACCTCTCTTCCTGCCTGTCCCACAATCCGTTGAATAATGTCCTCCAGATTCTGTTCGCTTTCAAAATGCTTATCCAGCTTATACAAGCGTCCATTCTGCTCAATGAAAATCCGATCCGGTCCGTTAATCATCACCTCTGTAATCGTGTCATCATTGATAATGCTGTCGAGCAGACCAAACCCGCGGATGGCGCCGTAAACCTGTCCCGCAATCGAAATTTTCTGCTGAATGGAACAGTACGCATCACTCATATACTCATTTACAATCTGTTCCACTTTTTCTTCCAGTTCTTCATTGGAAATCTGTGCCAGCTGAAAATGATCCGTTATGTACTTTTTTATTTCAAGAACTTTCTTCTGCTCTTCCTCACTCGTCATTTCACAACTCCTATTTACTATATAATTTTGCAAAGTTAGGAATGTTTATCAGTTGTTCGATTACCTGCTGCGTCGTCGCATGCTCAAAGCGTGGAACACCACCCAGTTCTTCCAGGTCAAGCCCCTGTACAGCCTTGGATGTCTTATTGCTGAATTTGTTATAATACAAATATGCCTGACTCATAAGAACCTCATTTTTCTGCTGCGCCCACAATCTCATTGTCTGCAGCCCGCGTTCTAATTTCATATTGGAAATATCCGTTCCATCACTCACAAATACAATTTTGGAAGAATATTCCAATATTTTTTCTACTTTGGGATTCAAATCCAGATCGATATCGGTTATAATATAATCATATCTGCCGGATGCACACAGTTCATCCAGCAATGTCTTAACATCTGTTTCATCCATTTCCTGTAGATCCAGCGCAACTTTCGGACTGGCATAAAAATAAACACCGGATGCATCCTGTCTTAACGTACTCTCCAGCTTTATATTCAAATTATTCCGCTTGCTTTTGACGGCATATAACACATCGCCGAAATCTGTCTGTCCCTCTCCATGAAAGAAACTGTCTGTCGTTCCGAAACGTTCCAGATTTAAGTACAAAACCCTGGCTCCGCGTCTGACTGCATAGATACAGAACGCCGCTGCGACTGTAGAACAACCTGTTCCTCCCGAAAACGATCCGAATGATATCACTTCCGTTGTATTCTGATGATTGGATGAATATCCGCTGATAACTTTTGTCGTATTTTCCGCATAAAAATCTAAGATTTGCTTATAGAAAGTCTCCGCGCGCTGATATTTGAATATCGTGCGCTGTCCATGTATTTCTTCCGTTTCTGCATTTTCTGCAATATAGGCAAAGCATGTATTTTCGGGAATGTCCGCTACATTCACTTCAAACTGTTCGTTCGCAAGAAATACCTCCACTTTTCCCGACTGCACACACTGAAGTGCCACTTTGGAATCGGAAAAGGAATAAAATTCGATACGATCCGGGTATTTATTTAAAAATACGGTTGATAATCGTTCCAAATAATTTTTGTCTTTGTCTAATAAAGCCAATTTTATCTTCATGTTGTATTCTTCTTTCCCGACATCTACCAGATGCGACAAAATTTCACAAAAAATTCACTTTTTATTATATTTTCTCCATTTTCCCGTTTCAACGTGTGACACTCTGTGTGACACATTTACATCGTTCGTTTGGAACTTTCCTCCCAGATCTGCCGTATTCTTTTCGTTGTAGTTTCCGCATCCACAAACAGATCATTATCCAGGGCGAATTTTTCAAAGCCGCACAAGGAATCATAGACGCTCCATTCTTTTACCAGCAGCATCTGTTTTCCCTTCTTTTTGCGCCAGATTCCCACCGTTCCGCGTCCGCCGGTAAAAATCCCGATGCCGGGTTCCATCGCAAGCTTCGTCTCATCCGCCATATATGCCAGACACTGTCCTTCCCTGATCCTTGCCAGCCAGTGCCCCACACGGTTTACCCGCTCGGTCTGCGACATTCCGCCGTCCTCACGCGCTCCCTGGCACTCCGTGCCGCAATCCGTACGATCCGGATTCAGATATGCCCTCAATGCCCGCTCCGAAAAATAATATTTCCCCGCGATGCCCGTTCCCTCCCGGGAATTTCCTGCGTCATCCGAAGACTTTCTCTCAGCCGGGAACAACAGTACACTCGGGAAATAACCGAATTCCATATATGTTCCATCCATCTGAATATCACGCAGGATGCCTTCATCCGCACCTTCCAGTTCATAATGCATGGCAAGTTTTGCTGCTCTTTTCTTCATATAGTTATACTGCCCCGCAAAAAATTCCGCTGCTGCACTTTTGTGCAGAATCATACATTCGCTCCGCTCCTTATTGCACAGGAATACACTTTCCCCGGCCAGCACCATATTGGGCAGCAATGTCATCTCGTTGATATGCGATTGGATGTCATCATAATAGTAATAGACGTGATACGCTCTGCACTCCGCTGCAAGTGCCAGCACAGAAAAAATGAGCATAATATTTTCGTTATTGTTTCCGTCGCAGTCCAGGCAGAGAATATGCTCCAAAATAACGTTTCTTCCCCCCACTGCACGTAATAACAGTCTCAGCATCTCATTCTGATCCGGCTGCATCATCATACGGATAAAAAGAGGTTCCTCTCCTGCGCACTCACATTCCTTCCGCAGCAGGCTGATGAACGCCTGCTCCACTTCCAGTTTTCCGTGCCGCACGTACTCCGCTTCCTCCCGCGGTTCCTCCGGCATCCCGGTATCGGGAAATGTCACGGACACTGCCGGCTCCTTCATACGGAAATCCTTCATTCCTTCCAGTGTCTCTGCGATCTTCCGATACCCCTCATACGTTTTGTCCCCGTAAAGATTTCTGTAATACGCATCCAGCAGTTCTCCCTGCTGCTCCGGCAGCAGCAGCATTCCGCCCGCCAGCTTTTGCACCTCTCTGTAATTCTTTGGGATCCGGCTTCCGGACATGTATTTCTGTATCAGAGTCCGGTCCATCTGAACATTTGCCGCCAGCTTTTTCACCGAGATATTTTTTTCATTGATAAATGATTTTAACAATTCCGAAAATACTATCATTGTCCACTCTCTTTTTTCTTTTGTCGTCCAGTCAGAGTCCATTATAACAATACTAATGTATTTTGTAAATATACACCGTTCTTTATACACTTGTTAGAAAAGGAGTAAACAGAATGTTGGGGGATCGAATCAAAACCTTACGAACTGCCCGCAATTTGAGTCAAGTTGAGCTTGCCCGAAAACTGAACGTTTCTAAGCAAAGTGTAAGCAACTGGGAGAATAACAACATTCTTCCGTCTGTGGATATTGTGAAAAAACTGGCTTTGTTTTTTTCCTGTTCTACCGATTATCTGCTGGAAATGGAGCAGGATCGCATCATGGTGGAATTTACCGATCTGACGCCGGAACAAAAAGCTCACATTCAACTAATTATCAATGATATGCGGACTTTAAATACAAAAAAATAGAGCAGGATTCCTTCTATTGAAATCTCGCTCTATCATATGTCAGATTCATAACCTACGTTCTTAGTCTTAGAACCGTATGCTTCTTCTTTCTCCGGTCTTAGAACCGCACCAGCTCGGACGGCTCGTCTCTCTTTGCCACATACATCGGGAAATCATCTCCTTTATACGGATTATCTCCCATCGTCACTTCCAGCCGCACCGTCTCGTACGCAAGTTCCGCGTAGTTATTTTCCTTGGACAGATGTCCTAAAAAGACCGTGCCGAAATGATCGTGCAGCACCTCCCCGAGCAGCCGCCCGGAAAGCTCGTTGGACAGGTGTCCCTTTTCTCCGAGAATACGCTGTTTTAACGGATACGGATAGCTTCCGACCTGCAGCATATGTACATCATGATTCGCCTCGAGAAGAAGCACGTCAAGCCCCTTCAACTTCTCCACAATATGGTCGTCATAAATTCCCAGATCCGTCATGACCGCCATGGATTTTCCGGGCTGCTTCATCTTATACGCCACCGGCTCAGCCGCGTCATGCGATATGGCAATCGGCTCGATCGTCATATCTCCGATCGTAAAATCCTCTCCCGCATGAATCTCATGAAACAGGGCGGGATCGATCATTCCGACGGATTTGGTGTGCAGTATCGCATCGATCGTCCCCGGAGTCGCATACATCGGCAGACCGTAACGTCTCGCGAGGACGCCAAGTCCCGCGATATGATCCACATGCTCATGTGTAATCAGAATTCCCTGCATCTCTTCCGTTTTCAGATCAATCGAATTCAGACCGGATTCAATCCGCTTTCCGCTGATTCCGGCATCCACCAAAACATGGCATTCGTCTGTTCCCACGCAGATACAGTTGCCACTGCTGCCGCTTGCTATACTGCATAATTCCATTTTATTTCTTCCACTCTCTATCTGTTAATTTCCTGCCAGCGAAGCTCGATCTGATCTCCCTCGGAGAGCACTGCCGAATACTGTGCCTGCTGTCCGTTCAGTTTTGTGATGATCGCTCTTCCCGCAGATGCCGTTAAATCAAAATCGTAAAAATCAAAAATATCTACAAAGATA
>ERZ826764.366-NODE-366-length-66111-cov-8.129708_pt1 | contig 66111 bp, 72 predicted proteins | sample MGYA00519870_ERZ826764 | MGnify/ENA primary metagenome ERZ826764 (study PRJEB31778, sample SAMEA3449239) | human gut metagenome | biome: human gut; feature: human-associated habitat; material: faeces | place: United Kingdom | collected 2010/2012 ... | reverse complement strand
AAGGTACTGCTACCATGGACTGGATGGAACAGGAGCAGGAAAGAGGTATCACAATTACTTCTGCGGCTACAACATGCCACTGGACACTTGAAGAGTTCACAAAACCGAAAAAGGGAGCTCTTGAGCACCGTATCAACATCATTGATACTCCGGGACACGTTGACTTTACCGTAGAGGTTGAGCGTTCACTCCGTGTACTTGACGGCGCTGTCGGCGTCTTCTGTGCTAAGGGTGGTGTTGAGCCTCAGTCAGAAAACGTATGGCGTCAGGCTGACACATACAATGTACCAAGAATGGCATTCATCAATAAGATGGATATCCTGGGTGCTGATTTCTACAATGCAGTAGACCAGATTAAGACCAGACTTGGAAAGAACGCTATTTGTCTTCAGTTACCAATCGGTAAAGAAGACGACTTCAAGGGAATCATTGACCTGATGGAAATGAAAGCTTACATCTACAACGATGATAAGGGAGATGACATCACAGTTACAGATATCCCGGAAGATATGGCAGACGACGCAGAACTTTACCATACAGAAATGGTAGAAAAGATCTGCGATCTTGATGATGATCTGATGATGCAGTATCTCGAAGGTGAAGAACCATCTATCGATGATATGAAGAAAGCACTCAGAAAAGCAACTTGCGAGTGTACAGCAGTTCCTGTTTGCTGTGGATCAGCTTACAGAAACAAAGGTGTACAGAAGCTCCTTGATGCAATCCTTGAGTACATGCCTGCACCAACAGATATCCCACCAATCGAAGGTGTGGATGAGGATGGAAACGATGTTGTAAGACATTCTTCAGACGAAGAGCCATTCTCAGCACTTGCATTCAAGATTATGACAGACCCATTCGTTGGTAAGCTGGCATACTTCAGAGTTTACTCTGGTACAATGAACTCAGGTTCTTATGTACTGAATGCTACAAAGAATAAAAAAGAGCGTGTTGGACGTATCCTTCAGATGCATGCCAACAAGCGTGAAGAGCTTGATAAAGTATATTCAGGAGATATCGCAGCAGCGATCGGATTCAAGTTCACTTCAACAGGTGACACAATCTGTGACGAGCAGCATCCTGTAATTCTGGAATCAATGGAATTCCCAGAACCAGTTATCGAGCTTGCTATCGAGCCTAAGACAAAAGCTTCTCAGGGTAAACTTGGTGAATCTCTTGCAAAACTGGCTGAAGAAGACCCTACATTCCGTGCTCATACTGATCAGGAAACTGGACAGACAATCATCGCCGGAATGGGAGAGCTCCATCTTGAAATCATCGTAGACAGACTTCTTCGTGAATTCAAGGTAGAAGCTAACGTAGGTGCTCCTCAGGTTGCTTACAAAGAAGCATTTACAAAACCAGTTGACATTGATAGCAAATATGCTAAACAGTCAGGTGGACGTGGACAGTACGGACACTGTAAAGTTAAATTTGAGCCAATGGATGTTAACGGTGAGGAAACATTCAAATTCGAATCTACTGTAGTTGGTGGAGCTATTCCGAAGGAATACATCCCAGCTGTAGGTGAAGGTATCGAAGAGGCTATGCAGTCTGGTATCCTTGGAGGATTCCCAGTTGTAGGTCTTAAGGCTAACGTATATGACGGATCTTACCATGAAGTCGATTCAAGTGAAATGGCTTTCCATATTGCAGGTTCTCTTGCATTTAAGGACGCTATGAAGAAGGCATCTCCAGTTCTTCTTGAGCCTATCATGAGAGTAGAAGTTACTATGCCGGAAGAGTACATGGGTGACGTTATTGGAGACATTAACTCACGTCGTGGACGTATCGAAGGTATGGATGACCTCGGCGGCGGAAAGATCGTTCGTGGATTCGTTCCATTGTCAGAAATGTTTGGATACTCTACAGACTTACGTTCCAGAACACAGGGACGTGGTAACTACTCAATGTTCTTCGAGAAATACGAGCCAGTACCGAAGTCAGTACAGGAAAAGATTTTATCCAGCAAAAATGACTAATTATTTATAAAATGCTTGAAAAAGTGCTACATTTGAAATATAATCAAATGTAGCCGAGCAAACGAACAATTTGTTAATATGCCATATGGCACTAAATTAAGGAGGATATTCAAAATGGCTAAAGCTAAATTTGAAAGAACAAAACCGCATTGTAATATCGGTACTATCGGTCACGTTGACCACGGTAAAACAACTCTTACAGCTGCTATCACAAAGACACTTGCAGCAAGAGTACCAGGAAACACAGCAGAGAACTTTGAAGATATCGATAAAGCTCCAGAAGAGAGAGAACGTGGTATCACAATTTCTACAGCTCACGTTGAGTACCAGACAGAGAAACGTCACTATGCACACGTTGACTGCCCAGGACATGCTGACTACGTAAAGAACATGATCACAGGAGCTGCTCAGATGGATGGAGCTATCCTTGTTGTAGCTGCTACTGATGGTGTTATGGCTCAGACAAGAGAGCACATCCTGCTTTCTCGTCAGGTAGGCGTTCCTTACATCGTAGTATTCATGAACAAGTGCGATATGGTTGACGACGAAGAATTACTTGAATTAGTAGACATGGAAATTCGTGAACTGTTAAATGAATATGAATTCCCGGGCGATGATACACCAATCATCCAGGGTTCCGCTTTAAAGGCTCTTGAGGATCCGTCCAGCGAGTGGGGCGACAAGGTTCTTGAATTAATGAAGGCTGTTGACGAGTGGGTTCCAGATCCAGTTCGTGAAACAGACAAGCCTTTCTTAATGCCAGTAGAGGACGTTTTCTCCATCACAGGCCGTGGTACTGTTGCTACAGGTAGAGTAGAGCGTGGTACATTACACGTATCTGACGAAGTTGAAATCGTTGGTATCCATGAAGAGACCCGTAAGGTAGTTGTTACAGGTATCGAGATGTTCCGTAAGCTGTTAGACGAGGCTCAGGCTGGTGATAACATCGGTGCATTACTTCGTGGTGTTCAGAGAACTGAAATCGAAAGAGGACAGGTTCTTGCAAAACCAGGCAGTGTACATCCACACAAAAAATTCACAGCTCAGGTTTACGTATTAACAAAAGATGAAGGTGGACGTCATACTCCTTTCTTCAACAACTACAGACCTCAGTTCTACTTCAGAACAACTGACGTAACTGGCGTATGTGATCTTCCAGAAGGCGTAGAAATGTGTATGCCTGGCGATAACGTAGAGATGACTGTAGAACTGATTCATCCAGTAGCTATGGAGCAGGGTCTTCGTTTCGCTATCCGTGAAGGCGGCAGAACCGTTGGATCAGGAAAAGTTGCTACAATCATTGAGTAATCATGCGTAAGCAATGAGCAGTGCAAATAATGCGCAAGCATTGAGCAGTGCAAAAATAAATGTGAAAGTGCCCAGAGGAGAGCTTGCTCTTCGCTGGGCACTTTTGCATTTATTTTTATAGGGCGAAAGCCCGGAGCTTCTTGTCCGCCGAATTTGCGGGCAAGAAGATGCACTGCGGAGTAGCGGGAGGCCAATGGAGAGCTTGCTCTTCGCCGGGCACTTTTGCATTTATTTTTATAGGGCGAAAGCCCGGAACAGGAGAAACACTATGAAAATATTCATCAGCGCAGACATCGAAGGCTGCGCCGGACTAAGTTTCACCGATGAGACTCATAAAAACGAGTCTGTTTACCAGAGGTATGCAGAGGAGATGACAAACGAAGTCGTCGCAGTCTGCGAGGCGGCTCATGCCGCCGGAGCGACCGCTATTGTCGTAAAGGATGGCCATGGCGACGCCTCCAACATCAACCCTCTCGCGATGCCGGAATACGTAACGCTGATCCGGGGGAAGAGCGGACATCCGTATAACATGATGTTTGGCCTAGACGAGACCTTTGACGGAGTATTTTTTCTTGGGTACCATGCGGCCGCCGGCAATCCGGAGTTTGCCATCAGCCACACCTCCACAGGAAACAGCCAGTACATTCGCCTCAATGGCCGCTATATGAGCGAGTTTATGCTCAATACCTACACCGCTTCCTCCCTCGGAATACCAGTTCTTTTTCTCTCTGGTGACGAAGCCGTCTGCCGGGATGCCAGAGAACTGGCACCGCAGATTTCGACTGCCGAGATCAAGCGCGGCGTGGGCGGTGCCACCTTCTGCGTTCCGCAGAAGCTCGTTATAGAACGTCTCTGTGAGGCTGCCAAAACCGCTGTAGAAAACAGGAGAAAATCACCAGCCCCTATTGTGGATTTACCGGAAGAGTTTATTTACGAAGTGACCTACAAGGACTGGAAGAAAGCGTATCAGATGTCTTTCTATCCAGGTATGGAGCAGGTAGACCGTTTTACAAACCGTCTAAGAGCAAAATGCTGGATGGAGGTTGTTACCGCCCACAGTTTTGTCGTTTATTAGCCATAATATCCACAAAGCAGCGTTCGATGGAGGGGCTCCTGAAGTTCCAGATGGTACCAATATTGTAAGTAAATTTAGAATTCCGTAATAAAAACTTTATTGCAAATGGTATGGCAATTGGGTATCATGGTAGAGTACATAAAGTTAGACATCACGGAGGGAAACAGGAATGGATAGTAAGATGATAAGAAAAGGAGCGGCAGGCATTCTGGCTACAGTGTTGCTGTGTTTTACCGGAGTGTTTGCTTCATTCGCCAGCGCGGACACTGAGACCGCTGAAAACGCTGAGACACAGGGGCCCAAGGTGGAATCATCGATCACCTCCTGCCTGATCAATCCGGATAAGAAAAGTGTGACGGTCAAGGTCACCAGCAGCGGAGACATGACCGGTACGGACGGAGTTCTCTATCTGGTGGAACAGAAGCCGTATCAGAAGAATCTGGAAGGACGCCTTGATTACGCAGGGGCCGCTTCATTTGGAACGGAGGTAACGTATCAGTTCCCGTTGAATGAAGGTACCGCGGAGGACCGGTTATACAGCAGATTTGTGGTAGCGGTCTGGGATGGGACGAAATACATCGAGGTCAGCGATCCGCACTATATCACAAATCCGGAGGCGGTAGCTCCGAACACCGCAGCATTTAACGATCCTTTGACAAAAAAAGGGCTTAATATCGAGCTTAACATGCTGGCAGATGCATTTGATCTGGGTGTCAAACATGTGGGAACGAATATTGCCTTTCATCAGATTTTAGGTCAGGGTATTGACTACCAGTATGACGGTAAGACGTATCATTTCGACAAGCGGGTTATTGAAGATTACGACAGAACCATCAGTGCGCTTTCCGGTAAAGGTATGACGGTTACGGCTATCATCCTAAATGGCTGGAATGACGCCACGCCGGATCTGATCTATCCCGGTACGAAGAAGTCTTCAAAAGCATTTTATTACTTATTTAACGCGGCAACAGAGGCCGGTTTTGAACAGACTAAGGCTATCGCTTCATTCCTTGCAGAGCGGTACAACGGTTCGAATCCGGATCAGGGCAAGATATCCAACTGGATTATCGGTAATGAGATTAATAACCAGCAGTGGAATTACACTGGAGCCTGGGATTTAAACAGCTACGTTCAGGCGTATCAGGATGCATTCCGTGTGTTCTATACGGCAATCAAGAGCACCAGTGCAAACGACAGGGTCTATTTCTCCCTTGATTATAACTGGAATGCAGAGATCGACAACAAGTTAAAATACGGCGGAAAGAATATCATGGATACATTTAATTCTATCGCCAACGCTCAGGGGCAGATGGACTGGGGTCTGGCTTACCACCCATATCCGGCGCCTATGACGGAACCGGAATTCTGGGACGATGCGCAGACCGGATGGATTTCTAATGACTTTAATTCCCCTGTCATCAACTTCGCTAATTTAAATGTTCTTACCGATTACATGTCACAGGCTGCATTCCGTTCACCGACCGGAGATGTCCGCCATATTATCCTTACAGAAGAAGGATTTACGGCGAAGAGCCCGACAAGAGGAGACATTCCTCAGATCCAGGCGGCGGCATTTGCCTATTCTTATTACCTGGTAGACAGTAATCCATATATCGACGCCTATATCTTAAGCCGTCAGGTGGACGCACCGCTGGAGGTGCGCAGTGGATTGGCATTTGGTCTGTGGGAGTGTGATATGAATCAGGGCGATACCATTGTGGCCACGAAGCGCCGTAAGATCTGGCAGGTGTTCCGTGACATTGATAAGAAGAAGTATACGCTGGAAGCTACGGAATTTGCAAAGCCGATTATCGGCGTCAACAAGTGGTCTGATCTTATTCCGAATTTCAGATGGCGTTCCATGGAGTAGAAGAGACGAAAGTGAACGAATAAGAAGTGGAAGTGATACCCGGGAAGACTTGTGCTTCCCGGGTTATTTTAACGGTAAGGCAGGAGCAGATTATGCAGAATCAATCAGAACAGGGGGAATCAACCCTAAGAAATTGTATACAGAGAAACCAAAATCAACAGAGTCGGGAGATTAATCGGGAAACGCTGCCAAAGGGGGTAAACCGGGCAGAAATAATTTTGCAGGAAGTACGAAGCGATGAATTGATCGATCGCCTGACAGAAGTATGGAGGCGCTCCGTCAAGAAGACCCATCTTTTCCTGTCTGATCAGGAAATCGGGGAAATAGAGAAGTATGTCCCGGCCGCGCTTCTTGAAGTTCCCACTCTGGTGATTGCTATAAATGCGGAGTGTGAACCCATTGCCTTCATGGGTACAGCGGGAGAGCGTCTGGAGATGCTTTTCCTCGAACCGGAATTGCGTGGATCTGGTTTGGGCAGGCGGCTTCTTACCTATGGTATAGAAGAGCTGGGGATACGCGAATTGTGTGTAAATGAGCAGAATCCGTTGGCGAAAGGGTTTTATGAGCACATGGGATTTGAATGTTTCAAAAGGACGGAGCTGGACGAGCAGGGAAATCCATATCCGCTGTTATACATGCGTCTGACGGCTAAGACAGCAGGCGAATCAGGCAATGAGGCTATCGATCTTCTGAAGATTGAGGAGTAAGTTCAATAAAAACATGTAGTTTATAAATGGGCCTTTTGAAAGTCTCATCAAATACATTATAAAATATAGTAGAAAAAAGCATAAAAGCAACATGAAATTCAAATAAAATCGAACATAAAACCTAATGCGAAAACCACATAAAGCCCAACGCGAAACTCCCCACACCTCCCCAAACCACCCCACATAAAATCCAACCTGCCCCAACATAAAAGGACGCTCCCGCCAAATACCTGACAGGAACGTCCTTTCTATAATTGTTCTTAAAATCCAAATTTTCTCACTGAATACTGAAATCCAACATCTCCCATCACTGACTCCCCACCTAAATATTACTGGTAACTCAGTGCTGCATACGCATCCAGCATTCCGCCGCTCACCATTTTCCCGCTTAACTGGTCCATCTTTCTGCTGGAGTTCAGCAGTATGTTTTTCACGTCGGACAGTGAAATCTCGGGGCGGTAGGAGTAGAGCATGGCGGCGACTCCGGTCACCATGGGGGCGGCCATGGAAGTGCCGCTCATGAAACCGTAATTATTGCCCGGCAATGTGCTGACAATATAGGTTCCGGGGGCCGCGATATCCACGCTGGCGGCTCCGTAGTTGGAGTCACGGCTCAAGCTTCCGTCGAATAACAAGTTGGCAACGGAGATTACGTTGTCAAATGGGAATGACGCGGGATAGACCGGGTAAATGTCGGTGTCGTATCCCTTTCCGGCAATGCCGCCGTTGCCGCAGGCCACGATGAACAGCATCTTCGAATTCTGCATGGTCTGGGCCAGCGCCTCGTTATAAGCGGAGGTTCCCATGCTTAAGTTACAGATGGCGGCACCGTTGGCTTCCGCGTAGCGAATCGCCTGGATGACCGAGTCGGGCGAACCCGTTCCGTCACTGCCGCCTAATGCCTTTAAGGACATAATCTTTACGTAATTGTTGTCGGTGATGCCGGCGATTCCGTAGGAACCGCGGACCGCGGCGATGGTGCCTGCGGCGTGGGTGCCGTGGCTGTCTTCTTCGCCTACAAAGATCTGGCTGTTGCCGGAATAGAAGTTCCAGCCGTGAACATCGTCCACGTAACCGTTTCCGTCGTTGTCAATTCCATCACCAGGAATTTCTCCGGGATTCGTCCACATGGCGCCCGAAAACTCCTGATGGTTATAATCGACGCCTGTGTCGATGATGGCTACAACCACGGACCGTTTGTTTTCCGACTGGTCATAGAGATCCCAAGCCGGGCGGATATTGATATCGACACCCGTTACCGCATCGGTAACCGTGGACTCGAAGTCGCCGGGACCAAGGCCCGGAAGGCCGAAACCGCCTTTGCCGCCGGAATAGATATTGTCAGCGGCCTGGAACTTTGCTTTTATCTCGACGAGCTGAAATTCCCCGTCATTCTTTAATCCCCATTGGTAGGTGGCAAACTGGTCAGCCGGGGATAAATTGACAAGTCCTGGCCCCAATGCGAAGGTCTGCAGGGACTGGCCGCTCTGGCTGACGGACAGCATGTCTCCCTGTGCCGCCTTCCAGGAGGCCGTTCTATTACTTCCGGAATCGGAAATGGATCCGGAAGCGGAATCGGAAGTGGATGCAAAAGTCCATGGGATCACTGCAGACACGGCGATGGCAAGGGCTAAAGAAAGACTGACTGCGCGCGTTCTTTTCTTCATTCTGATGATTCTCCTTATGCGAGGAACATTTTTCTTTAGTATACCATAATCCCGGAGCAAAGGCGTGGAAAAATATGTGAAAATTCCCTTAATATTTTCTCAGCAGGCTGTGAACTGTAACCTCACCAGACCGGCCAGTGCGGTGGCAAGCGCCTCGTGGCCCTCTTTTGTAAGGTGCATATAATCGATTTTATTGTTTTCTTTTACGACGGTATTGGCGTCGAAATAGTGGCAGCCCATCAACTCTGCGATTTTTCTGTATTCTTCGGCGAGACCTTCTGATTTTTCCGCACAGCCGCGGCCCATCGTAGCACCTACCGCTGTGGCCTCGTACTCTTTTTCGATGTTCTTGGGAGCGACCACAAGGATATTGGGCTTCTTATCCCGCCAGCAGTCGGTGGTGGCGATGGCCTTTGCGATGAGACGCTTGAGGCCCAGCGCAATGCAGGCGGCGGATGCGCCGAAACGTTCCTTGGTATCATTGGTTCCCAGCATGATGATCAGCAAATCTACGGGTTCGTGGCTCATGAGGCATGGGTAAATATAATCCAGCCCGGACAAGCCCTCGTGGATCGGATCGTTAAAACAGGTGGTCCGGCCAGACAGGCCTTCCTCGAGAACGAGATAATCTTCTCCCAGCTTCTGTTCCAGGAGACGCGGCCAGCGCTCATTTTCATCAAAACGGCCGTCGTTCGCAGCACAGTACCCGTGGGTATTGGAATCTCCGTAGCATACAATGTGTTTTTTCATGATGTCCTCCTCCTAAATAGTTAAATACTCCGCCGCAGCTGCCAAATACTTATGCAGGCATGGCATCCGGCTCGCTGCCTTCGGAAATAAAAAGAGAGGATGCAGCCTGCAAGCAGGTACATCCTCTCAGACTGATTTTTAAAGTCTTTATAAATCTTTCGTATCCTCGACTGCTTTCCTGATATCGTGGTAGAGCTCTACCAGCTTCGGATCATCCAGTGCAACCGGAAGGAATGGAAGTCTTGGATCGCCCATCGGACAGCCGTCCAAGGAGATGATTCCCTTTACTGCGCCGTGCATGGACGGGAAGGAGCAGAGACGGTAAATGAGCGGGGTAACCAGATTCTGCACTTCTCTGGCCTTTTCCCATTCGCCGCGGTTAACCAGTTCGTCCATCTTTAAGTATAACTCAGGCATGGCACCGTATGTACCGCCGATACCGGCATCAGCGCCCATCAGGCGTCCTGCGATGAACTGCTCGTCCGGTCCGTTGAATACGATGAAATCCTTGCCGCCGGCCAGCTTAAAGCGCAGGATATCCTGTGCCGGGTCGGAGGAGCATTTTACGCCGGCAACGCGCTCGTTTTCCAGCATACGGCCGAACAGCCCCATGGACAGATTGAATCCGGTCAGCTGCGGGATATTATAAATGAAGAAAGGAAGATCGGCAGCCTCGGTAATTTTTGTCCAGTGCTGGTATACACTTTCCTCACCCATGTGGTAATATACACAGGGAACTGCGGATGTAGCATCGGCGCCTACAGCCTCCGCATGCTTGGCGAGTTCGGCGGAATGTCTCGTATCAGGACAGCCTACATGGACGATGATATTCATGCGTCCTGCCGCTTCCTTTACAACAGTCTCCGTCACGGCCTTTCTTTCTTCCGTATCCAGAAGGAAGCCTTCGCCCGTACTGCCGCAGACATACATCTGCTTAATACCTTTGTTACAGAAATAGTTTACAACGGCCTTTGTCGCCTCTAAATCAACATCGCCGTTTTTGTCGAACGGAGTGTTGAGCGCAACAGTAACGTTTTTGAATTTGTTGACATCATACTTGGACATAATACATACCTGCCTTTTCAATTATTATAATAATTCAACAGTATCTGTGTGTATCATATCATCATTACTGGCAGAAATCAATAAAAATAAAAACTTTTTTTTATTTAATGTTTGTATTGAAAATATTTTTTATACGTGCTATGATTAAAACAGTTAAAAATCCCAAAAATCAGTAAAAAATACAAGAGGGGGTATCTAATATGGATTATTCAGTACTGGAACGGGTCAGAGGTGGTCTGATCGTATCCTGCCAGGCATTAAAGGAAGAACCGCTGTACAGTTCTTACATTATGTCCAGAATGGCATATGCGGCCAAAGAGGGCGGCGCGGTCGGCATCAGAGCTAACACGGTCGCAGATATTGTGGAAATTAAGAAAACGGTAGATCTTCCGGTAATCGGCATTATTAAGGAAGTTTACGGGGACTGTGACGTATATATCACACCGACCATGAAGGAAGTCGATGCGCTTGTGGAGTGCGGCGTGGATATTATTGCCACGGACTGCACCAACCGCATCAGACCGGATGGAAAGACTCTGGACGAGTTCTTCGCAGAAGTACGCGCCAAATATCCGGATCAGCTTTTTATGGCAGACTGTTCCTGTTATGAAGAAGGTCTTCATGCCGCACAGATCGGACTTGATCTGGTTGGCACAACGATGAACGGCTATACGGATTATACAAAGGGAGCTAAGCTTCCTGATTTTGATTTGATGAAGCATCTCGTTGAGACCTGCGGCAAGCCGGTTATCGCGGAAGGCGGAATCTGGACGCCGGAGCAGTTAAAGGCGGCTCTTGATACCGGTGTGCTGGCGGCAGTTGTAGGTACCGCGATCACGAGACCGAGGGATATCACAAGACATTTTGTGGCTGCGATACAGTAAAGAATAGTTAGGTATGACGGACAAAGAGGCCAGAAAAGTTAGTTTCTTTGTCCTTTTTCTATCAGGAGGAGATTGTTATGAGGATTGCGGCACTGGATATCGGGGGCACCTCCATCAAGTCTGGAATCTGGAACGGACAGGACATTGTGGGGGTGAAGGAGCATGCCACCAATGCCAGGAACGGCGGAAGGTATGTGATGGAGCGGGCTGTGGAGATTCTCCGTCAGTACGATGACTTTGAGGCCATCGGGATCAGCACTGCCGGCCAGGTGAATTCTGCGGATGGCTATATCCGCTACGCCAATGAAAACATACCCGGTTATACGGGGATGAAGGTGCGGGAGATCATGGAACGCGAGTTTCATGTGCCTGTCGCTGTAGAGAATGACGTCAACGCGGCAGCCATCGGAGAAGGCCAGTTTGGAGCGGGAAGAGACTTTCAGGATTTTCTCTGTATCACCTACGGGACCGGAGTCGGCGGCGCCATTGTCATGAATAAGGGAATCTATACGGGAAGTGCCTGCTCGGCGGGAGAGTTCGGCGGTATTATGATCCATCCGGAGGACAGTGTGTACGGGGAACCTTTCTGCGGATGCTACGAGAAATACGCTTCCACTACAGCGCTGGTGCGGAGGGCTATGGCCTACAACCGGGACCTGGACAATGGAAGAAAGATATTTGCCAGACTGGACGATCCGAAGGTGAGAGACATTGTGAACAGCTGGATCGATGAGATCGTGTACGGGCTGATTTCTGTTATTCATATTTTTAACCCATCCTGTATCGTCTTAGGGGGCGGTGTCATGGCGCAGCCCTATATTCTGAAAGAGGTGAAGCAGAAGGCTTCTGCGAGAATCATGAGCAGCTTCCGCAATGTGGAACTGCGCCAGGCGGAACTGGGCAACCGTGCCGGATTGATGGGCGCGGCGTATCTGGCCGGTGCACTCTTAGAACAGAACGGCCGGACTGAAGTGCAATAAGCAGAACTGATGCAGGCCAAAGTGAAATAAGCATAATTGTTTTGAGAACAAATGAAATACTACAATACTGTATACAATATCACGAAGGAATCTTTTGGATATTTGTAAACCGGATAAAAAATACATAAAATAAAAAATGGAAAAAATTTTTTTCTATTCAATGTTGACAAAATAAATTTTCGGTAATATAATGTGTTTATCAACAACAAGGGCGTGACGGATGAAGGACAAATGATCCATTGCGCCTTTTTATTTTAAAAAAGGAGGAAGTATTGCATGAAATTGAAAAAAATCTTTTCTTTAGGACTGGCTGCGGCAATGACGGCATCTTTGCTGGCAGGCTGTGGATCCGGTAACCCGGCGAGTTCCACTACAGCTGCCACCGCGGGGGGACAGGCAGATACGACAGCCGCACCGGCAGAGCCGGCAGCAGCGGGGGAATCGGGTGTTCTCTACAGTAACGGCGGCCCTACTGAGTTCTTCGAGACACCGTGGCTCAATCCTGGTACATACACATATAACAAAACCCTGTACGCACATCTGATCTTTGCCGATGAGAACCTGGCGCCGGTAACCGGTGAAGGCGATCTGGCTAAATCTTACGAGATGTCCGACGATGGAATGACACTGACCTTTGAGTTAAGAGATAATATTTTCTGGCACGACGGCGAAGCGATTACAGCAGACGATATTCAGTGGAGTATCGAGTATGCGCTTAAGACAACGGTGTTAAACTCCGTATTCCGTTCCACATTTGAAGCATTAAAGGGTGCGGCAGCTTATGAAGACGGCAGCGCCGAGCACATCGAAGGAATTGCCGTAGATGGCAGCAAGATTACACTGACCTTTGAGAAAGTCGCACCGGATGCACTGCTGACATTTACGCAGTTTGCTCCTCTGCCTAAGAAGTATTTGGCGGATACAGATCCGATCTCCTTACAGCAGGCCAAGTATTTCCAGAGCCCGGTTGGTTCCGGCCCATTCATGGTAGATGAAGTTCAGATGAACAACTACACCACATTGAAGCCGTTTGACAAGTACTATGGCGGAACCGCGAACTTCACTATTCACTTAAATCCGAGTGCAGGCGACAGCGATGCGAACTTCGTAACGAATGCGAAGGCAGGCAAGCTGGATTACGCTTACACCAAGAACATTGCCGATGTCAAGGCGCTGGAGGGAACACCTGGACTTACCATCGACACCGTAAATGTGCGTTATACCCGTCTCCTGTATTTAAACAAGTTTGACAAAAAGGACGGCAAGAAGGCGCCTCTGGCAGACGAGAAAGTACGCCAGGCCATCGCTTACGCACTTGACATGAAATCCATCTTAGACGGCGTTTTCGAGGGCGCAGCACTTCCTGCAAACAGCCTGACACCAGACGGAGCGGACAAGGCAGACGGACTGAACAATTACGACTACAATCCGGAAAAAGCAAAAGAACTGTTAAAGGAAGCAAACTGGGATCCGAATACAGAGCTTGATGTTGTTTATTACTATACGGATCAGATGACACAGGATCTTATGGCTATCATTCAGCAGTACCTTGCAGAAGTAGGCATTAAGATGAACGCAAGACTGGTAGAAGGCGATCTGGCAACCATTCTCTGGAAAGCTCCGGAAGATCCGGTCAACGGACCGAGCGCAGTAGACTGGGATATGTGCTACGCAGCCAATGCAGCGTTATCCTTACATGAGTACTATGACAGATATCAGACCGGTTATTCCATCAACTCTCATACACCGAGCGATCCGAAGTTAGACGAACTCATCGCAGCCACCAACGCTTCCGTAGATGCAGAGGTACAGAGAAAGGCATTCTTCGAATTACAGAAGTACGAGAATGAGACATTATTCGAGCTTCCGCTTTACTATCAGCCAATCTTCCTGCTTCAGAGCGACAAGATTGTAAAGGGTGCAAAGCTTGGCAACCCGCAGTTTAACTATAACTGGGATATTCAAAACTGGGAAATCAAGTAACACTTAGGAGGTGCTGTTAAGGGATTGTATATTATGTACAGTCCCTTAACTTTTAAGAAAGGTGATAAAATGGCAAAATACACAATTAAAAAAATTCTTGGTATGATTCCCATGCTGTTGATCATTACGTTTATCATTTACTGGCTTCTGGATTTGACACCAGGCGATCCCGTTTCGTACCTGATGGACCCGGAGGCGCTTGCGAGGCTGACCGCCGAGCAGGTAGCGGCGCTGCGCGCACAGTATGGACTTGATGATCCTTTTTTTGTCCGCTATTTTAAATGGCTGGGCCGCCTGCTGACCGGAGACTTTGGCTACAGTTCTTCCAGCGGTGTGCCTGTAATCCAGATTATGGCGGAACGGCTTCCGGCCACTCTTGAACTGGCCGTGGCGGCACTCTGCATCTCCACCGTATTAGGAAGTGTTCTCGGTGTTCTCGGCGCAATCTACAAGGGAACCATCGGCGACAACGTTCTGACCGTAGCCGGTATGATCGGCGTATCCATCCCTCAGTTCTTCTTCGGTGTCTGTGCAATCTTAATCTTCGCATTAAATTTAGGATGGCTGCCGGTTGGCGGCCGGACGGATCCGACCGTGGTCAATTTTGCAGGGCGAATCAAGTATCTCGTCATGCCGGCTCTCGTTCTGGGAATCTCCATGACGGCAGGTGTCATGCGTTACGCCCGAAGCAGCATGCTGGATACCATGAACAAGGACTACATAAAGACGGCCCGCAGCAAAGGGCTCTCTGAATTCAGAGTGAATTTAGTACACGGCTTCCGTGTATCGCTGACTCCTGTTATCGTCCTGGTGGGCTTCCGCCTTCCGACCCTGATCGCAGGTTCCGTAGTTATCGAGACCGTATTCCAGTGGCCTGGAATCGGAAGTGCATTCAATACGGCGGTTCGTTCGCAGAACTACAATCTGGTCATGATGCTGGCGCTGTTATTCGTCTTCATGACACTGTTTGCCAGTACGCTGGTCGACATCCTGACTGCCGCGTTAGACCCGCGTATTAAGCTGGAACGATAGGAGGGACGGAAGATGAGTATAAAATCAAAACAGCTGCATTTAAACCGGAAGTTTGACCAGATCCGACAGATGGAGGAATCCGGAGAACTGAAGAACAAGAAGTCCGGCAACCGGGCGCTACGAAAGCTTTTGAACAACCGTCTTGCCATCGTGGGCGGCGTAATTTTCCTGATCATTCTTCTGGCCTGTATCTTCGCACCGCTTTTAACCGGCTATTCGCCGAAGGCCGTGGATATGAAATCTATTCTGAAGCCGCCGTCAGGCGAGCACTGGTTTGGGACGGATAAGATCGGCCGGGATGTATTTGCGCGAGTCCTGTACGGCGGCCGCATGTCCATCGCGATCGGATTCGGAAGCGCCCTGGGCTGTGCATTTATCGGCGTACTCTTAGGATGCTACAGCGGATACCGCGGCGGCTGGTTCGACAGCCTTATGGTCCGGATCTCCGAGGTGTTCATGTCCATTCCACAGCTGATTCTCGTTATGATGCTGGTTGCGATCATGGGACAGAGTGCGAAAAATATCGTGATTATCTTTATCATCTGCGGATGGGGGTCCTGTTTCCGTATGGCCAGATCCCAGGTGCTCTCCATAAGAGAAGAGGAATACGTACAGTCCTTAAAGGTGTTCGGACTCAATCCGTTTATCATCTGCTATAAGCATATTTTACCGAATGCGTTAAGCCCGATTATTGTCAATGTTACACTGAGTACGGCCATGTTTATCCTGGAGGAGGCTTCCTTAAGCTTCTTAGGCCTGGGCGTTCCGCTGGAGGTCCCGACCTGGGGCAATATTTTAAATGCGGCTCAGGATATGTTCACTCTTCAGAATAACTGGTGGATGTGGCTCCCAACCGGTATTGTGGTTTCCTTATTCGTCATGAGCATCAACTTCATGGGCGACGGCATCAGAGATACCACAGATCCGACACAGCAGGGCTAGGAGGCAGGATATGAGCGATAATGCAGTAATTTCCGTTAAAAATTTAAAGACGTATTTCTATACAAATGAGCGCTGCAACAGGGCGATCAACGGCGTTTCCATGGATATTAAAAGCGGCAAGACACTCTGTATCGTAGGAGAGTCGGGCTGCGGCAAGAGCGTGACGGCTACTTCCATCATGCAGCTGCTTCCCAAGCTTTCCAGGATTGAGGAAGGGGAAATCATCTATCACAGCGGAGACAAGCGCGGTGATATTAAGATCCACGAACTGGAAAGAAACGGAAAAGAGATGAGGGATATCCGCGGCAAGGATATCGCCATGATTTTCCAGGATCCCATGACGGCGCTGAACCCGGTCTACACGATCGGATGGCAGATTGAGGAGATGATCCGTTCCCATAACAAGAACGTATCCAAGAAGGAGGCCAGGGAAACAGCCTTAAAGCTTCTGACCGACATGGGAATCCCCAATCCTCAGAAGAGAATCGACCAGTATCCCCACGAATTCTCCGGCGGTATGAGACAGCGTGCCATGATCGCCATGGCCATGAGCTGTAATCCGAAGGTCCTGATCGCCGATGAACCGACTACGGCTCTCGATGTGACCATACAGGCCCAGATTTTCGAACTGATGGATCATTTAAAGAAGAATTACAACACGGCTATCATGCTGATTACCCACGACATGGGAGTTGTCTGCGAGCTGGCCGACGATGTCGCCGTCATGTACATGGGCAATATCATCGAAAGCGGCTCTGCGGAGGAGGTGCTGGATCACCCCACGCATCCGTACACGAGAGCGCTGTTAAAGTCCATCCCTGTTCTGGGAAGGGGCGCCGAACAGGACATCAACCCGATCAAGGGTTCCACGCCGGATCCGTACAACAGGCCGCCCGGATGCCAGTTCGCGCCGCGGTGCGACTACGCCTGCCCGGAATGCGACAAATGCATGCCTGAAGAGGTACAGCTTGGCGGAACTCACATGGTACGATGTGCACGGTATCAGGAGGTGACAAACGATGGCAGATAAGAATCATGATAAGAATAAAGAAGCGCTGCTTACAATCAAAGGCTTAAAAACGTATTTTCCGGTCAAGGGCGGCTTTATGGGAAAGACTCAGAGCTACGTCCAGGCCGTCAACGATATTGATTTGACCATCTATAAAGGGGAGACCCTGGGGCTGGTAGGAGAGTCCGGATGCGGAAAGACGACGCTGGGCAAAACCATCCTTCAGCTCTATAAGCCGACCGAAGGAGAGATGGTCTACGAATTTGAGAACGGCCCCCGCAATCTGGAGAAGCTGACCAGTAAGGAGATGGATGAGGCCAGAAAGAAGATTCAGATCGTTTTTCAGGATCCTCAGTCTTCCTTAAACCCGTCCTTTACGATCTACCAGTCCCTGTCAGACCCGCTGAAGAAATTCGGCATCAAGACGAAAGAGGAGAGAAGGAAGATCATCGGCGATCTGCTGGAAGCCGTAAATATGCGGCGGGAATACATGGACCGTTATCCCCATGAGTTCTCCGGCGGCCAGAGACAGCGTATCGGCATCGCCAGGGCGCTGTGCATCAACCCTGAGCTTGTGATCTGTGACGAGGCGGTCAGCGCGCTCGACGTATCCATACAGGCTCAGGTATTAAACCTGTTAAAGAAACTGAAGGAAGAGCGCAATCTGACCTATATCTTCATCACCCACGATTTGAGCGTGGTGGAGTATATCAGCGACAGAATCGCAGTCATGTATCTTGGCAGAATCGTGGAGCTGGCTGAGGCGGATGAGCTGTACCGCAATACCGTTCATCCATACACCCAGGCCCTTCTCTCCGCGATTCCGGTTGCGGATATTCATCATAAGAAAAAGAGGATCATTCTGGAGGGTGATGTGCCTTCCCCGATGAATCCGCCCAGCGGCTGCCATTTCCACGGAAGGTGCAGCCAGTGTCAGGAAATCTGTAAGAACCAGAGGCCGGAACTTAAGAAATATGACATTGACGGGCGTGAACACTACGTCGCCTGCCATTTTGCAGAGGAAAATATCAAACATGCGGCTGAAAAACGAAATAAAATGTGATGTGCTTGTCATGGGGGCCGGGATCGCGGGCATTATGGCTGCGATCTCAGCCGCCGAAGCGGGGGCAGATGTCTGTATCGTAAGCGGTACGTGCATCTGCTCCGGCTCCAGTTTTTATCCGGGGACATGGGGCCTGGGGCTCGTGGGACCCGAAAGTGAAGCGGATGAGGAAGACCTAAAGTCCGTGATTTTAAAGGTCGGTGAAGGCATGGCAGACCCGGAGCTGGTCTCCGTCCTGGTCAGCCATATCCGCAGGGGGACGGACCGGTTAAAGGCATTTGGAATCCAGCTGAAGGAAGCTGAAAACAAAGGGGAGAAGGAGTTCATCCCCTGTTTTGATTATAAGAACAGAGACTGGCACGGGATTGTAAAAGACAGCGCCCGGGAGGTGTTCCTGGCCCGGTTAGAGGAACTGGGGGTCAGATGCTTTCCGTCCACCCGGATCTTACAGTTTATCATGACGGACGGACGGGTAAGCGGCGCGGCGGCCTTGACGGAGAAAGGCGGACTGACCGCGTTTTCCTGCAAAAGTCTGGTTGTGGCTTCCGGAGGCCTGGGCGGACTGTTCCAGTACCGTCTGAACACGGATGACGTCACCGGATGCGGCCAGTATCTGGCGCTCCGTGCCGGTGCGAAGCTGGTAAATATCGAGTTTATGCAGATGATGCCAGGGTATCTGTCTCCGGCACCGAAGACGATCTATAACGAAAAGGTGTTCAAATACAGCAATTTCTGCCGCCAGGAGACGGGGCGTTCCATCTTTGAGGACTGGCGGAAGGCGGATTTGGAAGAGCGGATGGAGGTGCGTTCCACCCACGGTCCGTTTACCACCAGACTTCCGTCCGCGCCGGTAGATATCAGGCTGTTCACGGAATTTTTGAGGAATCCCAGGGGTGTCACGGTGACGTACCGGGAATCCTTAAGGGAGAATCAGCCGGAATTCATCAGGACCTACTTTGAATGGCTGAAAGAAGAGAAGCATTTGACGATCGACGATCCCATCCAGCTGGGGATTTTTGCCCACGCGTCCAACGGGGGAATCAGGATCGGACCGGACGGAAGCACGGGAGTTCCCGGCCTGTATGCCTGCGGGGAGGCGACGGGAGGAATGCATGGGGCGGACCGGCTGGGCGGCTTATCGACGGCTAATGGCCTGGTGTTCGGAGAGATCGCGGGGAAAGCCGCGGCCGGCTGGAGCAGCAGCATCTCCGGACCGGAGGAGGAATGGGCGGAGGTACTGCTCTCTGTCATTCCCAATGCCGCTTCCTATTTAAAACAGATTCAGGAAATGAATTTCGAATGCGCCATGGTGATTCGCAATGGCGCGCGGGCGGAGCTTGCATTAAACCGATTGGAACGGATCAAGGAGCTGTGCAGATGTGAAGCGGGATACCTGGAAACGGGAGACGGCACGGCGGGACTTGCGGTATCCTGCCGTCTTACCGCGGCGCTGTATTTATCTGAGTGTCTGATGAAGGCGATTCTGCTGCGAAAGGAAAGCCGTGGTTCCCATTATCGCTGGGATTACCCGGAGAAAAAAGAAAATCTCTCCAAAAGGATTTTATCGGTGTGGGATGATGGGGTGAAAACCGGCTGGGAATAATTTGTCAGTTAAAAAGAAAATTTTAAATTATATAATAAAAAATCTTTTTTTTATTAATTGACAAACGACTGTTCCCTGGTATATTCTAATAGCAGAGGCGGCGTAGGCGCGACGGAAACGGCATGAAGCGGTGCCGTTTCCGGCGTGCCTTTTCTTATTACGGTGATCCGTGCATCATGCATGGGCATCGTTGCAGGATTGCCGTTGGAAACATAAAGGGGGATTAAACATGCAAGGAGACTTTTTAACAAAAATCAGAGCAGAGTACAATCAATTTACGAAGGCGGAAAAGAAGGTGGCCGATTATATCCTGCAGAATCCGAGAGAAGTGCTTTTTATGTCGATTACGGATCTGGCAGAGGTATGTGAGGTTGGAGATACGAGTGTATTCCGCTTTTGTAAGACCATGAATTTGAAGGGATATCAGGAGTTTAAGATGATGCTGTCCTTAAGCCTTCACGATGGGAAATCGGGGCTTGGTCAGCTGGATGGCGACATCAGCCAGGAGGACAGCTTCTCGGAGATGGCTCAGAAGGTGCTGAACACGAATGTAAACGCGCTGAAGGAGACATTTTCACTGCTGAATGAGGAGAACTTCGATAAGGTGATCAGACACCTTCATGATGCGGACAGGATCTGCTTCTATGGAGTGGGTGCCAGTATGCTTACGGCCATGAAGGCGGCCAACAAGTTTCTGCGCATCGAGCCGAAGGTGTACTGTGTCCAGGATTCTCATATGCAGGCCATGGTAGCGTCCATGATGAGAGCGAATGAGGTGGCGGTGGTCTTTTCCTATTCCGGAGCCACAAAGGACACCATCCATGTGGCGGAACTGGCCAAGCGTGCCGGGGCGACAGTGATCTGCGTGACCAGATTCGTCAAATCGCCGCTGACATCATTTTCCGATGTGACGCTGCTGTGCGGAGCCAATGAAGGACCGCTTCAGGGAGGTTCTACTTCGGCGGAGATCAGCCAGCTGTTCCTGATTGATTTAATGTATACAGAATACTACCGTCGATATTTCGAAAAATGCAGCAAAAATAACGAAAAGACTTCTTCGTCGGTCATTGAAAAACTTTACTGACCAAAGATTATTCCTAAAAAAAAGAAAAAAAGAAAAATTTTTTTATTTCAGATTGACAAAAAGAAAATTCCGATATATAATAAATTCATAAACGAGAAAGGCGCTTAATTGCAAAAAGTATACAGATTGACCAAATGCCTTTGGCGTTAAATTGACTTATTATAAGGAGGAGTAGTAATGAAGAAAATTTTATCTCTTGGTTTGGCAACGGCTATGGTAGTTGGTACGCTGGCAGGATGTGGTGGAAACAAACCGGCAGAGACAACGGCAGCTCCAGAGACGACGACAGCGGCGGCAACAGATGCAAGCAAGGCACCGGAAACAACCGCAGCAGGCGGCACCACGGATATCGTATGGTGGGCATTCCCGACATTCGGCGTAGACACTGGATACGAGCAGGAAGTCGTTGATGCATTTACTGCGAAAAATCCTGACATTAACGTCAAGGTAGAGTACATCGACTTTACGTCCGGCCCGGATAAGCTGACAGCAGCTCTGACTTCCGGTACAGCACCTGACATTCTCTTCGATGCACCAGGCCGTATCATTGAGTTTGGAGAAGCCGGCTATCTGGTTCCTTTAGATGATATGTTAGACGAACTGAAGAGCGATTTAACCAGCCAGTCTCTGATTGAAACCTGCGTAGGCGCAGACGGTACCGCCTGGATGTATCCGATTTCCTCCTCTCCATTCTATATGGGTCTGAACAAAGAGGCTCTGGAAAAGGCAGATGCACTCCAGTATGTAAACCTGGAAGGCGACCGTACATGGACGACCGAGAACTTCGTAAAGATGTGTGAAGCGCTTCGTGACGCAGCTCCCACACAGGTTCCTGGCATTGTATACTGCGGAGGACAGGGCGGCGATCAGGGTACCCGTGCTCTTGTAAATAACTTATATGGCGCTTCCATCGTCGGCGATGACGGCAAATGGAATATCAGCGAAAATGGCGTAAAAGCTCTCACTCTGTTAAAGAGCATGTATGACAGCAAGGCAATCGATGCAGGCTTTGACATGGCAGCAGCAGATGAGCTTCAGAAGTTCCAGCAGGAGACTGCAGCGATGACATTCTGCTTTGGTACTTCCAGTGAAATTACATATGCATCAGATGACTTTACACAGCTTTCCGTTCCATTCCCATCAGAGAGCGGCAAACCTTCCTTAGAATATCTGGTTAATGGCTTCGCTATCTTTGACAACAAAGATGAAGCACGCGCTGAGGCATCGAAAAAGTTCGTGAAATTTATCTGTGATGATGCAGAATGGGGTCCGAAGAGTGTTGTTAAGACCAATGCATTCCCGGTACGTACTTCCTTTGGCGATCTGTATCCTGGAGATGAGCACAAAGCGATGCTGGCTTCCTGGAGCCAGTACTATGGCCCATACTACAATACACGTGCAGGCTTTGCAGCCATGCGTCCGCTGTGGTTCAATATGCTTCAGCAGGTATTCAACGGTACCGACCCACAGGCCGCTGCTGACGAGTTCAACGCGAGTGCAAACAGCAACTAATAAACACTAATTTATGAACAGTAACATTTACATGGCTTCCTTCTTCTGCCGAGTGCAGAGGGAGGAAGCCAATCTTTAGGGAGGGAGTGTAAAACAAATGGCAAATACAACTGTTTCCACACAGAAACCCGGGCGTCCAAAAAACAAAAAAGAAAAAATGCCTGCACGCAGTAAGGTGCTTCAGCGCAGAGAGACATTTGTTTCATATATGTTCCTGCTTCCGGCGCTGATTTTCTTTGTAGGCTTTGTTATTTTCCCTATGGCGTCAGGGGTTATCACCAGCTTTACCAATGCCAGTTTTTCAGATCCGAAGGGAACTGCCGTAGGATTTGCCAATTACATACGGCTTTTTCAGGATAAAATTTTCTTAAAATCGGCGGTGAATACCGTTATTATCGTGGTGGTATCGGTTCCTGTTGTAACCGCATTCTCCCTGTGGGTCGGAACAGCCATCTATAAGATGCGTTCCGGTATCCGTTCCTTTTTCCGCTGTGTATTCTATCTTCCGGTAGTTACCGGTTCCGTCGCAGTTGTTGTAGTATGGAAATGGATGTTCGATAAGTATGACGGCCTTTTTAACTATATCATCAGGAGCTTTGGCGGGCAGCCGCTTCCCTGGACTTCCGGTGAGTCCATGGCCCTGTGGTGTATTATTCTGATCCTGTTTACGACCTCCATCGGTCAGCCGATTGTTCTTTACGTAGCAGCGTTGGGCAATGTGGATGCCTCTATGGAGGAGGCTGCCAAGGTGGATGGAGCCAATAATTTCCAGGTGTTCTGGAATATTAAGTGGCCGTCTATCATGCCGACGACACTGTATGTGGCGGTTATTACCACCATCAACAGCTTCCAGTGTTTTGCACTGATCCAGCTTCTGACCTCCGGCGGTCCGAATTACAGTACCAGTACGGTTATGTACCTGCTGTATGAGATCGCATTTAAGACCACCAAGGAGTTTGGTTATGCCAACGCCATGGGTGTGGTTCTGGCAATTGTAATTGCGCTGTTCAGTGCCTTGCAGTTTAAGGTCATGAATGGTGGAACATCAGAATAGGAGGGGCGAAAGATATGGGAAATAAAAAGAAAGCAATAAGTCCGTATTATGTGATTACACTTATCCTCCTGGCGGCTATGGCCGTGTTCTTTCTCTTTCCTCTGTACTGGATTATCACCGGTTCCGTGAAGGAGAAGAGCGACATTATTATAAAGTCCGGTGAAATGGTAAAGTGGTTTCCTACAACGATTACATGGGATAACTACAGCCGGCTCTTTAAGAGCGGGACGAAGCTTTTCGGCATAGGCATGCCGATGGCAATCCGCTGGCTGTTTAACAGTGTGTTCATCTCCGTAGTGGCGATGGGACTTACCTGTATTACCTCTTCTCTGGCGGGATACGCACTGGCGAAGAAACGTTTCTGGGGCAAGAGCCTGATCTTCGGTCTGTTCGTATGTGCCATGGCACTCCCGAAGCAGGTTATTCTGATTCCTTTGATGAGACAGATGTCAGCTATGGGATTTTTGAAATCCGTATGGGGCTCCATGTTTGCAGTAATCTTCCCGGTTGTCGGATGGCCATTCGGTGTATTCATGATGAAGCAGTTCTCTGAGAATATTCCGACCTCTCTTCTGGAAGCCTGCCGGATTGACGGGGCAGGAGAGCTGACAACCTTTGTGAATGTGGCATTTCCAATCATCAAACCTGGGTTTGGTGCGCTGGCGATCTTCACATTCATTAACTCCTGGAATGAATATCCGCTGCAGTTGGTTATGCTGACTCAGAATGAATCTAAGACCATTGCTTTAGGTATTGCCAGTAAGCTGAGCGAAATGTCCAACGATTTCGGATTAATTATGGCAGGTGCGGCTCTGGCCTCCGTTCCGATTATCATTGTGTTCCTCTGCTTCCAGAGATACTTTACGCAGGGAATTACGATGGGGGCGGTAAAAGGTTAAGTGTGCCGGAAACAAGCCGTACATTTATATCGGGTGCAGCCGTACGCTGTAAAATAATTGGGTGTGGATTGAAATAAAACTTCTTCATATAATAAGGAGAGGCTGACCGGAATGAATTCGGCCGCCTCTTCTTTTTTTGCAGCAGAGTCAAACCAGACGGCAGAGCCCCGGGCTGGGAGGAAACAGTAACGGTCTGGAGGTTTGCTGTGGGGATTATACTAAATATATTGCCTGTTCTTTTCCGGGTGTGATAGAATAAAATAAGTATCAGGACGGAGAGGGAGGTGCGGTTTCCATGGCAGAGAAAACATTCAGAAATAAAATATACTGGTTTACCTTCCTGTTCAGCGTGCTGGTTATCTGGGTCCACTCCTATAATGCCGTACTGTTCCTGGGAAATACCGGGGCGGCGGCCTCCCTGGTGCGGCTGGAGCGCTTCTTCGGCGACAAAATCGCTCAGATCGCGGTTCCTGGCTTCTTTATGATTTCTTCTTATCTCTTTTTCCGCGGATATAAACCGGAGATTTTAATGCGCAAATGGAGCTCCCGGATCAGGAGCGTTCTGGTTCCGTATATCGTGTGGAACAGTCTGTACTATTTCGGCTATGTGATCGGAAGCAGGCTTCCCTATATTTCTGATGTGATCGGTAAGGGAAAGATTCCGTTTGGCCTTTTGGAAACGGTTGATGCGATTCTGAATTATACCTATAATTATGTGTTCTGGTATCTCTACCAGTTGATCCTTCTTATTCTCCTGGCTCCCCTCATCTATCTCGCAGTAAAACGGGTCTGGCCCGGAATCGTGTTTCTGGCGATCCTGCTGACAGGGGTCTATCTGGGGATCGATCTGCCGTTTCTGAACCTGGACGCGCTGTTTTACTATTCCTTTGCGGCCTTCGCGGCGGTACACAAAAAAGCGGTGGTGGAAGGAGTCTGGTCACGGAAACGCCTGATTGCGGGTCTGGTGCTTCTGGCGGCCGGCTGCATCTCCCTGCGGACGGATCTGCCTGGCAGCAGCCTGGGGGAGACTGCGTCTGTTACGGTGGTCTACCGGCTTCTGGTCCCGGTCGGCCTGTGGCTCATGGTGCCGGAGGAAAGGCTTTTCGAAGCCAGAGATTTCATGAAGAATAACTTCTTTTTATATGCGGTTCACTTTGCACTTGTCCGTCTGATCAACAAAACGGGAGCATTGCTGCTCCCGCCTGTACCAGTTCTTGCTTTTCTTCTGTTCTTTTTTATGCCTCTGTTCGCCGTTGTCATCAGCTGGCTGGCAAGCCGTCTGATCCGGCGCTTTGCGCCTGCCGTATGGAGGCTGTTAAACGGGGGTCGATGACCACCGGCCTGAGGCTCCGCACGGAAGTACAAGGCCTGTCCTGGTAACCGGAAGACCCACCTCCTCCGACTGAACGAAGCCGCCGTGTTTGCTGGCCACCTCGATGGACAGCATGTAGGTTAAGACGGCGGGAGCCAGTCCCGTGGTGTAGGAGTTGATGAGATAGAAGAGCGGATCATCCGAGAGAAGCTGGGCACAGAGCCTGACCAGCGGATGAATGGATTCCTCGATCTTCCAGATCTCCCCTTTAGGACCGCGGCCATAGGATGGCGGATCCATAATGATTCCGTCATAGTGACTCCCGCGCCGGATTTCCCGCTCCACGAACTTGACACAGTCGTCCACGATCCAGCGGATGGGCGCCGATTCAAGACCGGAGGACCTGGCATTTTCCTTGGCCCAGCCCACCATGCCCTTGGAGGCGTCCACGTGGGTGACCGAGGCGCCGGCGGCTGCGGCTGCCAGTGTGGCTCCGCCCGTGTAGGCAAACAGGTTTAAGACTCTGACTGGCCGTCCCGCCTCCCGGATCTTACTGCCGAACCAGTCCCAGTTGGCCGCCTGCTCTGGAAACAGTCCGGTGTGTTTGAAACTGAAGGGCTTCAGCTGAAATGTCAGCTCCTTATATTGAATACTCCACTGCTGAGGCAGATCGAAGAATTCCCATTCTCCGCCTCCCTTAGCGCTGCGGTGGTAATGTCCATTCCTGTGTTTCCAGCCTTTCTCCGTCTTTGGGGTAGACCAGATGACCTGCGGGTCCGGGCGAACCAGCGTGTAGTTACCCCAACGCTCCAGTTTTTCTCCCTCTGAACAGTCTATCACTTCATAATCCTTCCAACCGTCTGCAATCCACATGCCACTTATCCCTGACCTTTCTGTATTCACCGTAAAATGCGTTCTATGATTCTATGATTATACTGGATAAGGGGAAATGCGTCAAGGGAACAGCGTTCTGAACGGCAGACGATTTTTTTACATAGTTACGGAGCGGTGCATTATCCATAATTTACGTAAAAATTGTAATAGAATTGAAAGAGAAAGAGCCAGAAATAACGTATTTACGCTATCTTTTGGCTCTAATATTTTGCTTTGATACTATTTTGATACTAAAAGTTGTAGTTTATCTACTACTTCATTGTGTTTATTGGGATATAAATGGCCGTAAGTTTTGTTTACCATTTCAACGGAGTCGCCAATTCTTTCGGCAATAAGGAGTGGAGAGAAACCCATCTCGATGAGTAGAGATACGTGGCTGTGTCGGATGTCATGGATTCGTATCATTTTGACTTTAGAATCCTCACAAGCGTGCTTCATGCTGGTGACAATTTTGCTTCTGGTAACGGGGAATAATCGCTCTTCGGGCTGCATATCATAATTTTTCTCAATATATTGTTTAATGAGTTCTACGAGGAATGGCGGAACTGTTACGATTCTTTTGCTATCTTGTGTTTTAGGTGATGTAATCACATCACGCTTCTTAATCCGATGGTATGTTTTTGTTATAGCAATAGCTCCGTTTTGTAAATTAATATCGCCCATATTAAGTGCCAGTAGCTCCCCGCAGCGCATTCCAGTATAGTAAAGTGTATAAAAAACAGTCTGCATAGTAATATTACGTACCTTGGGAATGAAACAGTTAAACTCATTAAGTGTCCAGAAATCCATTTTCTCCGCTTTTAGTTTCCCTATTGAGCCCGTAATTTTACATGGATTTTGAGAAAGATTATAGTATGTGACAGCAAAGTTAAGGACAGCATTTAACTGATTGTATATTTGACGTTGATATGTTTCTTTAAAGCCACTGCTTATTATTTTGTTTTGCCAGTTGCGGATATTTGCCGCAGTGATCTGATTGATAGTCTTGTCCTTAAAGTATGGGACTATATGCTTTCCATAGGTATATTTTTTGTTTTGCATGGTAGATTCTTTGAGACGATGTTCCATGTCTGCTATGTAGAGATTATAAAGCGCCTGAAACGTCATATCAGGACTTCCCTGTTGTTTTTGGAGGAATTCGCGTTCCCAGGCCTTTGCATCTTTACTACGAGGGAAACCACGTTTTAGTTTCTGTCGCCGCTGGCCGGTCCAGTCTACGTAGTAGAATTTGCAATAGTACGTTTTCTTTGATTCATCGTAATATGTAGGCATAATATCATTCCTTTCTGAAAGGTGGGGAGGGTAACAACTTATTTCTAAGTATAAAAAATACGCCATACCTTTGACAGGCGGGCACAGGAATGATACAATATATGCGTTGAGGATATATGTATCGGGCCTGCCCCGGTATGATTATTCAAAAGCCGTTCTGGTTCCCGCCAGAGCGGTTTTTCATTTCTATGTAGCTGTGAATATCAAATCTTTCATTTCTGTTGATCTCATTAAGCGATTTAATGTATATTCCTATCCGTTCCTGTTGCCTTTTAGAGAGGATACGCAGATCATTAATATCTGATCCGGCATAATATTGCAGGATCTCATACTTCAGGCTCTCTATCCGGTATTTTATAACGGCTGGAGGAACACAACACAGATCAGCAGCGTACCGCTTGAATTCTTCTATATCTTTGTGCTTCGGAGTATTCCCGATACACTCTTTCAGATGAGGAATGAAAAATCTATATGGAACGAAAAATTCAGCTGATCCCTCATTTGCCTGCCACTCAAGAAACGGGTCCTGTTTAGGTGCTACGCCTGTGTCAAAACAGTTAAAAACTTGTTTCTCCAGCTTTCTATGCACGGTTAAATGAACCAATTCGTGGCCGCAGTCATAGTTTTGCTCTGTTTCCGATCGACTGCTATTTAATAATATGACATCCGGTTTTGGCTTCTCTCCTGGATAACTCATTCCGCGGAGCCCCTTGGTTCTAAATGGCATCCTATCTAATTTTATCCCATAGGCCCAGTTGTCTATAATATTAATTCCGTACTGGTATGGGGCGAATCCTAAAAAACGTTTCATGCGCAGGACATTTCTGTATAACTCTTCTTTCTCCGACGTCAATCATTAATCACCTCTTAATCTCTTTATTGTTTCCAATGCAAGCTTAATATCATCCGGGTCTATTCCACTGTCCTGGGCTTCTTTGGCATAAGATAGGTATATTCCCTTCAGATCACTAAATGGGTTCTTTTTATCTACGGGGTCTTCTTTCCCTGTCATGAGATATTTTACAGAGACTCCAAAATAATCAGCAATTTTTTGTAATTTTTCTGTTTTAGGAGAACTTTTACCTTTTTTCCAATCAGAAAAAGTAGATGAAGGTATTCCTGTTGCTTTCGAAACATCCGAAGCCTTTTTTCCAGACTGTTCTAACAGTTGAACAAAGATATCGTACATAAAATCCTTTCCGAAAAATAATTAGGAAATCACAAAAACAGCGCTTGACAATTTAGGATATCTCAATTATACTTATGTCATAAGTTAGGAAATCCTAAAAACAAACCTAATATTTTTCTATAATATATTCATCAACAAATATATTATATAGGATTTCCTAAATAAAAGCAATATAAAAATTAGGAAAGGAGAAAAAATATTGTACAAAAAATTTGCCTTATTATTAGCGGAAAGTAACAAGACAGCGTATCGCGTGGCTAAGGATACTGGAATATCCCCAACAGTATTTTCTGATTGGAAAAAAGGTAAGAGCAAGCCGAAAATTGATAAACTTAAAATCCTTGCTGATTACTTCAATGTTCCGCTCGAGTATTTTATCGAATAATAATCGAACATACATTCGATTTATCGACCTGATTATACATCGGATATGTGGAGGTGTCAATGGGGAGAACTGGAAATGTACATTAAAAATTTAAGGAGGTGAAGGGCCATGAGCGCAATGATAACCGCCGCAGAAGTGGCCGAGATCATGGATTGCTCGGAGAGCATGGGATACAACATCATCAAGACGCTTAATGAAGAGCTGGAAGCTAAAGGCTTTATTACTAGGCGCGGAAGAGTTTCAAGAAAGTATTTTTGTGAACGCACTGGGCTGATGTTTGAAAGCGAGGCGACACAGAATGCAGAGGTACATTGACAACCTCGACGACTTCGAGGACGACAGCCAGCCACCGATCATAGACATAGTCAAGTGCCTGGAATTATAGTGAACACGCTTATATTCATCTTAAGTGTCTGAATTATGATGAAGTAAGACTATAAAACCACTATGCAAGAGTGTAACAGAATTAGAGGAAAGGAAAAAGAAGAATGAACAAAATTAAAATTTTTAAAAACCAAGAATTAGGCTTTAAGGTAAGAACCATCGTGAATCCGGACGGAAGTATTTCTGTCAATGCAGAGGATACGGCGGTAGGATATGGTTGGACACAGACGCAGATAAAAAATGGGAAGCAGTACACATCAATCAGATGGGAGACGTTAAACGGTTACTGCAAAGATTTGGGTTTCCCCAACTTGTTGGGGAAAGATGACTACCTTCCAGAAAGCCTGTTCTATATGTTGGGATTTAAGGCCGGGAACGATCGGGCACTGAAATATCAGCAGTGGCTTGCCATGGACGTGCTGCCGTCTCTCCGTAAGACCGGTTCCTACGAGATGCCCAGTAGCAGCAAGAAGAGAATGACGTCGCAGGAAGCCAAAGAGATTGAATTAAAGGCGAAATCCATGAGAGCGGAGGCCGTGTGGCTGAATGCCAGGACAAGAGCGTTTAAGGAAATTAAGGAGTCTATTCCTCGGGATCAGCTTTCAGGAGTTGCGCTGAAGGTATTCGATCTGAAAGGAGCTGAAACGCTGTCCGGTGAAGATCTGGGTGATTTTCTTCCGCTGATAGAGAAGACCTATTCGGCTACTGAGGTAGGAAACCGTCTGGGGATCAGCAGTAATAAAGTTGGCAAGTTGGCAAACCTGCATGGGCTTAAGACTGAAGAATATGGCGTTACTGTTATGGACAAGTCGAAATATTCTTCTAAGGAAGTGCAGTCATTTCGGTACTATGAGAATGCTGTTCAGAAGTTAAAAGAGATTTTAGGTAGTGGCAATAGTGAGAAAAGATAAGAGAAGGAGAATAAAGAATGGTGAGATAGAGGGGAGTAAGAAGATCAATAAGCCCATGGTAGGGATTCAGGTCCCACAGTTATGAAGGCGCACAATAAAAAAGTCCTCAGCTAACTGCAATTAGCTAAGGACAGTACGGCCCGGAGGCTATACGCAAACATCCAATTGCAGTATACCATCTCTGGGCCAGAAATGGAAGGTGAATTTATGAGTAATGATAAAAGAATTGACTATTTGACGACAGAGTTAATTCAGGAATTAGGAACAATGGAAATCGAGGAAATACAGGAATTCAGGATCGAAGTAATAAGAGAACTGGATACCTTTAAACGTCCTGAGTTGGTAAATGTATACATAAACCGCTTGATTGATTTGGTGATCCAGAAGAAGCAGGAGAAAGCGAGGGCGGCCATATGATAAAGAAAAATGCAGTTCAGAAAGCGAAAGAAATCAGAGTCCCCGCCAGATTCTCGATCAGCTACGATCAGGTTGCTGAGGTTGTCAATCATTATGGGGGCGGATTTGAATGCGGGCTTATGTTCTTCCGCCTGGGGTATATGCAGGGACAGAGGGCGGCGAAAGCAGAACAGTGTAAGAGGGAGGCAGCAGAATGCAGAAAATGAAGATGATTATGGTTCCGGAAGAAAGATATAACCGTATGGTAGAAAGCTATAACGGAGCTATGGAGGAGATTTTAGAACTCAGTGAGGAAAACAAAAAATTAAAGGCGTGCGAGAATCCGCTTCTTATGGTGATGAGTGATGACTTTAGAATATCGGAACCCATGCTGAAATATGCGAAGAATGATGAAGTTGTTACAATCCGGCTTATCTGCAGGCGGATCAGGGAGAGAATGGAATCTATTGCGAGATCGCAACAGAGTGAGGAGGGTGGCGCTGATGGTGAAGATTAAGATTATGAAGCCAGGGGCGGCGGTAGCAGTAGATTACGATGAGATGGAGGCAGAGGAAGTGTTTAAGGATATCACGGCAAAGCTGTTGGGAATAGATGGAAAGGAGAAACCGGAGAAAGCGTGCGGAGCAGGCCCCGTGAAATCTCCGAAAACGGAGGAGAATAAAACGATACCACCTTCAGTTAAGGCTCTGGAAATTGCGCCGGCGCAAACAGAAGCAGAAGACACAGGATCATCGGGTCATAAAAACAGCGACGCCCATAGCGGATTCCTCTACATAAAATGCGAGCACTGCGGAGCTGAGCGGGCGTACTGCCAGAAAACGCCGTCTGAGTACTCGATCTGTAAGAGGTGCGGCAGCAGAACATATTTTACGGAACCGCTTAAGCAGATTCTTGTTAGCTGTGAGTGCGGCCAGCGGTCCAGGTATTTAACCAATATGACAGATGATATGTTTGATATTCAGTGCATCGACTGCGGATCTCCGGTTGCAGTTAAGTACAACCAGAAGACAAAATGCTATGAGACGATCAGATGAGGGAAGGAGAAGGTATGAATTCAACAGGAATAATCAGGAGAATCGACGATCTGGGGCGCGTAGTAGTGCCGCGTGACATGAGGAAGAGTCTGGGGTTACAGGAAGGTACTCCGCTGGAGGTATGTGCCACTGAGGAGGGTATCCTTTTTAAGAAATACGATCCGGGGATTACTCTTATGGACATCGTAAAGAATCTGGAGAGTGCGCTGGACGACAACTATGTCGAATTGGGAGTTGATAAGACACGGGAGATTCGGCTTTGCATCAGTGATTTGAAAGAGATCCTTAAGGAAGTAAATTAATATTTAAATGGAGGATTATCAATGTATTCGATTGAACAAAAAAGAAAAATCATCAACGGGGTAGAGATTACTACCTATACCCGCGATATAGTCAGCGCAAATATGCTTGAGGTGGAGGCAGGAAGTAACGGATATATGGGAGGCGATACCGGCCATGGAAGCCGTTCGTACTTCCGTATCGAAGATACATCCAGCACAGACATAGAAGTCCGCAGCTACACCAATCCATATGGCAATACCGGATTTGAAGTTATACTCGGAGGCGACTGCGAACTTGAGACAATGATCCGGGCATTAAAGTTTATTACGAAAGTTCTGGAAGACAGTGCTGGGGAAGTATGTGATTAATGTACAGCAGGGTCAGGGGCGGCGAGTAGCCGTCCCTCCTGGGAATAGACAGATGGAAGAAGGAGACAGAAAGACTATATGACTTTACAGGAACTATTGACACATTTTGATGTTTCAAGAAAGATGAGCGACACCTCTTATCAGTGCAAGTGTCCGGTACATAATGACAGTACGGCCAGCCTGACGATATCAGAGGACAAAGGGAAGCTGCTGCTTCACTGCCATGCCGGATGCGAAACGAGAGATATATTGGAAGAAGTCGGCCTGACCTTTCAGGATCTGGGAGGCTATCAGGCGCCGAAATGGAAGGAACGGCTGGAGTTTGCGCAGAGAAAAGCCATAGAGGCAGTCTATGATTATCAGACCGCTGATGGAAAGTATCTGTATTCCAAAGTGCGATTTGAGGGGAAGCATATTCGTTACGTTACAATAAACCGGAAAAACGATACATATGAGTATTGCAAGAAGGGGGATCAGGCTGCACTGTATAATCTGCCGGCTCTGCTCCGGACCATTCGTGATGGATACCGGGTTTATATTGTGGAAGGTGAGAAAGATGCTGACACCCTTAAGAAACTTGGATACACGGCGACGACAGCCGGAGGAGTGAACGACTGGAAACGGGAATATGCTTCTTATTTTACAGGGGCGCAGGTGGTGATCCTGCCGGACAATGATGAACCTGGCCTGAGACTGAAGGATCAAATCATTCACGATTTAAAGCATTATGCCCACTCCATACGCTGGACGCTCACGTCAACAGCGGAAAAAGGAGATGTGACAGATTACCTTACGAAAGAAGGGCATTCAAAAGACGAGCTGATGGAACTGGTTATGGCATCGGAGAACCGGGGAGCGCCATGGCTTTATACGGAAGGATCCGGCGATAAGGCTAAAATAAAGATTAACGGCGACATACTGGCAGACAGCATCAGCCGTGGGCTTCCTTATCTGATCGTCAGAAGGCCGGAGGAAGACAAGGACGATTTCTATGTCTATGAAAACGGTGTTTATGTAAAGTGTAACCGCAATAAGGTAAAATCGCTGATCCGGCGATATGTTCCGGTAGGGATGGCCAGTGATAATATGATTAACAATGTGTACAATCTGCTTTTATGCGCAGAAAGTAATATCTGTACCTTCCGGGATCTGGATACCGACGAATGGCATATTAATCTGAAAAACGGTCTGTATAATTTAAAGACACGGCGGCTGGAATCACATACGCCCAAACTACGCAGCACGATCCAGCTGGACTGCGAGTATCAGCCGGAAGATCAATACAGGCCGGTTTTTACCCGGTATATCAATGATCTTTGTGGTGACGGCAGCGGAAAAGTCGATGAGGAGAAAAAGGCTGTGATCCAAGAGTATATGGGGCTGATCCTGTCAAATGTGAAGGTTTACCGCACGAAACTGTGTATCATCCTGTATTCCCTGTTAGGTAACTCCGGTAAGACGCAGCTCCTAAATCTGATCGGTGAACTGCTGGGAACCGACAAGATTGCCAATATCCCCATCCAGAATATGAACGAGGAATCGAAGTTTTCACTGGGGAGTATTATCGGGAAGCGTCTGATCAGCGTGGGGGACCAGACCGGGAGCGATATTAAAGACAGCTCCATATTTAAGCAGATTACCGGAGGGGATCCGATTAAGATAGAGCCGAAGAACCGGCAGCCGTTCTATTATGTTTTCCCCGGTGGTATGGCCGTGGCCTGCAACAACCTTCCCAGCTTCCAGGACGATAAGGGAGGGCATGTATTCGAAAGACTCTGTGTCGTACCGTGTATTAATACGATTGAAAAGGAGAGACGGGACGGTGAGATTCTGGACAAGATGCTCAAGGAACGCAATGCCATATTTAACTGGTTTCTGGAGGGGCTGCACCGGCTGATCGATCATAATTTTAAGGTCACGAAGTCGGCAGCCTGCGAGGAAGCAGTAAAGGAATACCGGGAGAAAATGGATACTGTTTACCGGTATCTGTCGGAATTTTATATTATCACAGGCGACAGGGCAGATATGGTGTCAAAAGCTGATTTTGACACCGCATATGTAAACTGGTGTCTGCTCAATGAGTTTACGCATGTGAATAAAAGGAGCATCAAGGATCGAATGGAGGCCAATGGCTGCCCGCCGGATAAAGCAAATATGAATGGTAAACGTGGTGTAATGGTGTACCGGAATCTGATACAGAAAGATAATGGTTTTATAAACCTTACACCAGAAGAATATGGACAGGGGAATTTACCGTTTGATTAGTGTAGAAATGCGGATAGTAAACGGAATGAAAACGGAGGTTTAATAGGCAAAAGCAGAGCAGAAAACCCAGTAAATACAAGGAAGGCGGAAAAGCGGAGATTTTTTTCACCACTTTTTAGGTTGACCGAATGTAGTACTCTTTAGCTGTATTTTTAAAAGTACTGTTTAAAAGTGTTGCCCACAATAAGAAAAAAATCTCCGCCGAAGTAGTAAAAAAGTGGATCAAACCCGCATAAACACTGGGATTTTTGGAGCGGAATGCCTATTCTTAAAATCTCCTCCATATTTTCCGCTTGTAACGAAGAAAAAAACAAAAAATAGAAGGAGAACAATACTATGAAAATCGAGATCATTAATGGAGTCTATACAAGAGATGATGAGGTAGTAGCATTATTAACCAACTCAGAAGATGAAAATTTAGCAGCGTTGGCGCAGAAGCTGGTGATACGTCAGGAACGCCTGACAACTAAGGCTCTGCAAGAGCAGGAAAAGGAACGGTTAAGACAGGAGAAACAAAAGGAACAGGAGCGAAAAAGATGGGCGGCGCTGGACCGCTGTCTTTCAACAGGTAATGAGGAGGAATAGATATGTTAATGACTGAATTGTTTAAGGCTATTGGGATTCCGATGGCGGTGAGGAATATCATGGTCGATTACTGTGACAATGACGGCAGATTTTATCATAAACCATTGCAGACTGTATCACCAGCGGAATACATGGAGTCAGACAAGGAACTGACAGAACGGATAAAGGCAGAGCTGAGGCCCCATGGGTTTACGGTATGCGGTATTCAGGAGGTATTCGGTGACTTTGAGATGGAGCAGCTGGAATCGGTATTTAATGGCAGTGAATACGGAAAGTATCCGACCAGGGTGATCTTCATTGATGTCGAAAAGGCCATGAAATAGTGTGAGGGAAGGGGATCAGGCAGATGGATAATGACCAGGTAAAAGATATATTCTGGCAGACATACAATGATTTCTGGAACAAATGGAAGAATGTAGAACTATCCAGGCAGTCACCGGAGTGGGGAACGATGACGGCAGAGGGGCGGGAGATTATGGAGAAGTATCACTGTGACCTGTGTAATCACATGGTGAGCGATCTGATCCAGATCTTAAAGGAGAGATTCGAGGAAGAGGAGCAAAGAAAGTTGTGATATCACAACTGTTTCGACCGTCGAAACTTTTAGATAGAGGAAGGGAAGGCGATATTTTTGGACAAGATAAGAAAACGGGATATGAAGCTGAGCGATTACAACATATCCCGTGCAAAGTATAATGAACTCAAGTATTTCTGTATGCAGTATGAGGAAAAGAAGCAGGAATTACATAGGGGGTATGGCCTCGGTGCTGTCGTCAGTGATGGTATGCCGAAAGGTAATATACCGGGGAATCCGACAGAGAGGGCAGCTATCCGGAATGCAATGTTGCAGAAAGATGTGGAGATGATAGAGCAGACAGCCATCGAGGCGGACTCAGATATGTATCAGTGGCTGTTGAAGAACGTGACGGAGGGAATTCCGTATGAGTGGTTGAATGTTCCAAGAGGAAGAAGGCAGTTTTATGAGGCCAGAAGATACTTCTTTTACTTGCTGGCACAAAAAAGATAAAAGTGGGTAACTACGAGGGGGTACTTCCATGATATTATGGTATCATGCAAAAGGTAAGGAAAAGCCATTTTGTATAACCTCCCCCAATTGACGGCCGCCGGCTTTTACCGGTCGGTGGCTGATTTATCCTCCATAATTAATGTTTCTCCTTTGACTGAGTTCTTACAAATATGTAAGGGCTCTTTTAGATAATACGTATAATATGTATTAAAACTATTGACAATACGTACTATACGTGCTATAATTATAACATAAGGAGGACAGAGATGAGGTTCAGAGAAGTCGAGAAAATGATTTTACAAGATGGCTGGTATGAAGTAAAACAAGTTGGTTCTCATCATCAATATAAACATCCAACTAAGAGCGGAAAAGTTACAATACCAGAGCATAAAGGCAAAGACATTAATATGACAGTTGTAAAATCAATACTTAAGCAGGCGGGGCTGTAAAGCCCCCAATGCCTGTGCTAAAAAGGAGGAAAATCATGAAATTAGTTTATCCAGCAATATTTACACCTTATGAAGATGGAAGCGGAGGTTATGCCGTTGAGTTTCCAGATCTGCCCGGTTGTGTTACTGGTGGAGATGATATGGCAGAAGCGATCTTTATGGCAGAAGATGCTGCCAGCGGTTGGATACTCACAGAACTGGAGGACGGCAAGAAGGCGCCTAAAGCGTCAGAGTTCGGAGGCATTAATACAGAGCCTGGCCAGTTTGTGAATATGGTTGCTTTGGATATGGACGCCTATGCTGAAAAGTACGGAAGCAAGGCGGTAAAGAAGACTCTTACAATTCCGGCATGGCTGAATACCTACGTGGAAGAAAATAATATTAGTTGTTCGGCTGTTTTGCAGGAAACGTTGAGTAAAATGGCACAGTCATCAATGCAATAAACTATAGAACCTCATTTTGAGCACTCGGTTATATAGGGTGCTCTTTCCTATATTATTTTGGTATTTTACAAACGAGAACATATGTTCTATACTGAATAAACAAAAGCCATTGTCGTATTTTGGAATATTTTCCCAAGAGACTTATGTTATAATAAAGAAAAATGTCGATTGGGAGGACTTTTAATGGGATTCACGGCTGGAGTAAGCGTAATTGGAGTAAATATATTTATTAATCTTGTTTCTTCTTTAATTTATGATTTCGGAAAACAATTTTTTGGGAAAAATAAAGTAGCTTCTAAAACTGATATATATAAAAAAATAAATGAAAATATTGATTCAAATTTAATAGATATATTTGAATCTGGCATTTTTCAAAATTTTTTAAAAGAGCCACAAACAATAGATATTTTATATAAAATTGTTGAGGCTAAAATCATGTTACAAAATATGAATATTATGATTGATTTGAAGTTTATCAAAAAAAACGATGAATACGCTCTTGATGATGATGCTTATAAATTTCTAGCTACAAGCTTGATTGAAATATATAAAAAGGAAACTACAGTAGTGGTACCTGAAAAAAAGAAAATATGTGATAGCTTGCAGTTTATTTGTAACCAAGCAGCAGATTACCTTTTTTCTTTAAATCCATCGAATGAATATTTACAATTTATACAGTTAGGTATGCAATCAGCATTAACAAGAGAAGCAATTAATAAGGGATTTAAGGAGGTTGTGGATTCATTAAAAAAATTACAAAGAGATAACATTTTAGAAAAAAATGAAAAATATGAGGAAATAAAAAAAGAATACTTATCTATATTGAAAAACAAGAACTCGAGTGCTCATATTTATTTATTAGATACATTTGAATTCAAAAGATTCTATGTTCCACCTATCTTAAAAGAAAAAATTGAAAGTAGATTTATTGAAGGTATGGAATTAATTGGAGAAGATGAAATACTCAACAAGCAATTAATAATTCATGAACATATAGTTGCAAATGAAAGCAATTCACTTGATTGGAAGCATATTTTCGATAAAAATAACATAGTTTATATAATTGGTGGTGCTGGTTATGGTAAATCATTATTTATGAAAAAGTTAATGAATGATTTCGAAAATCTAAATATGTTAGATGCGTCTAATTATTTAGTGATTTATGGCGAATTGAAAATGTTCTATACGAGCAATTCAAGCAGTCCTTTGTCGATGCAAGAATTCTTGGAATTATGCATAAAAAATTCCACTTTAATGGATAATAGTATAGTAACGAAAGAGTTTATTGATTTTTATATTAAAAGAGGAAGATGTCTAATACTATTAGATGCCTTAGATGAGGTGGATAAAGCTAAAAGAAAAAACATACATGATAATGTTATAGCATACTTTAAAGCTCAGAATCCCAATAATAAGATTTGTATAACTTCAAGAAATCGAGGTTTTATGCCTAAAAATGAAATAAAGACTTATGAAATAATGCCTTTAGACAGAACCCAAATTGAAAAATATGTAGATAATATTATAAAACTTAAGCGTTTTAATAAAAGTGATAAGAAGGTATTTTTAGATCAGGCTAATAAATTAGTTAAAAAGGGATTTTTAAATAGTTTTTTGGTTCTTTCCTTACTAATAAATATATACAAAGCAGAGAGAGAACTACCTGAGAATAAACTTGATTTGTATGAAAAATGCTTTGAATATATCGCAAATAGACGGGAGAAAGAAAAACTAAGCGATAGATATCATTGGGAAGATATTGGTTTGTTAATGAAAGATAATACTTTTATAGAATTAGCTAATTTATGTTTCCCTAATAATACTGATATAAGTAAAGAAAAAATAAAAGAAAGGCTTGTCTCTATATATACACCTAAGTTTGGAAACGCTGCCAAAGCTGAAAATGTCATAGATGAATTTTTACTATTTTGTTCAGATAGAACAGAATTATTCGTACCTTCTGCTTCAGAAGATAAGTATAAATTTTTTCATAGGTCATTTTTTGAATATTTTTATTCTCAATATATATTTACAAGATATCAAAAAACTGAAGAGATTTATGACAAATTAATTAAGTTTGATGTGGATTCAGAAGTGTTTGAATTAACAATCGCAACACTTAAAAGGAAATCAGAATACCAATATCAATATTTAATAGAGTATATATTCGAAAGAGTGATAGAAGAATTTACTGCTTCCAATAAGACATACAATGCATTTAACATTCTAACATTATGTATGCAAGTTATAGATGATACATTGTATAAAAACAAATTTATTGAATTATTAATCGATTATAAAGACTTGTTAGTATCAAAGGGTACAATTTTTGAGTTAACAAATCATAACTTAATCGAAAATGAAAATATAATAATTGAGGTGATACAGTCAAATGATAAGTATATTAAAAAAATATATGATTGCTATTATTATGAAGCAGCATTTTATTATTTAATGAACCTCAAAATTTTATGTATGGAATTAAAGAAACGAAATGATATGAATATGGAATTTGCAAGAAAACATAGATTTTATTTTGGGGTTGAACAAAATTTTTATTTAATAATATTTCGGAAGTATACAAATTTTGAACAATTTATAATGTCACTTAATGATGAAAAATTAAAGAAAATTAAAACTGTTAATCATGCTACTAGAAAAGATTGGTATGGTGTTCATTCTTCAATAGATCTATATAGAACATTTACATTAGAACAAAAAAAACGTTTTGATTTTCTTTTCTTTTAAAGCGTTTTTAAATAAAATAGAGATGGCCCCGGCTGTCTCTTTTTCTATACCCAAAACGAAACGAATGAGAGGTGGTGGTGATGGCAAGGCCGAGAAGCCCAAATCAGGACCGGGCATATGAAATCTATAAAGAGCATGATGGAAATATCACCAACCGAGAAATCGCAGCCATGCTCGGTGAAGATGAAAAGGTAGTGGCTGTCTGGAAAAGCCGCGGTAAATGGAATGTTGTACAACAATCAAAGAAAAGTTGTACAACAAAAGCCAAAGGCGGGCAGCCGGGAAATAAGAACGCTGTTGGCCATGGCGGCACTGGACCGCCGGGAAATAAGAATGCCGTAAAACATGGCGCATACGAACAAATATATTACGAGGCCCTTCCCGAAGAGGAAAGGTCTCTTTTTGATTCTATCCCGGATACAGATGCATTAGACGGAGAAATCAGAATACTCCGCTTAAAGCTGGCCCGCCTGATCGGACGCAGCGAGATAAGGACATACGATATGTTTGGAGGGGAGCATAAGAGAGATATTACAGAGGCCGAACGAGAAAAAGGAATCCTTGAAGTTACGGCAGAACTGCGTAAGCTGATAAAGACAAAGAAGCAGATTGAAATAGCAGAGTTAAAGGCTGGCGGCGGAGATCCTGATGAGGTGGAGGACGACGGCTTCATGGCAGCACTGGCTGGGGCCGCAGCGGAGGACTGGGAAGATGAAGAGTAAGAGACAGATATTTCATTTCAAACCGTTCTCGCTCAAACAGCGCAAGGTTCTTAACTGGTGGTGTGATACATCTCCTGTAAAGGACAAAGACGGGATTATTGCAGATGGCGCTATCCGATCCGGTAAAACAGTTTGTATGTCATTATCGTTCGTATTCTGGGCCATGGCGAATTATTCTGATCAGAACTTTGCTATGTGTGGTAAGACAATCGGGAGCTTCCGGCGTAACGTACTGATGATCCTCAAACTGATGCTTCGAAGCCGTGGTTTCCAGGTTGCTGATCACCGAGCGGATAACCTGGTTGAGATCAGCCGTAATGGAGTGACCAATCACTTTTATATCTTCGGGGGTAAGGATGAGAGTTCACAGGACCTCATTCAGGGTATCACCCTTGCGGGTGTGTTCTTCGACGAGGTTGCACTGATGCCGGAATCCTTTGTCAATCAGGCTACAGGCCGTTGCTCCGTTGACGGAAGCAAGTACTGGTTTAACTGTAACCCTGATGGTCCGTATCACTGGTTTAAACTTAACTGGCTGGATAAGACAAAAGAAAAAAATCTGCTTGTCCTGCATTTTACGATGGACGATAATCTGAGTCTGTCAGAGCGAATCAAGGAGAGATACCGGAACATGTATACCGGTGTCTTTTTTAAACGTTATATACTGGGCTTATGGGCCATGGCGGAAGGCATTATCTATGATATGTTTTCTGAGGATCGCCATGTTAAAACTATTCTGGAGTATGCCAGGCAGCTGATCGACGGCGGTCGCTTTGTGAGTATTGACTACGGTACGCAGAATGCAACGGTGTTCCTGCTTTGGAATAAGGGCCGGGACGGGAAGTGGTATTGCATCAGAGAATACTATTATTCCGGCCGGGACAAAGGAATACAAAAGACGGATTCAGAGTATGCGGAAGACTTAATCAAGTTCCTTGACGGTACTCCTGCTAAAGCGGTGATTGTGGATCCCTCAGCAGCTTCTTTCATTGCAGAGCTTAACAAACGTGGCTTTACAGTTATTCAGGCAGATAATGATGTAGAAGACGGAATAAGGCTGGTGGCAACGCTCCTGAACACCGAACGGATTGCATTTAGCCAGTCCTGCAAAAATACGATTATGGAGTTCGCCTCCTATATCTGGGATCCGAAGGCGGCAGAGCGCGGAGAGGATAAGCCGATCAAACAGCATGATCACGCCATGGATGCGGTGAGGTATTTCTGCTATACGATACTAAATAATAAGACGGTAAGAATCAGGAAGAAATCCGATTACGGATTGCATTAAGGAGGTGATAAACCATGTACATATACACACTGCCCCGCGAGAACTGGGACGAGACAAACCCGGATAAGCAGGCGATCCGCACGCTGATTGTAAAGCACCGGCGTGAAGCCAGTCGACTGCGAACCTCTATGAAATACTATGAGGGAGAGCATAAGATACTGAGAGAGAGCCGCAAAACAAAGCTGGTGTGCAACCATGCAAAGGATATCAGCGACACGGCCAGTGCCTACTTTATTGGCAACCCGATCTCATACAACAGCAAAGAGGATATAACACCGCTCACCGATACCTTTGAGATTGCCGGTGCCGATGAGGCCGACGGAGATAATGGCCTGGACTTATCCGTGTACGGCAGGAGCTATGAGTACATCTACCCAATGGAGGGCGAGACGGATCTGACCATCAAGAACCTGTCGCCGGAAAATACCTTCATGGTCTATGATGATACGATCGAGCAGAAGGAGTTATTCGCGGTCTATTACTATGCAAAGAAAGATGATTCTGACAGGAAAAGAACCATTTACGTAGCTACCGTACTGACAGAACATTATAAATGGGTGCTTAACATTGAAAATATCGACAGCCCGCAGGCGTTACTTGAAGAGCCGACACCGCATTATTTCGACGAGGTTCCGGTGATAGAGTACTTAAACAACAAGCTTGCGATCGGTGACTTCGAGCTCCAGATCCCGCTGATCGATGCCTATAACGCGCTGATGAGTGACCGTATCACGGACAAGGAGCAGTTTATTGATGCAATCCTGGCGCTGTACGGGGCCATGCTGGGAGATGATGAGGCAAAGGACGCAGACGGCAGGACGGCCGCGCAGAAGCTTAAGGAGGATCGTTTAATGGAGCTTCCGAAAGATGCGAAGGCTGAGTACATTACCCGGACATTCGATGAATCCGGCGTGGAGATACTTAAGAAAGCCATTGAACAGGATATCCACAAGTTTTCTCATATTCCTTGTATGACCGATGAGTCCTTCGGCGGGAATGTCAGTGGTGTAGCCATGGAATTTAAATTGCTAGGCATGGAGAACATCACAAAGATTAAAACGCGGTATTACAAAAGGGGATTGCGGAAGCGTTTAAGGCTGTTTGCGGCCTGGCTGGCAAAAAGTAAATCCGTCCAGGTTGATGTGTCCGGTATAACGCCCACATTTACGCGGGCGATGCCGAAGAACCTGCTGGAGATAAGTCAGATAGTGGCAAACCTCTGGGGCAAGATCAGTAAGAAGACGCTGTTGTCACAGGTGCCATTTGTCGAGAATGTAGATGATGAAGTTGCTGCGGTGGAAACAGAGGCGCAGGAAGCCGCGAAACAGCAGATGGAACTGTTCGGACTGGGAAGCAACACACCGCCGCCTGACGAGGATCCGAAGAAGAAAAAGCCGGGTGAGGTAGATGAGTAGTGCATCATACTGGGAGCGGCGCAAGGCACAACGTATGTTTGAGTATATGCAGTCTGCCGAGGACACCGCCGATGAGATCGCTAAGCTGTATCAGAAGTCTTCCGGGTATATCAGTGCTGAATTGGATAAGATCTTCGAGCGATACAAATGTAAGCACCATTTGACTGATGCAGATGCTTACAGGCTGCTTAACAGCCTGCATAATAAAACATCATTGGAGGAACTGAAAGAGGCTCTGCGGGCCGGTGACGGTGTCAAAAAGGATATTCTGGCGGAGTTGGAAGGCCCGGCATATCAGGCCAGACTGGAACGGCTCCAGCAGCTTCAGAACCAGCTTGATCTGACTATGCGTGAGGTATACAAGCAGGAAAAGGACAGAAATACCAGTCATTATGTGGACCTTGCCAATGAGGCATATTACAGGTCCATTTTTGATATTCAGCAGCAAACGGGACTTGGCTTCAGCTTTGACCTTATTGATCCGGCTGTAATTGATAAGGTTATCAATAGCAAGTGGTCAGGAGCCAACTACTCAACACGCATCTGGAATAATACCCAGGCTCTTGCACAGGATTTAAAAGAGGAGCTGCTGGTCAATCTGGTCACTGGCCGGACCGATCGGGAGGCTGCGGAGATCATAGGGAATAAATTTCAGCAGGGCGCCAGTAACTCAAGGCGCCTGGTGCGGACGGAATCCTGCAATCTGGCGAACCAGATGGAGATGCAGTCATATGAAGAATGCGGGATCGAGAAATACCGATACGTGGCTACTTTGGATTTAGAGACTTCGAAAGTCTGCCGGAAGTTGGATGGGAAAGTATTTCCGGTATCGGAGCAACAGCCAGGTGTCAACTGCCCGCCGATGCACCCATGGTGCCGATCTACGACGATATGCCTGATTGATGGCATGGACATGTCGAATATGACACGCAGGGCCCGCGATCCAGTGACAGGGAAGAACAATAAAGTGCCGGCCGATATGACTTATAAGCAGTGGTATAATAAGAATGTCAAAGGTAATCCGGAAGCTGAAGCAAATGAGAAGATGATTCAGAACCGGTCATCTGATAAGCGGCAGTATGAAAAATATAAGGAAAAGCTGGGGAATAAAGCACCAGAAAACTTTGATAAATTTCAGAAACTAAAGTATAATGATGTTAGCGGATATAATGATTTAAAAGAGACAGTTGCAAATCAACAAAAGGCCGATAAATTCCTTGAGAAGCTTCATTCCGGTGATATTAACACCAACATAAAGAGGGTTAAACAGCAGGAGCATGTTCAGGGAACAAAAGCGTGGAACAAAAGAGTTCAGGATTCCATCAAGCAGGGCAAAACTCTTCCGAGTATATTTAGTAGTGAAGAATCAATTGAAACATTGGTTCAGAATTATAAGGGAACAGGAATCATTGATTTTAAAAAGAATCAGGACTACCCAGTTGAGTACATAACGGCTGACCATGTTGTAGGAAGATGTTTTAATACCGGAACAGGAAAATATGAAGAAACGAAACGCTTTGCGATCCGATATTCTTCTAAGGGAGTGCATTTACATCCAGTAAAGGAGGTGTAGAAAATGCCATATAAGCCTCAAATGCCACCTAAAATGAATGCAATTTATCTATTGGGTGAAGAAAATAAATGTGCATTGGTAAAATTAAAAGATGGCAGAACCATACAGTGTCGCGCTGATTGCTATTGTTATGTAGGTGACGACGAAGATGAAAATGTGGATGTTCTGGCATTACATGTTTTTTATAAAGGATTTGACACTGGAGAAATTTTGGTAGAAGATGATATCGAGAGTGTAGAAGCTTTGTAGATACCACCAGTCAGTAAATGGCCGGTGGTCTTTTATTGGAATAATTGAGGTAACAGCACGCAGGATTACCCTGGGTGTTATTTTTATGCCATGGCCCGGGCACTGAACGGGCTGGGGCGGGAAGGATAGATAAGATATGAGAAAGACAGGAATTACGGGGATCCCCCCAAAGATGAATTTGCAGTTTTTTGCAGAAAGCGGAGACACTGCCGGCGCGGATCAGGGCGAAGGCGGTGGAGCTGAAAACAGCAATGAGTCTGCCAGTGGCGATCAGGGCAACACAGAGGGTGCCGGAAAAGAGCTAAAAAGTTTCGATGATCTCTTACAGAATAAAGATTATCAGGCAGAGTTTGACCGCCGTGTCCAGAAGGCCCTGGGGACCGCGAAAGAGAAGTGGACGGCCCTCATGGACGACAAGCTTTCTGAAGCCGATAAGCTGGCGAAGATGAACAAGGAAGAGAAAGCGGAGTACCTGCGGCAGAAGCAGGAAAAGGAACTGAAGGACCGGGAAGCAGCAATCACGCGCCGGGAGTTGATGGCCGAAGCGAAGAACACACTGGCAGAAAAGAAACTGCCTGTAGGGCTTGCAGAGGTACTCAATTACGCTGATGCAGATTCATGCAACAAATCCATTGAAGCGGTGGAAAAAGCCTTCCAGGAGGCGGTAGAGATGCGGGTGCAGGAACAACTGAAAGGTGGTGTGCCACCAAAGAAAGCCCCGCAGGGAATGAGTTTCACAAAGGAACAGGTGGCGGCAATGACACCGGAAGAAATCAATGAAAATTGGGATTCTATTTCCCAGTCCATGGCAACATGGAACAAATAAGAAAGAGAGGTAAGAGATTATGTCAGTAACAAATTTTATCCCCACAATATGGAGCGCAAGGCTGTTAAGACACCTTGACAAAAAGCATGTGTATGCGAATCTCCTGAACAGAGACTACGAAGGGGAAATCAAGAACTTTGGTGATACAGTGAAGATCAACCAGATTGGTGATGTTACCATTAAAAATTATCAGAAGAGCACGGATATAGAAGCGCCAGAAGAACTGAGTGGAGAACAGTTAATGTTGACGATCGATCAGGCGAAGTACTTTAATTTCGGAATCGACGATGTGGATGCAGCGCAGGTAAATCCGAAACTGATGGATAAGGCCATGATGCGGGCAGCCTATGGTATGAACGATGTAACAGACAAGTTCGCGGCCAATCTTCTATATGTTGGGTCCGATGCAGGCAACACGTTGGGAACAGATGATTCTCCGATTGTGCCAACTGCCGCCGACGCATATGACACGCTTGTAGACTTATCCACGATTTTGACGGAGGCTAATGTACCTATGGATAGCCGCTGGGTGGTTATTCCCGCATGGCTCCATGGCATGTTACTTAAAGACAAGCGTTTTGTTGGTAATGGTACTGATTACAACAAGGCGATTCTGGAAGGCGGCGAGGTTGGTGTGGCTGCCGGATTCCGTGTAAGCCTTTCTAATAACGTACCGAATACTTCCGGTGCAAAATATAAGATCATTGCGGGGACCAATGAGGCCGGATCCTATGCGGAGCAGATTTTAAAAACAGAAGCATATCGCCCTGAGAAGAGATTCAGCGATGCTGTAAAGGGGTTGCATGTGTACGGGGCGAAGGTGTTGCAGCCTAAGTGTCTGGCAGTGCTTACTGCTAACCGTAAATAGGAGGAGCGGATATGTATATCAGGAACAAGAGCGGATTAATTCAGGAATGTCATAATGAGGACGTGATACGCGCCTGCCAGAAGGACATAGAACACTTTACCGTTGCAGAGAACCGGGAGAGCCTTACTGCAAAAGAGGCCGTTAATAAGCCGGAGGAAAAACCAGAACTGGAAAAGATGAAAGTCGACGAGCTGCGCGCCATGGCGAAGGAAAGAGGAATCGAGGGAGCGGCATCATTGAATAAAGAGGAGCTGCTGGCTGTCCTGAAGGGGTGATTGTAGTGACCGAAATCGAAAAACTGAAACTGCTGACGGGGGAGGGCGACGATAAAATAAATATGCTCTCCCTTTTGCTGTCGGACGCGGAAGAGTTTGTGCTGGGTTACACGAATCGCACCGTACTGCCAGATGGGCTCAAGAAACCAGTTCGGGATCTGGCTGTGATTACATACAACCGGTTAGGTACTGAAGGAGAGACTGGCAGGAGTGAGGGCGGGGAAAGCTACAGTTTTGATACCGCGCCAAAGCAGATATATGACGTATTGGACCAGTACAGGCTGGTAGGAGTCGGAGGCAGACGATATGAGGCTAAAACAAAGCAGGCTGAAACTGTACAGCCATAGGCAGACGATACCGGGAAAGGATAATGAAGGCAACTCGTACACAAAGTATGGGCTGCCTTCTTCTTTTCAGGCAGAGGTTTGGCCGGGAGGTGGGAAGCTGCAGGCGGAGATGTACGGCCAGCGGCTCCAATATATACGGAACTGCCGGATCAATGCGGAATATGAGGTTATAGCCGATGAAAAAGGCCGTGTCAGTTATCGGATCGGCAGCATGACGCTACGGGAAGGTGATGGTATCTGCCTAAATGTCCCGGGAGACCACGAACCGGATTACCGGATCATTGCCATCCGGCCGTACCGGTATCTGACATTGGAGGTTGAGCGCATATGAGTGAGACCATCAAAGGATTGGATAAGCTGTTGCAGAAGTACGGGAGCCTGGAGGCTGCGGCGGAACATGGGGTAAAGAAGGCAGTAGGACAAGGAACAAAGATCGCACAGGCCGGTGCCGTCTTAATGTGCCCGGTAAGTGACGGAGAACTGCGGCAGAGCATCAAGACCAGAGTAACGGTGGAGGAAGACCGGGTAATTGGCACTGTGTTTACCAACAAAAAGTATGCGGCCTATATGGAATTGGGAACCGGTCCTCGTGGTCAGGCTGACCATGCGGGCATCTCTCCCGAAATAACACCTGCCTATTCTCAATCACCCTGGTGGATCCATGAGAGCCAGATCGATGCGGAGACGGCAGAGAAATACCACTGGTTTTACATTGATACAGAACAAGGACGCTTCTATCAGTGTTCTGGTCAGCCGGCGCAGCCGTTTTTATATCCTGGCCTGAAAGACAATGAAGATATTATCTGCCGGAAGATTAATGATGTACTGGCGGCAGAGATCAGAAAGGCAAGCCAATGATTAATGTAAAAGACAAAGTATATGAGGCACTGTGTACGGTGACAGATCATGTGACGGATTATTACCCGCGCAATTTCGAGCATGACATTGCTATCCAGTACATGGAAGAAGATAACAAGGTTGTAGAGTATACCGATATGCAGGAGCAGAAAGCATACTGCCGGTACCGTATAGATATATTTGCGCGGAAGAGTACATCACAGACAGCGGTACAGATTGATGCGGCGATTTCGGCTCTTGGCCTGATGCGTACCCAATGCATGGATGTGGAAGACCCGAACGGTTGGAAACATAAGCAGATGCGATATGAAATGGTAATTGATGTGGAGACCGAAGAGGTCTACCACAGTATGTAGAAAGGAGATTAAAGATGTTAGCAAATGGTATAACCCTTGGAATGAAAAGCGGTTCAGGAAGTACATACACAGTACTGGAAGGCTTAAAAGAGGTACCGGAAATCGGTGTGGAACCTGAAAAAGTTGATAATACCGTACTTTCAGATAAGACAAAAAAGTCTGAATTGGGAATCGGAGACGTTGGCGACCTGACCTATAAATTTAAATGGGACAATAAAGCAGCAGATAATTCCTACCGAAAACTTAGGGCGGCGGCTGATGGTTTACAAGTGGTTTCCTTCGAGGAGACATTTCCAGACGGGACCAAATTCCAGTTTGACGCCCAGTGTAGCGTAAAGGTAGGCGGAGGCGGAGTGAATGCTGCAATAGAATTCACTCTTACATTAGGTTTACAGAGCGAAATTGTAGTAGTTGATCCTGGATCAGCAGCTAAATAAGGGAGGATAAAGACGATGAATCAGGGATTTGATGATGAATTAGAGGTAAAAGAGCAGGAGGAAAAGATCGTACAGATTGATGAGAAGAAACGTAAACCATTTGCGTTTTGGGAAGTTGGCGGCCAGATATACAAGATGAAGCTTACTACCCAGAATATATGTCGGCTGGAAGATAAGTATAAAACAAGCCTCTTAAATCTGCTGTTCGGATCTGGCAATGTGCCGCCTCTGTCGGTTATGCTCACGATTGCACAGGCTGCCATGGTTCCGTATCACCACAAAATTAAGTACACGGATGTGCAGGAACTATTTGACCGATACTGTGAAGAAGGTGGAACACAGATGACTTTCATGACAGATGTGTTCATGGAAATCTATAAGGTGTCTGGTTTTTTTACGGAGAATCAGGCGGAGGAGATGGATCAGAAACTGGAGGATGTGAAAGACCAGATGTAAACTCCGTATCTGACCTGATCAGTAAAATTTTTCCGGATGCGTTGGATTGCGGTATATCCCCGGAACGTTTCTGGGATTTGTCGATTCTGGAAATTACGGATATCATGGAAAGCTCACATAGAACGGAGCGGAAAAAGGAAAAACAAACCCTGATGAATCTCCATTTTTTGGCAAGGGATATTGGACAGTTTACAGCGCTCGCGATACATGGAGACAAAGACATAAAGATAATGGATTTATGGGACTACTTCCCCGAACTGTTTTCAGAAGAGAATACGGAGATCAAAGAAGAAAGTCAGAAACAGCAAGCGGCGGTATACAAAGCGCAGATGATAGACTTTGCCCTCCGCCATAACCATGCCAGGACGGGAGGTGAGAGCTGATGGGAAACGGTATGACGCTGGAGAAGCTACAAGTAATAATTGAAGCGCAAACGAAGCCGTACCGGGATGAGGTAGAGAAATTAAAGAAACAGACCACAACGGCGGCGAACCATGTGGAACGGCAGACCGCAAAGATGAAGAAGTCCTTCGGCGGCCTTGGCAAGATGGTAGCCTCAGTGTTAGGTGTTGGTGCTATCGTAGCATTTGCAAAGTCGTGTATCGATCTGGGATCAGACCTGGCGGAGGTGCAAAACGTTGTCGATGTGTCCTTCGGTAAAATGTCGGGGGCAGTAGATGCTTTCGCGAAGAATGCGATCACGCAGTTCGGGTTGTCGGAATTGACAGCGAAAAAGTACATGGGTACATACGGCGCTATGGCGAAAGCTTTCGGAGTGACCGGAGAAGCCGGGTATCAGATGTCAGCGGCCATCACGGGGCTGACTGGAGACGTGGCCTCTTTCTACAACCTGTCAACGGACGCGGCGTATACGAAGTTGAAAAGCATCTTTACGGGCGAGACAGAGTCCCTCAAGGATTTGGGCGTTGTCATGACCCAGACAGCTCTCGATCAGTACGCCTTAAATAATGGCTTTGGCAAGACTACGGCGAAGATGACCGAGCAGGAAAAGGTCATGCTCCGGTATCAGTTTGTTATGAGCAGTCTTGCGGACGCTTCTGGAGACTTTGCTCGGACGAGTACTTCATGGGCCAACCAGGTGAGGGTATTATCCTTACAGTTTGAGTCTCTGAAGGCCACAATCGGACAGGGGCTTATCAATGCGTTTACACCGGTGATCCGGGTGATCAATACGATCCTGGCAAAGCTCCAGACATTGGCAGCGTATTTCAAAGCTTTTACAGTCGCGATATTTGGTGATGCCGGAGGGAGCAGTGATATAGCTGATTCCATGGATTCCGCAGCAGATTCGTCGGGGGCAGTTGCTGGAAATATGGATAAAGCAGCAAAGTCCGCAAAGAAGATGAAGGATTATACACTCGGTATTGATGAATTAAATGTGTTGGATCCGAATAAAGGGAGTGGCTCGGGCGCCGGAGGTGGCGGTTCACTAGACTTTGGCGACATGTCCGGGGAACTGTTTGGAGAAGTCACAGTCAATCAGGAGATCGAAGCGGCAGTAGAACGGCTGCGTAAGGCTCTGGACGCACTGAAGGAGCTTGCAAAGCCTACGGTTGATGCTCTGAAACGTTTATGGGACGAAGGGCTTTCGCTGCTGGGGAAATTCACCTGGACGGCCTTAGAAGATTTCTGGAATTACTTTTTGGTGCCGCTTGGAAGTTGGGCGCTGGGAGAGGGATTTCCGCGGTTTATTAATATCACGAATGATTTCCTTAAGACTATTAACTGGGACGCCATTAACGAGGCGTTGAAGAACTTCTGGCAGGCGCTGGAACCGTTTGCCGAAAGTGTTGGCGAAGGGCTACTTGATTTTTATGAGGATTTGAGTGATATCGGTGCTAACTTCATTAATGCTGTTGTTCCCGATGGACTTAATGCTCTCGCAGATGCAATAAAGAAAATAGAGCCAGATCAGGCAAGAGCTATTGGGTATGGTTTAGGAGTAATAGCCGCATCGATTTTAACTTTTAAAATATCGAAAAGTATTTTAGAGTTTTTCGACAAGTTCAAAGGTGTTATTTTGGCAGCTGGTGGAGCATCGACGTTTGGAATTACACTTACTCTGTCCCTTGTTGCAGCGGCGGGCGCATCCTGGGTGACCGCACTCGATCTTCTTGACCGATATGAGAATGGTACTGATGAAGAGAAAAAAGAGATTGAGGTGGGCTGGGACAAAAACAAAGAAGAGTCTAAACAGAGCGACAAGTGGGGAATGGGAAACCGCTATGGTCAGATGGCGAATTCTTCAGATACATGGAAGAACGAAGATGAAAACGCTTATTTAAGACAAATTAAGGGCATAAAACAATTTGTATCGGAGTGCAAAGAACAGTGGGATCAGAATCTGAATGATTTTGACGATTGGTTAGCAGATAGTCAAAAACGACGTGATCAGAATGTAATCGATTTTGGAAATTGGTGGGATAGTTTAAAAGAAAGTTTTAGACAAAGTTGGGATAACGCTTTAATATGGTGGGATGCTACTGTTGTTAGCTGGTGGGATGAGCATGTGGCTCCTTGGTTTACAGTTGAAAAGTGGTCAGGATTATATGATAGTATTAAGACAAGCCTTAAAACTAAGTGGGATGAAGCTGCTGGTACATGGGGCGCTGATCTACAGAACTGGTGGAATACACATGTTTCGCCATGGTTTACCCCCGAAAGATGGTCACAACTGTACAATGACATAAAAGTACAACTTAAGACTAAATGGGATTCTACAGTCGTCGAGTGGGGATCAGGTATTAAAGCCTGGTGGGGCCAATATGTATCACCATGGTTTACTCCTGAAAGATGGTCACAGCTGTATCAGAATATAAAAGTCAAATTAAAAGAAACCTGGGACAATACCGTTGGAGAGTGGAAAAATGGTATTGAGAATTGGTGGAATCAACATGTAGCTACCTGGTTTACACCTGAAAAGTGGCTTGGCATATACGAGCGTATCAAGTCAAGCCTTGGAACTACGTGGACTAATACGGTTACTGATTGGAAAAAGAATATCGGAGACTGGTGGAAAGAAGACGTAGAAAAATGGTTTAAACTTGAAACATGGACTGATATGATGAAGAAAGTACCGGATGCATTCAAGGAGACATTTAAAGGGGCTGTAAACGCGGCCGTTGCTCAACTTAACAGACTGATTGACTGGTTAAATGAAAAGTTTAATTTCAGTTACGAGGGATTAGAGCTACTCGGCAAAGAAGTTATTCCAGCGTTCAGCGTGCAACTATTCACCATTCCTCATATTCCAGAGTTTGCAACGGGCGGTTTTCCTGAAGATGGCTTGTTCATGGCTAATCATGGAGAATTGGTCGGTAAATTCTCAAATGGCCGGACAGCCGTAGCTAATAACGAACAGATAACACAAGGAATAAAGGAAGCCGTGATCGAGGGAATGAGTATCGTTATGGCTTCTTATAGTGGAAACAGTGAAGCGATTACTATCGAAACACATGTCGAGATGGACGGAAGAACAATAGTTAAGCAAACTGATAAAGTACAAAGTCGAAAAGGATTTAACTTCAAAAATCCACAAACCACATAAAAATTTTGTTGCAATCCTTCCTGCGTTTGATATACTTAAGACATATTGATTCGGGAGGGATAGCATGGATAATTTCTTTTTTGCGCTGATTTTACTGGGAATATTAAGCTTTTGTATTATGATTGTAGTTGATTTTATTCACGTTCTTATGCGAAAAAAGGTGTATGTAAAATATCTTTTAATACCAACAGCTGCATTTATTGTCGGTTTTTTCGGATTTGCGGCTACGATCAAGCCAAACACGAATAGCGATTCTGTAAAAGAAGGCCAAAGGATAGAAGAAACTACAGCAGAAACAACGACAGAAGAAACGACAACAGCAGAAATAACAACACAGGAAGAGACAACAACACAGCCAGAAACAGAGGAAACGACCACTGAAGAGGAAACTACAGTTGTAGAAACCGAAAGCGAAGATGAATTCAAGTCATTGTGCCAGGAGATCGGTTACAAGAAACTGTTAAGAACGCCAGATGAGTATGTCGGGCAGAGGATTGTGATAACAGCAGAAGTACAGCAGGTGATTGACGGCGGACTGTTTGATGATAGTAAATATTATCGCGTACAAACAGATAACAATGACTCTGGATACTATTTCGATGATGAGTATTTTATGTATGATAACCGTGTCAATGATGATATGAAAATCCTTGATGGTGATGTTTTGAAAATATATGGAGAATTCACCGGACTGGAGACCATGAAACGTGTTATCACAGGATCAAAAGACGAGGTTCCAGCAATTAAGGCATATTATGTAGAGTTAATAAGCGAGTAACCCACAGCACCCCGAGCGATCAGGGTGCTTTTCTTCTGCCCGAAAGAGAGGTGATACAGTTGTTAGAAGAGCGGCAGGCAACAATATACGTAAACGGCAAGCCCTTCCCTTCCCCGAAGAGAGGGCTTAATTTTATTACATCGACCATGGTCAAATCAGCCAGGAATGCAAACGGCGAGGTAGTCGGCCAAAAAGTAGGCCGCGATCAGAATAAGCTTGATTCACTTGTCTGGCCGGTGCTCGACGCTGAGACATGGTCGGAAATGCTTCAGGAGTTCAACAACTTCTACGTTACAGTAAAATTCCCAGACATGGTCACAAACAAATGGCGGACGCTCAAAATGTATCCTGGCGACCGGAGTGCGGAGCCTTACGAGGTGGACGAAAACGGGTTTCCAACAAAGTATATCAATTGTAAAGTAAACCTGATTGACTGCGGGGTGATTGATTAATGCAGACAGTGAGTCGTGGATATAAGCGGAGCATGAAAGAGAAGCTGCGGAACCGGTCCTACATCCGGGTGACGATAGGCGTTATCAACCAGCAGGCCCAGGCAAATTGTAAGATCAGTGATCCAGGCGATTACACATACTTCGCGAACCTGACAAAGCCCATGGATAATTACTCGGTGAATGAGTTGTATGCCACCTTTGAGGAAGACTACACGCTGGCTGATGGCGTAATGCGTTTCCTGCCGAGAAATAATGCTGACGTGATCTATAACGCCGGATTGGTGGCCAAAGACTTTGGCTCGCCGGTTACACTGGTGTTTCCGATTGCCTATGATATCCGGGGACTGACAATAAATTTTGGAAAGGCGTACCCTGTTGATTTCGATATTGAAACAGATAACAAGACCCTGAATATTACGAATAACTCAAACGAGAAATACGTGGTGGACGAGGTCTTTTTTGGTGCAACGTACATTAAGATCACACCAAAGTGCATGGTGAACGGCCAGTGCCGGCTGCGGATCCACGAGATCACTATGGGGATCGGTATCTATTTTGACAACCAGATGGTACTCTCAGCAAAACGCAAGGAATACATCAGTCCAATATCTGAGGAGATGCCAACAATAGATTTTAGTATGACGGTAGACAACCGGAACCGCTCCTTTGATGTTGAGAATGATGCAAGTGCTGTGAACTTTCTGGAAGACGGCCAGATCGTGGAAGTAATGTACGGATACGAACTTGACGATGGAACCATTGAATGGGTACCGGGAACCAACCTGTTGCTGAAGGAGTGGGAGGCGGACGACGAAGAAATGAGCCTGACAGCCGTGGATCGCTTCGAGCCGATGGGAAATACTTATTACCGCGGCATGTACCGGACAGAGGGGATCAGTCTTTATGATCTGACTGTCGATGTGCTGACAGATGCCGGATTCGAGGCCAGGGAGTACGAGCTTGACAGCTATTTGCGATCTGTCAGTGTAAGGAACCCTATGCCGCCAGTAACACACAAGGAAGCTTTGCAGATCATTGCGAATGCTGGGCGTTGCATTATCTTTCAGGACCGGCAAGGCATGATCCGGATTAAGGCGGCCTTTAATATTACGCTGTCGCCGCGTATGACGGCAAGATCGGATAACGCCGAAGCGTATGCGAATACACAGTCAGTGTTGACTGCCACAAATCGTGTGAGGTATGCGGACTTTGGCCATGACTCGATACAGGCAGATGGCACAGCCTACTTTCTTCCGCGCGCTGGGAAATATCTCAATACAGGGTATGTTAGCCGGGAGATATCCGGAGCTGACGGCCGGTTTGCAAGTAATCCAATCGTGGAGATCACGCTGGAGGCAGCCATCAAGTTTTTGGGGCTGCATCTGGAATTTGAAGGAAACTCGCCGGAGGCGATGACGATCCACACGTACAAAGACGGTGATTTACTGGAAAGCTATGTGGTCAATGCGGGAATTGATGCACGAACTGATATAGACCATGAATTTCCAGAAGTTGACAAATATGTCCTGGAGTTTACCAAAGCACAGCCGTATAACCGTGTCAGCTTATGGCATGTCTCCTTTGGCGAGATCACGGACTACACGCTGGAATACAGCACAGACCTGACAAAGACACCAAAGGGCAAGCAGCTGGAGAAGGTCAAGGAAGTCCAGATCATTAAGACATCGTACCAACAGGGCGTTGAGAAGAAGGAGCTCTTTAAGGATCAGATCATTGTAACCAACGGGACCTATACGGTGTATTTGAGCAACGCTTCTCACGGCTTTGAAACGTCTGCTGGGAGTATAACAGCATATAGCGCATATTACGTTACAGTGAACCTTCCAGGCGTTTCTGATGGCACTCAGATGGAACTGACCATTACAGGGTATGAATACACCCAGTCAGCGAGTCGGTATGTGAAACAGATCAATACAACGGGACGCGTGACGGAATGGTCTAACCCGTTAGCAGATGATATACTGGCGCCTGATCTGGCGGACTGGATTGGTGATTACTATTATTCCAACCGGGAATACGAACTACCTTATCGTGGAGATCCCCGGATTGACGGCAATGATATCCTGTATCTGGAAAACCAGTACGTGGAGAATCTACAGATCCGGGTGTACGAGCACAGTCTTGATTTTAACGGTGCACTGTCTGGAACGATAAAGGCGAGGAGGGATATGTATGTGGCAAGAACCGAAACTTAACTGGAAGAAAGTCGATCCCATTAATATAGAAGATTACAACCGCATAAAGAATAATCTGGCAGAACTCCGGAAGATAGCGATACGCTTATACCCGGAGTTTTCCATTACTGTTAATCCGGATAAAGCGCGAAGCGACTATCCATATGCGGATGAAATTAATCAGTTGGAGGATAACCTGGAGGCGATCCGGATCCACACATACCCATTCACGACAGGGCAGCGGCGCACATATTACGATAATCAACCGTACATCGACTGGCAGGAGCTCAACCGCCTGGAATCAGCCACGCTGCTGATCTACAACAACCTGAGGGGCCAGGAGGAGGGAAAGCGGCGGTTGTCATTTAGATTAGGAGGTTTAAGAGGACTATGAAGACAGACTGGAAAGATGATATATTCACCCAGCGCAAGATCCGTCTGACCGAGAACAGCGACGGGACGGTAACTCCTGTCGACGCGACGACATACACCCAGAAGGGGGATTCGTTCGGGGCGAAGGAACTGAATGAGATCGGGACGGAGATCAACGAAGTAAAAAAATCTGTCAGTGATGGAAAAGCCCTTGTTGCCGCAGCCATCACTGCAAAGAGAGTAGCAACGGCGGCGACAGCGACATTTAAGGAGATGGCAGCAAATATCGGACGCATTGTATTGGGATCCGGAAATGCACAGCCGGCGGATGTCCGGAAGGGAAAGACCTTCACAAACGACGAGGGGGTAGAGAAAGCCGGAACGATGCCGGAGTATATATCCGGAACAAAAGGTATATCATGCGGATTAAATGACAGTGGCCTGTACTACTACATGGGGGCCGGTTACTGGATTCAAGATGGGTCTGGAAAGTCGTGGGTCTATATGAGCCGCGATGAGGTGGCTGCCACAATCGGACTTAACCCGGATTGTATGCTGGACAGTATTAACGTGTTGGGGAAACAGGGCAAGATCCAGTCCATGGCGGGGGTGACGATCACGCCGCAGAACTATGCTCAGACAGTATGGAGCGCATGGAAGCGTATGACCGGTAACGTGGAAATCGCGGCTGTACCACTCCCTCCAGCAAATGTGATTAAGAAGGGGTACCGGTACTGGATTGGCGGCAGCTACGTAGACGGGACATACGTCTACTCAGATATTACGGGTTATTACTACCAGGCGCCGAACGAGATGACGGGAGTTACGGGTGGCTGGAAATGGATTCTCCCCAGCGATCAGAAACCTAACCCGGGTACATTATCCCGACAACAAGGATATATGGAAATAAAAATGAATCCAGGGTCATGGGATGGAGGAACCAGTAGTGGTTCTAATAATGTCGCTGCATTCCTATGCACAACGTATAAATTAAACCTTACCAATATAAGAACAATCTATCTGCCTTTTGTTGACTGGTCTTATGGTAGTTATCAGACTTATTTTGGGATTGCAGCAACAGTACCAAACGGCAGATACTGGAATGAATATGCTTTAGTGGTTAATGGTAACCCAGTCGCAGGTAAGCAGCTTGTACTTGATGTAAGCAATATCACAGGAAGTTATTATTTAATTATAGAAGCAGACGCTTATTATGGATCAAGCACAGGCATTAAGACTAATACGACCAGATTTTCGGAAATACGTTACGAAACAATGGAGCGATAGAGGAGGAAATAATCATGAAATCATTAATAATCTATGACACAACCGGAACAATCTGGTCGGTAATTCACGGTCAGGATACAGTCCCCGCCGGAGTCCTCGGTCTGGTGGTCGCGATCCCAGACGGGGCCACGATCACCAGTATTGATGTGAGTAATCCAGGCAATCCGCAGCCGGTTTATCAGTATGACGGCGGCGGAGTCGATCTGCACGAGGAGGTCAAGGAGCTGCGCGCTATGATCGACGATATGTCCCTGATCCTGGCTGATGTGATTGGAGGTGCGTACCATGCTTAGTACGGCGGCAAAAAACATCTTGGTCTATGCACTTAAGATCAGGCACGAGCGCGGCGAGGACATCGAGGAAATTTTAAAGGGATACCAGAACCTGACCGACGCCGAGAAATACGAGGTCTTACGGGCAGTAACAGAGGAGGGATAACGTGGACGGTACAATCCAAAACTATACGCTTGATATGGCGGCAGATACCAAAAAAGAGCCGCTGAGAGTCAAGCAATATGATACCAACAGCCGGCAGGCACGGATCACGCTTAAGATGGGTGGTGAGCCATGGACGATCCCATTCGGCTGCCAGATACACATCAATGTACGAAAGACAGACGGTACACTGGCAGACGCCACGTGTACACGGATTGACGAGCATACAGTACTGACACCGATTACCGAGCAGATGACGGCGGTAATGGGTACGCAGCTGGGGGAGCTGTACTTTCTGGGATCAGATGGGGACATTAAGTCTCAGTCGTTCCCGGTCGTGGTTTACGAGGCTGTAATGGATCAGGCCCGTATGGAGTCCTCAGATGATTTCCAGTCGTTGCAGGACACACTCCGGGACGTCAAAATCTCTACTGCGTCAGCCGATCGGGCTACCCAGTATGCCACAGAGCAGGGCGATCAGGCCAGAGACGCGGCCCAGCGTGCGGAAGATGCGGCAGCAAGTATTCAGGTGGCGGTTGATGCGGCGGCAAATGCGAAGGCCTGCGAGTCAAATGCAAAAAACAGTGAGTTGGCAGCGGCGCAGACACAACAGGAGGTCACGGATTATGTCGAGGCGCAGAAGGCGGCCTTTGTGGGATACTCAAAACGTGAGTCTGACAGCCGATACGCCAACGCCCTGACCAATTCAGTGACGGGGGAGGGCGGCGTAACCGTAGATGACGCATGGACGGCTCCGGTGTTGGGGCTTGACGTGGCAGGGAAGAGTGAGCAGGTGGTAACGACCGGAACGAATTTGTTCGGCGGCTTGGCGCTGGTTGAGAAGCTGAAGGCCGAAGCTAACGCGACGGTGGATGGTGCTAACAGGACGGTCATGTTTAGCGCGGCTAATATTAATGGGAAAATTATATATTCTAATTTTGAAGCAGGAAAGGAATATACAATAATTTTATACGGGCGAAATACTAATTCGGAGAACAATGGAACAAATATAAGAGTTAAATATGCTAATGGAGTTTTCTCCAGTTTGATGTTTACGATGTCCAGATCAGACTCATATTGCGTATATCACACGAGTCCTCAGCTAGATGTTGTCAACTTTAGCGGAACATGGGCGAGTCAAGACACTATTTTATACTACGACAAGTGCGGTATCTTTGAAGGCAACATTGATCTTTCAGCCTTCGAGCCCTACACAGGCTGCGCACCTTCCCCTAGCCCGGAGTACCCGCAGGACATTATCAGCGTGGGGACGGTGAGCACGGGGGCGCAGTTGTTTGACGCGAGTACAATAAAATCAACCGCATTAAATGGCGTGACATTTACCAATAATGGGGACGGTAGTATAACTGTAAAAGGTACGGCGACGGCACAAACATCAACTAATTTTGTTAAGGTTAATTTAGAGCCAGGGCAATATAGAATCTCAGGTGGTAAAGCTGAAATTAAAATAATAGCACGCGTACAAGATGATGAAACGATTAATTATTATAGTAATAATAAATTTGATGTAACTAGAAGCAATAATGTCAACATTTACATGCAAATTGATTCTGGAAAAACAGTTGATGCCACAGTATGGCCCATGCTCAACGCAGGTGACACCGCCTTATCATGGGAGCCGTACACCGGTGGCAAGCCGAGCCCATCGGTGGAGTATCCGGCGGAGTTAGAGCTGGTGCTAACCAATAAGAATTTACTACCACTTAAAAATATTGATACCGTGCGTTATGGAGTGACATTTAAATTACAAAATGACGGAAGTATAAAGGCTAACGGAACAGTAACGGGAACCGGAACCTGTACATTGGCAGAATTACGATTGATGCCAGGTAAGTATACTTATTCTGGTTTATCTGGACAGCCTGATAATTCAATTGTGATGCAACTTTTTGAAATAGATGCTCCAGGCGGAACTGTAGTTGGCACATCACTAGCTATAATAGGTACCACAACAGGAAGCAAGGTAATAACGATTGAGAGACCCATGTGGGTACGAGCGAGGACAGCGATATTTGATGGAGCAATTATCAATGTTGTCTTTTATCCCATGCTTAATGCCGGAGACACGCCACTCCCGTGGGAACCTTACCAATCAACCTCAGCCACCATCACCCTGACCGAGCCATTACGCGGGATCGGAGAGTATCGGGACCGGATCATGCGCAAAGACGGTGAATGGGGGATTGAGCGTTACTGGAGAAGTATTATGCTGGATGGGAATATACCATACAGAGAATACAATCAGCTTAATGTGTCAAAAGAAGTACGTGCCAATGAAGGAATCATAAAAACAAAACCTATAAAGGGATTATTTAATAATTTTAATCCTTGCGACAGAACATGGGATCGTGATGAAATAGGGATTGGAGCATTTAACAGCGGTATAGAAGCTTTTGGCGTAATATCCTTACGCATACCAGTCGATGCAGTCCCGGTGGAATATATGGCGGCACACCCAGCGGAAGCAATATATCAGCCTTATGATTTTCCCACCTGGGAACCCCTCCCCGCCGCTACCCAACAGGCCCTCAACGCCCTGACGACCTACGCAGGCACAACACATTTGACGATCACCGCGGGCGGCCTGACTCCAGACGTCACTCTGGAATACGTCCAGGACACCCAAAAGGCCATAGAGCAGCACGACACGGCCAACCGCCAGTACACCGACAACCAGATAGCGGCAATAGTAGCAGCCCTGCCGACAGCGACACAGGCAGCTATTGTAGATAACCAGACAACTAAACTTTTACAGGAGGTATGAGATTATGAGTAACACAGTGATTTACACGTTGATGAGCAGCTTAATCAGCAAAAAGTATTATGCAACAAAAGAGGAGGCCACGGACAAGCTGGGGGTATACTTTGCATTTGATATGATCGATGCAGAGCAGATGACTGAGCTTGCATTACTGGCTGAGACGGTGTACGCGCCGCCGGCGGCTGAGCCGGAGATCCCGACAGAGCCGGAAATGCCGGTAGAATAATATAGAAGAAAGCGAGAAGAAGATCTATGAAATTTATCGATAAGTACAATGCTGCTGTAGGAGCAGCTGTAACATTGTTGACTGCGTTATTTGGCGTTTACTGGTATGTCTTTGCCGGGTATCTGCTTTGTAATATCTTAGACTACATAACGGGCTGGGCAAAGGCCAGGAAGACACATAAGGAGTCAAGCGGTATTGGGATTGTAGGCATTGTCAAGAAAGTCGGATACTGGATCATTATCCTGGTGGCCTTTATGATTCCAGAGTTGTTTATTCACTTGGGGCAGGATCTCTTAGGCATCAATTTAAGTTTTCTGGCGCTGCTCGGGTGGTTTACCCTGGCTACGCTGCTGGTTAATGAGATCCGCAGTATCCTGGAGAATCTGGTGGAGTATGGTATCAATGTTCCGGAGTTCCTGATCAAGGGCCTGGCTATTACGGAGAAGCTTATCAGCGCGGGGGCAGATACTGGAGAGAAATAACTATTGCGAGATCGCAACGGTTGTAATATTACAACTTTTTCTGGCCTGGGAGTGATCCTGGGCCTTTTTCTTTTAAGGAGGATACTTATGAGCAAAACAAGAAACGGACTGATAGAGCATTGCAAGAGTAAGATTGGTACACCTTATGTATTTGGAGCGAAGGGAGAAATTCTCACCCAGGTGGTACTGGACAGGCTGGCCCGGGAGAATCCGGGTACGTATACATCGGCCTATAAAGCTAGGGCTGCCAAATACATCGGCCAGCGCTGCTTGGATTGTAGCGGCCTGATCAGCGATTATACGGGCCGGATCCGCGGCAGCTACAACTACCATGACACGGCTACAGAGCGGGCGAGTATAGGCCATCTGAACGAGTCCATGATCGGATGGGCGTTGTGGAAGCCGGGGCACATCGGTGTATACGAAGGGGAAGGCTATTGCATCGAGGCGAAGGGAATCAACTACGGTACAATCAGAAGCAAGGTATCCTCTACACCATGGCAGAAGGTCCTGAAGCTGTGTGATATTGACTACACGGTAGATCAGGCACCGGTGACATATCATGAGGGCTTCCAGCCGGCGGCAGACGGGAAGCGTTGGTGGTATCAGTATTCTGACGGCTCTTATGCCTGCAATGGCTGGTACTGGCTCCGGGAGGCCACAGACGGCACCTGTGGCTGGTATCTGTTCGATGCCGAAGGATACATGCTCACTGGCTACCAGGTGGATCCGGCGGGGGAGGCGTTCCTGCTCTGTCCGGTCAAGGGATCCGACGAGGGCAAGTGCATGATTACTGATGCCAGGGGAGTGCTGCGGATCGCGGAGGAGTACGACTTTGACAGGCGGCGGTATAAATTTGAGTGGTAATAAAAAGGGCGGTCCGAGTGGGCCGCCTAATAAATCATTCACTAATTTTTAAAAGAAATAAAATCATTTGTTATTGCTTGTTCTAAATTTAAATCAGGAATTTTGTTTTTAACATTTTGGTAATATAAGCGACCATAAAATAAAGCTAATTGCTTATAGCAGTTAGATGTAGATGGATTATATACATTAATCCGTTCTAAATAAAACTTATAGGCCTTTTGATAGTCTTCTATACTAAATTCGTTAGCGTTAAGTGGATAAGTATCAAGTTCTTTTAAAATATATTTATTAAAATATTTTCCATGGTTATCATATTTTTGAACATAATATTGATTTAATTTGTAGACGGTTTGCTGAGCGTCTTCAACATTATCCAGAATGCAAATATCACTAACAAGTTCATTTGCTACAATATTTATTGGATAATTCTTTTCTAGCACTAATGAATTATTTTCATACAATTTAATTTTCATATTTGTTTTTGAACTAATTGAATCGTAATCCATGTATGTATTTTCCCAAGGGAGTGCGGGTACATCTATCACTTCTCCAGGTTTTAATGTTTGACTAAAAACGTAATTTATTGAGGCATATGAGCCTGTTCCATAAATAAAATCTGATAAGGTATATGATTCAGGTTCCGGAGTAAAAACAAAACCATCAAATTGAATCTTAATTTTTAAATTATCTGCGTATTTTGTACCTGTGTTTTTTATTGCAATATTCCACTCCGAAGGTATGCCGAAGGAATAACATACATGATGATCAGAATCTAATGAAAGACACAAATTATTAGCGTTTTCATAATTCCACAGGAGTCCATGTGGAGTATAAAATTCTATGGTTAATGAGGCTTTTCTAGTTTCATATAATAAGCCTAAACTTGATGTTAATAATGATAATATACCGAAGACTACGCTAATTAATGTAATTATATTAATTATATTATCTAATCTCTTATTAAATATACGTGGTTTTGTTTCGTGATATTTCTTTAATAATGTATATAAAACAAACAGAACGGTTAAAGATAGAATACATATAGCGACTAACAATAATCTCAATTTACCATTTCCTTTCAAATATTAAATATGAAAAGTAAATAAGAGTTGAAATAAAAAAGTTAAAAAACATAATAATTTAGTTATTAATTCACGACCTTTTTAACATTTAAAAAATTTTGAAATATCTACTTTGAAATACTCCGCAATTGCCACCAATTCTGAAGCGTAGACATTTGCAAGGTCGTGCTCCAGTTTATAATACCTCTGCTTATTTATATTGAGGCCTTGTAATTGCAGATGACGGATAAGGTCAGAAGCCTGTACGCCTTTCTCTTCTCGTATCCTCTTAAGGTTTGCTCCTACATGAATATGATTGTCTGATCGTATCTTAATTTCTTCCATTCGCCAAAACTCCTTGCATTTTATAACGCCATCGTATACTATCATTTTATAGATGCGGTATCCGTATAGCTTACTATGCGCGGATTTTGGTATATTATGAAATTTAAAGGGGGATCAGATTATGAATGAGTTTGACAGGATCAAAGAAGAAATGAAAAAGCAGAGGATCACGCCGCGGATCCGCTATGAGCTGATGGCAATTCGTGCGCTGAAGGTGGCGGCAGCGGTGCTGATCGGCGTGGGGATTTTACGGTTGATGATAAGATAGAAAGAGAGCCGGGGTGTTATGGGGATTAACAGCCCGGCTCAAGAGCAAAGGTCCATTTGTAAAACGACTATTATTTTGTTGTGTGACGTGGGTCAGAATCTTTTATTTTCTGAATTGCTGCCAGTTCATATCGGATCCGTGGTATAATTCCGCGTTGTTCCATTTCTGAAATAATTTTATGAAATTCGTTCTGTAAATCTTTTGGCGATAGCCAATCTCCATTCTTCATTTGATCCCCTCCTTATAGGGTAAACGAAAAGTATTTCTCTGTATAACGTTTGTTTAATGACAAAATTTTTGGTTGATATACAGTAGGGTTAGTTGTATAATTATTGTAGACAAAATAAAATAAGTTCCGATAATGTTTCTTATAGGAACTAAAATGTGTGAATTATGGCAGATCTACTGATGTGTAGGTCTGCTTTTTTGTCCTAACTCAAAATTAAGCGTAAAAATAAGAATATATGAACCTGATATCAATCTATAAGAAACATTATAGGAAAGAAATGGAGATAGGAGGTGATTATAATTAAAATACTGGGGTTATATATATCTGATAAAGAGGATCGAAAGCAGCGAGATGATGAAGTACTGCATCGTTATTTCTGCTACGGAGCAAAGCACAGAGACAGGATAGGAGAACTTTTGGAAGAACTGATTCCGGGTGAAAAGCGGGAACATCTGATCATGTATTACATGCAGATCAAAGACCGGCTGGAAACAAACGGGGAACATACTTTTGAGGAGGCGGTAAAGCAGATAAGGCGTAAGTATATTATTATTTCAGCAAATGATACAGTAAACCGATATTACAAGGCAGTCATTGAAGCGGACGCGGCGATTCATGAGGATCTGTGCTTTCCATGTGCAGACGAGATACGAAAGATGG